>Ga0126381_100004938_pt1 | contig 14579 bp, 16 predicted proteins | sample PanSoiMetPlot_28_FD_96465 | JGI IMG/M metagenome (GOLD analysis project Ga0126381, IMG submission 96465) | Tropical forest soil microbial communities from Panama - MetaG Plot_28 | ecosystem: Environmental > Terrestrial > Soil > Tropical forest > Bulk soil | place: Panama | collected 2016-02-17
GATACCGAGACGATGGGGCTCAACCTGCGCCGAGACAGGCTGTGCCTCATCCAACTTTCGGCCGGTGACGGGGATGCACACCTCGTCCAATTCGATGCGGGCGTTTACGCCGCTCCGCAGCTCAAGCGGCTGTTGGCGGATCCGGGCGTAACCAAGTTGTTCCATTTCGCGCGGTTCGACCTTGCCATGATCTATCATCACATGGATGTCATGGCGACGCCGGTCTACTGCACCAAGATTGCCTCTCGGCTCGCACGGACCTTCACAGATCGGCATGGATTACGCGATTTGTGCAAGGACCTGCTCAATATCGACCTGTCTAAGCAGCAGCAGAGCTCGGATTGGGGAGCTGAGACACTGAGTGAAGAGCAGCTTCGCTATGCTGCGTCGGACGTGCTCCATCTCCACGCCCTGCGCGCTCGACTCGATGCGATGCTCACCCGCGAAGGACGTGAAGGGTTGGCTCGGGCTTGCTTTGAGTTTCTGCCTCATCGCGTCTTGCTTGATCTCGAAGGCTGGTCGGAGCAAGACATCTTCGCGCATTGACGGCGCGCGATCCGCGGGGAAGGGGGGTCTGGTGTCGATTCTGCAGGCCGCACTGGTCGGCCAAGCGAAATGAGCGATCTCTTGCTCAATGGAAGGGGCGTGCGCGCCGGGGCGGACCACGTCGCGGCTGATCACCACACTCCTGTAAGTGCCGATCTCGCCGTTGCGCGACGGGTTATTCGGGCGGAAATTCTCGGGCTCGAGAGTTTGGGCGAAGCACTGGATGGCGCGTTCCAGAGCGCTGTCGACGTGTGCGCCGCCGTGCGGGGGCGGATCATCGTCACAGGATTGGGTAAAAGCGGTCATGTTGCGCGAAAAATCGCGGCAACCCTCGCGTCGACTGGTTCTCCGGCGCAATTTGTGCACCCGGTCGAGGCGAGTCACGGCGATCTCGGCATGATCGGATCGGGGGACGCGATCCTGGCCCTATCGAACTCCGGCGAAACTACGGAGTTGGCCGATATCGTCGCCTATTCGCGCCGGTTCAAGATACCGCTTGTCGCGATAACCGGCGGCTCCCGCTCGACCCTCGCGACAGCGGCCGACATTGTATTGTTGCTGCCGCCCGCGGCGGAAGCCTGCCCAATGGGGTTGGCCCCGACGACCTCGACGACGATGATGATGACGCTCGGGGACGCCCTTGCTCTTGCGTTGCTCGAGCGCAGGGGCTTCTCCTTGGCCGATTTTCGAGTGTTTCATCCCGGCGGCCGGCTTGGGCGCCGGCTGTTGCGAGTGCGCGATATCATGCATCCGCATGAGGAAGTGCCGTTGGTTTCCCCAACGACGCTGATGTCGGACGCCATTTTGGTCATGACCGCGAGAAGCTTTGGTTGCGTAGGAGTCAACGATAGCGATGGGCGCCTGATCGGGGTCATCACCGACGGCGATCTGCGTCGACACATGGACGATTCGCTGCTCCGTCGGCAGGTGGGGGCCGTAATGCACCACAACCCCAAGGCAGTTGCGGCAAGCGCGTTGGCGGCTGACGCTTTGGGATTGATGAATCGATTTGCCATTACCTCGCTCTTTGTCGTCGACGAGAGCGGCCGTCCTATCGGCTTCCTGCACATGCACGACTGCTTGCGGGTTGGTATCCCATGACGGCACGGGTAGGCGGGCCCGTGACGGCTCTTGAGCGGCAAACGGGGCAGAGTGTTTCGGCTGGCTGGCGAAGCACGCCGCAAACTACCGCTAGGGAACTTTTGCGGCGCGCTAATGACCGTTACAGCCGTCGCGTTGCGCTTCTCAAGCGGGTCTTGCCCGCATTTGGTCTAACGCTCTTGGCATTGGTAGCTCTTTGGCCGCGTCTTAGTCCGTTGCTGGAAAGCGTGCGGCTCGGCTTCCCGGTCATCGATCTGCGCGAAGCTCGCGAACTGAGGATGGTGAACCCGCGCTACGCCGGGATGGACCGCTACAATCGCCCCTATGTCGTCACATCGGCGGTCGGCCGGCAGGCGCCCGATCACGATGATCTGATGTCGCTCGAACGGCCGAAAGCGGAGATGACGATGCACAACGGAGCCTTAGTCGTTGTGACTGCCGCAACGGCAATGTACCAATCTCAGGCGCAGTTGCTGGATCTGTTTGGTGATGTGAACCTTATTCACCAAGACGGTACGCGTTTCGTCACCAAGACCGCACATCTCGACGTGGCGGCCGACACCGCGGAGGGCCACGACCCCGTCACCGGTCTTGGGCCGTCGGGCGATATCACCGCCGAAGGGTTCCGTATCCTCGACAAAGGCGACACGATCATATTTACCGGAAAGTCAGACATGCTGCTCAAGGGGGCGAAGACGACCGTTAAGCCGACGAAGAGCCCTCCCACATTGCCTGCTGAGGTGGAGGAGGCCGCGGCACGCATCGAAGCCACCGCGGATATGACGGGCGACACCGCGATCGAGCCGGCTGCGGCGATCCCGGACGCAGCGGCAACGCCCGCCGCAATTGCGAAATCCAGCGGCGTTCTGTTGCAGGACAGAACCCCTCCGGTGGGACGCACTGCCATCGGGCAAGGCGCCAAGGGCGATGCCCCCTGAGCACGCGCGACAAGGTACCGTCCCGCGAGCCTTCGCCGCTTTGTCGGTCTGCGCCGTGTTAGTTCCGCCCCTGGTGGGAGCACAGGGGTTGAGCCTGGGCAATGTGTCGGATCAGCGACCGATCGCGATCTCAGCGGATTCCGGCATCGAATGGCGGCAGGACGCGCAGGTCTATATCGCCCGGGGAAATGCTGTAGCAAAGCGCGGGACGAGTGAGGTGCATGCCGACACTCTGATCGCGCATTACCGTCCGAGCAAAGGGTCAGGAGGTGAAAACGAGATCTACCGCCTCGATGCCGACGGTCACGTGACGATCAAAGGCGAAAGGCAAACTGTTGTCGGTGATCAGGCGGTATACGACGTCGATCAGCAGATCGGGATTGTGACCGGTAAATCATTAAGCCTCACAACGGCTACTGACATCGTAACCGCGCGTGATAGCCTCGAATGGTACGATGCGAAGCAGGTCGCCGTGGCCCGCGGCGATGCGGTAGCTGTGCGCGACACGAAGCGGATCCGCGCCGACGTGCTAACCGCCCACATGACCAAGGACAAACCCAAATCGAATGAAGGCAAGCCTGAAGTAACACCACCGAAAGCCGCGCCGGCTGCGAATGCCAAACTGGGCGGGGGCGCGGGACCCGGCGCGGGCAGCGACGATTCTCGGATCAGCCGCGTCGATGCGCAGGGGAATGTACTCGTTTCGACCGAAACCGATGTCGGGCGCGGCGATTACGGGGTGTATAACGCGGAGACCGGTATCGCCACGCTGCTCAACAACGTCACCGTGACGCGCGGGCCGAATACGATCAGAGGCCAATACGCGGTCATGGATCTCAACAATAATATCAGTCGTATGTTGCCGGCGCCTGCCTCTCCGGGGTCGGAGCCGAGGCGGATCGAGGGCGTCTTCGTCCGGCAAAATCCAGCGACCCCACCCTCAGCTGCAGCAAGCGGAGCGGGCGCGCCGAAACCATGATGCGTAGCGGCGGTCGATCCCACTTCGACCCCGGTCAACGGGATGTCGAGCGGCGGCCGCGGCTCGTTGCCGACAACCGCGGGCTACTCGGTGAAGGTCTAGGAAAGAGTTTTAAACGACGGCCCGTATTGCGCGACGTCAATGTCTCCGTGCAGCGCGGTGAAGTAGTCGGTCTGCTAGGGCCAAACGGGGCAGGAAAGACCACCTGCTTCTACATCATTACCGGGCTTATCGCGGCAGATACCGGGGCAGTCAGCCTCGACGGGCACGACATAACCGACCTTCCGATGTACCGTCGGGCCCGGCTTGGGATCGGCTATTTGCCGCAGGAAGCCTCGATATTTCGCGGCCTTACCGTCGAGCAAAACATCCGCGCGATCCTCGAGATCGCCGAGCCCGTGGCGGATTTGCGCGAGGCGATGCTCGACGCGCTATTAGCCGAGTTCTCGATTACACATTTACGGCGGGCTCCGGCAATGGCGCTTTCCGGGGGTGAGCGGCGGCGGTGTGAAATCGCCAGAGCGCTTGCTACGCAACCTCATTTCATTCTGCTCGATGAGCCGTTGGCTGGGATCGACCCGATCGCAGTCGCCGACATTCGCGGTCTCGTAGCTCACCTGAAGGATCGCGGGATCGGTGTGCTGATCACTGATCACAACGTACGCGAGACTCTCGAAATCGTCGATCGCGCGTATATACTGCACGAAGGACGAGTGCTGATGGAGGGAGCGCCCGCAGAGATCGTCGCGGACGCCGATGTCAGACGCGTTTACCTGGGAGACAGGTTTAGCCTATAAGCCGCTCCTGAACGGAGCGTGATGTGAACAGAACGGGTTATTCGCAGCGACTTGAGCTTCGGCAGGCGCAGACTCTGGTCATGACGCCGCAGCTGCAGCAGGCAATCAAGATGCTGCAGCTGTCCAACCTCGAACTCGCGCAGTTCGTCGATGCCGAGATTCAGCAAAATCCTTTGCTCGAGCGGCGAGAGGGGCGGCTCGAGGAACCGCCATTATCGGACGTCGGCGCAGCCAACGAAAGCCCGACGATCACGTCCCTGCCCGAGGCGATGGCGAGTGATTTCACATCCGAGGCGGCAGAACACTGGCAGGCAACATCGGGCGTCGAAGGAGACGGCTCGGTCGATCTCGGCGCAGAACCCCAGTCATGGCACGGCGGCAGCGCAACGCTCGATGGCAACGGCCGGCTAGAAATCGAACACACGGCTACACGCCCGCGCACGCTCCGCGAGCACTTGTTGGAGCAGATCGGCACGGACCTGGGTCACCCGGGCGATCGGGTGATCGCCTTGCATCTGCTCGAGCTCGTCGATGAAGCGGGCTATTTGCGTGCGGTGCTCGATGGTGTCGCGCACCTCCTCGGATGTACCGTCGAGCGAGCCGAAGCGATTTTGGCTCGATTGCAGCAATTCGACCCGGCCGGCGTTTTTGCTCGCGACCTTCGCGAGTGTCTCGCTTTACAATTGAGGGACCGTAATCGGCTCGATCCGGCGATGGAGGTTCTGCTCGATAACCTCCCGCTGCTCGCTGCCCGGAATATTGCTGCGCTGGTTCGGCTGTGCAGCGTCGACGCCGCTGATCTGGCCGATATGATCGCGGAGATTAAGTCGCTCGATCCACGGCCTGGCCTCGCGTTCGATCCGCCGCTCGCCCAACCTGTTGTGCCTGACATTTTGATGCGGGCACAGCCCGCTGGGGGCTGGATCGTCGAACTCAACTCGGAGACCCTGCCGCGTGTGCTGGTCAACAGCAGGTATTGCGCGCGGATACGCCGCGGGCCGCTCAGCAAGGCCGAGAAGGATTATCTAACAGACCGGCTTCACGCCGCAAACTGGCTCGTCAAATCATTGCATCAGCGGGCGACAACGATCCTTAAGGTGGCCGCGGAAATCGTGCGCCAGCAGGACGCCTTTTTCCGTCGCGGCGTGCAATCGCTTCGGCCGCTTATCCTACGTGACATCGCCGACGCGATTGGCATGCACGAAAGCACGGTGAGCCGGGTGACCAGCAACAAATACATGGCTACACCGCGCGGTCTCTACGAACTCAAATATTTTTTCACCTCGTCGATCCCGGCCTCCAGCGGTGACGGGGCGCACTCCGCGGAAGCTGTGCGGCATCGCATCCGGGGCTTGATCGGCGCCGAATCCGCCGACACCCCCCTTTCGGACGAACGGATCGTTGAATTGTTGCACCAGGACGGCATCGACATTGCCCGCCGGACGATCGCAAAATACCGCGAGGCGATGCGCATCCCCTCTTCAGTCCAACGGCGGCGGGAGAAGCTGCTGGCGATATGAGGAGGCGCAAATCATGCCGTCCGAGCACTGACTACACGATGAGTTATACCGACCGTCAGTGCTTGACCGTGCCTGAACGCCTTCCCACGTTCGCTCTCCGGGCGGCCCAGCCCGATCAAAAGGGGGCATCGGATTCATGCAGCTCACAGTGACAGGCAAGCAGGTCGATATCGGAGAGGCCTTGCGCCGCCAAGTCGAAGCAAGTCTCGACGCCATATTTGGCAAATATTTTGGCACAGCCATTGAGGCGCACGTCGTGGTCTCGAAGGAGGCGCATCTGACCTGCGCGGAGATTTCCATTCGCGTCGGGCGGGGCGGGATTGTCGTCAACGCGCACGCGGCGGCGTCGGAAGCGTATGCTGCGTTTGACGCGGCGGCCGAACGTGTCGCCAAGCAGTTACGCCGGTATAAGCGGCGCCTGCGCGATCATCACGCGAGAACGCGGGAACCGCTCGCCGAGGAGCGGGCAATCGATTATGTCCTGGCGCCGGTCGAGGATTCGGAGGATGAGGAGAGCGCAACAGTCGAAGACTCGGGCGGCGCTCCGACCGTGATCGCCGAGATGAGCACAGAATTGCCGCACCTCACTGTCGGAGAGGCGGCAATGCGCATGGATCTCGCCGACGCGCCCGTGCTGCTTTTTCGTAACCGTTCGCATGGTGAACTCAACCTTGTTTATCGCCGTCCTGACGGGAACATCGGATGGATTGATCCCGAGCTTGATCCCGTTCGCGCGACGCGTCACCGCGCGTCTTGAGCTGCGCCGACAATTGACCAGGTGCGACGCCTGTCAAAATTCCGGACGAGCGCATTCGCCCGATAAGGGTGGGATTGGCCCAGCATATGCCAGCTCGGAGACGAGCATAGGCGAGAACCAGCGGATTGGGGGATGGAAATTGGCGATTTGATCACGCCGCGCAGCGTCGTTGCCCAGCTGCGCGCGACGAACAAAAAGCAGGCGCTTCAAGAACTCGCGAAACGCGCCGCCGCAATGACCGGGCTCCAGGAGCGCACGATACTGGACGTCTTGGTCGAACGCGAGCGGCTCGGTACGACCGGCATCGGGATGGGGATTGGCATCCCTCACGGCAAGCTGCCTGCCCTGACAAAGCTCTATGGGATATTCGCCAGGCTCGAGCGGCCGATACCCTTCGAAGCCATCGACGACCAGCCTGTCGATCTGATCTTTCTGTTACTTGCCCCGGAAACCGCTGGCGCTGACCATCTGAAAGCGCTGGCACTCGTCTCGCGCTTGCTGCGAGACCGCAGTGTCTGCGAAAAGTTACGCGGTACTGACAACGCGGACGCGCTTTACGCTCTGCTTACCGACACCGCGGCTCACGCGGCCTGAGAAGGAACTAAGCGCTGGCTTAGTGCACGCTCAATGGCTCGAGGTCGTGCTGACGCACGGTTGCGAAGGCAATCTCGCGATTGGGCAAGACGGCGATTTGCGTACCGTCGGCGGCATGTACCGCGTAACCGGCTACGTCGTTAACGACGACTGGCTTGATGTATGCCAAATCCTGCATGCCGAGGAGTGCGAGCTCTCGCGATGAGATATGCCGGATACGGACGATATCGTTCATTCAACCCTCTCTTTCGGCACACGCTTAACCCCGGTAGTCGCGCTGCTTTTTATTTCGACGGTGCGGACCCGGCTCTCGACCTCGGGCCGAATCAAGTCGACGTGCAGCAGACCATTGTCGAGCCAAGCACCGCTCACTTCGATACCTTCGGCGAGAACAAAAGATCGCTGAAACTGCCGCGCGGCGATGCCGCGGTGCAAATAGACACGTTGCGAATCGTCCGCTTGCTTGCCACGAACCACGAGCTGGTTGTCTTCGACGGTGATGCTGAGCTCGCTCATCTGGAAGCCGGCCACAGCGAGGGTTATGCGCAGCGCGTTCTCGGCAAGTTGCTCGACATTGTAGGGAGGGTACCCGTCGGACGATATCTTGCTGACCCGATCGAGCGCCCGCTCAAAATGGTCAAAGCCCAAGAGCAATGGCGAGTTAAACAACGGCAGCCGCGACATGCAACCTTCTCCTCTTCACGGAGCGAGAGTGTGTGGCCGGCCCATGCGGCGCGCGGTCATACACTGTGCATTGCGGATATTTGGGAACAAAACATCGACAATCAAGCGAATCGCGCTTTGCCGGTTTGCGACGCTGACCCAACATCCCGCCTTTACTAAACGGTAGAAAAGCGGAATCGCGCCATCGACATCGAGCGCTTTCCTTGACCCGCATCTGTGCCTATATCGAATGCGACACTATTTCCGAAAAGGATTCGGGGATGTCGAGACAGCTCCCGAGGTGGCGTATTTTGCTGGCGCTCTTCTTTAGCGCGACCCTGGCACTGGCCCCCGCGGTTGCCGACGCGCGCGCCGGTAGCTCGTCTGGCGGGCGCTCATCCAGCATGGGCAGCCGCGGGCTGCGCACTTACGAGAACAATGGCGCGCAACCGCTGAGCCGCAGCGTAACGCCTGCACCTCAGCCATCGCCGCAACCCGGCTTTGCTCCGACGCCCGCCCCGGCATACGGGGGTGGCAGCTTCTTTCAGCGGCATCCGTTTTTGACCGGGCTTGCGGGCGGGTTCATTGGTTCGTGGTTGTTTGGCCATAGCGGCTACGCTGCGGGCGAAGAAGGCGGGTCTGGGGCATCGATGTTCGGGTCGCTCTTTCAGCTTCTGATCATCGGTTTCCTGATCTACCTGGCCTTCAGGCTGTTCCGCGGCCGCGCATTGGCGGGTGGCGGCGGGGGCGCCGGTTTTGGCTGGCCGCCAGGCGCGACGGGGGCGAGAGCGGCACCGGCAGCGCGCAACCGCGGGCGAGATACCAACGTTTCGGACACCGATCTCGACGCCTTTCAGGCGATGCATGCTGCAGTGCAAGAGGCGTGGAGCGCCGGTGACCTCGCACGGATGCGGCGTTTGATGACTCCCGAGATGCTCGGTTATTTCTCGGAGGAGCTGACCCGCAACACGAGTCAAGGCGTGCGCAATGTTGTTTCTGGCGTCCAACTGCTCAAAGGCGAGGTTACCGAGAGCTGGGAGGAAGGCGATCTGCAATATGCCACTGCCTACTTGCGGTGGCGGGCGATCGATTATGTCGCCCGGCTCGGGCACTCCCCCGGCGATCCTGATCATCTCGTCGGTGGCGACCCGCGCACGCCGACGGAAGCTGAGGAAATGTGGACCTTTGTGCGCCGACGCGGCGGCGACTGGCTGCTCTCCGCCATCCAGCAAATTTGACGCTCGGCTCGCGGAGACCAGACACAAAACGTGCACACCGACTCTCGTGCGTCCGTTAGGGCCACGCAACGATTGGCGGAAGCGACATGAGGATCGCTTCAGGATTGCCGCCGGTTTTTAGCCCGAACACGGTGCCACGATCGTAGAGCAGATTAAACTCAACATACCGGCCGCGGCGGACCAGCTGATGTTGCCGCTGTTCTGTCGTCCAAGAGAGCCACATTCGCGATTGCACAATCGCGGGATAGACGGCGAGAAAGGTCTCGCCGACGGCGCGAACAAGCCCGAAATCGCGGTCCCAATCGCCGCTGTTGAGGTAATCGAAGAAAATACCCCCGACACCGCGCGGTTCGCCGCGATGCTTCAGAAAGAAGTATTCATCGCACCAGGTCTTGAACCGAGGATAGCAATCACGATCGTAAGCGCTACACGCTTTGGCAAGAGCCGCATGGAATTCGTTCGCTGCCGGCTCGTCTGGATAGATCGGTGTGAGATCGGCGCCACCGCCAAACCAGGCCCTGCTGGTGATGATATGACGGGTATTCATGTGCGCGGCCGGAACGAGCGGGGAGCACATATGGGCAACGAGCGAGATCCCGCTCGCCCAGAACCGTGGATCCTCGGCGGCCCCTGGGATGTCTTTGCGGAACTCGGGTGAGAATTCCCCCGCGACGGTTGAAATGTTGACGCCGACTTTTTCGAAAACCCGCCCGCGCATAACCGAAATCGTCCCGCCGCCCCCTCCAGGCCGCTGCCATTCCTTGCGCTCGAAACGCCCGGGTGGGCCGCCTTCGGGACGCGCGGCGGCAAATTCGTCCTCCAGTCCTTCCAATTTCGCGCAGATCAGGTCTCGCAACTCGGCAAACCAGGCCTGGGCGGCGGCACATCGGCCGGAGTCTGGCGGAAAGCTGGGTGGGTCTTCGTTCATCGTTCGGGGAACAATCCGGTTTGGCGCAGCGCTTCGGCAAGCGCAATCGCACCTGCCATGGCGACATTGAGCGAACGCGCGGATGGGTGCAAAGGAATCGCGACACGAGCCGCGGCGGCGCGGTGCACGATCTCGGGAACACCGGCACTTTCGCGGCCGAGGAGGATCGTGTCGGCCGGTCTGAACGCGAAACGGTGCAGTGAAATGTCCCCGGCGGTCGTCATCAGGATCAGTCGCGACTGTGGCGAGCGATTAAAGAGATAGGTTCCCCAGGAGGCGTGCCGATAGAGGGAAAGATCTCGTGCGTAATCGAGTACAACGCGCTTTAGCCGTCGGTCGTCGAGCAGGAACCCACAGGGCTCGATCAAGTCGACACCGACTCCAAAGCAAGCGGCCAACCGCAACAAGGCGCCGGTATTTTGCGGAATGTCGGGCTCGAACAGCGCGAGACGCAAACAGGCTCCCAATTGGGTTCTTGAGCGAAGCGGCCGACAATATACTTCACTTTCGTCTATACTGGGTTTTGCCACGATTATGCGACGGTCTGTCACATAGTTCGCTCTCCTTAACTGTATAGCTTGCGGTTGTGGCCCCGCCGGAACGGCGAGTGCCAAAATAAGAGGGTTGGATGGCCGATTTGGTGCAGCACAACATCACCGGAGGGCACCCCGGCGAGACACGGCGCGATTTTCTGATTTTGACCGCTACGGCAATTGGCGCTGTCGGCGTCGCCGCGACGATTTGGCCATTTATCGATAGCCTCAACCCGGCGCGCGATACATTGGCGCTGTCGACGACCGAGCTCGACCTCGCGCCGGTTCAGCTTGGCCAACGTTTGACCGTCGCTTGGCGCGGCAAGCCCATCTTCATCGACCATCGCACACCCGAGGAAATCAAAGCCGCGGAAGATGTCAATCTGTCAGACCTGCGCGACCCGCAACCGGATTCCGCTCGGGTCAAAAAAACGGAATGGCTGGTGATCATTGGCGTATGTACGCATCTCGGATGCATCCCGCTCGGACAAAAGACTGGGGATGATCGCGGGCCGTATGGTGGGTGGTTCTGCCCGTGCCACGGATCGATCTACGACACCTCCGGGCGCATCCGCCAAGGCCCTGCTCCGGCCAACCTCGTCGTGCCACCCTATGAATTCACCGGCGACACAACGATAAAGATCGGCTAGGAGGCGCGTGATGGCCCAGACCCGCCCCGGCGCCGGAGGCCGGATCATCAAATGGATAGACTATCGCCTGCCATTTGTCGGGATGTTGCAGCACGAGTTGTACGAGTACCCGACGCCGCGCAACCTCAGCTACTGGTGGAATTTCGGCTCGCTGTCGGGGATCATGCTTGTGGTGATGATCGTCACCGGCGTCTTCCTCGCGATGCAATATACGCCCCACGCCGACTACGCATTCGATTCGGTCGAGCGGATCATGCGCGATGTCGATTACGGCTGGATGCTGCGCTACGCGCATATGAACGGGGCGTCGATGTTCTTCGCGCTCGTTTATATCCATCTCTTTCGCGGCCTCTATTACGGCTCCTACAAACAGCCGCGTGAACTCTTATGGATCCTCGGGGTGATCATCTTGATTCTGATGATCATGACCGCCTTTATGGGTTATGTGCTGCCGTGGGGACAGATGAGCTACTGGGCTGCTACTGTAATCACCAATCTATTCTCGGCGATCCCGGTCATCGGTCAGGGCATCGTTACTTTCCTGTGGGGCGGCTTTACGGTCGGCAATCCGACTTTGAACCGCTTCTACGCGCTCCACTACCTGCTGCCCTTTATTATTCTCGCCGTCGTATTGCTGCATCTCATCGCATTGCATCGTTTTGGGTCCAACAACCCGCTGGGCATCGACATGAGGGGTCCGCAGGACACCTTGCCGTTCCATCCGTATTTCACGATCAAGGATTTGTTCGGGCTCGCGGTATTTTTGTTGATCTATTCTTATTTTATATTTTACGCGCCGAATTTTCTCGGAAATGCGGACAACTACATTCCGGCAAACCCGATGCAAACCCCGAACCACATCGTGCCGGAATGGTACTTGCTTCCCTATTATGCAATTTTGCGATCGGTGCCCAACAAGTTGCTCGGCGTAATACTGGCTTTTGGCTCGATTTTCTTGTTGTTCATCGTGCCATGGCTCGATACGTCGCCGGTGCGCAGCGCCCGGTTTCGCCCGGTCTACAAATGGGTGTTCTGGCTCTTGGTCATTGACGTCGCTGCGTTAGGGTGGGTCGGCGCGAACCCGCCGGAGGGACTCGTCGTCACGGTCGGCCAGATTGCGACCCTCTATTACTTCGTCCATTTCCTTATTCTGTTTCCTCTCATCGGTAAGCTGGAGCGACCGAGGCCGCTGCCCGCCAGCATCGCTACCGCCGTGTTGCAGAGTGGCGGCGAGGCGCGGCTCCGCGGCACCGGTGCGCCGATGGCGAAGTCCTGAGATGCGTTACATTGCCCTCGCCGCTGTTTTCCTTGGGGTATTGTCGCTGCGGCCATGTGCCGTCAGCGCCGCCGATGAGACCCCGCCGCTGCTGCATCCGCAATGGTCTTTTGACGGTGTCTTCGGCACCTATGATCGGGCGGCCGAGCAACGCGGATTTCAAGTGTATAAGGAGGTCTGCTCAGCCTGCCACCCGGTCAAGCATCTCTACTTCCGCGACTTGACCGATATCGGCTACACCGAGGACGAGGTAAAGGCGATCGCCTCAACCTACCAAGTCACCAACGAACAACCGAACGATCAGGGACAGATGTTCCAGCGACCGGGCCGGCCCTCCGACCCGATCCCGGGCCCCTTTCCAAACGACCAAGCGGCGCGCGCCGCGAATAACGGCGCTCTCCCCCCCGATCTCTCGATGATCGTCAAGGCGCGCGACGGGGGGGCCGATTATGTCTTCAGCATTCTCAACGGCTACAAGGATCCTCCGCCCGGATTCAAAATGCTGACTGGAATGAACTACAACGAGTATTTCCCAGGCCATCAAATCGCGATGCCGCCGCCGCTAAGCGATGGCGCGGTGACTTTTGCCGACGGCACCCCTAATACGGTGCCGCAGATGGCGCACGATGTTGTCACGTTCCTCACCTGGGCGGCCGAACCCAATCTCGAGGCCCGGCATCGCGATGGGTTCAAGGTCATGATGTTTCTGATCGTCGTGGCAGGGGTGTTCTACGCGACAAAGCGCAAGATCTGGGCCGCCGCCCATTAGGCTTGCAAATGAGCCGGCCCGTTATAGGCGTTATCGGAGGCAGCGGGCTTTACGAAATCGACGGGCTTGCGAATGTCGAATGGCGACGCATCGAGAGCTCGTTTGGCCCGACATCCGACGAATTCTGTTTTGGAACACTCGATCGTCAGCCGGTCGTGTTCGTGCCTCGCCACGGCCGGGGGCACGTATTGCCGCCTTCCGAGATCAATTATCGTGCCAATATCGATGCGCTGAAGCGTTGTGGTGTCACCGATATTGTGTCGCTGTCGGCGGTCGGTAGCCTGCGGGCGGATCTCGCTCCCGGTAATTTTGTCGTGATCGACCAGTTCATTGATCGGACGTTTGCGCGGGTGAAGAGCTTCTTTGGAACGGGGTGTGTCGCGCATGTCTCGATGGCGCACCCGGTGTGCGGCCGGATCGGCGACGCGCTTGTCGCTGCCGGCGCAGGGGCAGATATGGTGCTCAAGCGCGGTGGCACCTATATCGTCATGGAAGGGCCGCAATTCTCGACTCTCGCCGAAAGCGAGCTCTATCGGTCGTGGAATTGCGACGTGATCGGGATGACGAACATGCCCGAGGCGAAGCTCGCTCGCGAAGCCGAGATTTGCTACGCGACGGTCGCGATGGTGACCGATTACGATTGCTGGCATCCCGATCACGATGCCGTCACCGTCGACATGATCGTCGGGGTTCTGCGTGCTAATGCCGAGAAGGCGAAAACGCTGATCAAGTACATAGTTCCCTCTCTGTCCGCGCATACCGGTCCGTGCCGCCAAGGGTGTCAGCGGGCCCTCGATCACGCTGTGATTACGGCGCCAGAACGGCGAGATCCGGGGGTTCTCGCCCGCCTCGACGCCGTCGCTGGGCGTGTGCTGATCCAGGAGGAGCCGAAGGAGGCGACGTGAACGTTCAGGGCCACCCGATGCGGACCATCTGGCCCGCCAAGGATTGCCGAACTGTCGAGATCATCGATCAGACCCGGCTGCCGCACGAACTGGCCATCATCGGCTTGCAGTGCGTCGAAGACGCAGCCGCCGCAATCCGCACGATGCAAGTCCGCGGCGCGCCGCTGATTGGTGCTACGGCGGCTTACGGGGTGGCGCTTGCGATGGGCGAAGACCCGTCGAATAGCGGGCTCGACAGAGCAGTGTCCCAGCTCGCCGCGACCCGTCCGACAGCGGTCAATCTGCGCTGGGCGCTTGCTGAAATGCGGAGGGTATTGGCTGAAGTACCGGAAGATCGCCGCTTCTCCGCGGCATTGGCGCGGGCTGATGAGATCGCCGACGCCGA
>Ga0126381_100004939_pt1 | contig 14576 bp, 5 predicted proteins | sample PanSoiMetPlot_28_FD_96465 | JGI IMG/M metagenome (GOLD analysis project Ga0126381, IMG submission 96465) | Tropical forest soil microbial communities from Panama - MetaG Plot_28 | ecosystem: Environmental > Terrestrial > Soil > Tropical forest > Bulk soil | place: Panama | collected 2016-02-17
ACACTCTCGGAGGTAGCTCCGCTAATCGATACCGGCACGATGTTCCGCCCAAAGTTGAACAGATCGCCCGACGACGCTAAAGGATAGGCGGTGGTGGCAGCAAAGGGTTGATTGGCTAAAGGTACACCGTCATTGTCGTTGTCCACCCAGGCAAACGGCGAGCAGTTGTTGGTGCCGTTAGGCACGCCGAAAACGCTGTAGCTCGTCGTGGCGCCAGGCTGGCTTACGGTTAGACTAGCGTTTTGTTCAGAATGGACATAAAAACTGAGCGATGCCGGGTTGTAGCAGCCGGTGTACAGAGGACCGGTCAGTGATATTGGGTTGCCGGTGAACGGCGTGGTGGCCGGTATCGTCACGTTCATGGTCACCGTACTGGTCCCGGCTCCGGAACTGGTGGGCGCGGCCGCGAGTGTCACTGTCGCATAGTTAGTCGACCCTCCAGCCACGTTGTACCAGGTGCCGCCGTTACCATGGCCATCCACACCCTGCAAGCAGAAGAACCATTGCTGCCCAACGGCCGGCTTATGTCCGACTGGTGACAGTCTGACGAAGGCATTGGCTGAATTGCCGCCATCCAAAAACACCACGTTTCCGGTGTCTTCCAACAGAGTGCTGTTGCTGGATACGTTCAGTCCACCACCGAAGGAGGGCTTGGGCGATTGGCAATCCGTCGGGCTGTTATAGGACCAATTAACGTTGTATCCTAGGGCCTGCTCTACACCGCCGACTTTGACTGACGGGTAGTAAATCGCCACGCCATTGGCGATCGGACTGACAGTCATCACCAGAGGGGTGTCGGGGCTAGCCGGGCTGACATTCCCTGTGGCCGTTGGATCGGTCATGGGGAATGAAATCCCGGTCACGTCCGCATTGCTCACCGTCACCGCAACCGAATTGGCCGTCGGATCGGCAATGTTTTGCATGTCGACGCCGAGAAGATCGTAGAAGGCTTGTCCGGTGTACGTTCCCGGAGGCACTCCATGGATGCTGAAAGGAACCGTGACCGTGGTGGCTCCCCGCGACGTGAAGGGCACGCTGGTGCCCTGGGTGGGGCAACCGGCACAGTTGGGAAGTTGCAGCTTGATGTAAGCCTGGCCAGCCTTGGTTTTTGAGCCCGAGTAACTCACCGAGCCCGACACCGTAAAGCCCAGTTGCGCGCCGAAGTTCTGTCCGCTCAGATCCGCGGTGCTCACCGTGATGTTCTCAGTGGCCGGATAGAAGACCGCGCTGTCGCCCGCCGGCATCGTGAATGATGGGGTCAGAGTGTAGGACCCGGTAGGAACACTCGCAATACTGTAGTTGCCGCTCGAGTCGGTTGTTCCCGTAAGTCCACTGCCCAGGTTGAGCGTAGCTCCCACCAGTGCACTACCGTTCACCAGTTTCACCTGGCCGCTTACGGTGAAAGTGGTGCTTGATACGGCATTTACCGTGAAGCTTTGGGTCTCGCTCTGAGAACCGGTGGAGAGCGTAATCGAGCGCGTTCCAGTGGCGGCGCTGGAAGCGATGGTGATGTCAGCGGTTGCGGAGGTGGGGCTGCTGACCGTCACGTTGTTCACCGTAATGCCCGCGCCAAAATTTGCCTGAGTTGTTCCTTGCAGGAAATTCGTAAAGTTACCCGAGATCGTGATCATTTCATTCGTTGCGCCCTGGAAACCGCTGTTGGGAGACAGAGGAGTGAGGGACGCAGCTGGATTCTCGGTGAACGGCAGCGTGTTTCCACTGGAGAGTCCGCCGTCAGTTGTATCGCTGAGCGACACGTTATAGAGAGTTGGGCTGACTGGACCTGTGCCCGCTGCGCCCGGAAGCTGGAACGTCAGTTGGACCGCGCCACTCACGTTAGTCGCACTTGTCGGTGTAATGTTCAGCGGACTGCCACCGCCTACCGGGGTTAAAGTAATTTGCACGTTGGCTGCAGACGCGGGAGTTCCTGACGGGAACCCGTTGCAGGTGAGAGCAATGCTCGTGATGCCTGCCTGACCCGAGTTGGGCGTGATGCCACTGAGCGTGAGTCCGATGGCGATCGAAAGATTCTGCTGGACCGTACGCGGCTGAGCATCACTGTCGGTAACCGCAAAAGTCGGACTATAGGAGCCGGCAGCAACGGTCGGCGTGCCTGAGAGGACACCGCTCGAGCTGAGCGTCAGTCCAGCGGGCAAATTGGTGGCATGCCAACTGTAAGGGGGGATACCTCCATTGGCTGCTAACGCCGCTGAGTAGGAGACGCCAGATGAGCCGCCGGTTAACGACGCCGTGGTTATCGCCAGCGACGGATTCACCTTAATGTTGAAAACTTGCGTGATGTTGGGATTGATGCTCGTCGACGCTGTCACGGTCGCGGTGCAAGAGCCGCTGCTTGGAGGCACGAAAGTCGCCGACAGTCCGGTGGAGTTCGCTAAAGTGCCGCATGAACTCCCGCCGGTGATCCAGTTTAGTGTCGCCGATCCACTGGCGTCATTCACCAGCGAGGCCGAAAGCGTGAGGGACGATCCTTGTGCCGCTGCAGTGGGAGTTGTGCTTTCACCGGCGCTAAGCGCAATGGCAACAGGGTTGACGGTGAACGCCAGGCTGGCTGAGCTGGAAGTTTCGGCCACTGATGCTGCAGTTGGGGTGGCCATACAATTGGCGTTCAGCGACGACTCCGAGGGCGGAGTGTAAGTGGCAGTCAGACCGCTACTGACTAGCGTTCCGCAGCCGGATGCGGGACTCAAACTCCAGCGAACTCCGGCGTTGGTCGAATCACCCTGCAGCGAAGCCGTAAGCGTTATTGGAGGACTTCCTGCCGCGATGGTTGAAGATGAACCCGATTGCGTCACCGAGACTTTGATTGCGACTGATTCACTGACGCTAAAGACAATGGTGGCTTGGCTGGAATTATCCGCGACCGAGGTCGCCGTGACGGCGGCGCTGCAGTTAGCGGTGAGCACTGCGGGCGGACTGTATATAGCTGTGGATCCCGACGCAGTCAGCGTTCCGCAACCGGTAGCCGGGCTCAGGCTCCAAGTAACGCCGGCATTGAGGAGATCGTTCGCGACGGAAGCGCTTAATCTCACTGCAGAAGTCCCCGCGAACACGATGTTCGACGTCCCCGATTGAGTGACGGACACGAATATAGGTAACTTCGTATTGTTCGCGTTGCCGCTCGGACTGCCGCAACCCGATAGGGACAGAGCAACGAAAACCAGACAAGCCAGCAAATTTTTCAAGCTGACATTTCGAGCCGATTTGAAACACTCGGTCGCGCGGGATCGATTGATTGTTCTCACCATGTAGATCGCTAGAGGCCAGAGGGTGTGACGTTAATAGTGACCACCACATTCCTGGTGTGGTCGGAAGTAGCAAACGCAATAATGTTGACCGCCAATTGGGTACCAGTCAGCTCCGCGGGCGCGGTGTAAGAAACGGGCTGGTTGCTCTCGGAGTGTAGTGCCCGGCCACTGGTGTTCCCCAGAGACAGGCTCCCGCAGTCCATATCGTTGCAGGTAACGAGCCAATCCGCGCCAGCGTTCGCAGGGTCGTTGCTGACGGTCGCTGCCACCTCGGTCGCAGAACCGATCGCCACCAATTGCGGGAGAGCAGCCTGAAATGCGATTGAGAGGGAAGACGACTTCGCCAGCTGATTGCCCGAGCCGGTAGAGACGAAAGGAAAGGTTGAACCACCACCCGCGCATCCACCAAGCGCAGTCGCCAGCGCGAGACCGACGAACAAAAGCCGGTTACTGATCATGATCAACCTTGTATTTCTCGAGAGCGAACGATTAGTCACTGTTGGCGGGACAATGTTTTACTGCCCAATGCCTCGCAGCCGAATGGTCTGCACCTGCGGGCTGGCAAGTACCGGCTGAGAAGGCACCGTATAGTTGATGGTTATTGCGCCTTGCTGGAATCCGGTGGAGCTGGGAATAAATGTAATGGTCAGCGTGCAGCTGCTGCCGGAGGCCAAGCTCGAACCGCAATTATCGGTTTCCGTAAAGTTACCGGTCGCGATATTCCCCTGAAAGCTCACGGCTCCGGCATGCGGATCCGCTGGGTCATTGGTCAGCGTGATGGTCAGCGGGTTACCTAGTGTTCCCGCGACCGGTGGACCGATAGGCTGGGGACCGAAATCCAGTCCCGCCCCGGGAGACATTCGCAACGGGCTGGCTGGATTTTCCTTGAGCTCCACCGGAAAACGGCCGCTATCGATTTCGCAATTCGGCTGAAGCGAATTCCCTGTGCATTGCAAGGTGTTGAGCTCCAGGAAATAGTCCAAGCCAGAGGCATTAGGCGTCGACGGCTGCGGTATGTAAGTTATGGTCACCGCACACCCGTTGCCGGGGAAGAGCAGAGTGCCGGTGCAGGAATCTGATGAGAGCTGGAAGTTCGGTAGCTTGCTGCTCGCATCGAAGTCGCAGAAATAGTTAAGAGCTGGATGCCCGCCCGGAGCAATTTCAGACAAACCGTTGTTTTGTACCACCCGCAACCCGTCAGCACTACCCGGTTGCAATGGAGGTGTAAGCGTGACTGTGGTTGTGGAACACGCATTTTGAGCGCTGGCCTTACCCAGAATCTGTACAGGAAACATGCCCCTGTTGGTGAATGACAGCACCTGGGGAGGACTCGCCTCTCCCGGTGCTTCGGATCCGAAGTCGATCTCAGGTGTCGAAGGTACGACCGAGCTCTGTCCTGCGCCCGAAACCGGCACGCTGAAAGCCTTGTTGCCGTCGGCGCTCTTGGGACTGTTTACCGTTAGAAAGCCAGTCAACGCAGCTGATCCCGAGAAGGGAGGACATTGAGCTGGCGAACCAGCGGTAGGCACCCAAGGGCAGCTTTGTTGCGGCGAAAAGAAAACATTAATGATGCAGCTTTGCTGCGGCTGGAGACTGAAGGTCGCGCCCGGCGAGGTTGCACAAGAATCCACTTCGAGGAAGTTGGGAAACCCATTAAAGTCGCTAAACCCGGCTATTCCGCCACCCGGATTAAATGACAATGACAAACCTGACAAAACCACGCCTGCACCCGTAGGATCCGGGTTGGTCAATGTGATGGTTTGGCTCGTAGATGCGGAACCGACCAACTGACTGGGAAAAGTAAGGCTCGCGGGAGACAACGAGATGGGTTGCGTGCACGCATTCGCGTTCGCATTGCCCACCACCGCCAAGTTCGCATTCCCCACAGCCAGGCAAAGATTGCCGGAATCGAAGGCGCAGCTTTTGGTCGTGACATAATATCCGCCAAACCCGGCCTGCCCACCGGTGTTGTGCACGACGAAGCCGGCCGGGACGCTCTCATAAACAACCGGATTGACTTGCTGATTCAATCCTGCCGACTGCCCCACTTGGCCGATGCCCACGCCCTGATCGTTGAATAACTGCAGAACGACCAACTGACCGCTGATTCCTCCATTTAGATTGATCACTTGATGGCTTGGCCCACCAAGGCAGGAGTAACCCTGAAAGGTCAGGCTGCCGGTTACGCTTGCACTGCTTGCTCCGCCACTGTCTTGTGCCTGCGTGAGTTCTCCGGTAACCGGAAAATCCTGATTCGTAATCTTGCTGTGGAAGTTTCCTTGCACCGTTCCGTTGAGTGCCGGAACCGCAATTGCGCTAAACGGCAAGCCGGTCTGGACGGTGCCGCAGGTGCCCCCGCTGACTTGCGTGCCGGCTGTCGTGGAGTAGGTACCGGTGATGGTGGAATTGTCCTGGCTCAATGTTCCGGTCAGAGTGAATGTCTGCCCGCTAGCCTGCACCGTGAGCGTTACCGACCCACCCTGTACCGTGCCGGTAACAGAAGCGGATCCGCTGTTGCAGGCGTTTGGGCCCGACGCTGGTGTGAAGATGGAATAGGTGACCGAGCCCGTCACTGATCCTTGACTCTGCTGCAGGAAGCCACCGCTGATGCCGCCGGTGAACGAATTGTCGAGCGGAGCAGACATGGTGAATTGCCAGTTGGCAGACAGCGGCGCAGCGTTGGTTCCGTTACTGGTCACGTTGGCGCTCGGGTTGCTGCTCGGGTTGCCGGCACATGCCGCCATCAGCAACACGTTTGCTGCCAGCAGCAAAAACCATAATTGCTTCATGAGTTTTGTGACTCCGAACTGAATCTTGGTGGTGTGCGGAAAAATATCCGATGACGCAATCGAGAATCTAGAAACTCAATTTCAACCCAAATTGCATGGTGCGAGGTCGGTGAGCATCGACCGGGTGAAGAAAGGAAGACCCTGATATGCAATTTGGGCCTCCCGAAGCCGCGAACCCTGCAGAGTACTGAGGGCCGGCATAGCAGCTGATCACGTTGTTGCCACTGCTGCCGGGATTGTTGAGATCAAAAATCCTGAATTGAGTGTTGTTGAAGACGTTGAAAATTTCAGCCCGAAGCTGCATCGACACGCGCTCGGAGAGCTTCGTATCCTTCAGCAGCGATATGTCTGTGTTGAAGCGGCTTGGATTGTTGAGATAGTTCCTGCCCGCGTCGCCAAAGGTGAGTCCTCTGGGAGCAACAAATTGGCAGGCATTCCCCAGCATCGGGCCTATGTTCTGCGCGCTTCCTAAGCCTGCGATTTGGAAAGTTGGTAGGGGCGAGATGGGTGGAGGTGGAAAGCAGACCGCCGCCTTGTTCAGGTCAGGAAAGGACTCCGCTATGCCCAGGCCGCTAGAGACGCCAGCATTGTCGGTGAGCGAAATGCCGGTATTCCCAGCACTGTTGATAACCGAAAACGGAGTGCCCGACTGATAGATCGGCAAAGCAGAAATCTGCCAGCCGTCTGAGAAGAAAGATGCGATACCACTGGTCGCCGCAGGCAGATCCGCCTTGGTTTTGGGCGAGACTGTCCCCTGTCCCTGTTCGTCCTCCCACTTATCGAAACCCGGCCAGAGGTGCCACAAAACGCTTCTCAGCTTTGCGCCTGGAATGTTGTAGAGGAGGTTCAAAGTCACTAAATGCCGCTGGTCGAAATCGGAGCTCGCCCGGTTTGCTCCGAGATCATAGGAATCGACCAGAACGGGATCGCTTCGATCGGAAGAATCGTCGATGGAGTGACTATACGAATACAAGAGTTGCGCTGAGAAGTTGCCAGCGGTGCGCTGCAACTTAAATTGCAGCGCGTTGTAATTCGAATTGGCAACATTCTGCAGAGAATAGATTTTCCCCAGCCCTGGATAGGGGCGCGTAGGCAAGGAATTTACGTTGGGAAGGCCAGGCAACCCCGCACATGCTGCTTCCAGATATGGGTACGCCGGATTTTGCGAGGTCACCGCGGTTCCACTCTCCAGCAGGAAGCGCGGATTGTTGGCTCCGGTAGCGCCATTCCAGGACGCGCAATCGGCTATGGTCAGCGGTTCGTTGGAGCCGAACGGATTCTCGCTAAGCGGCAACGAGGGCGCTTGGTTGAGTTGGCGTGCGACCGTCAGATGCGTTCCTTTGCTGCCAACGTAGGCGAGATCAACTGTAAGTCCCCTGGCCAATTCGCGCTGCACGCCGAAGCTCCACTGCTGCACGTAAGGCCAAACCGCTTGGGTGGGGATCGCCGTGACATCAAGAGGATAGACACTGTTGGGCGTCAGCGGCTGACCGGCACTAGAGCAGGCTGCATTGTTTCCACCACCGTAACCCTGGTTGCCGATACACATGTAGTTCAGGGGACTGGGCTGGGTCATGCTGAGTACGAGCGGCGCACTGGCTTCAAGCGACCCGGTGTTGGCTTCGTTTCCTGTACCGTGCTCGTAAAAAATGCCGTAGCCAGCCCGGATCGATGTCTTGCCGTCGCCTTTCGGATCCCAGGCAAAGCCAGCCCGCGGAGCAAAATTGAAGAGGTGGCCCTGCATGCAGCTGGAAGGCGTTCCGTTCACACCACACTGCACCAAGCCGAGGTCACTCACCACTCCTGGGTCCAGCTGGAAGCTGGCGGGGTTGAACGTGATGGGGGTGTTGGTGCTTCTTTCGAGCAGCACTCCAGAGGCTGGGTCCACCGCGAATCGCGCTGCGTTGAAGCGTGACGGTTCCCAGTTCCAAGCGTTGTTGTTCTTTTCGCTGTATGTGCCAAAGAGGCTGAGCCGCAGACCGAGATTGAGCGTGAGACGCTGGGTTATCTTCCAGTCATCCTGGAAATACGGCTCAGCAATCGTATAGCGCTGATAGTAGCGCTGCTGACTGGAATCCTGAGTGTAACTCTGGATGAAGCCACAGCTCGGAAGTTTGCCGGGGCAGTTGGTATCTTCCACAAGAAAATCAGCAAAAGCATTGCCCGTGCTATGCGCAAGGTTGTTGAACGTCAATAGACCCTGTTGCTCTCCGCTGGCCGCCCCAATCACATTATTCGTCTGGTTACGCTGGGCATAAACGGCTTGCCCCCCAAAGGTGAAAATGTGTTTTCCGACTGACTTGGTGATGTCGTCGCGCGCGGAGTAAGTGGGGTTCGTATGTCCCCATGGCATGTACGACGTATCGCTGGCAAAGCCGACGCCACCGTACGCGGCATTTGTGCCCAGGATCGCGACACTGGGCATCTTGCCGGAAAAGCCATTGCCAAAAATGTGGCCAAGACCGCACTGTGGAATGGCCGAATTCCCCGTGGTCGGTGGTTGGATGCTGATCGAGGGGTTACACACGCTTGGGTTACTTGGATCTGAGACCAGCGGCTGATACAGCGAAGGGTCAAGCTGATACTGGGCGCCGCCCGGTCCATTTTGATTGACCAAGGTAATGGTGGAGTTTACGTAGCTGACCGTCAAATTGTGAACCATTACTGGCGAGATGATGTTGGTAAGCGAAGCTACGAGACTGAGACCGGGTCCGACAAAGCGGTTCTCCACAGTTGGAAAAGTTCCGACGCTCGGGAAGTTTTGGTGTTGATAAGACCACTGCGGTGCCAACACGGTGGTGTCCCACGCGTCATGAACGTAGCGGAAGGAGAGCTTGGTGCTGGGAGTGAAGTTGTGGTCGATTCGAAATAGCTCTTCGCGCCAATAGGTCTCGGGAGACACAACTGAGTCGTAGCAGTGATTGGGATCAAGCGGATCGAAATTCGCCACGCTGTAGTTGCAACCGAAGGGGCTGTTGGGAGCCGGAATCAAGTTCGAATTCAAGATGGCGACTGCGTTCTTGTTTACCAGGAAATCGGGAATGGCATTGATCTTCAAGAAAGACAGCCGGCTGATGGCTTGAGGGTTCCCATTGAGCGTGCCCAGGGAGGGGCAGTCCGGGTACTGCTGGCGGCTGAATGTTCCGAGAGGGGATAGACTGCCGGCCAGCGGGCAGACATCGCTGAAATCGAACACCTGAACGAACTGACCTCCAACATTGATGAGGTTTTTCTGTATTCCATTGGGGGTCATAATCAGACCGCGCTCTTTGAGCGAAGGCACAGCCTGGTTGTAATCAGTCGGGGTTTTTTCCAAGCGAACTTCTTCGGAGAAAAAGAAGAACGTTTTCTCTTTTTTCTTGTTGTAGACGTGCGGAATGGTCAGCGGGCCGCCGATGGTGCCGCCGAAATCCTGGCGACGATAGAGTGGAGCGCTTGAGCTCGTGTCGAAGAAATTTCGCGCATTGAATAATTCGTTGCGCACAAACCAGTAGAGATTGCCGTGCAGCTCCTTGGTGCCCGACTTGGTGGTTACCAACACCGTCCCGGATGCGGTTCGGCCGTACTGCGCGCTGTAGTTCGACGTCAGTACTTTTACTTCCTGGATTGCGTCAAGACTGGGGTACACCATGAGCGTGCTGGAGGCACCGTTCAGTCCGGTGTTGAGCACATCCGAGCCGTCAACATCGAAGGTGTTGTATTCGACGCGCCCGCCATTCACGCTGTACTTTACGCTGCCCTGCACTCCCACCTTGGCTTCGTCTTGCCCAGACTGATTGCTCACCCCGGGTGCGAGGGTAATGAGCTGGGTAAAATTCCGTCCGTTGAGACCGATGGTGGTCAATTGTTTTTGGGAAATCGTGCCGGAAAGAGTTGCAGTCTCGAGCTCAACCTGAGCAGCCGCATTGCCGGTGACGTTGATTTCACTTTTGGCGCTTGCCGGTACCAGGGAGGCATCCAGCGGAATGTCGTCGCCGGGCCCAAGCTTGACGAAGTCGAAAGTCTGGACGGCAAAACCGGGGGCGGTGACCGTCAGGGTGTAGGTTCCGGCAGGCACGTTGCTCAGTGTGTATGCACCGTTATCGTCGGTCTTGGTCTCCCGCTTGAAGCCAGCCTCGCCGCTTAATACGACGTCGGCGCCGCTGAGCACAGCGTGAGTGGGATCGGTCGCGGTGCCATGAATGACGGCAGTGTTACCGGCTGCGGCGGCTTGCTGTCCCGCAGTAGCCTGCTGTTGTGTCGTGGGGGTTTGCCCCTGTCCTTGTGGTTGTCCAGTCGCGGCCGGCGGTTGTACTTCAGTGGCTTGCTGCTGTCCTGCGGTGGCTTGCTGTCCCGCAGTAGCCTGCTGTTGTGTCGTGGGGGCTTGCCCCTGTCCTTGTGGTTGTCCAGTCGCGGCCGGCGGTTGTACTTCAGTGGCTTGCTGTTGTGCGGTAACTTGCGGTTGTGCCGAGGGGGCCACCACTCCAGTTCCACTTTTGACTGCCGTCGGTTCGAGAAAAGCGTCCAGCGTAAGTGGGTTGCCGGCGGTCAACCTAACGTAGTCGAAACTCTGGACCGCAAAGCCGGGGGCGGTGATGGTCAAAGTGTAAGTTCCGCCGACTAAATTACGAAATGCATATTCACCTTTGTCATTGGTCTTCGTCTGCTGCTTGAATCCGGCCTCGCCGCTCAACGTCACTTCGGCACCACTAATCACGTCCCCGGTGGGACCGGTTACCGTGCCATTGATGGCAGCAGCTTTGTTTCTGGCCGAGGCTTGCTGCGCTTGCAGCGGCGTGCCCGCAGTCAAAGGCAACATGATGAGTGCAAGCACCAGGACCCACAGGGGCTTATTAAACGAAGGTCGCGAACCATGATGACGAAGAGTTACGAGCTTCATGCCAATCGACTCAACCGGGGGGCGAAGAACGATCCGGAATGACGGTGGATGGTTTGGTTCCAAAGAGTTTACTCAGTTGCCCGGATGGCGGATTCCCGGGTTTTGACTTTCATCTGCTTTTGTTTTGCCGGCGTCGTCCGTGGCCGCAGGAGGAAGCGCCCGCAACTCGTGTTCTATCCATAGCAAGATCGTGTTGCCAGCTAATATTGGTGCTGTCTCCTGCTTTGTCTTGTAGATAGCAAGGCTCATTCGTCCGTCCTCCAGGTTGGCTGCGGCACGAATCTTTTCTTTGACGGCCACTGGAGTTGTTGGCGCAAACATTGCCAGCTGCAGGCGCATTTTCTTGGCTTGGGTCCGGGGCAGCCAGGTGATCGGATCGAGTGGCGCGATCTTCTGCAAAAACTCTGGTTTCAGATAAGCTGCTCTTTCTGTATCCGGTACTACCGGTGACGTCGCCAGCCAGTCGGGCCAGTCGCCCCACGGATCGACAAGGTCCATCACCTTGATGCGCGGCTCCACGGCCGACGCAAGGATGGCGATGCTGGCGCCTGACCCCTCTGCGAACATTCCTACCCGCTCCATGTCGAGATCGCCGCGATTGGCCAGGTAGTTCAACACCATTTGCACATCGTGGGCGGAAACCGCCAGGCTTTCCTGCAGCTCGCTGACAAACCACTCTTTTAACGGGCGATCATGGTAGCGCTGCCCGGTGGTGGCGGAAAGAAAACCAACCGCTGCGACACCGTCCTTGGTGACCATCTTTTGGAAGTTGTCTTCCCGAAAACGATCCGTGTCGGAAGGAAATCCGTATAGGTACAGCACGACCGGGGGCTTCGTCACTCCCTTGGGCTTGCTGATATAGAGGTCGATGGGATCGCCATAGCGCCACTGCAGCCTCACTATCTGCAACGTATAAGAACCGTGATCGCCGACGTTGGAGAGAAGGGGTACCAGCGGACGCAAGTTGCTGCTGGTCAACGCTGGGGAAGTCCAATCTTCCTTTGTCCCCTCGAAACGAGTGTCCCTCGGGTCAGCAATGGGCGGAGATGCCGGCTCAAGATGTTGGGCGACGCAGATGGAAGTCAACCATACAACGGTTGCTGCCACGAAAAATCTTCTTACGAGCGATTTGCTGGAATGTACGTTGGCCACAAAAATTCGCCTTCTACGCTTCAGAGGAAAGATGGAGTTTGTAAAGAGGGGGCGGGCCGCCTGCAACCCGCCCTGGTTAGAAAAGGTAGACCAACCGGCAGGCAGGCCTCTGGAGGGCCCTTTCTGCCGACTAGATCTACTGGAATGAAATGACCCAATTAGAGGCAGGGCCATCCTGCGTGTAGCCGGTCGTGTTATCTCCTATCGGGAGAATGGAGCCACCGGCATCGCGTCCCGTCTCCGGAGAGTTAACCGGCGGGTTGACGGCCGAAGTGAAAACGTTCGTCCCGCAAGTTGCAGCGACGCAGCCAAAGTGCGAGCGCACGAACTGAAGGCCTGGATCCAACACCGTTACTCCATCGGCGGCGAGGACCGGGTCGAAAGGAACGTAATCCGGGGTGGTGCTGACCGCATACGTATTCGAGGTCGCTACCAGTTTTTGAATATTCGCCAGTTTCGCAGAACCGACAATCAGGCGAACGATTGACCACGCCGTATAGTTTCCGTTGCGTAAGTTCGGAAACGAGTACGACGGGAACACAGTTCCGTTCACAACAGAAAAGTTATCAGCGGCCCAGAGGTTGCTTTCGTTACAGGGGAACTGACCCGCCGTGCCGCAAGACGCCGGCAAGTCTCCGGTACCGGGCAGGGTGCCAGCCGGGTTGGTGCAGGTGGGAGGTGAACCTGCGGCGCAGTGCTGGCCTGGATCGACAATGAATTGCGGGTTGGTGCCTGCGTTGGTTGGGTCGTAGTTGTGCCAAATCGGGTCAACCCCATTCAGCGTTACGTAACTGTAGTTTGCGTTGTCCTTGATAGGAGACACGTTGCCATAGCTGAAAAACGCGTATCCAATCGCATCTTTGCTGTGGCCGGTATAACCGGTAATGCCGGCATCAAAATCCCGCACCGTCTTGACCATGTCGCCGGTTCCAATCGCCCGCCACCGGAACGTATCGAAGCCGCTCAGTGGGTTATTGGCGGTCCCGCCTACACTGAGCTCCTGGGAGTCACGGTATGAGGAGATGGCGCTCGGATGGCGCATTGTGGTTTCTTCGAATGTGTTATAGGTGCCCGAAAGTGGCTCGCGCAAAATCACGCCAAAGGCTCCGGTGCAAGCGGGGCAACTGGCAAATGAGCCGGCGCCATTCTTCTTGCCAGAGAACACCTGTTCGAGCTCATAGGTGCTCACGTTGGTTACGCCCTTCAGGTTGTTTCCGTTGTTGGAGTGGATCACAACGATGGGCGACGCGCCGACCGGAATCGTGGAATAGGTACCGATATTGGCGCAGGTGAAGGGATCCTGCCCGGTAATATTGAAGGCCAAAACGTTGAATGGGCCCTCTTGAGTCGCGGGCGAGATGAAGTAATCTCCCAAGATGCCCGTCCCCTGCAAGTTGGCAAGCGTGGAGGCGCCGCCGCAGTTCGTTGAAAGATCCGGCGGGGTAGGCGCAGTATTGCTCGAGTTGTAACCCAGACCCCGATTACCGTCGGCAGCATCCAGGTTGGTGTTGACGCGGTTGATGGCAAAATAAGCGTCCTCGGGGCGAATGTCCGTGGCGCCTACAGTGACGAGTTGCGAAGGCTTGGTGGTGCCGTTCGAGATCAGGTTCTGAACCGCAACGTCCGGCATTACTCCCGTGCTTCCGTCGCCCCATAAGGTGCTCTGGATCTGGCCACCTGCATCATCCGCCGGAAAGGTCGAGGGAGCTTGTACGTAAACTCCTTTGCCTGAGGGAGCTCCAAAAGCGCCGAAAAAGGCGCGGTTGCCGACCACCGAGTCAACATTGAGGTAGATCCAAACGTTGGGGGTGCACTTGGTGACACCGCCAATGACGCTGGTCTTGCTGTCCCATACGATCCAAATAGTTCCGACGTCGGAGTTGACGGCCGTGCCGCCCAGTGTTCCGGCAGTCGGCCGTTCATCCACCAGGCTAAAGGTTTTAGAAGTACCCACGTAATGGAACGTCGGCGCTGTTGCCTGCCCTGTTACGCCGGCGCTGCGGTTGTAGGCGCCGAGGGCTACTGTCTGCCACATGGCAGAAGAACCGACGATCAGTGCTTGCACGACGGGGGTGCCATAGAGGCCGCTGCCGGGAACGCATGCAGCCGGCGGAGTAGGGTTAGCTGCTGCAGGTATGGCCTGTGTTATCGCGGCCAATAGCAGCGCCGCGCACAGCAATTTCATGCGAAACATATTTTTTGCCTCCAAGAGTTTGCGACTGCGTTGGGGTCACGCGCCGGCTATATGCCGCACGCACGAAACGGAGAAGGGGGACCCAATTGACCTTAACGGTGCCGCCGCTTAACCTTGAAGGGCGTCGGCAGCAGGCTGAGGGACCAAGTTCCACTTGCTTCCGCGCCCCGGAACTCGGAAGTGCACGTGCCGTCAAGCAAGCGTGCACTTGCCGAGGCCCGGATTGCGAATGCTGCTAGTTGACGGGAAAACTGTGTGAGGTCAGCGTCGCGATGACGCCGCACAAAAGCATGGGC
>Ga0126381_100004940_pt1 | contig 14575 bp, 13 predicted proteins | sample PanSoiMetPlot_28_FD_96465 | JGI IMG/M metagenome (GOLD analysis project Ga0126381, IMG submission 96465) | Tropical forest soil microbial communities from Panama - MetaG Plot_28 | ecosystem: Environmental > Terrestrial > Soil > Tropical forest > Bulk soil | place: Panama | collected 2016-02-17
CAAGCCCCCGAGCTAGACCCGTTTCGTATGTGGAAATTGGCCGTTTGACCGGGCCGTTCTGGCCTACTGGCCAGCCTTTTTTTCGTCAAAGGAAAGGCGGCCTAAGGGGCTCCTACTTGCAGCCTGCGCGCTCAGGCATTACCATCCCATTCGCTCCAGGAAGCGCTCGGAGCATGGTTCGAGCCAGCAACCTTCTCTGAGGGGGAATCACACCATGAAACGTCTCGCTCTGGTTCGCGTGCTAGCCCTGCTTAGTCTGTCGCTCGTAGCTTTCGCAGCGGTACCGTCCGCGGAGGGACAGGACTGGGCTAAAGCCGCCCTCGCAAAATCGCCGCGTCACGGCGAATGGGTCACCGTAAAGCACGGTGACCGCGCTGTCGACACTTTTGTCGTCTACCCCGAGTCGAAAAGCAAAACGCCGGTGGTTCTCGTCATTCACGAAATCTTTGGCATGAGCGACTGGGTGCAGGATCTCTCCGATCAGGTTGCTGCGGCGGGCTACATCGCAGTCGCTCCCGACTTGCTTTCCGGCATGGGACCGAATGGCGGCCGGAGCAATTCCTTCGACGAATCCGCGGTCCGCGAAGCCGTCGGAAAGCTAAATGCCGACCAGATTACGGCGGACCTGAACGCTGTTGCGGACTATGCGCTCAAGCTGCCTGCTTCGAGCGGCAAATTATTTGTGGCCGGATACTGCTGGGGCGGCAGCCAGTCATTTCGCTTTGCCACCAATCGCCCGGACTTGGCCGCAGCGTTTGTGTTTTACGGCGGCCCACCGGAAAAAGACGCCATGACGCGCATCAAAGCTCCCGTCTACGGCTTCTACGCCGGCAACGACGCGCGCATTGATGCCACGATTCCTGACACTGTCACCGCCATGAAAGCTGCAGGCAAGACCTACGACCCAGTGACCTACGATGGCGCAGGCCACGGCTTCATGCGTGCTGGTGAAGCTCCCGACGCCAACGACGCCAACAAAAAAGCCCGCACTGACGCGTGGGCGCGCTGGAAATCCTTGCTGAGCAAATAGCTGGCCAGTTCTTCCATGCGCCACAGCTTGACTTACGCGCCGCGCAGGCGTTTGAGAAGCTGAATTTGCCCGGCGTGGTAAACAGCGTGGCAACTGATCCCGAGCACCAGGTTAAAGCGCTCTATGTCGGAGAGCTTCGACGGCGCTCGACCGGCGGCTAAGTCCGCCACAACAGCAGCGAGCTTGCGTTGCTCTACTTCTACAGTAGACTGGATCTTCGGCCAGTTGAGGCGCGTTTCGTCGGACAGCTCGAACCAGTCTTCCCCTTCCAGCACAAACGCCTCAGGCGCCGTAGCGGACAATTGTCCGCGCACCGAACGCGCGCAATATGCATGATGTAACGCCACCTCCGCTATGTTGTGTCGCCCCGGCGCGGGTCGCCAGAAGGCAATCTCTGGTGAAACGTCGGTCAGCGCCGCCTTCAGGTCAGCTCCGTGCCAAGCTCCCGGGCCGTATCCTTCGTCCAGAACGCGCGTTAGGAACCGCGCATCCGGTGTTTCCGAAACTGCTTTGCTACTGGTACTCATGAAAGCCTCCTTTGGATTAAATGGAATGAAAATCGGCTCAGTGGATGCGCCGCGCGCGAAACTCGCCTTCAAGCTTCCAGGTTCGGCCGTCAGCCTCGAGCGCTTCGCCGATCCAATGGAAGGAGTCCGCGGCAATCTCAGTAAAACGCCAACGTGTGGGTGTGCCATCTGTCCGCGCGCCAACTTGAACGATGTCCTTGCCAATCTGGCGGCCAATCTGCTGCTCGCGATGCCCAGTTACAGGATTGATCCAGTTGATACGCCATGCCTGAATCGCGGGATCCCAAACGCGCAGTGTCGTCCCGTACATGTTGTTGGTCTTATCCAAATCCGGGTGGCGAACGGAACATCGCGGCATGATCCAGACATCCTGGATGGCGCGGCCCTCCAGCGCCCACCCGAAGTGCGCCTCGCCCTGAATGTGGCGCGACGAAACATCAACCGCCTGGTAGTGAAGCACCTCTAACTCCCAGCTGCCGACGAGCCAGCCGTACACATCTTCCCCTTCCGGGATTTCCGGCGACCGCCCGGCTGCCCTCAAAAGCTCTGAAAAACCAAACGTCTGCTGAACTTGTGTTGCATTCATAATGGCCTCCCAAGCGGATTCCGGCGGACGCGTCCCTTTCTGCGTGCTTCACGCATCGAACCGTCGTGACTTAGAGACTGGCTAGAATCCTTGTACGACGGCGAGAGGAGAGTTTCTTGGCGAAAATTGCTGTGGATTTGGAGCAGGCCGTAGCGCGTCGCGCCACGCGTGGCGAGCCCGGTGGCCTGTTTTCACGCGTCCTCGCCCAGGGCGAGGGATGGCACGTCGCCGACGTGATATGTACCTGCGGCCCCGAGGACCATCGCTTTGAGGAACAGCATCCGTTCTTCACCATCGCCGTGGTTTTAGCCGGGACGTTTCAGTATCGCGGCTCGCTGTCTCATTCAGGAAGTGTTCAGGAACTGATGACGCCGGGTTCCTTGCTGCTCGGTAACCCAGGTCAATGCTTCGAGTGCGGTCATGAACACGGATTGGGAGACCGCTGCATCTCCTTTCGATATTTGCCCGATTACTTCGAGCGTCTTGCGGCAGATGCGGCAGTGGTCCGAGGCCAACGCAATTTCACCGTGCTTCGTCTCCCGGCCCTACAACCCTTGTCCGGAATCGTTGCCGGCGCCTGCGCCGGGCTCATCGGCGCTTCAGGCACGTGCTGGGAAGAACTCAGCATGCTGCTAGCTGCAGAAACAACAGAACTCACAAATCGGCAATCACCAAAAGGAGTCAACCCAACGCCAAGTACCGTCGCTCGGGTGACGCGAGCGGTGAGGATGATTGAACGGAGTACCGATTCGGAGCTATCTCTGCGAGACCTTGCTCGAGAAGCAGGCTTGAGCCCTTACCATTTCCTCCGCACGTTCCAGCAGGTCACGGGCGTCACACCCCACCAATACATCCGGCGCGTGCGCCTTCGCGAAGCGGCAGCGCGCTTGGCGTCTCACAAAGAAAAAATCCTGGATGTTGCCCTGGATTCCGGCTTCGGTGATGTATCGAACTTCAACCGCGCCTTTCGAGCTGAGTTTGGCGTCAGCCCGCGCACCTATCGCGCCAGCGCAAGCCAATAATCTCTAGACTACATTTACAGGATATCAAGGTAAGCCGAATGCAAAGAGCGTTGAGCCGGCGGCGATAGCGACGTACTGCTTGCCATCAATCGCGTACGTCATCGGCGAAGCGTACACCGAAGCGCCGCACTGGAAGTGCCATAGAATCTTTCCCGTGGCCGCATCCAGCGCCATGAAATTCCCTTCCGCGTCGCCGGTAAAAACAAGTCCGCCCGCGGTCGAAAGCACTCCGGACCACGACGGCGATAGGTGCTTCAATTCCCATTTGATTTGGCTCGTCGTGGGATCGATGGCTCTCACCGCTCCCCAAAACGGCTGCGCATCATCGTTCGGGAAATACGCGCTTCCGTAAAACGCGTGACCCGCTTCGTACGGCTGCGGTGCGGTGCTGAAAATGTCGCACTGCTCGCGCGCCGAAACGTAAAAGAGCTTCGTCTGGGGATCGTACGTGGGCGACATCCAGTTGGTCGCGCCAATCGCGCCGGGACAAACGGGCACGCCCGTCAACGTCGGCGAAGCTTCCTTGCGCTCGATGGGCACGCCGTTCGCGTCTTTCGCATTGCTCCAAGTCACGCGCCCGTACGGAGTAGCGGAGAGCAGTTTTCCCGACGCGCGATCAATCACATAGAAAAACCCGTTGCGGTTCGCCTGCATGATGAGATGCCGGTCGCCGTCGTCCACCAGCACAGGAACCTGCGTCGCGTCGTAGTCGTGCTCGTCGTGCTTGGTGAATTGGAAATGCCATTTCAGCTTGCCAGTGTCCGGATCGAGCGCGAGCAACGAATTGCTGTAAAGATTGTCGCCCGCTCGGCCCTCGCCTCGATTCGACGGCGAGGGATTCCCCGTGGTCCAGAACGTTGTATTCGTCGCGGGATCGTATGTGCCGGTGATCCACGCGGGCGCGCCGCCGATTTTCCACGAATCGCCTTCCCACGTTTCATGGCCTGGCTCGCCGGGAGCGGGAACCGTATAGAAGCGCCACTTCCGCGCGCCAGTCGCAGCGTCGTACGCCTCAATGAAGCCTCGAATGCCGTATTCGCCACCGGAAACGCCGATCAGCACAAGGTTTTTGATCGCCAGCGGCGCGAGCGTGATGCTATAGCCTTTGTTGTAGTCGGACCCGCCCACCGTGTTGACGTCCCAGGCCACGTTTCCAGTTTTTGCGTCCAGCGCGATAACGTGCGCGTCGAGCGTCCCGAGAAAAACCTTGTCCCCAAGAATCGCAAGCCCACGGTTCACTCGGCCGCAGCAAGGGCGAATGTCCGGCGGCAACCCGCGCTGATATTGCCAAATCGGGCGGCCCGAACGCGCGTCCAACGCGAAAGCACGGTCATCTGCACCGGTTGCGTAGAGAACGCCATCGACTACGAGCGACGTCGTCTCGAATTTTCCACCGGCCATCGTTTGGTACGCCCACTTGGGTACAAGCGAGGAAGCATTCGAAGTACTGATTTGATCAAGTGAGCTGTAGCGGTGCCCCGCATAGTCACCCGAATACATCAGCCAGTTTTGTGGCTCCTTGCCAGAATCCAGCAGCCTCTGCGCGGTAACCTGGGCCGAGGCAGTACAAGCAACCCAAGCGGTCAGAATAGCGCTAGAAAACAAAACGGTCCCTGTCTCTCGTAAAATTGTGATTCCGATCCTGCCTGCTGCTCGCATTCTGTAGCTCAGGCCTTCAGGCCTGAGGAACCTGCGTTTCAATTCCCGTTCCGCCGCTCCACATTTCATTGGCCACCTACGCTTTGCAAATACGCGAGAAGGTCCTGCAGATCCTTCTCGCTCAGCGTTTTCTGGTCATACACCGGCATCGCCGATTCGCGCCGTTTCTCGAGCGACCGCAATTTATCCTTTTCAAACAAGTGAAGCTGCTCGCGCGTATCAAGCATTTGTAGGGTGAACTGGTCTTCGTTCAAAACGACGCCGCTGAGTTTCGTTCCATCCGCCGTCACAACCGATACCGACACATACTCCTGAGGAAACTCCTTCATCACCTCGAAAATCCCTTGCGCCAGCCGTTTGCTAGGATTACGCAGTGACTCGACCAGGTATTCCGTCGAGCGCGAAGCCCCCACGCTTGTAAGGTCGGGGCCAAGTCTTCCCCCCTTCCCTTCGATCATGTGGCAAGTGGAACAGCCCGCTGCGCCATGGAACAATTGCTTTCCGTGCAGGGCGTTTCCCGTAGGTTGTGCCGGGGCCTTCACTTCCAAACTGCGAATGTACGTGACCACTTGCCAAATTTCTTCGTCGCTCATGCCCACGCCGATGCCGCCGTTGGTCGCCGCGGGCATGGCCGTGCCCGCGATTCCATCGTGGATGTTGTGAAACATTTCGGCGTCGGAATTTCCGTGATGCTTTGTTCGCGTTAAGTCAGGGCCGCGCCCTCCGCCTCGTGCGCCCAGTCCGTGGCAAAACGCGCAGTTCAACCGAAATTGATACTCGCCCACCTTGGCGATCTTCGCGTCGCCGGCGTACGGATTCTTCTCCTGCGCGAACACTGCCTGGCTCAAACTCAGGCACGTGAGCAAAAGCAAGCAAGCTAGGCCAGAAAAGCGAAGCACGATCACCGGTCCTTTTGGCGCCTGCATGTACGAATTCCCCTGGAACATGAGGTTCAGGCTCCTTCCGCGAAACATGTTGGATGCCGGAAACTATACCACTCACGTTTCGCAAGAATAAGAACGGAACTTCGCACAGCTAGCTGCTACTGCATAGGCGAGGAAAAATTCCCGCTCACCGCGCGAAACCCCGGATCACGCTTGATGTCGAACTTCAAGCTGGCGCGATCCAAAATTCTTCCCTTCAGAATCACGGTTTCAACCTTCCGCGTATCGCTGATCCGCTCAGCCGGATTCCCAGCAACGATCACAACATTCGCGGCGCGCCCGGCTTGCAGGCTTCCCCACTCTTCTTCCGCGTGCATGATTCGAGCAGCGTTGGAAGTCGCCGAGCGAATCGCCTCGAGCGGCGTCATTCCCGCACTTACCAGCAACTCCAATTCGTGATGCATCGCTTCCCCCTGAAACAGGCCGGGATAAGGCGCATCGGTTCCCGCCGCCACCAGGACCCCGGCGTCCGTCAATTTCTTCACGTTGCGCACCATTTCGTCGAATCCCGTGGCCGATTGCCGTACTTCATTCTTCTCTGCGTCACTCAAGTTCCGCGTCGCTTCCGCGCGCAAGTCCGCCAGGAACCACGGAGGAGTCGTCTCCGCGATCAAAGGCTCCTCCAAAAACTTCAGGTCCGCCAGCCTGCGCCGCCCGGAATACTCTTCCACCACAAGCGTGGTGATCACAAACAATCCGTGATCTTTGATGGTTTGAATATCGTCGGCAGACATTTTGCGCGTCGGCGCGTGCGCAAAGCCGTCAATTCCCGTTTGTACCAAATCGGGAGAGCCATTCCGCTCCCATTGGTCAATCACCACGCGGAGTTTTTGCTTGTGCGCCTCTTGCACCAGTCGGCGCAGCATGCGGTCCGAAAGATTCGCATAGCCTTTGATTAAATCGACTCCATTGCGCTTGTCCCGCTCCACCAATTCCGGAATCTGCGTGCGCGACGTCAGCGCGTATGCCAAATCCGGCCACGCGGGATCGGCGGCGTCCACCATCGCGCCCGTGCAGTAAATGCGCGGACTCAGCAAATGTCCGCTGGCCGCTTCCTGCCGCAATTGCAACACCCACGGCTGATAATTCCCCGTGTCCAGAACGGTCGTGACCCCGGAATAGAGCATGGCGTTGAGATAACGCTGATAGCCGAGCAGGTCCGTGCCGATCCCGTCCCAACCTCCCGTCAAGTGCACGTGCATGTCCGCAAGGCCGGGCATGACCGTCTTCCCTTTGGCGTCAATCACCTGAGCGTTCGACGGAGCTTTTGCATCTCTCGCTGTACCCGCATAGGCGATTTTGTTTCCCTGGAGGATCAATGCCGCATCCTCCACCGGCGGTCCGCCAAGGCCATCAATCATCCGGCCATGCACAATGACAATTGGTTTTTCCTGCGCATCTAGATATTGGGAGAAACACAGAACCGCAAAACCCGCTGCAAACCAAAAACTCTTTCGTTGCCGCACAGCTTCTCCTTTTTGGTCGCGCCAATTCAGGCTACCAAGCCATTTGGAGTGCGGCAGCCTGCCTACCGCAGGCAGGCCTAGCTGCCGCTTTTCTTCCGCCGCTCGCACCTCCACATTCGGCAGGCCCTCCATGCCTTCCCGATGAATCAAAGGCCGGGCCTGTGCAAAGGCGGGCCTCATCATATACAATCGCCCCGCATTCCCTTCAAGAAAACAAATGACCGCAGCGCCTGCCAAACCGTGCATCGCCATCGGTTCCGATCACGCCGGATTCTCCGTCAAAGAAACCGTTCGCAAGTATCTTGAAAGGGCAGGCTATTCGGTAAGTGACCTGGGAACTTCCTCCGAAGAATCCGTTGACTATCCGGACTACGGCAAAGCCGTGGGCGAACGCGTAATCTCAAAGCAAGCAGATTTAGGGATCGCGGTCTGCGGCTCAGGCATTGGCATTTCCATCGCCGCCAACAAAGTCCACGGCATCCGCGCCGCACTCGCTCACGACGTAAACACCGCGCGCCTCGCTCGCGAACACAATGACGCCAATGTTCTCGCCCTCGGAGGCCGCATCGTCACTGGCGAAGCCGCCATCGAAATGGTGCAAGTCTTCCTGACTACCGCTTACCTCGGTGGCCGCCACCAACGCCGCCTCGACAAAATCACCACCATCGAAAACGAAGAACGCGCCGCAGCCGCTAGAAGCTAACGCTGTCTAAGGAAGTCTAAGGAATAAGTCCCTGGGGGAGCGTCTTAGCCGACCCTTTCAGAGACGAAGACAAACCGGGAGAGGCGGCTCTCTGCAGCAAGGCGAGAGGTCATGGCAAGGAACTGCTGCTGGGCCTCGTAAGAGCGTTCACCTTCAACTTGGCGGACGGCCGCGCTTCTTTTTTCGCGTGCCGCACGACGCTTCCCGGCGACTTCGGCCACATTCGTAGTTATATTCTTGCTTACCACTAACCGCAGGCCGGACTGGGCAATCGCGTCTTTGTCGTAGCCCTCGGGAACAAACAGCAAGAAACCAACGGAACTGCGCACGGCAATTTCCTCATTTGTCAGCGGTCCCGTAACAGTGGTGGGATTGGTAAAGAGCAGGCGCCCTCCAGGTTTCAGTACGCGCGCCCACTGGGCAAGCACCGCCGGCCGATTGGGAATGTGATTGATTGCATCTACACAGGCAATTGCGTCGAAGCGAGCATCCGGAAACGGTAGTGGTTCGCTTGCGTTCACGACGCGAAATTCGGCGCGGTTCGTAAGGTTGCGCTGAGATGCGAGCGCGCTCGCCGTAGCGATGGCTTGTTCGTGGAGGTCGACCCCGATAACGGAGCAGCCCGTCTTTGCAGCCATCCGCAGTGTCGGGCCCCCGGACCCACAAGCGACGTCTAGTAGGGTCTTCACCGGAGAAAGGTCGAGCCACTCGAGGAAAATATCCTGCTCGTCGGCGGTCATCCAGCTGTTCTGTCCGATGTCCTCCCCGAAAGCCTCGCGGCGAATCTCCGTGTAGAGTTCGGTCTGAAAATTCCCGTAGTTGGCGTCGTAGTAGGTGCCCCCCTGCTCACTTTTGGATTCAGGTTTTGGGTCCATGGGATCCTCGCTTGAATCAGTCCGGCAAAGCGGTCTGCGGCGTCAACTCAGTGGGGACGCTGGCCTCAGCCTGATCAAGTTCCTGCAAGCTCACATCGCGCGTTTCCTTGATAAAGAGGAGGGCAAGCATGGCAACGACGCAGTAGACCGCATAGCAGACGGGCACATAGTACCACTTATGAAAAACGTCCTCGCCAATCAGCCCGGCTAAAACCGAAGGAGCGATCATTCCGCCGAAAATGTGACAGAGATTGTAGGAAATGCCTGTGCCCGAGTATCTGAATTTTGTCGGGAAGCTCTCGGAGGCCAGAATGGGACCGAGCCCGTGCAACACGCCGATTCCAAAGAAGCTGATGGGGATCTGCAGGGCCATCACCAGCCCTATGCGCCTGCTTAGAACGGCCAAAACGAAGGGATAGGAAAGCAGGGTCGTCACTCCGATAGCAATGTAGGCGGCCACTCTTCGTTTGCACAAGTCCGCGAAAGGCCCGCTGAGAAGCACGCCGAAAGCGTCCGCCACACGCCCCACCATCAGAATGCCTGCGGTAGTGGCCAGCGGAAAACCAACAAACTTCATGAAGGAGATGAAATACGTTCCCATTACAAAACCGTCCATCGACATAAAAGCGACAACGAGAGCGACGAGAAAAATGGGACCGGAGTGCCTCTTAAACACGCCCAAACTAGGCAAGGCGGCGCGCTGCTCCTGTTGCTTGAGGCGCTCGAAGAGCGGGCTGTCTGCAAGTTTGTACCGGGCTAGAAGCGCCGGGATCACGATGACCATAGAGAGCAGCATAGCGATGCGCCAGCCAGTGGTAGCAAAGGACGTGCTCATGACTAGCATTACGCCACTTGCCGCTATGCCCCCCAAGGGAACGCCGAGATTGGCGAGAGACATCCAAAACGCCCTGGAGCGCCGCTCCGCTCCAAATTCGGCGAGTAACGAAGAAGTTCCTCCGAACTCTCCTCCCAATCCAATTCCCTGCACGATGCGTAAGACCACAAGAAGTATGGGGGCGGCGATCCCCAGGCTTGCATAACTGGGCAAAAGTCCGGTCAAGCAAGTGGTGGCGCCGACGATGGCGATGCTAAGCAGAAATGAAAATTTCCGCCCCGTCCGGTCGCCGAAATGCCCAAAGATGAATGCTCCGGCGAGCCGGGCTGGAAATCCCGCACCGAAGGCCAGGAACGAAAACACCAGAGCCTGCGTGGGAGGAAGCTTGGGAAAGAAGATCGCAGGAAATGCACTGGCTGCTGCGTAGCCGTAGATGAAAAAATCGTACAGCTCGACAAGCGTGCCCGCTGTTGCCGAGAAGGCGAGAATCGCCAAGGTGCCAGTGTCTGTTGCCTGGATGCGCCCTGCCGACGGCATTCGACGCTCCTTCCTGCCGAGAAATTGAAATGGGGGGTGCGGTCTCGAGCCTTAGCTGACTGTTAGCAATGGAGGCTAATGGAATCTGGAATTTCAGTCAATTCCCACATCCCCCAGCGTCCGTCGACTACGAAGCTCCCTCACTTCTAGGACGTGAATTGGCTTTCCGCAACTCCATCCGATAAAATCTCAAATTCAGTCCGCACCGCAACGGCCGCGCTGAAAATAATGACTTGCTGAAACGAGGCTCTGCATGACACCGACATCATCCGCCGAGGAGCACATGAACCGCCCGCTCGATTCCGTCGACCCTCAAATCGCCGATCTCCTTCGCGAAGAAGCCCGCCGCCAGGCCACCGGCCTCGAGCTGATTCCGTCCGAAAATCTCGTTTCCGAAGCCGTCCTTGAAGCCATGGGCTCGATTTTCACTAACAAATACGCCGAGGGCTACCCAGGCAAGCGCTATTACGGCGGCTGCGAATTTGCCGACAAAATCGAGCAACTCGCCATCGATCGCGCCAAAGAACTCTTCGGCGCCGAACACGCCAACGTCCAGGCCCACTCCGGCACTTCCGCGAACGTCGCTGTGTACATGTCCCTGCTGCAGCCTGGCGACACCGTTCTCGGCATGAATCTCTCCCACGGCGGCCACCTCACTCATGGCCATCCCCTGAATTTCTCCGGCCGTATGTACAAATTCGTGGCCTACGGCGTGCGCAAAGAAGACGAACGCATCGATTACGACGAAATCGAAAAGCTCGCGCAGGAACACAGGCCGAAAATGATTGTGGCGGGAGCCAGCGCCTATCCGCGCATCATCGATTTTGAGCACATCGGCAAAGCCGCGAAAGCGGTCGGCGCCCTTTTCTTCGTAGACATGGCGCATATCGCGGGACTCGTAGCAGCAGGCGTCCATCCGAGCCCCATTCCCCACGCCGACGTCGTCTCCACTACAACGCACAAAACGCTTCGCGGCCCGCGCGGCGGCATGGTCCTCTGCAAAGCGGCCTATGCCAAGGAACTCGACAAGCTTACCTTCCCCGGCACGCAAGGCGGCCCGCTCGTCCACACGATCGCCGCCAAAGCCGTCTGCCTGAAAGAATCGATGGACCCTGGATTCAAGGATTACCAAAAACAAGTCGTGGCCAACACCAAAGCCATGGCCGCTGCCGTGGCCAAGCGCGGATTCCGCATCGTCAGCGGCGGCACGGATAATCACTTGTTCCTGATCGAAGTCCACTCGCGTAACGTCACCGGTTCCGACGCCGAAAAAGCTCTCGACCGCGCCGGCATCACTGTGAACAAAAATTCCATCCCCTTCGACCCGCTTCCGCCCATGAAGGCTGGCGGCATCCGTCTCGGCAGTCCGTCGATCACTACGCGCGGCATGCGTGAACCGGAGATGGAACAAATTGCCGGCTGGATTGCTGAAGTCCTCACCAACATCGGCAACGCCGAAGTCGAACAGCGAATCCGCAAGCAAGTCGCCGAACTCGCCGCAAAATTTCCCGTCTACGCAGCGCGCATGCACGCTGGCAAAGCGCATTCCGAACACGCCCGCGCCTGAAATGCTGACACGGGATTTACGGCTTCCAAATAAAGAGCGTTTAGGGGGTCGGAGCTTTAGCTCCGACAAGAAACCCCAGCGAAAACAGGGCTTTAGCCCCTGAGGAAATGGTTCTATTCTTACAACGCCGAACTTATAGCTCTTCTTATCCCCATGAACGTCTTCAATGCGACCGCAGACTTCGAGCGCTGGCTGGCAAAGCGCCTCCCCATCGTCCGCCAGGATATCGCTCTGAAGCACCAACACATGGCAGAAGCGGCCTTCCCCTTCTTTCGCGCCACCTTCTACCGTTGGCTCCAGCTCTGGCCGGAAGTCTGCCCCGACTTAGCCAAAGCGCCGTCAGTTCTCGCCGTCGGCGACCTCCACATCGAAAATTTCGGCACCTGGCGCGACGAAGAAGGCCGCCTCATTTGGGGCGTCAACGACCTCGACGAAGCCTGGCCCTGCGCCTACGCATTGGATCTCGTGCGTCTCACTACCAGCGCTTATCTGGCCATTTCCGCCGAGCACCTCTGCCTCACGCGCCGCCAAGCCGCCGAAGCCGTCGAAGAAGGCTATCGCGACGCCATCGCCGCAGGAGGCAAAGCCTTCGTCCTCGCCGAGCACCATCAATGGCTGCGCCTGCTGGCCCTCAGCAAATTGCGCGACCCCGTGCGCTTCTGGCAAAAAATGCAGCAGAATCCGCCCTACACTACCAAGCCGCCCGACGAAGCGCGCAAGCTCATCCAGGAGATGCTCCCCGACCCCTGCCGCGCCTACCAACTCAAACGCCGCATCGCCGGCCTCGGCAGCCTCGGACATCCCCGCATCCTCGCGCTCTCCACCTGGCAAGGCGCCTTCATCGCCCGCGAAGCCAAAGGCATTCGCACTTCCGCCTGGGCCTGGTTCAAAAACAGCTCCGCCAATGAACTCTACGGCGCAAAACTGGTCAATTCCGCCATACGCGTTAAAGACCCATGCGTCCGTTTTCACGGCCACTGGCTCGTGCGCCGCCTCGCGCCCGATTGTTCCCGCATCGAACTGTCATCCTTGCCGAAAGAAAGAGACGAGTCGCGTCTGCTCTACGACATGGGCTGGGAAACCGCTAACATGCACTTCGGCAGCGCGAAAGCCATGACCCCCAAAACAATAGCCAATGTTAAGCGCGATTTGGCCGGCCGCCGCGGCCGCTGGCTCCACAAAGCCGCCAAATCCATGTTCAAAGCCACCCTAAAAGACTGGGAACACTGGCGCAGCGATTGGAAAAAGTCCGCCAAGGCCGATTAAGAAGCTATCTCCGATTGATAGTGGGTCAGTTTGAATTTTATGAGTCGTGACACACTCTGCGCCATCCCGCGTTTCTTGCGGGAACGGGTCAAAATTCAAACTGACCCACTACCTCCGATTTTGACCAGTTGTTATGCCCGCCCAGCTATGCTTTAATCCTCACCTTTCCACTGAACAGGTCTCCGAAAACACAAGGAGCCGCAATGACCACACCGCCTTTGCCGAGACGGAGCATACTGTGGGAACCGTAATTCCGCTTTCAGACGCTTCGCGCCGCCCCGCGCGATTCGCGGTCGCGACAGCTTTCATCATCGCCATCAACGTCTTTGTGTTCATCCTGGAATTGCTGCGCGGCGAGCCCTTCGTCGCCAAGTGGGCCGCGGTTCCAGCGACCATCTTCTCCGGCCATCACTGGATCACCATTCTTAGCGCCATGTTCATGCACGGGAGCTGGTCCCACATCATCGGCAACATGGTGTTCCTCTGGGCCTTTGGTCCCGAAGTGGAAGACGCCATGAGTCCGCTGCGGTATTCCATCTTTTACCTGCTCGGAGGGTTAGCAGCCACGCTGGCTCAGGTCGCGGCCACTCCCAGCTCAACCGTCCCCAACCTTGGCGCTAGCGGAGCGATTGCCGCTGTCATGGGCGCATTCCTCGTCACCTACCCTCGCGATAAAATTAAGTCTCTGCTCGTCATTTTCATCTTTGTGCGCGTAACCATGATTCCGGCCGCGCTCTTGATCGGCGTGTGGTTCCTCATCCAGCTTGTAAATGCCGGTTCCGTAGCCACCGTCCAGACTGGCGGAGTTGCCTATTTAGCCCACGTCGGTGGCTTCCTGTTCGGAGCCATCACCGCACGCTGGTTCGAGCGTTCCCGCCCCGTCAGCGTCAATCCCGAGCTGTAGCTCGGGCCCTGCTTGAAGCAGGCAAGCTTCACGCATGAGGATCCTGGCTTGATCTCCGCTTCATTCAGCTCGAAGAGACCATCGCCGCTCGTTCCCGATTGTCGAATTTCGCATTTCGAGTTTCGTCTCCCTAATCTCCATTTTTCCATTTCCATTTTCTTTCATAGCAACTCGCTAAATAGAACCAAAGACCCACAAAGTACTCCCTGTCCCTGCCGAGTCCCTTACAACTCCAGTCCCGCTGGACCAAGACTGTCCTTTTGTGCAGTAGATTCTCCGCGTAACGTCGTGTACGTTCAAAAATGACTGGGATGGGAAACATTCTCGCAACCGTCGTGCTCGCCGTTCCGCTGCTCACCTGGCTTTGCGGAACACTCCTTCAAGGCACTTCCCAATTACGGTTGGCGCGTACACCCTCCGCGCTTCGCGAGAACGCCCCCACTCCCTGGGATTCCAATTCTTCCAACCGCTCGGCTCACCCCAGAACTGAAGCGACGATGACCGGGGTGAGACCTTGACTGAGGTGAGACCTATGGAGACCAGACCCCTGACCGAGGTAAAACCATGATGGATACCGAAGCTTTCCGGGAGTTTAAGACCGGCCTAACCCTCCTTCGAGACCGGCACGCAGACAAAGCACTTGCCCACATGCGG
>Ga0126381_100004941_pt1 | contig 14574 bp, 9 predicted proteins | sample PanSoiMetPlot_28_FD_96465 | JGI IMG/M metagenome (GOLD analysis project Ga0126381, IMG submission 96465) | Tropical forest soil microbial communities from Panama - MetaG Plot_28 | ecosystem: Environmental > Terrestrial > Soil > Tropical forest > Bulk soil | place: Panama | collected 2016-02-17
ATGTGGAAGCCGCGAGCACCTGCGCCAGCAGATTGTCAGGGAAGAGAGCGATGGGGGCTACAAGCTGGTAGAGCTGATCCGGCGTTGGCGCCGCGTATGTGGCCACCGGCGCGCTCGCGCCGGGCCCTGCCTCCTTCTTGCAGCCGTCCAGCCCCATCGAGCTGAACACAAGAGAAACGCAGAGGAGGACCGATATCGGTTGCGCACCGTTTGCCATCTACTCACCCCAGCGAGGAATGCTACACCTTCGTTCGAATGGGGGGTACTGTCAATTTTGATATTGGTCGGGCGGCGGCTTAAAAGATGCAGCCGGCTCGCGTTCGATTGTTTGCGTGTTGGCGGGAATCGGCCCACAACCGGCAAAACCTCGGATGACCGCTGGTGCCCGCTCGGAAATCTCGTATCAACACCATAATCACCTGGAACCGGTGCGACCAGCGGAACCCTGCAACGTCACAATTCACGTTCACCGTCTCTTGAGGTGCAATGAAGGGGAAGTCTAAATAGTTGAAAATGGGCCGACGATCGGACTTGAACCGATGACCTGACGATTACGAAAAGACCCGACCTTGCGTATGTGGTCGTGCAGTCTAGGTGGCATCGTTCAATTCTTGGGCATTTTGGGCTTGTTTCTGAGCACCTTCTGTGCAGCAGTTCGTGCGCCAATTTGAGGAGCCAATTTCAGGGCCGCAAACACATGCGGTTGGATTGCAGCAAGTATTCTGGCGACGCCCCCAAAGCTGGCGCATTAATAATCGTGGAAAAAAGCTTCCGTCCTTTCGGGACGGCTGCACCGGCCGGACGTCAGCCGGGCGCGGTTTTGGCTTCCGTCAGCAGAGTGCCTGCTATTTTGCTAACATATGCATAGACTAGTCTATTAGACTGGTCTCAAGAAGGGCAGGCAAGTCATGACCATAATCGGCTTCTATGAAGCTCGCACCCGTCTTTCAGAGCTGCTCGATGATGTAGCCAGCGGCAAGCAGATTCTCATCACCCGCCGCGGTAAGCCGGCGGCGATAATCAGCCCACCTCCCAAGCAAAAATCAGCGAATGTCAGCCAAGTTGTGGATGAGATGTTGCGGTTCCGAGATCGGGAAGGACCAACTCTCGGCGGTGGGATAACCATCCGTCAACTGATCGAACAAGGGAGACGTTTTTAGCTATTTACACGAGATAAGACGGGGGACGCTTGCCAACAAAGAGAAAACCGAAGGAGCCGTCCTTGACGGAGTTTGTTCTTGATGGCTCGCTCGCGCTCGCATGGTACTTCAAGAATGAGGCGGTGGCTTATGCCGATGCCGTTGCAACGAGTTTCCGGAAATCGCGGGCTCTCGTGCCTGTAATCTGGCCACTGGAGATTGCCAATGCTGTACTGATGGGAGAGCGGCGAAAACGAAGCACGGAGGCGCAAGCCGTAAAGTGGTTCAGCTATCTCAGTTCTCTTCCCATCGTTGTCGATGAAACCACCAACGATCATGCTTGGAGTGAGGTGCTAACGTTGGGGCGAGTACACCACCTCTCCGCTTACGATGCTTCTTACCTGGAGCTGGCTCTGCGGCGTGGCCTGCCAGTGGCGAGCCTTGATGAAAAGCTCAAGGCGGCAGCGTCTGCCCTGGGAGTGTCCATATTCGTCCCGTGACCCGTCGGCTTCTCGGAACCATTCCCATTGCCTCTCAAACAGCCGACCCGCTCTCGTGGATAAGAAATCGTTCGTTTCTTTCTCATCGTTAAGCCCTGGTGTGGGCGCCAGCCCGTAGCCGGGTAGGGCCGAACGCGCTCCTCGAGGTTGCAGGAGTGGAAAACCTGGAAAACTGGGACCCGTTTCTCCCGAGCTGGCGGAGAATGGTGCAGCACACCTACATGGAACGTTTATCTATCAGTCCGGGAAGAACTTAAAGGTTGTTGTGGATTCGAATGGGGCATGGCGATCGCGGAACCACCATCCCGTTACCAAGATCCCGAATTGAACAAGTGCGAATTGCGACCGACCAAGGTCAACCTTAGAAGACGCCATAATTCACGTCACAGCTCCCCGACGCTAGAGTGAAGAGTAGATGTAGGTACCAAAATTCGTGGAGCCGACGATCGGACTTGAACCGATGACCTGCCGATTACGAAAAGACCCGACCTTGCGTATGTTGTTGTGCGGTATAGGTGGTATGTTTCGGTTTTAGGGAGTTTTGGGGTGTTCCTGAGCACCTCCTGTGCAGCAGTTTGTGCAGCAATTCGAATAACGATTTCAGGACCTGGTGTTCATAAGTTCAGCACTCGTTCGAAAAAACAACGTTTGCAATATTGGCGTGCGCAACAAACGTACCGGTGTCGGTCGATGGTAAGCCCGTCGCGCAGGATTTCATCCTAGGATGCCGCGTATGCAATGTAGACTAAGAGTTGGCAGTTCCTTCTTTCCTGTTCGTCAGAAGTCGGTGATCGGCCATAATGGACCGCATGCTCACCCGACGCACTTTCCTCAAGACCAGCGGAGCTTTCCTTCCAATGGCCACCGCCATTCAGACGGTCAATCCTGCCACGATTTCAGCGGAAACGATTGCCGACGCGGCTATCAGCGGCACGGCTCCGAAACTCATTCCTCTGCCAGCGAGGCTGGCTCCGGTCGAACCGTCCACACTGCCTTGGCAGCAGAACATTCGCCGCGTCGGTCAAAGCAACATGACCGAGCATGATCCGGCCGTGATGAACATTGAAGAATGGGCAGACTACTGGCATTCGGCCGGCACGGACATCGTTTTCATCAGTGTGACCGGCATCCTCGCCTTCTATCCCTCAAAGGTCCAGTTCCACCGTCACGGAAAGTTTCTCAATGGCCGTGACTTCTTCGGTGAATGTGTCGCCGCCGCCCGCAAGCGTGGCATGCGTGTCGTCGCCCGCATGAGTCCGGATCTGAATTGGGGTGACGCCCTTGACGCCCATCCGGAGTGGGCCATGCGCGACTCCGACCGATCGGTTCTCCTCAGCCCCGAAGACTCGCGGTTATTCCGCACCTGCATGTTCACCAGCTATATGGACGAATACATTCCAGCGATCATGCGCGAAATCAATTCGCTCTACGACGTGGATTGCTTCTACACCAACGGATGGCCTCCTATCGGCAGTCTTCCGAACTGCCATTGCGCCGTCTGTAGCAAGCTTCCCCCGCCCAACACTACCGCCTACTGGCGCGCTTTCAATGATCGTGTTCTCGACTTGTGGCACAAGTACGACGCCATCGCCAAAGAAAAGAAGCCCGACAGCTTTTACTTCGCGAACCTCGGTGGCAATGTCCGCTGCGGCCCCAATCTCGATCGCCTCGGCAAAACCGCAGTTTGGTTCCAGGCCGACAACCAGGGCCGCACTTCCAATGATCCCGCGGTCTGGGGATGCAGCCTGCAAGGGCGCGTGTGCAGCGCCCTGATGGACGGAAAATTCGCTGCCAACGTCTCCGCCGCTTACTCGACGGGCACGGTCCGTTGGCGCAACGCCGCCAAAAATCCTGCTGAGACAAGAATGTGGTTGAACGAAACGCTGGCCAGTGGCATGGCGCTCTACTATCACTTCATCGGCTCGGAGGCGGGTTTCGGGGAAGATCGCCGCTGGCAAAAACTGGGCTCCGATTATTTTCAGTGGGCGAAGAGACACGATGCGCATTTGAAGCCCCGGCGATCGCTCGCGAACATCGGCGTCATTATGGGACAGAGCACGCAACTTCTATATCCGGCTCCCGCCGCCGCTCATGCTCACGACTACATGCGCGAGACGACACACGGGATCTATGCGACGCTCCTCAACGGCCGATTCGCCTTCGACTTCGTACACGAAGAACGCCTTGACCTCGAACGGATCAGCAAGTACCGGGCCCTGCTTTTGCCCAATATCGCCATGCTTAGCGACCGCCAGTGCCAGCAGATCCGCGACTACGTCCGCTTCGGAGGGTCAATCATGGCAAGCTTCGAAACGGGCCTGTACGACGAGAACCTGGAGCGGCGAGAGGAATTTGCCCTCGCCGACCTGCTCGGCATTAGCAAGGCTGGAGATGTTATCGGAACGAACGGCAACGCCTTCTACGGCCGAATCGAACGCAGTCACCCGATCCTGGACGGCTTCTCAAACACCAATTGGCTGCCGGGCGCGCAAAATCGTGTGCCTGTAAAATCGGTACCAGATCCGGTTCTCACGGTTGTCCCAGGCTTCGTGCAGTACCCTCCGGAATTGGCCTACCCACCTACCTCGCACACCGATGAGCCAGCAGTGGTGCTGCGTGAAGTGGCATCTAGCCGCCTAGCCTACTTTCCTGGCGACATCGAACGAACCTTTTGGCTTACCGGTCACGGCGATCTTCTGCGCTTATTGCACAACACCGTCCGTTGGATCACTCGAGATCAAGCCCTCGTCCACGTCGACGGCAATGGATTCCTCGAACTCTTTGCCTGGGAAACTACGCCGGGTTACGCCATCCACTTGCTCAATTACACGAACCCGAATGCCCACCACGGCTGGCTGAGCACGGTCTACCCGCTGGGTCCACAAACCGTCAGCATGACGTTGCCCAGCGGCGTGAAGGTCAAAGCCGTGGACCTGCTTCGCTCCGACCGAACAATTTCCTTCCGGCTCGATGGCTCGGTGTTGCGTTTCACCATACCTCGTGTGGACGACTACGAGATCGCGGCGGTGACCGTCGGATAATTCAGTCTCGTCTGCACGGCTCTCACCTGCGACATTCTCCGATCTAATCCATGCCTTGTGTTCGTTTGCGTCTCCTCTTGTACTTTTCGCCGTTCCTCAGAGCATGGCATTTTATGCCACTTAAATGCCATCACGTTTTCCGAACGGTTTTGTCCGGACAAATCTGGTCCTGCGATTATTGAGTCCACGAAACCTGGCAGGCGAGAGCAGCCTCAAGCCCTCGGCTTCGGTGCGCCCTTCGGTTACGAGCCAAAAAATGGTGCGTCAGCGCCTTGCCAAACGTGTCTCTGAACAGCATCTTGCGGATTCTTCGGCACTCGAACACCAGCGTCACTTTGAATTACTACATCAAACCGAAACTCGATGACGTGATCTCAGAGATGAAAAAATTTGAGGCCGAAAGCGCTATTCACGAGAAATCGGACACCAACCGGACACTCGGCACTCCGCCGAAATTCGTAAACTGGCCTTTTAGAAGAGGTTAGGGCTGGAGCCGACGATCGGATTTGAACCGATGATCTGCCGATTATGAACCGATTCTAATTGGGCCCAAAAAACGGGGAATGGCGTCCAAGAACGACTCTAGAGTCCCTACAAGTCATTGAAAATCCATCTTGTCGAGTTATTTTGGGCCCCACCTTCAAACGGACCGCTAGCTCGACCACCTTTCTTTACCTCGAGCAGGCGCGTTTAATCGCACTGATCTCTCAATCAAGACGCCAAAATGCAAGTGTGTAACGCGTCAGCGGATCGAGCCCTGCGCGGGACAACGGAAAAACCCGCTTTCGGCAATCTGGCCAGAGTAAGGAAACGGTACTAAAGTAAGGAATAGAGGCAAACTATGCAGAAGCAAGCGACGATCACTAGCAAGGGACAGATTACGGTGCCTCGTGAAGTTCGACGGGCACTCGGAGTTAGCAGCGGGGACAAGCTGCTTTTCGAAAGCGATGGAAACGGGATGCGCGTTCGGCCGGTCAGGAGCAAGAGCGCTTTTTCAAAGTATAGGGGGATTGGTAACCCCAAAATTCCATCCGGTAGAAAGAACATCAGACAATGGCTCCGTCGCATGAGGGGACAATGACTACGGCCGTCGATACCAATGTGGTAATTGCCTTGTGGGACAAAGACCCGGCATTGAACGTGGCCGCGCAAACCGCTCTGGATAGGGCGTTTAATCGCGGAACACTGATTGCTGCCGCCCCGGTGTTTGCTGAGTTAATCGCCACTCCCGGTCGTGACGAGCCATTTGTTGATTCCTTTCTTGAGGAGACGGGGATCGGAGTTGACTGGGAATTGACGGAGCAGATATGGCGATTGGCTGCACGAGCTTTTCAAGGCTATGCACAACGGCGCCGTAGGCAGCGTGATCCAGGAGCGCGTCGCATTCTTGCCGACTTCATCATTGGCGCTCATGCAGTAGCTAACGGCTGTCGCCTTCTAACCCTAGACGATCAACTGTATCGAACTGCCTTCCCCACACTTGCAATAGAGACTTTCTAAGACTTCTGACCCACCTGTGCCCTCATGGGCTAACTCTTCCGGCACTTGGCAGATAACCTTCAGCACGCGACATCCTCGCCTTCGAACGCGAATCTCAGCGCTCGTGCCAGTGCCAAATCCACTGACCGATGTGCTTCAAGCTCGCCGCGCGAAAGGTGCATTTTTCTGGCTGTAACGTTAAGCTTCGGTGCCGTTGATGCTGGCGGTCGCCCTGGCCCTGCTGATTGCAGGCCATGGAATGCATTATTAGGCCATTCGATGATGTTAGGGCCGAACGTGTAGTCCAGAAAGTCGACCCCTCTTCCGGAGCTTGCAGACCCGCGTGTTGTTTCTTTCACCGTCCGCTTTAGTTTCGTTCCTTATTATTGTGTCCAGAATTATTGTGTCCAGAGCTTCACGGCTCTACTACGGCAGCAGATCGAAATCACTGACATACAGCAGAACACGACATAATGCGACATGCGGATGTAAACACTTTGCGATCAGCTTTGTCGCGATACTTCGCTCGTGCCCCTAGCCGAGGGTTGGCCCACAATCGGCCAGAGGCAGGTTCGGTATTTTTATGTTTATCGAGCCAGCAGGTAACCAAGCGACTCACCGCATGAATTTGGCCGGCGGGTGTACGCGAACCGAAGTCTCGAACATGGAGGTCGAGCAGTTCAGCCGCGGAACGTCGCACCGTAGGCCGCAATCTAGACGGCGGTTCGGGAGATCTCGGAAGCACTCTTACCCGATGGAGTTGGAGATCTTTCTTCGACCAATACTGGAACGAGAAAGCGTGTTCCCGCCGGGCTATCCGGGAAATTTAGCGGCCTATTCGACCGGGTGGCTTTTGACCTAGGTCTTCAGCATTGCGTGGACTTGAAGGTCAGCTACACGTACGACAAGGGATGGCCCGCCCACTTCAACATCAGGCCGAAACAAGTCGAGGAGATGCACCGCAGCGGTAAAACGGTTTGCGCCTCGGGGATTGACAGGGGGGACCCGAAGCTGACGGGGCTGCGCGAGGTCTTGACCAATGTATCCCTCTCCTCCCGACCGGAATGTGCTGAAGCTGCCTTGGGTGACGGTAACCCCGCCGGACGAGGCGAGCTTGAGCGAAGTGATTCTAAACCCAGGAGATATTCTTCAGTTGCCCAAGGGCACCTGGCACCGGGCGCAAGCAAGCGGCGGTTCTCTTGGCCTTACCCTCGCCATGGAGTCTGCCTCGCCATTGGAACTCGTTGAGTTTCGAAACGCGCTGCCGGGTTACTGGGTACAATCGATCCAGGAGGGGATGCCGGCCGAACTCCACGCGCAATTCGTACAAAGCTTTAACCGCGCTTCGCTCCATAGGAGAGTTCATGACGCCCTCCGATCTGCGCCAGGTGGGGCGGCAATCGCAGGCAGCACGAACCGCAGCCAGGGCCGCCAGTAACGTAACTCCCTGCAGCATCTCGGTTTCTTCCAATCATTCCCTCGCCTCCATCAAGCGGCTAGTCGTCTCGAGACTTTCGTCCGTCCTCTGATCACGAATGCAAACCTGCGTTTCCAAGTACGACAAGGCACGACGCAGCGCTTTATGTCGCTCAGGCCCAAGCTCTTGTCGTCACACGCCGCTTGCAGGCTTTTGCCCTGTTCTCGGATACTCCTGACCGAAGCGGCCGCTGCTGATCAGAATGAAACAGCAAATCAGTTCGCTGGATCAATTTGGCAACCGACAGGTCCACAGTAGGTCACGGAGGCGGTTCCGATCTGCGGACACTCCCAGCTGGAAGCGGAAACCTGATGGCTGTCGGGGTGTCTCACTCGTCTCATTTTCGGTTTCAGGCATAAATGAGGAACTAATGGGCGTATCACTAGCAGCTGTCGCGACCCTGGTTGAATGCGATGAACGTTGCTGAAATTCTTGAGAGATTGCCTGCTGGGCTTGACTGGATGGTCTTGTTCCGGCTGTCTGCGATGCGGCCTTGGATCGACGATGTGGAGATGAGGGCCATGTTCTTTCTGCCAGAACAGCTTAATCTCGGGCCGTTTAGTCACGTGATCCTCAGCCCTGAGGGACGTTACGTGGCCTTATCAGAAGGCTCTAGCGTGTATCTGCTGAAAGATGAAGAGCTGCAGACCGTTTCTCGTCCGGACGTTTCGCTGTTTGATCGTTACTCGGGCTGGCTGAAGTTCTTTCCATCCGATGAGGCCGATTGTTTAGGGTTGGGCGCAAAGGACTCGCTGCCTCCAGTCCTGCTCCACCTGACCGTGAGAGACGGGTATGGACTGGCCAGGGCAATTTTCCATCGCCAGCCCACCCAACTTCATTACGAGCTTCTCAAAGCGATCGGTGTGAGCTACGAGGGTGGTTATACGAGGGAGGGCTTTTTTATCGCTTCGTTCCGCAACCAGTTGCCCACTCACATTCACGCCGGCGCACTTGCGGGGTATCGGCGGACAGCAAACTGCAACGAGTTTTTCCTGAATCATGGCGAAATCGATGCGAGCCTCGAAGCGGGACTGATCAAGGCCTCTGAATCAAGAACTGACTACGCGAGAAGGCTGGGTCTTGCGGCTGCAGCCAGGCTGGCTCGAAGCGCCTGCCAAGTCCAGCTGGCCATGATCTGCCAGCCGCCGGCCCCTCAGGCACGTTTTGCATACGGAGACCTGGTTCCCCTCGGCTTCCTCCTTAACGCCCTAGAACGGAATCCTGACGACAGCATCGCCGATGCCAGCGCGCGGTTGCGAGTGAAACTGATCGCGGGACAGCACCAAAAGTTGTGGCCTTTCCACACCGGGCGGCTGATAACGGCGACGGATTCGGCGCTGATCCTGCAAGGCTTGCCGAGCGTGGACGCCATTCAGGCGCTGGAGCGGTTCTCGGATGGCCAGGGAGGCTACTATCCGCAGTTGTGGGCTGAAAAGAAAGAGCCTGACCGGATGCTGATCAACGAAGCTAACGAGCATTGGTGCCAGCCTGACTTCGCCACCACATGCCTGGTGAGAGGCTTGCGCGCCGAGGCGGGTCTTCCCACGGTCACTCCGTTGCATTCCCTGGAAGAGCGTTTCGACACTCGATCGGGATTGTACTTCGCGAATCCCTATCTCACCGATTGGGCGCTGGCGACGGCCATTCGCGATGATGCGGATGCCAGGGAACTCAGGCGCCGGCTGCTAAACGAAATTCTAGCTGCGATGAATGAGGACTATTCCTTTGGGACCTTTGATGTGGCGCTTTCGACCAGTTTTGCCATCCTGACACTCGCCGCACTGGGATGCCGCGGGCGCCTACTGCGCCTGGCGCAGTTGCGATTGTTAGAGATGATGGACCCGGCCTCGGGGACGTGGCCGGAGTGTGTTCCGTTCTACTCGACGTTTCTTTCCCCGAAGAATTCCGATATCGGTGCCAAAGCCGCAGCAAATCAATCGAGCGCCCGTTCCCAGATCATCGAGATCGACGGCTTGCAACACGAACTCTCGTTGTACTTCGATCACTATCGCATCATTGCGACTTCGGCGGCGGTCCTGGCTCTCAGCGAAGCATGCCTGCCGCAACGACGAGATATCCCGCTGCGGAGTCGCGAAGCACATCGACGCTACCGCTCCCGCACTCAGGAGGAATACATCGTGCGCTTTGCACTTCCTGCTTATGTTGAGGAGCGTGAAAACCGGAGCCTGGTCCTATGAATCTCACCGCTGAAATCTCGGCAGAAATCGTAGCCAAGGCGAGCACGCTCGAAGAACGCCTGGCGAACGACCATTTCCTTCCCCACGAGGAGGCCGACGAGAGGGAGATCGAGCGCAGGATCGATCGCTGGTGTGAACGAGCGTCCCAAGGAGATCGCCGAGGGTTTGAAAAGCTGCTGGCGCTCAGGGGACTGAATGTCGGCTCGCTGCGTACCGCCCTTGGGCGTGTTCGGCTTGCGAACGCCGATCGCCTTCCCGCCTGGATCGACCTGCTTCAGGACGGCTTGCGAGCAGCGGCGTCAAGGAGTCCGGAGCCCCCTCGCTTTGTGGATGGCAAGGAGCCGTGGCCGTTTGAGCAGATCCTGGTGCCGTTTGTCGAGGCGGCAAGTAGCCGGCTACGTGTAACGGCTGGCGCCGCTTACGACGTTATTGGTGATCAAGCGCACGTCAGCTTAGAAAGAAAACTTCTGTATTGGCTGGTCAACGTCTGCAGCTCAGCTTTGATTCTCGAGTTTTCGATTTTCCGGCTCAACCGGCAGCCCGTTTTGGGTCACAGGCTGACACAGCTGGCAGGCGATATCTCGAGTGAGATCCATAGGGAATATGTCGGGCGGATGCTGGGCGGAGGGCTAGTTTCCTTTTTTCACGAATACAGTGTGCTGGCTCGTGCAGTGGCAAGACTAATGGAGAACTGGATCGAGTCCACGGCAGAATTCCTCGCGCGCCTATCGTCAGATTGGAGCAGTCTCGCGCATCACTTCCAACCTCGAGGTGAGATTGGAAGAGTGGAACAGCTCACGGCGGGTCTCTCCGACCCGCATCGCGGCGGGCGATCGGTGATCATCCTGAAATTCTCTTCCGGTCTTACCGTCGTCTATAAACCAAAAAGCCTCGGGACGGAAGAGGCGTACTCGCACCTGCTGGAATGGTTAAACCGGCAGGGCGTCAGCCTGCCGCTACGCGGTCTGAACGTTTTCGCTCGTCCGGGGTATGGCTGGGCGAAATTTATCGAGCATACAGCGCCTGCCGACGATAGCGAGCGGGCACATTTTTACCGGCGCAGCGGCATGCTGCTCTGCCTTTTTTACGTTCTGGAAAGCACCGACGTTCATGCGGAGAACCTGATCGCGGCGGGGGAACACCCGGTGCTGGTGGATGCAGAGACGTTGATCACGCCTGCGCTCGAAGATGGCGAGTTCCACGAGAGCCAGGACTGGGCCGAGGGGCGGGCTATACGGCGGATGAACACCTCGGTCCTCCGCGTAGGGATGCTGCCGTGGTGGCGCCCTCAGGCCGATGGGCAGGTGCATGATCCCAGCGCCTTAGGCGGAGTTGGAGGCGAAGAACTGACCACCACGGTGTGGCAGGGCGTCGACACAGATAGCGTCTGTCGGCAGCCCGTCAAGGTCCAATTGGGGCGAAATCGGAACGTCCCCTTTGCACCTGCGGACGCGGCCGAGCCGGGCCATTACGTGGAGGAAGTCGTCACCGGCTTCCGCGAAATGTACGAACTCCTCCTGGCGAATCGCGACGTGCTGCTGGGACCGGAGAGTCCGTTAAAGGATTTGGCCGGCGCGTCGATGCGCCTGGTGTTCCGGGACACCGCGACGTACTTCACAATTTTGAAGAACTCCATGGATGCGGCGGTGCTGCGCGACGGGGCGGATCGCTCCGTCGACTTGGAGGTACTGAGCCGCGTGCTTCTGGTATCTGAGTCGAACGCTCGATTCGCGTCCTTCGTAAGAGCGGAAAAGCAAGCGCTAACTGAGCTCGACGTACCCTTCTTCACAGTGTGTCCCCAAAGCCGGAATCTGGAGATCGGACCGGGCAGGACGATTGAAAACTGCTTTTCGCAGGCCGGTTACGAGCGTGTCCTGGAGAGATTTAGGAAACTCGGGGCGGAAGACCTGGAGGAGCAAATCAGGATCATCCGCGGATCCTTCTGGGCCAAGATGGCCAGCCGGCCGTCGCCCGCGGCTTTGGGGCAACGGTCGGTTGAAAGGCACGCCGATGAAGCAGCTGGGGCTGGCGCTGGGCAGTTACTGGACGAAGCGCTGAAAATCGCGCGACAGCTTCAGACTGTGGCGGTTCATGGCCGGGACGGGAGCATGACCTGGCTCAGCCTTGTTCGGCGTCCCCAAGCAGAGAATTACAGTTTTGGACCCTTGGGCCTGGGGTTGTTCGACGGGCTGGGCGGGATCGCGCTGTTTCTTGCCGCTCTCCATAAGGTAACGGGGAAGGCGGAGTTTCGCGAGGCGGCCATAGCGACACTCCAACCGATTCGCCGAGCGCTGAGCACCTACCAGGCGATACTCCGCACGGGCAAGAAAACCGCCCGGCAGGACATCACACTGGGCGCAACCGGCCTCGGGTCGGTGGCCTACGCCTGCACGCGAATCGGGAAATGGCTCGATGAAGAGAGTCCGCTGCAACTAGCCCGAACGGCCGCTTCACTGATCGAACCGGAGCTCTTTCGAGCCGATACCAGTCTAGACGTTTTCAACGGAGTCGCGGGCGCCATTCTCGGATTGCTCTCGCTGCAAGAAATAGAGGCCTCGACGCTGGCGACGGCAATTGATTGTGGAGACCACGTCTTAAGGTGCTCGAACGGCACTGGCGGGAACGGAAGCGGTCCACGGGACTGGGCGCGTAGCCTGGGAACAGGCTTTGCTCGCGGATCGGCAGGCGTCGGCTTTGCGTTCGTAAGGCTCTATGAGACCACAAGAGAACGGCGATTCTTACGCGCTGGGGAAGACCTGCTCGCATCCGCTTCGGAGATCAAGGGCTGGGATTCCATTGATGGAGACTGGTTCGCGGGGGCCGCGGGGCTTGGTCTCGGTTGGTTGGGCAGTCTCGCCGCGCTGGACCACGGTGCCTCCCACGAGATCGTCGACTTGGCCGTGGAACACTGCCAGGCCGCTTCGTTGAACGCACCCGACCAGGTCTGCCACGGAATTGCGGGCCGGTTGGATTTTCTGGTTGAGGCGGCCTGCCGGATGCATCGCCCCGACTTACTGAACGTGGCTCGGAAACAGGCAGCCTGCTCGATCCGCCGCGCATCACGCCGGGGAGGCTTTCATCTGCATCCCGAGCTCCCCGCCGGGGCGTTTACACCCGGTTTCTTCGAAGGCGCGTCCGGGATCGGATATGAGTTTCTGCGCCTGGCTTTCCCGGAGTCGCTGTCTTCGGTTCTGCTCTGGCAATGATACGTCAATACGCAGGGAGATTGAGATGAATACGTTTCTTGGGGCGACGGGAATCACGGCAGGGGATTCGGTTGCACTTCTGGCCCCGCCGACGTTAGCGGCAGCTGATCCCGAGCAGGCGCCGACGCCGGACGATTCCCTCCGGCACAGCACGATTGCACACTACCTGGATGCCGCGGCGATTCCCTATGTTTCAGCCGAGTTGATATCGCGAGACGCGATCTCACACATTAGAAGGATCGGTGCTTTACTGCCGGGCGCGCTCACCGATTTCTTCGGCTTCGAATGCCCGCTGGGAACTCATGAAGCGAAAGCGGATTTCCTCATCTGTTCGCGAGCCAGTGAAGGCGGCCGAGACGTGCTTGCAGGTCAAAGACCCAGCAGGGAACTGCCAGCTTTTCTCGAGCGGCATCCTGTCTGGCAGCGGGTCCGCGACTTTTCACGAGACTGGTCCGATTCCCAGTCACCTCTTTTTGAAGCCATTCACAATCTATGGGTCGAATTCGACGTCGATGGCATGCCGCCTGCGATACCAGTGCCCAGCGTGTTTGTCGGATCGGAGGCTTTACGGCCGACCGAGGCAGCCGCCGACCCGGGCTTGATGCCGCGCCATTGCGCCTGGCTGTTGGACCGGGCGCTGCCGCTGCTGATCGGACGCGACGTGGATGGGCCCACACGTTGTCAGGTGGCCCGCTGCTTGAATCTTCTGCCTGCGGAAGCCCGCATCTTTCAGGTTGGCCTGATGCTCGCCAGAGCTTCCCGCATTACGCGACTCTGCGTGCGTGGTGTAAGTAGCAAGCAGATCCCCGAATATCTGCAGGCTTTGGGTTGGGAGGGATCGTTCCCGGAGCTCGAAGGGCTTCTGAAGTCACTCGCCCCACTAGTCGAGCGGATCGATCTGGATATGGACGTAAGGGACCGGGTGCTGCCGAAAATCGGATTGGAATGCTACCCGGCCATGACTGCGCCGGCCCGGCCGTTCCTGGATCACCTGGTTTTGTCCGGGCTTTCCACGGCGGCGAAAGCGGAAGCCCTCCTGCGGTGGAGCGGCATGGTGCACCAGCGCGTGACCCGCGATGTGTGGCCTCGCGATTTGCTATCGTTATCCGCTTTCCTCGATGGCAGGGTCCACAGCACCTTTCTCCGCTGGCTGCACCACATCAAGGTCGTGTATGAACCCGGTTTTCCGTTGCAGGCAAAGGCATACCTTGCGGTAAAACATCAATGGGTAACCCCCGGAGAAGTGAAGCAGTGGTTGAACTCCGCCCTGGCCCTCGCGCTTCAGACCGCATGACTGTGAGAACGATGTGATGATTCGACTTCTCATCATCTGCTTGTTGCTCGGCTTCAGGTGTTTTGCCCAGATGGGCGTGGAACTTCCGCAGCCCTCGCTCGGCCTCATGGACGCCTTGCAAAACACGCTGGAAAAGCAGCCGGGTATTCAACTGCAGCGGCAGCAGCTCAATCTGAACAGAGGCATCTTGCAAGCCGCTGCAGGCCAATTTGACACCCTGGTCAGCGCCGGCTTGATGCA
>Ga0126381_100004942_pt1 | contig 14574 bp, 12 predicted proteins | sample PanSoiMetPlot_28_FD_96465 | JGI IMG/M metagenome (GOLD analysis project Ga0126381, IMG submission 96465) | Tropical forest soil microbial communities from Panama - MetaG Plot_28 | ecosystem: Environmental > Terrestrial > Soil > Tropical forest > Bulk soil | place: Panama | collected 2016-02-17
CGAAGACCATTCGAGTTTCTTATCACGTTCTGTCTCTGAGAACGTCGAACAACTTCGCCCTGCCTTCAGTCTAGAAAACGCTAGGCGCTAGCAAAACCCTTTTTTGCGGTTAACGGCCGAGGTGGCGGTGAAGGAAGTGCGTCCTGCAGGTTGACACCGGGCCTTCTACGGGGCACTTCCTCGCAGATATGGGACCACTGCCGAGGAGCATCCAGGTTAGGAGCGAAAGGAACGCGGTCGAAAACTGCCGTGGAGTTGTTCTAAGTTTGTTCTCAAAACTGTCAATTGGAGAACAAATTGAGAGCAGAAGCCCTCAAATACCGAACGAAATCGTGAAAATGACGCAGCTAAAGGCTGGACGAATCAGCTGCATAGCATTTTCAAAAGCAACCGTTGGTCCCAGGTGCACATCCTGGCGGGCTGAATGCTTAGCAACTTGGAGAAGTTGTTCCCGCCTGTTTTGCGGGTTTGGCGCAGGCGAGCGGGAGGAGCAGCAAGCTGAACAAACTAAGCAGTCGTTTCATGCGTATCTCCGCAACAGACGTGAAAATTGGCTGCAGGCTACTACGCAACCCGGGAAAGCGTAAATGCGTAAATGTCGGGATTCTTGGAATTCACTACGCCGGCTGCGGAATATTGCAGAGCTTTTCAGATCGTAGAGCGTTCTGGCATTGCGGGCGCACCCGGCGCCTTTGCCGGACAGCTGCGAAGGCTGCGGGGCGTTCAATTGTGTGTAAGCTTCGGTCAATTGCGAAATAAGCTTCGCATAGCTTTGCAATGTTCCTCCACGAAACGAAGTCATCTTCGCAGTTCCCGTCGCAAATTCATTCACTTACAGACTGGTGACCTGCGTGCAGTCCAGCCTTCGGGTCGTGCGTGGCCCCTCTTGAAGGAGGGTGCCGCCAATACCAAGAGGAGGACAACATGCATGACATAGATCGCACGCAATTGGAGTATGGATCCGAAATCTCCGAATTCGGAGAAATGCCGGAGCTTGCCTCCGAGCAATTTGAATCTTCGGGAGAGCTCGGAAACATTCTCGGATCGCTGTTTGGAGAGGCACAATCCGAGGGCGCCTTTGCAGGGGAATATCAAGAATCCCAGGAATTGCCAGAGATCATGCACGATGAACTCGCATCGGAATTGCTGGAAGTCAGTAACGAGCAGGAACTCGATCATTTTCTTGGCAACCTGTTCAACAAAGTCGCGGGAACGATCGGCAAGGTCATTAAATCCCCTGTGGGCCAAGCGCTCGGTGGCATCCTCAAGACCGTAGCCAAGAAAGCGCTGCCGATCGCCGGGGGAGCCCTTGGTACGTTTGTCGGCGGCCCCCTCGGCGGAATGGTTGGATCGAAACTCGCCTCCATGGCCGGAAATGCCTTTGGTCTCGAGTGGGAAGGTTTAAGTCCGGAGGACCGGGACTTCGAAGTGGCTCGCAGATATGTTCGCTTTGCCACCCATGCGGCGAGAAAAGCGGCTGCCGCTCCTCCTCACATCGACCCTGTCAAGGTGGCCAAGGCGGCCGTCGTTGAGGCGGCCAAGAAATATGCCCCCGGATTGCTGGCGCCCCTCCGCGACGTTGCTGCCGTGGCTCCTCACCCGTCTGCGTATCGCGCGCCCGTTTATGCGACCACGGCGGCGCCAATGCGCCCTGCACCGAGACCCTCCTACCCTCCGCCCACCTATGGCACCGCCGGGTACGCTGTGCCCACCTATGGCACCGCCGGGTACGCTGTGCCCACCGAACCAACATGCCCAACCTGTGGCACCACCACCGGCACCGGATATCGCCGTCATCACCAAGGAAAGTGGATCCGTCGCGGCCGGCACATCGTGCTGCTCGGAGTGTGATGTCCTATGAACCTGCAATCCGCTGCCTTATGGCTCCTCGAACAAGAGGCCCGGGCTCTGATTGCGCGATTGTCTCGCTTGAAACCTTTCGCACTGATCACGCCCATGGTTCCCGCAGCCACGGTACCACCGGCAGCGCAAACGGCCATGGAAAACCATTTGATCGAAGGCCGGCGGAACCTCCGCCGGAAAATCGACGAATTTCTCGGCTGGCTGCGCAGCCCCCGTGGTCGTGGCGCGAAACCGGCCGAAGCGCAGAAACGGATTGTATTCCTCAAGTTGAGGTTCAACGCCGTGCTTTCGCAATTTCACATTTTTTCGGATGTCCTCACGCAGCGCAGCGAGCATGAAATGGGCGTTTGGATCGCGGGGCTCGACGACTTCGCGGCGGATGCCCTCACGCTCGCCGGCGGTTATTATCGGCCGCCACCGGTGGTTTGCTATGTCGATCGCGGGCACGGTGGCGCCATTCGCCGGGCGCGGACACGGTTGCCGGGTGGTGATTTGAGTCCTATCGCCATCATCCGGATTCCACACGAACGCATGATCGGGAGTGGACTGGCGTCTTCGTTGGTTCACGAAACCGGTCACCAAGCGAGTGAACTGTTAGGCCTCATTAACCCGTTGCGGGTCCTTTTGCAGCAGCGAGAAAAAACCAACGCAAAAGCAGCCATGGCTTGGCAGCTATGGGACCGCTGGATTTCCGAGATTTTGGCAGACTTGTGGGGCGTTGCCAAAGTGGGAATCGCCTCGACACTCGGGCTGATCAGTCTCGTGAGTCTGCCGAGAGCGTTCGTTTTCCGCATTGACCAGCGCGATCCTCATCCAGCGCCATGGCTCCGGGTGAAGCTCAGCTGTGCCATCGGTGATGCATTGTACCCGCACCCCCAATGGGGCGCGCTCGCACAACTCTGGCAGGAACTTTATCCGGCCAATGAACTCGACCAAGAGACCGGAAATGCTTTGGCACTCCTCGAATCCAGCATTCCCGAGTTCGTACAACTGTTAGTTCATTTTCGGCCGATCGCGCTCCGTGGGAAGTCGCTGCGCGAGGCCCTCGACGTGGAAGAAAGGCAACCCGCGCGGCTTGCCGCACTCTACCAGAGGTGGATGAGGGCGCCTTCGGAGATGCAAAAAGCGTCGCCGGCTTTGGTCTTCGCCGCGATAGGTCAAGCCAAGGCCAACGGAGCGATCTCGCCGGAAGCCGAGAGCAAATTGCTTGCAGAACTACTGAATTATTGGGCGATGAGGAGCGCTCTGGACACGTCTGCGATTTGCGCGACGCATTCGAGAAGGCGGTTAGAGCAGCCCCCACCCAAGATCGGTCACGAATTCCGTATGTATCTACAGTGAGGAGGATCAGATGGTACAACCAACGCAGAGCCAAATCGCGAGGATACGCAGGGCCTCTACCGCCGCTGCAATTACTCCGCCACCGAAGTCGGTGTATCAAGGACAGGAGGTGCAGTTTAGCGTGAGTGGAAAATGGCCCCAGCTAACAGCAGGGACAATCTACACCGTGGTTTGGCAGATCACGGCCGATCCGCAGAATCCCACCAGCTATTCCTACAAAGAAGTCAATCCGGCCACTTTTGACGGCGCGAATCTGCCTACAAACTTCACTTGGGATACTTCCGAGGTGGAGCCGGGTACCTACGATATTAAAATCACGGCCCTCACCTTTACCGACTCCAGCGGCATCACGCAGTCGCTTACCGCACCGATCCCCAATCCCATTCCCCCTAACGTCACCGTAATGCTGCGCCCCATTGCGAGCGGTGACACGGTCCCCGTGACCATGATGCGCGCAGAGGAGGAGCCCACCTCCGATCAAGCCCTGTGGGTGGCGATTCGCTACAGCTCGAATCAACTGCTGTTTCAGAACTACCTTCAGTTCGTCGACAGTATCATGTGCAACAATGAGGCCCCGGATGGAGGCACCGATGGAATCGATGCCATTATCGAGAAGTACATAAATGGCAGTCCCTGTCTACCACCGCTCGGCCAGAGAAGAGTGCTGCCGTTCCCGAACATGGATGCCTACCGCATCCTCAAAATAGCCACGGAATGCTTTCTGATGTTGAACTGTGGCGTGTATTTGAGCCCAGGGATGCTAACGAATCTGGTCAACAAGAACTGGAAGAAGGCGCCGACTCCAGGTCAGCCGTTTCCCACACCTACGTTTGACGTCAATGATGACGCGGGCCGGCTGAATCAGAGCCCGCTAGCGATTCCCAATCATATCTTGAATTGGTGGGACATTTACCGGCAATCTGGAAATCAATATTTGAACGCGAAAGACAACCTGAACAACCAGATTATTCCGTACCTGGCATTGGTTCGCTCACGGCTGAGCGAGGTTCCCGTCGGTGACTTCTGCAGTATGGGCGTCCAATGCTACAGCATCTTGCGCCGCAAACTCACCAATCCCTGTTTGGTTGAGCTGATTTGGTCTTACTGGCACGAGGAAGCCATGTTGGCGCAGACCCTCAACGTTATCAGCCGGCGTTTCCAAAACCTCAGGAGTGACGGTGGTCGCGATCCTTTGGTGCGCTTCGACATTGATCCTTTGCGCCGGCTGAACTCTTTCCTGTGGGGGTACATTCAGGACGAACAGCACCGTTTGTCCGTGGTACGACGCGCCTACGAATACAATCACGAATATGGCCTTACGTTGGAAGGTAAGGCCGTTCGCGCACTCAGGCCATCTGACAGTCGCTCCAAATTCCTCGAGGCCTTCCACAACCTGCTTTATCTGTGCACCATCTTCTTCAAAGAAGACGATGACACGACCGTGGTCGCCGATGGATTCCCGTTGCTCAATGCCTTGCGGGAGGTGCACTACATCCTGGCCGCCGGTGCGCACAACCAGTTTGGAGAACTGCCTTCGACGGCGCGGCAAGAAATGCTCATGCAGCAGTGGTTGCTCGCCAGGCCGGAGATGCGCGAATTTCTTGGTGGCAAGATCATGGTCCCCTATCCCGAAGAGTGGATGGATCGCGTAGACACGGTAAAACTCATGGAAGGCTGGACGGACGTTTCCGTGGTGCACTTCCACGACCTTGCGGTTTACGGCGAGCAGGTGGTTCTCTCGATCCGTTACGGTGCTTGGAGCTTGACGACGGCCACCGCTGCGCAGGCAGCCAATTGGGCTCGCTACTGGCGCAATGAAATCCAAGGCTACATTCATGCGTATCGCGCTGCGACCAGCGTTGATCTGAGCGCGGACGTGGCTGACATTCATGAAGCGGCAAGGCGTTTTACCGTGCCATCTGTGTTGCTTCGCCAGCGCCTGGCTGCTTTACCGACTAGACGCTGAGATCACCGGCGATGCTCGATTTTACCTCGGCCCTTTACTTGGGGATGCATCATTCGAGTGCTTCGCTTCGTCCTTGGTCTCGATTTACCACCGGTGTTCCGGCGGCCTTGGCCTCGCCGCCGGGCGCCCAACTGGTAGCGCAACAATTCGCTGCGCTCCAGGGTTGCGAGTACGGTTTGCTGGGCACGTCGACGTTGCACCTCTTTTGGGATTTGTTTGGGCTGCTATCGCGACGTCCGGTCGCAATCTATGTGGATTCGGGAGTCTATCCCATCGCTCGCTGGGGAATCGAACGAGCCGCATCACGTTGCGTTCCGGTACGGGAGTTTAACCATCACGATGTAGTGGCCCTCCGCCGCGGCCTGAGTCAGAGCAGGGCAGGGAGGCGTCGCCCACTATTGGTAACTGATGGGTTTTGTCCCGATTGTGGGGAGCCGGCACCGCTAGCCGCATACCTCGCAACGGTGCGCTCCTTCGGAGGATCCATGATTGTTGATGACACTCAGGCCCTAGGCATCTTCGGCTCGTCGCCCGGACCAGATTCGCCTTATGGCGGAGGCGGTGGGGGAATGCTCAGGCACTTTCAAATCGGCGGCCCGGCCGTAATGACCATCTGTTCCCTGGCGAAGGCGTTTGGAACTCCAGTCGCGATATTAAGCGGAAGCCGAGTAGATGTGAAAGAGTTTGAACTCAAAAGCGAGACACGCATGCATTGCAGCCCTCCTTCCGTTGCTGCGGTATGCGCTAGTGAGCACGCGCTTGCCGTCAATCGGAACCACGGTGACACCTTGCGCTCGCGTTTGTCGAGCTTAGTGGCCCGCTTTCGTCAACGGGCGGCCCGGGCTGGCTTGCATTTCAGCGGAGGCCTATTCCCGGTGCAGACTTTGGCGCCGGCACCCGGCGTCGATCCCGCTGCGCTTTACAGGCGTCTGCTCGAGCTTGGAATCCGAACCGTCCTACATAGCGCTCGCACTGGCCGCGGTCCGCGCATCAGCTTCTTGATTACCGCGCGTCACGTCTCGGAAGAAATTGATAGTGCTATTGATGCCGCCGCATCAGCGACGACGCCAAGTTGGGCAGTCTAGACAGGGAGGTAAAACTTATGAGTGACGAATCTGGGTTTGAGAGCGTGGGTTTTGAAGTCGATGACAGGCTGCTGGAGGAACTTCTGGACCGGCTGGAGATGCAAGAAATTGGAGGAGCGGCGCCGTCTCCGCGACCCATCTTTGACTTCCAGTTTCCCGCGCCGGCAGGATGTCCGCCGCTAACACAGCAGGACTTCAATCGCATCGTGCGCCAGGCGGTTGTTGAGGCGATCAAACTAGCCAACAACGGGGCCATTAAGCTCGAGGCGGCTGTCGCGGTCCCCCCTGCGATGCGCAACAAGGGGGCCCAAGAAACGGCGCGTTTGTACACTTTTTTCTTCTGTCATGATCCCTCAACCCCGGTGCCGTGGGCGGGCAATGAACCTTCCGGCATCACCGTCGCCAAGCGCTTCCGCGCGATTGCAACGGAGCTAGGGGGAGGACGACGAATTCGATTTCGTTGCGACCCGAACTGTAACCCAACGACAAGAGCACACACCAATCAAGTCGACGAGCCGAACATAATCAATCTCTGCCCGCTGTTCTTTAATCCTCCCGCCCAACCTGGGCTTCCCCCGGAAGGGTTCCGCGGCGGCGTGGTTCTGCACGAGATGCTCCACGTATTGTTTACAAGTTTCTTTCACCACGGCGTCGCGCGCGGCGAGAGGAGAAGAAATAACGCCCATTGCTTCAGGAATTTCGCTTTGCGCGCCATGGGCTACGGTCAAGACAATTTTGCCATACACAGCTGCACCGACTTGCCCTGTTGAGGCTCTCGGGCGGGAACCTGGGTTGCGAGGAGGCAGGCAATGAGAGATCCATTGGGATCCGAATTCGAGTCCCGGGAAGTCTATGGAAATCACCTCGAAGAGCTCTTGGATTGGATGGAGCTGCAGGAGGCTAGCACAGCTGGACCCCAGCCACCATCCACTCAAGCTGCCCCCATCGCGCTGTCTCCTGAGGCACGGTGGGAACGAAACCATCAAGCCGGACTCGCCGACCTCACCACGACACCTGACGGATACGACTTGACGTTGTGGAACTTTCAGGTCAACTCCGCGCATGTAAAGACGGAGCACGACCAAGCCCTGGGGCGGCATGTATCCTGGCTAGTAAACCGGGTGGGTCCGGCGGGTCTGCCGTTCTACCTGACCATTGAAGGCCATGCCTCTGGCACCGGCTCGGCCGATCTGGACCAGAGGCTTTCGGTTTCGCGAGCGGCCCAGGTCAAAGACTCCTTCGAGCGACATCTGCTCGCGGCCCTTCGCCGTAAATTTGGATCGCTCGGCGGTGACGCGGCCCTTAAGAAGGTCCAGCGCAAGATCTCACTGCGGGCGGCTGGAAGCCGTGACCCGCGCGTCGAGAACAGGACCCCTTTTCTTATGGCGCGCAACCGGCGCGTCGAAATCCGCGCGTTTTGAGGCGAAGACATGAACTGCGCCACTTCGACCACCGTGTTTCCGTGCGTGCCTCTTCCGATACCGTTTGGGACAGAAACGGAGGGACCAGGTTCCGACCTCGGACGTTTCGCGGAACTCGTCCTGATCTATCAGTACCTTTGCAACCGCGCTGCCGGCCTGGCCTCCGACGCGCTTTTTTTCGACAACGCAATTCTCAATACGCTAGGCAGGTCGCTCGGGAGCTTCTTTGGAATCGACGTCAACAATGTTGCTTCGCAAATCCACTGTGTGTGTGACAGCCGAAAGGGGACTGAGTCGTTCTTCAACCAGATGAGAGCGCGCCCCGATATAGTCGATCTGGAAGCAAGAGAGTTCTACGAAATTAAGCCTGACAATCGGCGGGGCATCGCGGACGGGCTGGGCGATCTCCGATACTATCACTGCATCTTTGAGTGCATAGAGCAACATCGGCTGGAACTTCGCCTGATGGGCAATCGAAACAACCTGCCTCTCAGGCTGGGAGTGAAGTTTACGCCGCCTCCCCAACTCCTCATCGTTCCACCAACACCCCGAACCCCAGGGCTGTTTCTCGAATTTCGCCGTGCCCAGCCTGGATTGCTGGTCTACCGTTACTGTCTTGACGCGGTAGGTACGGGCAAGGCGATCGAAGAGCTCCGCAAAAGGCTCGAGGATCGAATCAAACAGTGGAGGGAGGCGATCAGACGGGGCCTGGGCCCAGGCGGGATAGGGGGCCTCGTGCCCGTACCTGTCCCCGTTACGGGCCGGCATCTTGTCGAGGCGCCTCGCCAAGCCCTGGACGCGGTGCCCGCACCCGCACCGCAACCCGTACTGGATGTTTTCGATGAAATCCACAAGCGGTTGTTCACCGAGCGTGAGCTCCAGGTCATGTTGGTCGGCCTCCTGCTTGCACCACTTGTCGGAATAGCGATTGTCGAGTTCGGCCCTGCCCTCGCGAGCGCGTTGGCGACGGTTGCGCGCTCAGGAGCTGGATTGCGTATTCTCCTAGCTCGCGCCGCGCCCGCGGCTGCCGCGGTCGCCCTCCATGCTGCGGTCGCCAATGCGAAGGAAAGGGAGGCCACTGCTGCCAGCGCAGAAGCGCGATCGGGCTCGCCGTTGGTGGACCGAGCGCAGGCGGCGACACGGGCGAAAGATGCCGCGCGTGAGGCCTCAACGGAAAGCGAGGCCGCAGTTTCGGCCGAGCGCCGATTAGGCGCGACCGAACGAGCGCTTGCCGTCGCGCGCGCACAGTTCGCCGCCGCTATCACCCAGTATCAGGCGAACTTCAAGGGGAAAGCCGGTAATCCGGGCGACCTCGCTGCTGCCATGGGGCGCGCGGCAGAAGCCAAGGCGCTGACGAAGAATTACGGGACGCGCCAACCAGCTATGACGACCGCCGTCGCTGCTGCACGTGCTTCCGCCGCCCGTTCTGCCGCCGGCGCGGGAAGAGCGGCGGCCGGTGTCCCAGGCAAGGCGTCGGGATCGCCACCCACTTGCCGCGCGACTTTAAGCGACTTTGGCCTCATTTACGACCTCTGGAAAGCTAACCCGCGACGCGACGAGTTGAAGATCTACGCGCCCCCGGTCGCGCGACTGAACGGAAGGCGCACGCAACTCAGGGTCACGAATCTGAGTGACAGGTACACGGCTCGGATTGTGTTGAGTCCGCCGACTTGCCGGACGATCGATCTGCCACCAGGGCAGCCTAAGATCGTCGATGTTGTGCCGAACGAGAACCATGAGATCGTAGGCTACTACCGCGACCATCCACGCCCCATGCCGGGGTACGGGGAACAGTCATTCCAACTCGGGTGGCTCCACGGGGTAGAGGTTAGACCAATCGGGTGATTCGATGATTATCGATTGCCATTGCCATGCGGGCAAAGGGGACGGACTGAGTGGCCCCTGGGACACCGCAGCGCCGCTCGCCAAGTATCTACGGCGGGCGTCTTCGGCGGGTATTACCCGAACGGTGCTCTTTCCTGCGTTTCACTCGGACTACGCATTGGCCAATCGCGAAGTCGCCCGCATTGTCGCCAGCCGCCCGGATCGATTCTTTGGATTTGCTTTCGTCCATCCCGAGCGGGATCGAGGGCGCGTGTTTGCAATGGTGAGGGAGGCCGTCGAACGGTACGGGTTTCGCGGGATCAAGGTGCATCGTCATGACGGACGGATTACACGCGAAGTCTGCGAGACGGCACGTGCGTTTGCTCTCCCGGTGTTATACGACGTGATGGGGGAAGTCTCGGTTGTGGAGTTACTTGCCCAAGAGTATCCCGACGTAACCTTCATCATTCCCCATCTCGGGAGCTTTGCCGACGATTGGCGAGCCCAGTTAGCTTTGCTCGATCATCTGGTACGCCATCGGAATATCTATACGGATACGTCAGGAATCCGCCGGTTTGACTTGCTGGAGGAAGCCTTCCGGCGAGCTGGTGCTGGTAAAGTCTTGTTTGGGACCGATGGTCCTTGGTTGCACCCCGGCGTGGAACTTGCCAAAGTGCGGGTACTGGGATTACCGCAATTTGAGGAACAACTCGTTTTGAGCGGAAACTTTCTGCGTTTAATCGCTGGAGTTCGCGCGCGGCCGAAGTCTTATTCGCTTGCTGCAGTAGCGGCCGCTTGGACGCAAGGGGAAGTGCACGATCCGTGGGCGGGCGAGCAGTTTCCTGTGGCGCAATGAGCTCAGGGGTTCAGACCGGACCGAGGTCCCCTCGGCGTTGTGACGCGCGTCGTAGTTGTAATGCGCGCGGGGTCACCCCGAGGCGCCGGGCGGCGCGTTGTAGATTGCCGTGCTCATCCTCCATCGCGATCTGCACGGCCATCTCGGAGACCGCCTGATGAATTTGTTTCAAGCCCGTACCCAGCGCGATAGCGCATCGAATCGCATGGCCAAAGGAACGGTCGCGCCAGTCGCCTGGCTCTATGTCCGACGCCGGCCTTTCCTCACAGGGGATGTCCCCCGCCGTTATCGGCCCGGGACCCACATGGCGAAACGTCATGCGCGAAACCACTTGCCGCAAATCGCGCACGTTGCCGGGATATTCTCGATGAAGCAGATACTCACAAACTTCTGGATCAAACGCCCCGCGGTGGCCATTCGTTTGTGGTTGCTGCTCGAGGAAATAATGCGCTAACGGGAGGATGTCATCGGGACGATCCCGTAATGATGGCAGCTTGCAAATGCAAGTCGCGATTCGGTAATAGAGGTCGCGCCGGAACCGGCCTTGCGACTCTTCGAGGGGCAGGTCCTTGTTCGTCGCGCAGATGAGCCGGAAATTGGTCTGCTGCCATGTATTGCTGCCCACTCGTTTATAGGTATGCTCCTGCACGGCGCGCAGCAGTTCTGCCTGGAGTCCCAGGGGAAGATCCCCCACTTCATCGAGGAACAGGGTCCCTCCATCGGCCATGGCAAAAGCCCCTTCCCGGGCTGCCACCGCTCCGGTAAACGCGCCACGCTCGTGGCCGAAAAACTCGCTGCCAGACAACTCCGGCACCACCGTGGTGCAATCCAGCAGCACCAGATCCTGTTTTGCGGGACGGGCGTCAAGCGTATGAATCAGGCGAGCGACAAGTTCTTTTCCCGTACCGCTTTCCCCCATGATCAGGACCGACGCGTCCGTGTACGTGGCGATTTCGGTGATCTGCCGAAGAACCGAAATCCAGTTAGGATTCCGTCCCACGAGGGTTTTTTGCACAAGCGGTGAATTCACGGTGTCGTCTATAAATCTCCAGCGTTCGAATCGGGCTCGAATCTCTTCGGCCGGCTGACCAAAGTGCTCCCATGCAAAAACGTCCGATGCACCCGAGGCAAGCAAGCGCCATGCGCCGGTACCGAGCGAAGAACCGCAAACGGCGACCGCCAAGACCCGTTCTAGACCGTTGCGGCTGGCCCGCCGAACGACGTCGCAGACATGACGGTTAACATGAGCGAAAAATAACACTCCCGGTCCAGGATCATCTGGCGATACGCGTTCACTGGTCTTGAAGTGGGCGCCTGCCAGGAGGCGAAGAATGGAACTTCGAATGGAAGCATCCATTGGCTCGATGAAGTGATGCCATGCTGCCATCGAGGCAACCCCCGCCTCCTACGCAGAAGTAATGCTTCTGGAGTCGACCTGGTCTTCTTTCGGGCGGTATGCTCAACGCTCGGAAATCTGCAGAATCATTGCGGGAAGCATTTTGGAGGGAACGACGGAACTGGGGACGCGTTCCACTACCTAGTTCTTCACGGCATGCTCGCGGGATTCTATTCCAAATCTTCTATCTTGTAAACTATTTCTCTCGTAATTAGTGACGGAAACACGAAAATCTTTCATCTCCCAGGAAACGGGAGGGCGTCAAAGATTGTGTGGCGAAGAGACAAGGAGGACTGGGCGTATCGGTTCGAGTTTGCCAGCCGCCGATCCGTCCCGGTCGGAAGAGCGCGACTCCTCGCCTGGCGAGCCTGCTCTAGATCCGCAACGCGGCGGTGTCCTTGAAACGAATTCTCAGTTTTCAGCACCATTGCGACTGGGCCAAAAGAAATTGAAGAACCAGCCCGCTGGCCTTGTTGGAACCGATTTCAAATTCGGACTCGGAAGCATTTTGAGATACCAGCCCTCGTTCTTCTCCAAGTATTCCTGAAGTACGGCACTCTTCTTCAATCGCTCCATAACGAAGGTCTGCCAGCACTCCGCCCAAGCCCTTCTTGGAACATTTTTCTCTTGGACGACTGCATGCTCCAGAACAGCGGCGAACAACTCACACATGGATTCGATTTCAGCGCACAAAGTCGGGCAGGCCGATGTATCGAGTACTTTATTCTCGTAGAAGTACGGCCTCAGGTTGGGCTTCTCGATGAATACGCTCACGACCTGATGGTAGTGGTCGTACAACTCGCTGAGCGTTTGACCTTGAACGCTGCGTTGTACTTCGCGAAGTTGATAAATGATGAATGGGATTCCACCCAGGGCCACAAGCGCTTGGACTACGTCTGTCCATTTTATGTCGGGCGGGCTCGCAATCATTTGGCATCCTCCTTAAGCAATTGTGTTGGGTACCGGGAAGCCAGCCACACAGTCCAAGAAAATCATGGCAGGAAGCATGCCACAAATCCGAGCGCTCTGAGTCTCGTATTAACTCCGCAGATAAATAAAGGCTTAGTGAGATCAAGAGATATTTTCTACAGCCAGGCGCAGAGTTTCTTGCCTATCCCTTCGGATAGAGTGTAGTAGCCGAATGGTTAAATTTGACGGTCCGATCTCCAACCGCACGCGATTCCAAAAGCCACCGCAGCCGTCAGGCTGCGACATTTTCGTGCTTCTGTTCTTTACCAAAGTGGAGCGTTACACCGCCGAAGAGTTCGAGGCGGCGTTCGGAGCCTTCCGGGCCGGAACAGACCTCTAATCTATACGTACTTCAGTTTGTTGTGTTGATGGAGCTGGTAACGGGCGGAGGTTCACCGAAAAGGGAACTCTAACGTCGACACAGGTTCTACGGCAGAAGCTTATCGCGGACGGCGAGGCGATGGGCAAGTCGGAACCCAGAACTAAGCGCGCCCTCCATGTAGCCCATGAAAGCGTAGGAGGTATGTTCACCGGCGAAATGGAGCCAGTCTAAATAGCCAGTTTTCCAGAAGGGACCCCAGGCAGTCACTTCCTTAGGAGCCGGGAAATAGTAGGAACCTTGACTAAAGAGCTTGCGGGGCCAATCCATGAATTTTGAGGTCGCGACTTGTCGGTCGATTCCGGGATAGACACTCCCGAGCTGCTTCAAAAGAACCGCTTCGCGGGCGGTATCTGAGGCAAGATTGACGAGCCCCTGCGAATGGCTGGCACCAGAGAATGCCACGAGAACGAATTCTGGGCGCTTGTTGATCTTGACTTTGCCGATTCTTACGCCGAGGTCCTCAGTGGTTTCCCACGTCATGTCGGTGGGGCCGTCGCTGTCGGTAAGAGTGGGACTGCTGGCGAAGTTTTGCCAGAAGCGGCTCCTGAGGGCAAAAAGATTCTTGGTATTGACGCCGAGTTGGGGAGCATGTCTCAGTTTTGCATTCAGATCCGGGTCCTTGAAATGGATCAAGTGCCAAACAGAGGGAGGGACGGCGAGAACAACCTCGTCTGCCCGGACGGGTTCGAGCTTCCTGCGTTTTTGAGTCTTTGACTGTCGTGAGTTTGGCTCTGCTTCAAGGTCCCTTTCTTCATCTTCTTCGGTGGTGTGTGCGAGTTCCACGCTGACGGCGCCGTTTTCTCGGGAGATAGCGGTGACTTTAATTCCAGTGTGAACAGTTCCTTCGCCTAAGTCCTCCTGAAACCGTTGTGCGAGCTGAGCGTTACCCCCAATGCAACGATAAACCTCGGTGTCGGTCCAGTAACGGTCGACCCCATGTCCTTTGATCATCGCCAGGACACCGAGAAGGCTTTGCTCATTAGCAGAACGGCCGTTATCGGCGACTAGTTGTTGCTCGACGGCATCGCGACCGTTTTTGGAGTCTTTTGTGGGGCACTTCAGCGAAGTGAGCCAGTCGGCGAGTGAGGTTTTATCGAGCCAGGCGGAATTAGCGTTGGTCCAGGGTTCGAAAGGGTCAATGATCGAATCGGCGAGATGATTGAGCCGCTCTATGTGCGGATCCATGGCATCGGCCAGCGATGTGGACTGTTCGAAGCTAAGTGTGTGGCCGTTAAATCGGACAGGCGAGTTGCCGTATTCGGAGACATCAGAAAATTTCAGATGGAAGGTGTGAGCGTATCCACACCAGAGGGGATGGTTACGGCCGATCAATTCGCCGCCTCCTTCCACGATTTTTTTGCCAGCATAGGGAAAACTGTAAGCACGTCCGCCGACGCGGTGGCGGGCTTCGTAGACGGAGACGGTATACCCAAGTTTTTTCAGTTCATAGGCGGTGCAGAGACCGGCGAGA
>Ga0126381_100004944_pt1 | contig 14571 bp, 11 predicted proteins | sample PanSoiMetPlot_28_FD_96465 | JGI IMG/M metagenome (GOLD analysis project Ga0126381, IMG submission 96465) | Tropical forest soil microbial communities from Panama - MetaG Plot_28 | ecosystem: Environmental > Terrestrial > Soil > Tropical forest > Bulk soil | place: Panama | collected 2016-02-17
TGTCCGGCGTGTGCAGTCAAATGCAGCGTGCGCTGCGTCAGCAACACTGACATGCCCTCCGGTCGGTCGATGAGCGGCACGAGTACGGCCGCCGGGCGCAGAGCGGTGCTCGGCGGCGTCATCTCCGGGTTGAGGTCGTGGTCGCCACGGGTCGCTTCCCTGAGAGCGGCGGCTTCAGCCGGGTCGGCCGCTCCGCCGAAACCTCGTCGTCCAGGGCGCCCAAGCTGCAGGAGACGTCCGATAACCCAGTCTCGTGAAGGAGAATTCGTCGATGTCAACGATCCGACCCCGATGCTCCGAGCCGAAAAGGCCTCGGCGTTACTTCCAATCCGGCGCAGCCTCGCCCAGCCGAAGAAATACCCCTTTGCTCCATACGCCGAATTGTGTGGTCCCTCCGACCCGTTCTTCCGTCCCGAGTTCGACGAGCTCGTAAAACACAGGTCGCGCGAGCCGGGCTTCCAGTCCGTCGCGTACCAGAATATAGGGCGCCGGCTCGCCGCTCGCAGCCGTTTCGACGCGCAACGGGTTGTCGACTCCCGCCGTCACAAATTCGTCTAGATTGGTGCCGAATATAAGTTGTTGGTTGCGGCCTGCGCCCTCGATCGTCAGCGCTACGGCGAGGAAGGGCACGTCCTCGACGTCGATGCGGCCACGCTCCGCCGGGGTGACCAGCCAATAACGGCCATCCGCCTCACGGCGCAGGACGGAAGCGAAGAGCTTGACGAGAGACGGACGGTCGATGGGAGATCCGCGATAAAACCAGCTACCGTCGCGGGCGATCCGTATCTCCAGATCCCCGCAGTCGAGCGGCGATCGCTTCCGGGCGGGGTCGTCGATCGGCCGGGAGGAGTTGCGGTAGTAGGCTTTTTGGGTCAGCTTCACGCCCGTCGTCGAGTTTGAAGAGGGATCGGTCTGCTTGAATTCCACTGCATCCATCAACGCCTCCTCCAATCTCGTTGCCGATGTCGAGGCGCTCGGCCGAAGCCTCAGTCTGGTGCGCGAGCGCATTGGCGAAATCATCTTCGGTCAGCGCGAAGTCGTCGAGCAAGCCTTGATCACGCTGTTGTGCGGGGGGCACGCACTGTTGATCGGCGTCCCTGGTCTCGCCAAGACTCGTCTGGTCGAGACCTTGGGTACGATCCTCGGCCTCGACGACAAGCGCATCCAATGTACGCCCGATCTGATGCCCGCCGATATTCTCGGTTCCGAGGTCCTTGAAGAGAGCGAGACCGGGCGGCGTTCGTTCCGTTTCATCCCGGGTCCTGTCTTCTGCCAGCTCCTGATGGCGGACGAAATCAACCGCGCGAGCCCTCGCACACAGTCGGCGCTGCTGCAGGCGATGCAGGAGGGTCGAGTTTCAATTGCCGGCCAATACCATCCCCTCCCGCGTCCCTTCCACGTGCTGGCGACGCAGAACCCGCTCGAGCAGGAGGGCACCTATCCCCTCCCGGAAGCCCAGCTCGATCGCTTCTTGTTACAGATCGATGTCGATTACCCCGATATCGACGCGGAGCGGCAGATGCTGATCGCGACAACCGGGATCCTAGAGGACCGGCCTCGCCCGGCGATGAATGTCGTCGAATTGATGGCCGCTCAGCGCCTCGTGCGCCGCATCCCGGTCGGGGAGAGCGTCGTCGAAGCGATCCTTTCGCTGGTGCGTTCTGGAAGACCAGACGAGACGGCGATGGAGGGTGTGAAGCGGTTCGTGTCGTGGGGGCCAGGACCCCGTGCCAGCCAAGCCTTGATGCTCGCTTGCCGGGCGCGAGCGTTGATCGATGGCCGGTTCAGCCCGTCGGTCGACGATGTTCTTGCACTCGCGCCGCCGGTGCTACGACACCGCATGGCGGTCAGCTTTGCCGGTCGCGCGGAAGGTGTCACCGTTGCTCGGGTGATCGAACAGATTTCGGGCCCTCTGCGTTGAGTTTGACGCAAACGATAGCGGGCACGGGGTTCCTGTCGCGCCGTTTCTCGGCGCCCACCGATCTGCAGGACCGGGCGGAGCAGGCCGCAGCCGTATTGCCCCCGCTTCTCGTCGCAGCGGAGCGGGTTGCCGCCACTGTCGCTCAAGGTGTGCATGGCCGACGTCGCGTCGGGCAAGGCGAGACCTTCTGGCAGTTCCGCCAATATGAACCGGGTGACGCGTCAACTCGGATCGATTGGCGTGAAAGCGCCAAGTCGCAACGGCTCTACGTGCGCGAAACCGAATGGGAAGCGGCACAGAGCGTGTGGCTGTGGCGCGATGCGTCAGCATCGATGAGCTACACCTCGGCGGATTACCTTTCGGGCGCCGAGTGGCCGACAAAGCGCGACCGTGCTGAACTGCTGCTTGTCGCGCTGGCGAGCCTTCTCGTCCGCGGCGGCGAGCGCCTGACGGTGCTGGGCAGCGGCATGCCGCCGGTCAGCGGACGGATTGCGCTGTCGCGAGTCGTCGAGCTGGTCGACCGCGACGAGCGCGAGGGATTGAGCCTTCCTGCCCATGAGCCCCTGCCGCGCGCTGGCCAGCTCGTGCTGATTGGGGACTTTCTGTCGCCGCCTGATGCGGTCAACAATGCAGTTGCCCGCTTTGCCGCGGCGGGGTTGAAGGGCCATCTGTTGCAAGTTGTCGATCCCGCGGAGGAAGACCTGCCGTTCGACGGCCGCGTGCGTTTTGAGGGCGTCGAAGACCGCGACCAGGTCGTAATCAGCCGCGTCGAGAGCGTCCGCGAGGATTACTCCGAGCGGTTCCGGCGTCACCGCGAGGGGCTCGCCGCAATCGCTGGAGCCCTCGGCTGGACTTTCGGCTTTCACCGCACCGATCGCCCGCCGCACCTCGCGTTGCTGGCGCTTTACGTCGCGCTCTCGGCCGATCGGCGGCGGTGAACATGGCGGTCGCTGGTTCCCTCAACTGCCTCCTCGCGGACCGCGATCCGCAGGTCGGCCCAGCCCGTCGGGGCGGGGCGGGTGAGGGTAGTCCCGCGGCAGCTGCGTCCTGAGAAATGCTGGCGCTCGGGTCCCTCGCCTTTGTCTCGCCATGGCTGCTCGTAGCATTGGCGGCGCTGCCCATAATCTGGTGGCTGCTGCGGGTCACGCCGCCGGCGCCGCGCCGCATTGCCTTTCCGGCGATCTGGTTATTGCTCGGGCTGGTGCCGCGCGAGGAGACACCCGCCCGGACGCCCTTGTGGTTGATCCTGCTGCGCATGTTGCTGGCCGCGCTGGTGATCTTGGCGGTAGCCCACCCGCTGCTCAATCCACAAACCCGCCTGGCGTCGACAGGCCCGATCGTCCTCGTAATCGACGACGGCTGGGCGGCCGCCCGCGACTGGCCGACCCGGCAAGCGGCTCTGGTCGAATTCCTGGCCGAGGCAGAGCGCGAAGACCGGCAGGTGGTTCTTCTGACGACCGCGCCGACCGCGATGGACGAGCCGGCGGCGGCATTGCGCCCAGTGCGGGCAGCCGACGCACGCGCCGCGGTTCAGGCTTTGCAGCCTAAGCCGTGGCCTGTCGATCGGCGAGCCGCATTGGCCCGCCTCGAAGCACTGTCGCTACCCGGTGCGAGCTTGGCCGTCTGGCTCAGCGACGGCGTCGCGGACGATGGCGGCGACCAGACGCTAGCAGCTCGCCTCGCAGAGCAGGGAAGCCTGCGCTATCTGACGGCACAGCCCGCAGATGCCCCGGTCATGCTCGCCGCCGGGGACGCGCAGGCAAACGACGTCGGGGTCGCGCTGTGGTCATTGGCAGCGCGGGCGCCGCGACTTTTCCAGGTGCGTGCGAGCGGCGATGATGGCCGGCTGCTCGCGCGGCAGGCGGTAACAGTCGAGCCCGGGGCAAAGGGCGCAGAGTTCCGGCTGGCAATGCCCAGCGAGCTGCGCAACCGCATGACGCGAATCGAGGTCGAAGGGGATCAATCGGCCGGGTCGGTTCTGCTGATCGACGAGCGGTGGCGCCGCCGGCCGGTGGGCATCGTCGCGGCGGCGAACAGCAAAGGCCAGCCGCTGCTCGGAGAAAACTACTATCTCGAGCGGGCGCTTGGTCCGTTTACCGAACTGCGCCGGGGGAGCGCTACGGATCTACTGAAGCGCGAGCTCGCGGTCCTGGTCTTTGCGGACACCGGACCGGATTCGCCGGCGGAAGAGGCGGCGATCGGTAAATGGATCGAGGCCGGTGGACTACTGCTGCGTTTCGCCGGGCCGCACCTCGCCGAGCAGGGTGATCATCTGCTGCCGGTGCGGCTGCGTCACGGCGGCGGACGCACAATCGGCGGTGCGCTTTCTTGGGAGCAACCGGCAAAGCTTGCCCCGTTTTCGGCCGATAGCCCGTTCGCGGGGCTCGCCGTCCCCGGCGACGTCACGGTGTCGCGGCAAGTGTTGGCGGAACCGGATCTGGACCTCGCCGGCAAGACCTGGGCGCGGTTGGTCGACGGCACACCCCTGGTGACCGCAGAGAGGCGCGGACGCAGTTGGGTCGTACTCGTCCACACAACGGCAAATGCCGACTGGTCGAACCTCGCCCTATCTGGACTCTTCGTCGAAATGCTGAGGCGCATCACGGCCATGAGCCAGGGTGTGGCCGAGGCTGGCGAAGAGGCGCTGGCGCCGATCGAAACCCTCGACGGGTTTGGAAGGCTTCAGCGCGCACCGTCGATCGCCCGCCCAATCCCGGCCGCCGAGATTGCGACTGCCGTGGCTTCCCCACGCCATCCGCCTGGCTTTTACGGCACAGTGGATGCGCGGCGAGCGCTCAACCTTTCGGCCGGGGTCTCGGAACTCAAACCGATCGAGGGACTGCCTTCGGAAACCCTTCACGAGACCTTCGCTGCGGGCCGGGAGGTCGACCTCCGGCCCTCGCTGCTGACTGCGGCGCTGCTTCTCGCACTTGGCGATCTTCTGATCGCCTACGGATTGCGCGGATTACTGCGGCGGCGGCCGGCGCGGCTCGCCGGGGTCTTTCTCGCCGCCCTGCTCGGTGCTGCTTCCACGGCGCAGGCTGACGATGCCTTTGTGGTGCGGGCGACCTCGGAGTTGCGCCTAGCCTATGTCCGTACCGGAAACCAGGAAGTCGATGCGGTGAGCCGCGCCGGCCTGATCGGTCTGACCGGGACTTTGAACCGGCGCACGGCGGTCGAAACCGCCGAACCGCTCGCGGTGGATATCGAGACCGACGAGCTCATTTTCTTTCCGCTGCTCTATTGGCCGGTCGTATCCAATCAGGCCGCGCCGTCGCCGAAAGCCGTCGAGCGGATCAACCGCTATCTCGATACCGGCGGCACGATCCTGTTCGACACTCGCGACGCCAACGACCAGACCCCCGGCCCGATCGGCGGCGCGGAATCCTCGGCGCAACGGCTCCGCCGACTGGTTGCCGGAATCAAAATGCCGCCGCTCGCGCCGATCCCGCCGGATCATGTGCTGACCAAGTCATTTTATCTGATGCATGAATTTCCCGGCCGCTGGAATGTCGGGACGTTATGGGCCGAGCCCGCCGAGGACCGTGTCAACGACGGCGTCTCCAGCATCATTGTCGGCGCCAACGACTGGGCCGGCGCTTGGGCCGTCGACGGCCAGGGCCGCGCCGCGTTCCCTGTGGTTCCCGGCGGTGAGCCGCAGCGCGAAATGGCGATGCGCTTCGGCGTTAACCTCGTGATGTATGTGCTGACCGGCAACTACAAATCGGACCTGGTCCACGTGCCGGCAATTCTGGAACGCCTGGGGCAATGACCGGCAACGCGTTTTCGCTCGCCGCCGCGCCCCTCGTTCCGTGGTTGGCGATCGCCGCGCTCGGCGCCGCGGGAATAGCCGTTCTCGCCTTCGGCGTTCTACGCCGCGCGCGGGGCGTGCTGTGGCGCATGGTTGCGGTCGCAATTCTGCTCGCCGCCCTCGTCAATCCTTCGGTGGTCGAGGAAAAGCGCGAGCCGCAACGCGATACGGCGATCATCATCGTTGACGAATCGCCGAGCCAGCGGATTGGCGATCGCCGGCAGGCGACCGAAGAGGCGCTGGCCGCGCTCAGCGAGCGCCTCGGACGCGAGCGCGACCTCGATGTTCGTGTGATTCGGGCGGGAAAGCCGCAGCCCGGTGCCGGGGATGACGGGACCCGCTTGTTTGCCGCCCTTAGCCGCGCCATGTCGGACGTCCCGCGTCAGCGCCTTGCGGGCGTTGTCATGATCACCGACGGGCAGGTCCACGATGTCCCCGCCGGCGACGCCAAAGCCGCCGCCGAGACTGTCGGCGCGCCCCTTCATGTTCTGCTCTCGGGCCGACCCGACGAAGGCGACCGCCGGCTGATCGTCGCGCAGGCGCCGAGCTTTGGCTTGGTCGGCAAAGAATTGCAGCTGAAGGTCCGGGTCGAGGATTTACCTGTAAGTCCCCGCGCCGAGCAGGAAGGCCCCCAGGGCCACGCGCTCGTGACGTGGCGCAAGGATGGCGCCCCGCCGCGCCAGTTGGCGGTGCCAATCGGCCGCGATGTTCCGCTCACGCTGCCGATCGATCACGGTGGACCCAATATTCTCGAACTCGAGGTAGAGCCCGGCCCGCGCGAGTTGACGCTCGACAACAATCATGCCGTTGTCGTCGTCAATGGCGTACGCGACCGCTTGCGGGTGCTGCTGGTCTCGGGCGAGCCGCACGCCGGGGAGCGCGTCTGGCGCAACATTTTGAAATCGGACCCCTCGGTCGACCTCGTCCATTTCACGATCCTGCGACCGCCGGAAAAGCAGGACGGGACGCCGATCCGCGAATTGTCGCTGATTGCCTTTCCGATCCGTGATCTGTTCGACGTCAAGCTCGATGAATTCGACTTGATCATTTTCGACCGCTATAGCCGCCGGGGGGTGATCCCGCAGGCTTATCTCGAAAACATCGCGCGCTACGTTCGCAAGGGCGGCGCCTTTCTCGAGGCGGCCGGCCCGAGCTTCGGCACGTCGCTGACCCTTTCCCGCACGCCGCTCGGGTCGATTTTGCCCACCGAACCCACCGGCGATGTGTACGACGAGGGTTTCAAGCCGCAGTTGACCGACCTCGGACGCCGTCACCCGGTGACCGAGGACCTGCCGGGAGCCGGCCGGCCTGGCGGCGAACCCTCTTGGGGGCGCTGGTTCCGGCAGGTCGATGCGCGAGTGCAGCGCGGAGTTACCGTCATGAGCGGCGACCACGGCGACCCGCTTCTCGTCCTCGATCGCGTCGGGCAGGGACGGGTGGCGCAATTGCTGTCGGACCAGATGTGGTTCTGGGCGCGCGGCTTCGAAGGCGGCGGTCCCCAGGCCGAGCTGCTGCGCCGGCTCGCCTACTGGCTGATGAAGGAACCCGATCTCGAAGAGAACGATCTGCGCGCGACCGTCGAAGGCGACAGTCTCGTCGTCACCCGGCAATCGCTCGAACCGGACGATCGTCCGGTCACGATCGCGGCGCCGGACGGATCCAGCAGGAGCCTGACCCTGACGCCGGAGAGCGGCGGGGGAAGCTCCGGCAGGCTCCCGATCACCGAGATGGGGCTCTACCGGGTGACCGACGGAACCCGCACGGCGTTGGCGGCGGCGGGGCCGCTCAACCCGATCGAATTCGCCGATGTCCGCTCCACACCCGAAAAGCTGGGGCCGGTGGCGGCCGCGACCGGGGGCGGGGTCTTCTGGGTGGGTACGGGTGCGATCCCCGAAATCCGCCGCGTCTCTCCCGATCGCGCGGCGGCCGGCCGGAACTGGATGGGATTTCACGCCAATGGCGACTACACGGTGACCGGATTTAGCGAGACGCCGCTTCTGCCGGGGATTGCGGCGCTGCTGTTGATCGTCGGCGGGTTGGTTACAGCCTGGCGCCGCGAGGGGAGCTGATCGCCCTCAGTGCTGCGCCGGCTCCTCGCTCCGCTCCACCCGGACGGGTTCAAATTTGTCGCCGCAGGGATAGCGGGAAGCCTGCTGTTGTTCCTGCTGTGGGCGCCAGCCGGCTGGGCCGCGGCGGTCGTGACCCTGTGGATGGTCTATTTCTTCCGCGACCCGTGGCGGGTGACGCCGACCCAGCCGGGTCTGCTGATCAGCCCGGCGGACGGGATCGTCGTTTCGATTGCCGCGGCAACCCCGCCTCCCGAGTTGGCGATGAGCGATGTGGCGACTGTGCGGATCGGGATTTTTCTGAACGTCTTCGACGTGCATGTGATACGCACACCGGTCGGCGGCAGGGTGGCGGCGATGCGCTATACCAAGGGCCGCTTTGTCAATGCCAGCCTCGACAAGGCGAGCGAGGAGAACGAGCGGCTGGCGATCCGCGTCACGCCGTCGGAAGGCCCCGATGTCGCCTTTGTGCTGGTCGCCGGTCTTATCGCGCGGCGCATCGTCTGCGATCTCTATCAGGGTCAGCAGGTTGCGAGCGGCCAGCGGATTGGCATCATTCGCTTCGGCTCGCGTGTCGACATTTATTGCCCTCCGCCTTATGTGCCGATGGTCGTGGCGGGACAGCGGATGATTGGCGGCGAGACCGTGCTCGCCGACCGGCTCGCCGACGAGCCGCCACGCCAGGGAGTGGCCCACTGAGGCGGTTCGATCATGACGGGAGAAGAACCTTGAGGATGCGCTCAGGCAAAAACCGGCGATCACGGATGCGGATGCGGCGGCTCTCCGGCTTGTCGGTCAACCGCATGGTGCCGAACATCCTGACATTGCTGGCGCTGTGCGCCGGGATGACGGCGATGCGGTTTGCGATGGGGGGCAATTTCCAGGCCGCGGTGTTTTCGATCATCGCCGCCGGCATCTTCGACGGGCTCGACGGCCGCATGGCCCGCCTCCTCAAGGCTACCTCCAGCTTTGGCGCCGAGCTCGACAGTCTGTCGGATTTTGTCAGCTTCGGCGTGGCCCCGGCGGCGGTTCTCTACCTGTGGACATTGGAGGGGCTGCACGGTCTCGGCTGGGCGATCGCGCTGCTCTTTGCGGTCTGCTGTGCGCTGCGCCTGGCGCGCTTCAACACCGAAACCTCGGCCGAGACGCCGTCCTACGCCGCGCCGTTCTTCACCGGCGCGCCGGCGCCGGCCGGGGCGGGGCTCGTCATGGTGCCGATGTTTCTCAGCTTCGAATGGGGCGACTGGCTGTTCCGCTCGCCCTATCTGAGCGCCGTCACGGTCACCGGTGTTGCGCTGTTGATGGTCAGCAAGGTACCGACCGTCTCATTGAAGCGGATCCGTATTCCCCATCACCTTGTGGTCCCGACACTGCTCGGCTTTGGCGTGGCGACCGCCTTTTTGACGACGGAGCCGTGGCTGACCTTGACCGCCGTGGGCGTCGTCTATGTCAGCTCGATCCCACTGACCATTCGCGCCTATTACCGGCTGAAGCGGGCCGCGGCGGGCCGCAAGACCGAGACCGCCGAGAAGCCCGACACCGTCGTGCCGCTCCCCGGCGCCTCACGATTGCCGATGGGCGAGGCGGACCGTCCGCCCAGCGGATGGCGGCATTGAAATCCGACCGCTATCCCCGGGTTTCAGCAAAGCTGGCCGATCTCGCTGATAAACGCGGCAAAAACAGCCAGCGGGCCGGCGCTCACCCCAGAAATCCTCGTTTTCACGAGACGTGGGCGGTCAAATAACAGCCAGGACTCTGCTGATATCGGCGTGCGAACAGCAAAATAACAGCGAATCTTCACCACAAGTGAACATATCGGTCACTCAAATCCTTTGAGTAAAGCGAAGCGATCCGTTCGAATATATAACGAGTCAATATGGCGATTTTAGGATGAGTCCCGTCAGCTCTGCTCGCGGGTCTCGTTGAAGCGGCTGGCGAGCCCCCATCTCGGCGTCCTTGCGCAATTTGGCGAGCGGTTGAGCTTGTTGACGAAAGTCAAGATCGGCACGCCGGCGAACGGCAGACCTCGGAGACCTTCCTGGTCCGCTCCTCGATGCTCCCATTGCCCCCACCATAGGGCGGCGTCCACTGGCCCCCTAACTCTCCCCCGCGAGCGGGGGAGGGAAGGGTGGGGGCATCGCGGTAAGCGTGCGGTAGGGGTCCTAGGCTCTGATTCTGGTGGCCCGGCGTGTCCAAGAGTTTGAAGGCGAGGCCCTCGTGCTCGAAGCTCATCACCGCCGAGGAGGCCGAGATGCCGCGCTCGCGCTCGACCGCCATCCAGTCCGAGCGCACCCGCCGCCGCTCGCCGCGCAGCCTGGACTTCGCCCGACCGATCGCCTTTGGCTGTCGCTGAAATATCGGCGGCTGCTCACAAAACCGCGCCGGTGGCCCCGACGTTCTTGCGAATAATCATGACGGCACGCCTGTTCTATGAAGAGCCCCGCTGCCGAAGCACTGGTGACATTATTTCTGCACGTGTGAAACGCCTCACATTCATCCCAATAGAGCCAGTGTATTTTCGGCGCGTTGGAACAGGTGCTCACATCCACATCGCAAAAACAGCCCAATCGGGTTTCCGCGATGTTACAGGAGACACAAAATGCCAGAACGCCGTCCGGTAATTATTACATTCAAGCCCAAAGACCAGCGCCCAGACAGCACGACCGACAAGGTCGACATTGTGCGCAGCGCGCTTACCCAGGGCGTCCAGCCGCACTTCCTGAGTGCGACATCGCTGGTAATGGGTGCGTCGCGTCCGCCTCTAGAGCCTCACCTGGTCGGCTACGACGTAAACCAATATGAGGTGCCGATCGTCAACGCGCATCTCACCGACGCCGAAATCAATGCACTAAGGACCAACGAAAACGTAGCAATGGTCGAAGACGACGCACCGTGTTACGCTTTTAGTAATGGCTTCGAGCATTTAGCCGTCGAAGACCAACCCTCTCCGCTGGCCGAGACCATACCTACCGGGGTCCAGCAGGTTAACGCGCCGCAGGCGTGGGGCTATTCCCAGGGAAAAGGTATACGTGTAGCGGTCGTAGACACGGGGATCGACTTCAACCATCCAGATCTGCATCCAAACTATGTAGGGGGTACGAGTTTCGTGCCGGGAGCTGCCACGCCAATGGACGATCACGGCCACGGCACGCACTGTGCAGGAACGATTGCTGCGGCGGTCAACGGGTCGAATGTCGTCGGTGTGGCACCAGCCGCATCGCTCTATGCCGTCAAAGTTCTCGATCATACCGGCAGCGGACAATTCAGCTGGATTATCGCCGGCATCGACTGGTGTATCCAGAACCGCATTCACGTCGTCAGCATGAGCCTCGGCGGCCCGAGTGCACCGACGGCGCTGGAGACCATGTGCAATACGGCATGGAGCAAAGGGGTCCTGATCGTGGCTGCGGCAGGCAATGCCAACCAGACCAACCCGGTGCCACCGGCTCTTTCCAATGTCGGCTTTCCCGGAAAATACAAGAACGTCATCGCGGTATCGGCTATCGACTCATCCAATGTGATCGCTCCGTTCAGCAGTCGCGGGCCGGAGGTCGACCTGTGCGCCCCGGGGGTCAACGTCCTATCGGACAAGCTTGGCGGTGGAACGACGACGATGAGCGGCACCAGCATGGCCTGCCCGCATGTATCCGGGGTAGCGGCTGTGGCGTGGGGGTCCCACCGGTTTTCGAACAACGAGGAAATCTGGAATCTGCTCGCTTCCACGGTCGACAATCTCGGCGTCCCAGGCTGGGACCCCCTGTTCGGCTACGGTCGCGTCAATGCGTTGGCGGCGGCAGCGACGATGGTTCCCCCGCCGGTCGTGCCAAAGCGGGGGGTATAGTCGATCGCCTCCGCGAGGGGCAGGAAGCTCAAGCGTCAGACAGCTTAACTAAATGATATCGAGAGCTCGGCTGGTTCGTGCTGGCCGAGCATTCTCGAGATCGACAGATGACTACTGTCTAGTGTCGCTCGAGCGCCCATGCCGGCTGATCCAGCTCGATCAGCTGCACTTCCGGCAAATTCCCGACAGCCGCAATCTGGTCGGCGGTTAGACTGGCAGCGAGGGCAGGTATGTTTTGATATACCAGCGTTGGCTCTACGCCGTGTTGGCGCAGGACAGAAAGATCGCCTGGCTGTTGCAGCGTGATGATGACCGGAAACTTACGATCACCTCCACGGTTCGCGTCAATCTGTTGCGCTAGGCTGGCGTCGATGGTCATCTGGGCATGTCCGTTGGCGCAATCGGCGTCTGCACGTCTCTCTCCGTCGGAGTGAGAGTATATCTTAACTGATTGAGGCCTGTGAAGCGGGGAGGACGTGGCCATCTCGGCTGATGCGCTGGAGTGCACGATTCCCGCTATAAGGGAACCGCACAAGATTATCCAGAATTGGGTTTCCATCTCATGCCTCATATGACCCCGATACGCCGGTGTTTTGCCGGCCGATCCCTAAACGGTAAGAATTGGGGGCTCCGGTGCTCGAGAGAAGCGCAAGCATGACGATATCTGGGACGGGGCAACAGAGCTTTCCTGCATTTGCTGCGCGACACGGCCAGCAAGGCGTCGCGGGGTAGCGCCCATGAAGCAAAAAAGGAAGCTGACGGATACCCGCCACCGGGGCTCCGAAATCTTGATACTCGAGCTCGGCCCAAATTCCCATTTTCCGCGCGCCGCCTCGCCGCGGATACGCCAGGAGGTGCCTCCGGGCTACGGCGTCCAGGAGCAATGTTTGCCATTCACCGCGGCCACGGGTCTCGGCTTGCTGATCCCATCGCCAATCTCCTTCGGCTTTTGCGCACCCGGCGATGTCCCTTCGGGGGCTCGGGCGTTCCGTTCGCCGATCGAGGCGCGGCTGCCCCCCGGCGAGCAGGACTACAGGACCTACTGGGTCCAAGATGACCCGGCACGTGGGTTCGCCGGAAACGCCTTTATCCTGCATGACGGCCCAAACGCAGACGCCCCCGGATCGCTTGCGGCCGGCATCAGTTTCTTTGACCGCAATGACCAGATCGAGTTCTGCAAACTCCATCTGCCTTACATTTTGCGCACCGCACCCGGCTGCGACCTCCTGTTCATGCCTTTGCTCAATCGTTCGGGCAGCGGCGGCTTCGAGGTGCTCTCAGGGCTGGTGGAGATGGACTGGTACCCCGACCCGGTAAACCTCGTGCTGCGCCGGCCGGCTGTCGGCGCCGTCAGCATTGCGGCGGGTGCGCCGATTGCACAGGTGATCGTAACGCGGCGGGAGGATCGCCCGACGCGTCTGAGGCAGCCGCCAGCATCATCCGAGGAGGTGCGCCTGCTGCGCCAAGAGCTCGCCCAGTGGCGCGTCGAACATGCCAAAAATCGCAGCGCCTATAAAGCCATAGCCCGGCGGGCTGCTTCCGGCAGCTGATAATCCCCGGCAGGATCGAAGCGGCAGGATCCTGCTTTTCAATTCTGCTCACGGGTTTCCTTGAAGCGGATCCCGGGCCATTCCTCGATCGTCGTGCGCAGATCCCAGGCGTTGCGGGCGAGGAACACTGGCACGCCGTCATGGTCCTCGGCGCTCGCCGGGGGGTTCCGGTTGCGGAAGCGGTCGATCTCGGCCCGGTCGTCGGTTTCGAGCCAGCGCGCCGCTTGAAACGGCGCCCCGTCGAGGCGGGTCGGGAGGTCGTATTCGGCGGCGAGCCGCGCGGTCAGCACATCGAGCTGCAAGGGGCCGACGACGCCGACGATCCAGTCGCCCCCATTCATAGGCTTGAAGACGCGCGTCACCCCCTCCTCGGCGAGTTGCCCGAGAGCGTGTTTGAGGTGCTTCGACTTCATCGGGTCCTCGACCTTGACCCGCTGCAGGATTTCCGGCGCGAAATTCGGGATGCCGGTGATGCGGATGGGCTCGCCCTCGGTCAGGGTGTCGCCGATCCTGAGACTCCCGTGGTTGGGGATGCCGATGATGTCGCCGGGCCAGGCCTCCTCCGCGAGGTTGCGCTCGCGCGCCAGGAAAAACACCGGGGCCTGCACCGACATGACGCGGCCGGTGCGGATGTTTTTCAGTTTCATGCCGCGCTGAAACCGGCCGGACGCGATCCGCACAAAGGCGATGCGGTCGCGGTGCTGCGGGTCGATGTTGGCCTGCACCTTGAAGACAAAACCGGTAACTTGTGGCTCCGCGGGAGAGATCGGCCGCGGCTCGGCGGGCTGCGGGCGGGGCGCCGGGGCCAATTCGCCGACCCCGGCCAATAATTCGCGCACCCCGAAATTGTTCAGCGCGCTGCCGAAATAGACTGGCGTCAGATGGCCCTCGCGATAGGCCTCGAGATCGAAAGGCGGGCACAGCCCCTTCGCCATCTCGACCTCCTCGCGCAATTTGACGAGCGCTTGTTTCGGGAGGACGCGCGGCAGTTGCGGGTCGTCGAGGCCATTGCAATGAACCGGCTCGGTGACCCGGTCGTGGACGCCGCGTTCGAACAACAGGAGCGCATCGGCGAAGAGGTCATAGGTGCCGAGAAAATCGCGCCCCATGCCGATCGGCCATGAGGCCGGCGTCACATCGAGCGCGAGGCCCTGCTCGATCTCGTCCAACAGGTCGAACGGGTCGCGGCCCTCGCGGTCGAGCTTGTTGACAAAGGTGATGATCGGCACGTCACGCAACCGGCAGACCTCGAAGAGCTTGCGGGTCTGCTCCTCGATGCCCTTGGCGGCGTCGAGCACCATCACCGCGCTGTCGACCGCGGTCAAGGTGCGGTAGGTGTCCTCGCTGAAATCCTGGTGGCCCGGCGTGTCGAGCAGGTTGAA
>Ga0126381_100004945_pt1 | contig 14571 bp, 16 predicted proteins | sample PanSoiMetPlot_28_FD_96465 | JGI IMG/M metagenome (GOLD analysis project Ga0126381, IMG submission 96465) | Tropical forest soil microbial communities from Panama - MetaG Plot_28 | ecosystem: Environmental > Terrestrial > Soil > Tropical forest > Bulk soil | place: Panama | collected 2016-02-17
GACCTCTCCGCCGCCATCCCGTTCGACGCCGCCCGGCTCGATCGCCTGATGGACGAGGCCGGCATGGATGTCCTGGTCGCCACGTCGAAACACAACGTGCAGTATCTGCTCGGCGGCCACCGGGCGTTTTTCTTCGAGTCCATGGACGCCATGGGGTTGAGCCGTTACCTGCCGGTTTTCGTCTATCCGAAAGGTGCTCCCGAAAAAGCCGGCTTCTTTGGCCACCGCATGGAGAACTATCAGAACGAGGTGAAGCCGTTCTGGGTGTCCGAGCTCGACGTGAAAAGTTCTGGCTCGATCGACGTCATGGAGAAGGCGGCCGCCTACGTTCGTAAGCTCAATACAAAACCGCACCGGATCGGCGCCGAGTTGGCGTTTATTCCTGCCGATACGACGGCCGCGCTGCGCAAGGCTTTTCCGGACACCGAGATCAAGGACGCGCTGTTCGTGCTCGAGCGCCTGCGCGCGCGCAAAACGCCGGAAGAGCTGGAGAAGCTGCGCGTCGCCTCCGATCTCGTCATCGATTCCATGCTGGCGGTGATTAAGAGCTACGGACCGGGCGCCACCAAGGCCGAACTCAGTGAAGCGCTGCGCCGCGAGGAAACCATGCGCGGGCTGACCTTCGATTATTGTTTGATCGCAGCCGGATCGAGTCTGAACCGCGCGCCGTCGGATCAGCGCTGGGAGAACGGCGATCCGCTGTCGCTCGACTCCGGCGGCAATTATCACGGCTATATCGGTGATCTCGCCCGCATGGCGGTGATCGGCGAGCCGGATAGCGAGCTGGTCGACCTGCTGGCCGAGATCGAAGCCATCGAGCAGGCCTCGATGAAGCCGATCCGCGCCGGCGCGCTGGGCAAGGAGATTTATGCCGCGGCCGACGCCGTGCTGCACAAATCGAAGCTGCACAATCACATTCATTTTTTGGCGCACGGCATGGGCCTGGTGAGCCACGAGGCGCCGCGGCTCACCAATTCCGGCCCGGTGCCCTACGACGCTTACGATGCCGAGCGGCCGCTCGAAGCCGGCATGGTGGTCTCAGTCGAGACCACGCTGCAGCATCCCAAACGCGGCTTCATCAAGCTCGAAGATACGGTGACAGTGACGCCGAACGGTTTTGAGGTCTACGGCGACCGCGCCCGCGGCTGGAATCGCGCGGGCGGTTGACCTTCGTTTCGCGAAGCAGCCGCGTTCGGTGCGAGGTGGAAACAGGTCCGCTAAGAGCGGCCCTGCTGATCCTCGGCTTCGACCCGCAGCTTGTGCATGTAGCCGAAGCAGACGAAACCGGCCAAAGCCCAGGACGCGCCGGCGATGACAAACGTCGTTGTGTCGACGTGCGGCCACAGGTTGGCGATGAGGCCGCACGTGACGCCCCATCCGATCAGCACGATGAACACGCGCGCCAAGACGTAAGCCATGATTCGCGCCCCTTGAATTCGGGCGCGATGGTGGTGCGACAGGCTTAATGAGTGGTAAAGCGATGATGCTGTCGGCCGCTGCCGGCCGGCATGGCAGGAGGATTTGCGTGAGCAAGGCCGGACATTTGATATGCGCACCCGTGGCTTTGGCGGTGTTGGTGCTCCCCGCAGTTGCAAGCGCCGCGCGCTCGCATGATGTTTTCCGCTCGGCTGCAGCGCACGGCACGCTGGCGCGCATTATCGTCGCTCAGTCGTCTCATGCGCCGCCCGGCGTGCCGGGCTCGAGCGATACCGGCGGTTCATCGCGCGGCGGCTCACACGCGCCGCCGCCGGTGCCGGGCTCGACGGACGCGGGCGGTGGCTCATCGGGCGGGTCCCACCCGCCTCCTCCGGTACCGGGATCCGGCTCCGGCGGCAGCACGTCGGGCGGTTCGCACGCGCCGCCGCCCGTACCGGGTGGTGCCGCATCGTCAGGAGGCAACACGCCGGCGCCCAACGCGGCTGGCTCCTCGCATGCCACGCCGCAAGTGCCGATGATGGGTGGCAACCCTTAAAGCCGCGCCTTTGCGACGGTCGGCGCCTGCCTGGCGTCCCTTAATCGACGCAGCCGCCGATCGGCGTCTTGCAGGTGAAGCCGTTGCCGCGACAGCGCTTGGTCGCCGCTTCGGTGGTGTCGCCCGAGGCCCACCCGGCGCGGTTCGTGGTGTGGCCGGTCGTGATGTAGACGCAGCCGTAATTCCAGGCGCCGGTCGATTTGCAGGTGGTACCGCCGGCATCGCGGCAGGCCTGGACGGCGCTCTTCCTCGCCTCGTCCTCGGTGTCCCGCGTGCCCGAATAGCCGATGGCGACGTGAACGCGGCCGTGGACGCGCCAGATCGACGAGGCAATGGCGTTCCACTGCTTCTCCTTCTCCGGCGGCGGCGGAGGCGGCGGTGGGGGTGGTGGAGGCGGCGGCGGAGCCACGGCTTGCCGCAAATTATCGACGCCGGAAAGCGCGCTGGCCGGCGGCGGCGAGGCGTGCGCGGCGTCCGCCAAGCGCTGCACGTCGGGATTGCCCGAGGCGATCCGCGCCACCGCGCCGGAATCGATCTTGTCGGCAATGCTGTAGTCCAAAATCGCCTGGTCCTTGTCGCCTTGACGGAATTCGGCGAGCCCGCGGCTGACATAGGCGGTGACGTTGCGCGGGGTGAGCTTGAGCGCCTCGCTATAGTCGGCGATGGCGCGGTCGATGTTGCCCTGCGCCAGATACTGCGCGGCGCGATAGACGTAGGCGTCGGCGCGGTTTTGCGGCGATTCGCTATAGTCCGGAATAATATTGCTGCAGGCCGGGATGGCGACTTTCGGATCCTTCGACTGGCAGCCGTCCCAATCCTGCTGGTCTGCCGCAAACGCCGGCGCTGCCGCGAGCAGCAACCCGACGCTCAATGTAACGACCGCTTTGCAGCTCCCCGCGCCCATGTGCCGAAAACCCCTTTCAATCGAGCCACGATGCGAAGAAACTAGCATTAAGACCGCGGTTGGTGAAGGCAGGATGAAAGGCCGAAACCGGCTGAGGCGCCGCATTTTTCGCGCGGCACGATCGCACTTCCATTATGGCATGAGAGGCAACGAGATCATGAAACGCAAGCGCAATGCCCCGGAACGGAACGATGGCTCAGCACGGGTGCAAAAGCCCGCCGATTGGGACGAGCGCCTTCGCCTCGTCGGCGACGCGCGTTTCGTCGAAGTCGAATGGAGCACGCGCGATCGGCCATCGTGGCCGCTGCCGACGTCGCACTGAAATCGTTTGATCGCTCATCGGCCAATATCAAGGGCCTGGCGAGCTGCGCCATCCGGCTTGCCAAAATTGAGCCGACATTGTCGTAAAATTTGCTCCACGCCGCATATTGATTCTCAATAGGCACTGTCGAGCCTCTCGGTGTTTTGTGCATCCGCAAAGCTGACGCGAGGAGACCGCCATGCGAGAGTATCGCCACGTTCAGCTCTTCAAGCTCAAATGGGACGCGCTGTTGATCTGCAGTGCCGCCATCACCGTGGGTGCTCTCGTGCTTGCGCTCATGGCGAAATGAGCGCGTGGCCGGCGGGGGACATGCGCTGAAAACAATCGTCATCGGCGTGATGGCGGTCGCCGTCGCCGGCCCTGAGCTGGGTTACAAGAGGTGCCCCGGCGCTCGGCTCGCGCCCGCTCTCAATGTCCGCTGAACACCAGGGTCTTGAACGGGAGCAGGAGCGCCTGAATGCGCAGCAGCAGGGCGTGCACGAGCGCGAGCCCATCCACGGCGTGAAGCGCCAAGCCGCGTAACGTTCCTGTCTCGGGGGCAACGATCTCGTCGTGGTTGCTCGAATAGGCGTTGGCGATACAGCTGCTGCCCGGTGTGACACCGTCGAGGCCGCCTTTGTAAAGCGGCTCGAGAAACGCAATCAGCGTGCCGGGCTGCGTTACCTGCTTCGGATCGAGCAGCTGCTCGCCGCCGCGGAACTGGCCGGCGGCAATGTATCGCTGCACGTCCGTGACCACCATCGGGATGATCGTGAACGGCTTTGATACACAGGTGACTTCGCCAATCATTCCAACGCTCATGACCTGCGCTTCGATCTGGTCGAAGCCTGCCGCGAGCGCGCGGCCGGCATTGTCCGGGATCAGGACACCGGCGGGACGCATGAGCGGATTGACCACGTCGCCGACGCGCAACGTGAACTGCTCGACGCGGCCGTTCACGCCGGCACGCACGACCGTCTTCGATAATTCCACAGCGGCCTGATCGAGGGCCGCCTCGGCGCTCGCCTTGTCGGCCACAAGCTGCGTTGAGACTTTCTCGCGAGCCGCATCACGTGTGGCCGTGGCGGCATTGACAGCGGCTTGCCGGCCTTGAACGAGGACCTGCAGCTTCTCGATCTCGCGCTCCGGCACGGTTCCGGAATTACGCCGTTTCAGCTCCTCTTTGGTCTGCAGCTGGTCCAGTGCCTGCTGGTAATCCGACTTGGCTACGTCAAGCTGGTGTTCGGCCTTGGTCACATCGATTTGCGCGACTGCCATGTCGGCGTCTATCTCCCGGATCTTGCGGCGGGCAGCCTCGAGGGCCGCCTGCTGTTTCGAGTCATCGAGCTTGAATAGCACCGCGCCCTGTTCGACGTGGCCGCTGTAATCGACGGCGACCTCGGAAACACGACCGTTGATTTCAGGCAGGATCGGAATGGTCCGGTAGAAAAGCGTGACGTTGGTTGTCGCTGGGTGATTGTAGAAGACGGTCAGGATCAGTGTGATGGTGAGAAGCAAACAGCTCGTAATACCCCATCTCAGCTCGAACCACACAGAATAGAGCGTTATCTCCTTGCCGAACCGCTTGCCCTGAACGAAGCGTCGAAACAGGTAATCGGGCAAAATTGTCAGCATCGAACAGAACAGCAGCTCAAGCATGCGTCAGCTCCTTGCCCTTTACCGATCGCCCCGGTGTTTCGCTCGTTGCGGCCTCGCTCGCAGGCTGGCTGGGCGGAGCCTCGGCATAGCTTTCATCCGGCAGGTCGACAGGTAACGGCTCGGCCGAAGTATCTGCAGGCTTCTTCCCGGCAATGCGTTCAACACCGACCGCAATCCGTCCCATCCAGCCCGGGAAATCGGGCAAATCGATCAGCGCAAGCAGCAACGCCGCGACCCAGAAAGCGTGAATGTGCGTGAACAGAGCAATAAGGCAGAGGACTGCAACGATCTCGAACTGCAGCTTATGGCCGCGGTGGGCCATGCGCTCCGGCAGGCTGTGCAGTCGCAGGAACAGGATACCGAACGCCACGACGGCAATCAGCAGAAACGCCGCCGTCACGACCATCAGAACGTCGGTCTGGCCAGGCGGCGTGATGAAGATCGGCAGATGATGGTTTGCAACGGGATTTATTTCGGCAGCCATGAGCCGATCCTTCGAACCGAGAGCTGAGGAAGGTGAACCCCGAACGAACGCCCGGATTCCTCAGTGCTATGCCACGGGCAGCTGCAACCAAGCTGTGTCACGCACTCGCGATTGCGAATGGCTGGATCAGCAAGTCACTCCGCGGGCGCATCTGCTGGCGGCACGGCGGGCGTGGGTCCTCATGCACACACCGCCGACGCGGTGCATGCCTGCGCCGCATGCCTCGCGGACTTGGGTGATCAGTTCGCCTGGTCGGTGGAATGTTGCGAGAGGAAACGCCTGGACGGATGAGGTCAGGGCCAGTGCAAGCGCGAAAGCAATCAACCTCGTCATAGCGGGCCTCCTGCTTGGACAAATCCGCGGTTTTGTGCGGTTACCGAAACCGTAATGCTGTTCGCGAGGTGGGCTACTCAAAAAACGCGCTGCCCGCTCATGCTGTGCAAATCCTTTGTTAAAAGGTCGGCGTGACGTGTTCCTCAGGGGCAGTTTCTGACGTGCGGAACCAAGCGCTTGGCGGCAAAATGCAAGCCTTAGGTGCGGAACGTTGATAATCAGCCACCACCTTTGAGCGCGATCGTCTTAGGCAGGCAACTCATGATCCCAGAAGTCATTAAATATCTTCGGGAAATGGCGCAAACGTGCGTCAGTCTCGCTCGCGTCTGTCCGCATCGCGCGACAGCGCTCGGGCTCGACGAGATCGCAGCCGACATGATGGCGAAAGCCAAAGAGCTGGAGGACCTCCAAGGAGGCTGAAATCGCCATACCTGAGTGCTTCACAGCTTGATGACTTATGCGTTTTTGAATATGTAATTAACGCGAGATTTCGCGAATTTAATCACAGCTCTTTACGCGGTTAATGAGCAGACTTTCGCGGATGCAACAGCGTTTGTTGAAGCGGATCCAGGAATGGCACTCGGCGAAGGCCGAGTGGAACCAGCGGCTGATCTTTTCAACAGTGCTGACCATCGTTGTCGGCTTGGCGTATTTTCTTGCTGCCCGTCTGAGCCTCTTTCTTTTGACGCAGCCCGATGGCGTCGCAGTGTTCTGGCCCGCCGCCGGCGTCTCGTCCGGGGTCCTGATAGGGCTGGGACGGCATGCGCGATGGCCGGTGGCGGTAGGCGTCGTCGCGGCAACGGTCACGGCGAATCTTACCAGCGACCGCAGCGTCTTGGCCGCGATCGTTTTCGCACTGTGCAATGCCGGTGAGGCACTATTTGCCGCATGGTTAGTCGAGCGTTACGTTGGCCGTGATTTTAGACTCGGCAGGCTGCGTCACGTGCTGTGCCTGCTGGTTGCAACCATTATTGCAACCGCATCATCGGGCGTCGCCGGGACGGTAGGGTACAAACTGTTTCACAGTTCCGATGTGCCGGCCCTGATCATATGGCAGCATTGGTTCTCCTCCGATGCGATCGGCATCGTCACGGTGGCGCCGCTGATAATCGGACTGACGGCGTTCGCGCGCATGCCATCGACACCGCGCGAACTTATAGAGGGCGCTACCGCGGTTATTGCTGTGGCCGCGGCGATTGCAGGCAGTACATTCTTGCTTCCTAGCGCTTGGTGGCACCGAATTGCGCCAGTCGAGTTGCTATTTCCGCTGTTATTGTGGCTTGCGGCTCGTTGTCGCCCGGCGCTCACCGCGGTCGCGGTCTTTGTTGTCTCGCTCATGACCGTCGGCGCGCTTACGTTCCAGCTTGGGCACTTCGGCGATGATGGGGCCTCAACGCCGGATCAGGTTTTCGCGACCCAGGCCGGTATCACCGGCGTGGCGATTTTCGCGTTGGTGCTGGCTGCGCTGTTTGCAGAGCGGCGCCGGCACGCGGCCGTGATCAGCGAAAGCGAGAACCGGATGCGTGCGATCGTCAACACGGTGGTCGACGGCATTATCACTATCGATGACCGGGGAACGATCGAAAGCCTCAATCCGGCAGCGGCGCGCGTCTTCTGTTACAGTCCCGAAGAACTTGTCGGGAGGAATGTCAAGACACTGGTGCCCGATTTTTACGGCGGTGAAGGCGACCGCGGACTGCACGACTACGTGCGGACCGGTCAAAGCGAGAAGAACCGATTTTGGCGCGAGGTGACGGGAACGCGCAAAGACGGCTCGACGGTTCCAGTAGAGCTTGCAGTCAGTGACATGCAGGTGCTCGGAAAGCGAATGTTTACCGGCGTCGTGCGCGACATCACCGAGCGCAAGCGCGCCGAGGAGCACCAGGAATTGTTGATCGCGGAACTGGACCACAGGGTCAAGAATGTGCTGGCCCAGGTCATCGTGGTTGCTACTTCCACTGGTCAGGCAAGCCGGTCCATAAATGATTTTGTGCGAGCGCTCGACGGGCGGATCCAGTCCATGGCGGCCGCCCACACTCTTTTGAGTCGCAGTGGTTGGCAGAATGTCGGACTTGACGTGCTGGTCCGCAATCAGCTGGCGGCCTACATGACGGATGCCAACATAACCATCAGCGGGCCGGCTGTCATGCTCGCCTCCACGGAAATTCAGGCGGTGGCCAGGGTGCTGCACGAACTCGCGACCAATGCTGCGAAATATGGCGCGTTGTCGAGCGCCGACGGCCGGGTATCGCTGTCTTGGGATCATCGGTCGAACGGAAATGCGAAACAGTTGATCCTGCTCTGGCGTGAGCTTGATGGCCCACCAGTGCCATCCAACGTTCAACCCAGCTACGGCACAAATCTCATACGCAATCTGATCCCCCACGAACTCGGAGGAACGGTCGAGCTTCTGTTCGCGAAGGCAGGCGTAAGCTGCAGAATAGAGATTCCAATAACGTAAAGCATCGGCAGCGTTCGAGGGTTCATGAATGCCGCCGCTGGCCATTTTGTTCGGCGGCTCGGTCGGAGAGGCTGGCCGCTGCCGCCATGAACCAGCGTCATCGCGGCGGCGCCGAGCGACCTCACCTCGGCTTCAGCGAGCGCAGGCTCGCCAGCAGGAGGTCATGCCTCACGGGCTTTGGCAGGATCGCAGTCGCCTTGCCTTTGGCCAGGGAGACGTCCGGGTAGCCCGATATCACGACAACGCGGATGCCGCGTTCGTGCAGCCAATCGATGAGACCATAGGATTGCTCGCCGTTTCGCAGGTTGATGTCCACCAATGCGACATCGGGGGCGTGCTCCGACACCAGACAGCGGGCATCGTCCATCGTCGCGGCAGGGCCGGCGATTTCGGCGCCCCACGTCTCGAGCAGCATCTTCAATCCTGTGCCGACGTCCCAGGAATCTTCGACGATGAGAATGCGTACGCCGGCGAGCTCCGAGGGGTCCGCTGCGAGCGGGTCGCGAGAGTCGGCTGAGCTCATCAGATATCCCGGCGATCAGATTCGCATTGCAGTCTCGCATTGCGGGCTTCAGCACGCAACCGATCTGACCAGGAACATAACATAATTATCTTTTTTTCGTCTCTGTCGTTCGCCCAATGTCGCTAATGCGACGCGCATCGCGGGGAAACGTCGGCGGTCGGATCGGCAGGAAACCGGTGATATTTTTGCGCGAACTAAACCTACCAGCCCAGGTCGTTGCGCCGGATGGGCGGTCTGGTCCACGCGCAGCAGAACTGGTCGAACTGCACTAAACCGGAATTATGTGGAAGCTGGAAAGAGCGCGCAAATCGGCGCTCGGAGCGCCGGTATTTCAAGATGTGCGCTAGCCGCGAGCGGTGCGCCTTGGCCGGGTTCTTTCTCGCCGGAACCCCGTCCCCAATGGGCGGCGCCGCATACTGATCGGCGGCTGGGGCGCTGTCAGGCGGATTGGCGGAGTCTGGGGAAAGCGCCGCCAGCGCCGGCGATGCCGTGTCTGCCGGGCCCACAGTCGTATTGGCGAGGGCATCCGCTGGCGCAGCGAGGACCAGTTTGCTGCTGGCCGGCGCACGTGCGTACATTAATGTGTTGTACATCTTCGATCGCGTTGGAGCGACCAGTGAAGTAACGACCACCGATCCGGCCATTGCGCCGATCGCAGCGGCTACAAGCGCAACGCGCAAGGTGTGCCTGAACCTCGCCGTAGGGACCACATAACCCCATTCCGGATGAAAGTTGCCGTGCAAGATTTGAGCCTTTCCAAACAACGCTGCCATTAAAGGCCATGGGGCGGCGGCGTCTATTATGCCAAGGCATGCTTTAACAACCGGATCGGATTGAGCCGGTAGACCATCGCGCGCTGCCGCCAAATGCCACTGCCGTTCTATTAAGGCCATGCGGGCTCGAGGTTATTTGTCTCATGGACGATGCAATGCGGGCCCTGCGTCGATGACCCTGTGGTCCGTCGTGGAAACTCGTTTTAGAAGAAACCGACCGTGCTTCCCGTCGCCCTAGGCTCAAATAAAGCGAAGCTCGCTTCGGGCTGCTCCCGAAATGAATTGATCGCGATTGTCGATGACGACCCATGGGCTTGTGAGGGTATGAACAGCTTTGTCGCGTCGCTGGGTTACCTCGGCGCGACATTCATGTCAGCCGAAGATTATCTTGGTTCAGACCTGAAGCAGCGCACCCGGTGCTTAATCCTGGACGTGCATCTGTGCGGTATGAGCGGACCTGAGCTTCAGGCTCGTTTGCTGACGGATGGATATTGCATACCGGTGATCTTCGTGACCGCCCGGTTTGAAGAGCGCGTGCGAGACCGGGTCATGGGAGCTGGAGCATTCGGATATCTGAGCAAACCGTGCGACGAAGATGCTCTGATCGACTGCCTGGAGCGGGCTGTCGGCAGGTGAGGGGCGCTTTCAACGTGCGTTAGTGCTCGCCGATGCTGCACGTGGCCGAGAACGTGGACGCCATTGCGCCGTTATTCTGTGATGATCGACGGCGCGCCGCGATTTTCGACGGCCGCCGTTTGGTTGTCGTCAGCTTGCTGTCGGGGCGGCGTTATCGGCAGCATGATCTCGAACGTAGAGCCAGCAGGACCGCTTTTCGTCAGACGCAAGCTGCCGCCGTGCTCTTCGATGATCGTCCGGCAGATCGAGAGGCCCAATCCCATGCCATTCGATTTTGTCGTGAAAAACGGGCTGAATACGCGGTCACGATCCTCGTCGGCTATGCCCTGCCCGGAATCGCGAATATAGAACGAAACGGCCGAATGGCCGTCGGAAGCGGTTGCCACCCGCAGGCGTCGTTCGCCAAATGGACGGTCGCCCATGGCATCGATTGCGTTCTTGAGCAAATTCAAGATGACCTGCTGAAGCTGTATGTGATCGGCATGGATCGGCGGCAGGGTCTCTTGGTAATCGCTGGCGACGGTTATTGCGTTGCTTAAAAGGTCGTGCTGGGCCAACTGCATCACCAGTCGGCTCACGTCGTTGAGTTGCACCAATGTCCGGTGATTAGGCGCCTTTTTGAACAGCCCGCGGACGCTGGCAATGATTTCCTCCGAGCGCTGAGCGGCGCCGAGGATGGCACTGAGGCACGATTTCGCTTTTTCGACCTCGGCCGGAGTTCGGTTGAGCCACCTTAGCCCCGCAGCGCCGAGCGACGTAATTCCCGCCAGCGGCTGCCTGACTTCATGGGCGATCGCGGCCGTTGCCGCTTCCACGGTCGTGAGCCGATCGGTGCGCTCACGCCGCAACAAGAGAAGCGAATTGATGAGGCGCGCATGCAGCACGGTCGTTTCGGCCAGCAGAACGATGAGCAGCGTCGAACTGGCGACGACTGAAAAGCCGCGCGAGACGTACCAGCCGATACTGAACCGCACGAACGTGAAGGCGGCCGAGGTCAAAAAATTCGGCAGCCATGCAAGTAAGGTCACCATCAGCCACAGATCGAGGATAGTACGCCGGCGCCAGAATAATGCGGCAAGCGTTATGATGTTTAACAGCGAAAGATAAATGTCGGCGGCGTTGGCAAATACTGTCTGCTTCGTCTCATCATGATAGAGACTCGGCAAAATTCCGGGGAAATTCGAGAGCACAAAGGTCGCTGTCGCTGTGGCAACGATCACGGTCGCTGTAGTTGCTACGATTGCAGTTGCCGGCGATTCGTGGATGGTCGCCCCGATTTCGTTTCGGTCTTTTGTCAGTGCATAGGCGAGCACCGCCATTGGGAATGCGGTGTGCCAGAGAACGAAGAGCCAGCCGGCGGTATCGCGATCGCCGATCAGGCCGGTTGCGGAATAGGCGCCCGGAAACGCAAGTGTCTGTGCGAGGGCGAACAGGCCGCTGAACAGATATCCGCCTGCGATGAACAAGCCGGAGTACCGCGGCCGGATCGAGTACTGCGAAAACAGCAGCGCTGCTGTCATAAGATCGACCAGGCATAAGATGGTTTGCAGGACCGGAATGAAAGCGTCGATACGGGCCGCCGGCAGCTCGGCAAAAGGTGCTGTTGCGAGGCTTATCACGAGCAGCAGAACGATCAGGCCAAGCGCCGCTCGGCGCTGTGCCGCGTTTATCGGCATATCCGTTATGACTGTGGGAAAATCGTAATCGGATTTGCCAGCGCCGCGCCCGGCGGCGCCGATGTGCGATGAGCTTCGTTCCGGAATGGCTTTCTGCCGGAGCCCGAAGCGCCCGATCGATCTAGCCATGTCACAAACGCAACCGGAAATCTGTACAGCGATTAATTTCACCAACAAAACGTAATTTTAGGTTGGCGTGGCGCGTAAAGCTCTAACAATATGATCTTTGGTATATTTGCGTATCTCTAGGTCTCATCCACTGTTCGCTTTCAAACATTCGATAACCCTATGGTGCCGCTGACCTAGGCGGCTTAATCGGGCCCTCGCCGAGCCGAGGGGCAACGCGCCGCTGTGTCTTCCGAACGCGGCATGCCAGCGCCTTCGCGCGACTAAGCATAAAGGTCAATTCGGGTTGGTGCCAATCGCTGCTCGAGATCGGTGCGTGGACCGCCGGAGCACACAGCGCGCTCGGCAGCGGCGTACAGAGGTAACGATTGCCGGATTACAAACGCACAGCTTATTTCGATGGTGACGACGAGGGCCGGAGTCGGGAAGGCCTGGATGCCTATCTCGACTCCGGTGCCTACAACTGTGCCACCTTTGTGCACGACCTCGTCTTAATCCTCGTCGGCGTCATCGTAGAACGCCCCGCCAGGCCCGCCCATGCGGTTTGTGACTTGGCGAAGCACGATGAGCCGCAGCAAACCGAGCCGCCGCTTTTGGTCGTCGTTGAGAGACTGATAGAGCGGTTGCCATGCTTCGGCGAGCTTTTTGAGGTCGCCCGACCGCTGCGCGAGGGCATCGGCCCGGCGGTTCATGAAATCGGCCGGGTTGCGGATAAGGATCTGCTCGACGGGATTATCACTGTCGTGCAAGTCGGACACACGATTCGCAAGGCCTTCAAGGCGCGTGACCCGGTGCTTTGCTCTCGTGCGGATAGCGTCCTCCACCGCCGGCCAGTATTTCTCCTGAGCGGGCGTCAGTTGTAGGGCAGCCTTCACAACTTCAACGCGCAAATCCGTTATGGAATTGGGCTCGATGGCGGATAAGCGGTCTTGTTTGCTGCTTGAATTATCCTGTGCGGACGCGACAGGCGACGCGGCGACGACGAGTGCAGCGACTGCGGCAGCGGCTGTCTTAAGCATCTGGGCCTCTCCATGGCTTGCGGGCGGTAACATTCACTAAACAAGCCCGGCACTGCGTTTTCCATTGCTCTGATGGCGATTGCATTGGCCTTAAAGTGTCGGGGCGGTATACGTTCGTTGTGCACTCAGACCAGTGTCGAATTGGTGCCAAGACCTTTTTGATAGATTGCCCAATAGACGAAACCGACGAAGCCGGCCCCGCCGACGACGTTTCCGAGGGTAACGGGGATAAGGTTATGAAGGATACCTGCTGCGGTTATCATTGAGCCGTCGAAACCGGGCGGGCTCATCGCCATTGCGGTCATCAGCCAGGCGACCGAGAAAAAATACATGTTCGCGACACAATGCTCGAAGCCCGCGGCAACGAAGGCCGAGATCGGCAGAATCAGCGCGGCGATCTTGTCGGTGACGGATCGCCCCGCATAAGCCAGCCAAACGCCCAGGCAAACGAGCAGGTTGCACAGCACGCCTTTGACGAACAGCGTGACGACGTCGGGCGAAATTTTCGCGGCAGCGGTCGTCAGGACCGTCAGGCCAATGCGACCGCCGTTCATGTCCAGGTGGTGCGAGGCGACGACCATGATCGCAAGGCCAACCGCGCCGAAGAAGTTGCCGATGTAGACGATGAGCCAGTTCCGCAGCACCGCCGTGGCGGAAATCTTGCCGCTGGCCCAGGCCATGACGATGAGGTTGTTGCCGGTGAACAACTCGGCGCCGCCGATCATGACGATGGCGAGACCAAGCGAGAACACCGCTCCGCCCAGGACGCGTACGACGGCAAAACTCAACGCGGCATCGCTGGCAACGATGCAATAGTACAGCGCGCCAAAGCCGATGCTGCCGCCGGCGACGAGCGCCAGCATGAAGCAGGGCAGGGCGGGAAGAGTGGCTTTCTTGACGCCGACGGTCTCGATCAAAGCTTGAATTTCGGCCGGACCGTAGGCGTTGAAATTGAAGACGGCCGGCTGCGACGCGGGGGAGCGGCCAGTCATGGTGCTATTTTTCTCTCCCTTTACATGGCCGCGCCGCTCATCCGATGCCGGCGACAAGCCCCACGATCTGCACGGCGATCACTTTGACGATAGTCATAGACGGGAAAATCATCGCGTAGCCGATATCCGGGCGTTCGGTAGGAGCCATTTGGGTCGAGTAAACCAGGATCGCCGGGTTCCCGGTGGCGCCGGATGTCACTCCGAGCAGGTCGTCGTACGGAACCCTCATCAGGAAATGACCGACGAGCAGCACGATCAGCACGGTGGTCAAGAGTACGGCCGCCCCGATACCCAGCATCGACAGTCCGCTCTCGGAAACGGTGCGAAGGAATGGCTGCCCGGCATTGATGCCAACCGTCGCAAGGAACAACGCCAGGCCGAAATTTCGCAACACGATGTTTGCCGGAAGCGGCATCACCCAGAGCAGCGGGCCGGTGCGGCGGAGCTTGCCGGCAATGAGTGCGACGAGCAGCGGGCCGCCGCCGATGCCGAGCGTGACGACCCCGATCCCGGGGATAGGAATTGGGATCAGTCCGATCAGCACGCCGAGCACCATGCCGATACCCAGCGACACGTAGCTGAATTCGGCGGCCGACTTCACGCTGTCGCCGAAATGCTGCCGCGCTTCCTGCTTGCGCGCGGGCGGGACCAAGACGCCAATCCGATCGCCGAACTCCAGCGTCAAATCCGGCGTCGGAACGATATCGACATC
>Ga0126381_100004946_pt1 | contig 14568 bp, 11 predicted proteins | sample PanSoiMetPlot_28_FD_96465 | JGI IMG/M metagenome (GOLD analysis project Ga0126381, IMG submission 96465) | Tropical forest soil microbial communities from Panama - MetaG Plot_28 | ecosystem: Environmental > Terrestrial > Soil > Tropical forest > Bulk soil | place: Panama | collected 2016-02-17
CGACAAACTGCACCGTGGGGCTGACCGTCGCGTTATTGGTTGGCGCGCTGATTTTGACTGACCCGCCACTCGAGGGGGAACCCACAACATTGATCGTGACTGGCGTCTTTGCTGATCCTCCGCAGGCATCCCACTCCTGAACCATCGTGTTGTAGGTGCCAGGATTCAACGTTAGGGTAGCGTTCAAGCTGGCGCCCGACGATGTGTGTGCAAGCACACCGGGTGCAGTGTACACACCCATCGCGGCTACTCCCTTCGGACAGCTCGTAGAGGCAGATGCAACGTACTGCACCTGCGAACTCACCGAAGCGTTGTTTTTAGGAGCCAAGACCTGAACCTCAGGGGCACTGCCTTTCACGAATATGGTGACGGACGCTTTGCTCACACCACCGCAGTTGTCCCACTCCTGCACTACGGTGTTGTATGTACCAGGCGTTAACGTCAATTCTGTGTTGAGCTTATTTCCGTTCACCGTATACGCCAGCACATTTGGTGCAGTGTAAATCCCCATCGCAGAAACGCCCTTAGCGCAGCTGGTGGTTGCTGCAGCAACGTATTGCACGGTGGTGGCAACGTTGCTGTTATTCGCCGGCACGCTGACCGACACTTGCGCGACCACGGATGTTGCCGCGCCCAGCATTACCAAACTTGCAAATAGCTTCATGGGAACACAGACCTCTTGCGAGCGCTCGATCTGAATCGAACCGCAAACTGCAGATTGTTCAGGTTTTTCGCGATTCTAGCGACCGAGAAATCGATTCACAAGGACGGATGAACAGATTAAAAACTCAGAGGTTCTAATACCCTTGACGCCTTCGCCGGAGCACGCTCCGTAACTTATGCGACATTAAACTTTGCATTACAAAGTGCTACGTGACAACAATTACTGACGCACTATGGCTCCTGTAATTTTTGGACAGCCTTTCGACTGACATTGGTTAGGCGGGAGGCGCGAGCCGAGTTCGAAATTCTTGATTCGGCTCGTGCCCCGATCTTGGCTGGGAGAACTGAGTGGAGTACGTGTAGAGTCTTAAAGGTTCACCGCCGCTGATCCTAGTCTTCTCGCGATTTACCGCAATCCAGAGAAGCACGTAGATTTTTCCCATCGCACGTGTACGAAATTTTCGCGCATTTTTTCTACTATTTTTCACCCAGCTCATCGCTTCGAGTGTTACAGGAAAGCCCTAGTGGGAATACGGCGGTATCCCGATAGGACTCTAGATCGTAAGAACGTAGTGTCGGGACATGGAAAATGGCGACGTAAGGCCCTCGCCTCTCGAATCACGGACACGTTCATCCACGTTATTCATGAACGAGTCCGAAACGGTCCTGGTAAAGAGGGCGATCGACGGCGATGGCGATGCGTTTGCCAGCTTGTTCCATTTGCACCGGGGCCGCGTTTACGCAGTTTGTCTTCGCATGACGAACAATCCGGCGGACGCAGATGACTTGACGCAGGAAGCGTTCATCCAGGCATTTCGCAAACTTGGAACCTTTCGAGGCGAATCCGCCCTATCTACTTGGCTTCATCGTGTCGCGGTAAACACCGCTCTGATGCATTTTCGCAAGCGCGTCACGGCACAATCTTCTTTGGACGGAACAAGCGAGAGCGAACCCGGCAAGCGCGAATTCGGCCGGCAAGACGAACGCTTGAAACATTCACTTGACCGCATCGCTCTCAAGCGCGCCCTCGACGCTCTTCCCTTCGGCTACCGCACGATTTTTGAATTGCACGAGTTCGACGGCTACGGTCATCGCGAGATCGCAAAGATCCTGCACTGCACCGTAGGAAATTCGAAATCTCAACTGCACAAGGCCAAGCAACGCATTCGCGAGTGCCTTGTGTCTCGACGCCATCTCGCGCGCCGCATGCGAGAGACGATGAATCATAGCCGCCGGGCTGACATTTCTGCTCACCGTGCCTTTCAATCGAAAGAGTCCTCTTCCCTGCCTCGCCACCGCAGCATCCCCCGCGGCGGGAACGGAGTAGCGCCAACCAGCGCCAATCTTGTTCAGGGCTCTTCCATTCACAGTTTGGCGGAAACTGCTGTTTAGAAGGGGAATCTCGTGGAACTGGGTGCTCTAGTTGTTACGCAAGGTCAGAATGTCGCTGAGCAAACGGGGAGTTCTGCCTGGCCAGTATTGGGCAGGACGGTATTGGATCAATGGGTAGAACGGGTTCAGACTCTGGGCGTAGGAACGTTGTCGGTGGTTGACCGTGAAGCATCGGCGTCCAGCCGCATCCGCACTATGGTGGATTGGGCCAAAGGCGGCGTCGAGCAGATTCTCTTGATCCTTCTTGGATCCTACGCCGAGGTCGATTTTGCGGACCTGATTCGTTTCCACCATCAAGGACAGAATCAGGTTACGCGCGTGTTTGATTCGCTAGGACCGCTGGGCGTGAGCCTTCTCGACCGACACACAATTCTGAAAGACCCGGAGCGGAATGAACTTTTACCGACAAGACATTCGTCTCGCTACGACTTTCTTGGATACTCTGTTCGCCTCTCTTCTCCCGGTGCGTACCGCAAGCTCGTGGAAGATGCGCTGGCAGGTCGCTGTGGCATTCAACCCAACGGCTTGGAAGCGGGAAACAACGTGTGGATCCACCCATCCGCACACGTTGACCCGTCTGTCCGGCTGGAAGGCTCCTGCTACATCGGCCCTTACACGAGATTGAACCCGGGCGTAGTCATCGGCAGCGGCTCATCTGTTGAGCACAACTGCGATATCGATATCGGAACTTCGCTGGAACGTTCTAGTCTCTTGCCCGACACTTATGTGGCTCCTGGCCTCCACGTGCGGAACTCGGTTGTGAACGGAACTCGTCTTGAGAATCTCGATCGCAACGTCTCAGTAGACCTTGGTCCGCTCGGCCTGGCTTCACGGCGGAAACCTCTCGCGCGGTATTCGGCACGAACCGTCGCCCTCGGCAAAGAGATCCACGAACCCTGCGTGACCATTCCGATCAAACGACGCGGTGCTGATCAGACGACTTTGCCCAATTGAGGCGACGAGGAAAATGACCCAGAACGGACCCGTGGTAGTGAAGCAGTTACCCGAAAGTGGCACCAAGCAACGGCGTAAGGAGTTCCTCGCAGAAGTCAGGCAGCTCGCCCACCAGTCGTACCGCCCGCAACTGATTGTCGATCTGCCCTTTAAAAAAATCGGTCCGGATACGCTCGACCTGCTTCTAAGTTGTGTTGAGCAGGTGGAGAAGTCAGAGGGCCGGGTTTCAGTCGCTGGTGCCTCTCCTGAGGCCGCTGTGATTCTGGAACTGACGCAACTGACCTCCGTGGTCAACGTATTTCCGTCGGTGTCAGAGGCAGTGGGTGTCGACGTGTCGTACCCGATCGACCCACTGGACCAGGGTGATAGCCCAGATATGGTCGCCTAGCCACCCTCTTTGTCCGGCTGCCCGTACCCAGGAGGTACAAATCAGTGAACAACGCGTTCCGGCATGTTTGCAGATCCTCGCTGATATTTGTGTTATCCGGAGCGATGGTCGCGGTTGCGGAGCCGTTGCCACAGGACCCGCAAACCCAAAAGGTGTTGGATGATCAAAAAGCGCAACCGGCTCCTGCGAATCCCGACGACAACCATATTGCAAGTTCTTCGAAGAGCGATGAATTACCGGATGCTCCGACGCCTGCGCAGCCAGTTCAGCAGAGCCAACAGGACGCTTCACAACAGCAGACTCCGAATCCGGCGCCCTCGGGCACAGCGGGTGCAAAGGCACCCGCAGTAAAGGGCGCGCCCGCATCGCGCCCCATCGGCGCCGCCATCGCACCGACGAAACAGAAGCAGCGTCGTTCATTGCTGATCAAGACCGGCCTGGTTGCCGGGGCCGCCATCGCGGTGGGATCGGTTTTCGCGCTCACTCGCAGCAGCCCGGCAAAACCGCCAGGAGCTCCGTAGTCTCGCGAATGTTGGACCGCTCAGCCAACGTGTCGAGCCCGTCAGCCAATTTTCGCCGTCCGCCGTACGTTGTCACTTTCTCCGGCATCGATGGCGCTGGCAAAACTACACAAATTGAAACCGCGGCAGCCCACCTCTCACAGATGGGCTACCGCGTGGCTCGCGTCGCGTTCTGGGACGAGGTCGCAGTCCTTCCCAAGCTGCGGACGGGACTGAGTTCCCAGGTCTTCAAAAAGAAACCGGACTCTGCGTCTCTTCGTCACGACAAGAACGTACGCACCTGGTATCTGACGATGGTGCGATCGTTCTTCTACGCTCTGGATACAGTGCGCTTGCGGCGGGTCGCCGGTCGACTCCGCGATTCAGAAGAGTTCGACTTCATCATCTTCGATCGATATGTTTTCGACCTGCTGGTGCAAATCCGTGCAAGTAACTGGTGGGCGCGAACCTATCGCAAAGCCCTCCTGGCACTCGCTCCGTTACCCGATAAAGCGTTCGTCCTGGATGCATCTCCGGACGAAGCCTTCAAACGGAAACCCGAATATCCTCTCGCCTTCATGCACGAATATAGGCGTGAGTTTCTCGGCCTACGCGGTTCCGTTCCGCACCTGGAAGTGATTCCGCCATCGACCATCGAGCAAGTTCACCAGCAGATCATGAGTCGATTGCTTCTTGCTCCCGCTGTCAACTCTTGCCTCCGGAATTCGCCTGATACCGTGTCTCCGTAATTCCCCGTAGGCCATATAAAACACAATACTTACGCGATAAATACAGACAACTAACGAGTCCTTAAATCCATCTCACGTTCACTTTTTTGAAGCCGGAGATGAGGGCTCATGGAAATGTATTTTCGCGACCAGTTCGCACTGGTGGTACCCACACTCAACGAAGCAGGCAACATCGAAAGACTTCTAAAAAAAGTTCAAAGTGTCCTGGATCCGCTTGATCGTCCGTACGAAGTAATCGTGGTTGATGACGGCAGTTCGGACGGCACACCGGAAATTGTTCAGCAATACTCAGAGCGCGACCCTCGCGTGCGACTCCTCTCCCGGCTTCACGAGCGAGGATTGGCGGGCGCCGTTCTGCATGGATGGAATCACTCCGACGCGGACCTTCTCGGCGTCATCGACGCCGATCTCCAGCATCCCCCTGACATACTCGCCGGGTTGCTCGAGGCAATGGACGATGGACATGACATTGCGATCGCCAGCCGTTACGTAACCAAGGATGGCGTCGAGGGTTGGAACCCGGTCCGCGTTGCGATCTCACGCGCAAGCACGCTTGCCACGCTTCCTTTCCAACGCAAGAACATTCGCATCAAGGATCCCATGTCGGGATTCTTCATCGTTCGGCGTGAGGCGGTTGATGGCCTTGATTTTGAAACGAAAGGCTTCAAGCTCTTGCTGGAAATCCTCGTGCGCGGGCGGATCCAGTCGGCACGCGAAGTTCCCTTTCACTTCGGACGCAGGCACGCGGGCAAGAGCAAAGCTGGCGCCAGCGTCGCTTTTCAGTACCTGCACCTGTTGGGGAAATTGTCCCGCGATCTCTTCTTAAGGCCCACTCCACAATGAAGATTGCGCTCGTCACTGCGTTTCCGCCGAGTCGTCAAGCACTGAACGAATATGGCTTTCACATTGCGGAGGAGTTGCGACAACAACCTGGAATCGAGCTGACCATTCTGGGTGACACTCTCTCCGAACCGGCTCCCGAGCTACCGGAATTCTCGGTAGTTCGATGCTGGGGTTTTAACCAGCTTGGTAACGCGGTATCGCTGGTTCGAGCGATCCAACGCGTGAAACCGGATGTCGTGTGGTACAACCTCGGCTTCGCCAGCTTTGGCGGTAAGCCTTTGCCGGCGTTCTTCGGATTGACAACTCCTGTTTTGACGCGCCTTTTCTCCGGCTACACTCACGTCACGCTTCACCAACTATTTGAAACGGTGAATTTGACCGACGCCGGAGTCAAGTCACAAAAGCTTTACAGCGCAGCAGGCCGGGTCGCGACCCATCTTCTGTTATCGGCAAATTCCGTATCGGTCCTGCTGCCTGCCTACCACAAGACTTTGCGGGAGAAATATGGACGCGGTTCTGTCAGGATTCGCCATCACGGGATCTTCGCCAGCCGCCCTGAGCCTCCCGACTTCGAGCATCGAGGAGATCCGATCCATCGCATCCTCGCCTTCGGGAAATGGGGAACCTACAAACGTCTTGAGGTGCTGGTGGAGGCATTTATCAGGGTCTCGCGTGAGTTCCCGATGGCAGAGCTCGTTATCGCTGGCGGGGACCATCCGAAAACAGCCGGCTATGTGCAAAGCATCTCTGACCGTGTGAAAGAGAATCCGTCGATCCGGTTTATGGGTTACGTGCAAGAGGAAGCCTTGCCCGAGCTGTTTCGTACCGCCAGCTTCACAGTTTTGCCGTACACCTCTTCTGCCGGATCGAGCGGCGTGGCTCACCTCGCATGCCAGTACGGCCTGCCCATCCTCGCGCCGAAGATCGAAGATTTTGTCGAACTCGCTGAGCAGGAACAAGTATCAATGGAGTTCTTCCCTCCCAATGACGTTGATGCGCTGGCCAAACACATGCTCAATTTCCTGCGGACCCCTGCCCGTCTGCGCGAAATGGCTCAGCAGAACTTCAGTGCTGCCTTGCAGATGAGCATGCCTCAGATCATCCGCGAATACATCCGTTCCTTCGACATGCAACAACGCCTGAAAATGCTAAAGGCGTTTTCAAAACTTCGCCGCACACGGCGCTGGGCGCCGACGAGAAGTTGGACTGCCCGGCACGTCGAGAAGCGGCTGCACTCGTGGCAAAGGCCCAATCCGGAGAACCCAGGCTCTTAGATCGCACATCGGCTTGCCCTCGATCTCGAAGGCCTTCCAGACACCTGCCCTTAAGGCAGCTTGTCCAGATAGCAGGGGCCGCTGACGTTTTGCGTCGGAATATTCGCAGGAGGTGTCGCCCAGGGTGGATTGGCAAAGTCGAAGAACTCCGTCATATCCATCTGCGCAGCATCACGTTTCGTAAGGGCCGGCACATTAAACCGCGTCTCGATCAGTTTCAGGATCGCCGTTGTATCCGCCACAGTATGGGAAACGTAGTGCTTTTTCGTGAACGGCGACACGACGATTAACGGAAGCCGATAGCCCGTGTAAACGAAGTCGCAAGTAGGCCCCGACGAGACCGTGCAGACATCGCCTGCCAGGAGGTCCTGAGGCGTGATCCCGTCCGGGCTCACTGCGGGCTGCGACGCAACGTGATCGTAAAATCCGCCGAACTCGTCGTAGGTCAGAATGAAAACCGAATCCTTCCACGAGGGCCCGTTGATCACAGAATTCATAAGCGTAGAAACGTACGCCGCTCCGGCCTGTACGCTACAACACGGCGGATTCGCATCAAAATCCGCCGGGTGTTCATCCAATCCCACTGCGGACGCCGGCTCGATGTATGCCACGTTAGGAAGCGTCCCATTCTGTGCGTCTGTGATGAACTGCGAATCGGGAACGATGTTCTGCGGAAACTGACTCAAGATCGTTTGTCCATACGTAAAGTTCTGAATGTAGCTGAACTGATACAGGCACTGCGGTGTCGTGCAGTTATCGGGTCCCGGATGAACATAGATCTTCCACGTGATATTAGCCGCCTGCAGTTCCTGAAAAATAATGGGCGCGGTCAGCAACGTGCTGTTTTGCCTCAGTTCGTAAGCGTGCCCCTGTGATGTTCCGGCCAGCAGATACATCCGGTTCGGCGGAGTGCGCGTCATCACCGGCGAAAACCAGCGATCCGACGTCGCAAAGTTCGACGCCAGGTAATAGTAATAATTCAGATCGCCGCCATCGTAGTACCCCATCACTCTCTGGCCGCTGACGTCGTTGAAAGGCGGAACGATGGTGCGCGAATCGTGAGCGGCGGTCCAAACAAAGCCGTCGAGGGTCGCTGTGCTCGAAACCGGGTTAGAAAAGTTGAAGTCTACGTGGGACTCGTTCCACGACGGACTGGGATTTTCTACGCACTGCGTGACGTAATGAAATGACTGCACCATCGGGCTCTGAGAATCGATCGTGCAATCACTTCCCGGAAATGCAAACGCCGGATCACATCCAGGATTTGAGGGTGGCGCCCCACCGGCGCTGGTAGGAAACTGCGGCAGGCCGTCCAGCGGCTGATCCGGATAACCGAAGTCCGCCCAATATTGGCGCAACTCGCCAAAGTAGTTGTCGAACGAGCGATTTTCTTGGACCAGAAAGATGATGTGGTTTACCGACGTCTGCAGCGTGCCTCCAGTTGTCGGCGGCGTTGGGGGTGGAGTCGTGCTTTTCGTCAAACCTTGACATCCAATCAAAAGTATCAGTGCAAGAAAACTAGCCGCCGTACTCATCAGGCGTGCAAACGAATCATTCATACCTATCCTCCGGGTTCTCACATCAAGACGAAGCAAATTGGCGCAGCGTCGCGACGCTTCACTACTCACAGCGATCACTGATCAGTCGGGGGAGGTGGTGGCGACTGATCACTTGGAAGTGGCTCAGGATTCGGAGACGAGGGCCGTTGTTGTGGAGACCTGTCTCGTTCCGGTAACTGAGGTGGGGGTAAAGGCGGATTCGCAACACCGGGGGCCTGCTGCTGTCGTTCTTGCGGCCCGGGGGAGGGCGGCGCAATACTGCCGTTCCGAAGCATGAGCTGAATCGGATGTTTGGCCCCACGCTTGATCTGCTGCAACGTCTTCAGTGTGGCTTCAACATCCTCTTCGTTCGTGCCCGCAACCGACGACATACGGTGGCCTTCGGCGTCGGGGCGAGTCGCGTGGGTAACGCGATCGTTCGACTCGAGTGCTGTGCGAGCCGCGTCGTAGTACATCTGCGCAGTCTCGCGGTCCCCGGCAAGTTCCGAAACGTATCCAAAGTTGTTTAATGTGAAGGCATTCGAAGGGTCGAGATTGTAGGCCTCGGTGAAGAATTTCTGTGCGCCGGCCGTGTCATTGTGATTTAGCGCCGAAACACCGCGCATGTTCAACCGGGCTACCTGCGCGCCTGTATCTTCGCCCTTCGCCAACTCCTCGCGCACGAGATTCGCATTCTCCGTGGCGACTTCACTGATGGTCTTGCCGCGCCAGCGCTTGCGCGGCGTCAGCACAACTTTTTCATCAGAATTCAGGCTCCCTGCCTGCTCGTAGTACTTCAGCGCGCTTTGCAGATCACCCTCGCCTTCCATCACGTATCCGAGGCTGTCCAGCAGAAAGGGATTCTTAGGGTCGGCTTCAACCGCTCGCTTCAGAACCATCTCCGCTTCAAACACCCGGCCCTTTTCCAGGAGAGCCATCGCCTGAAAATTAGCGCGGTTTCTTTGGTACGCGGAGGCGTCGGAGCTGCGGAACGCGGAGCTAACTGGCTTTCCCTTAAGACTCGCGATGCTCGACTCGTCAATAACGGCGTCCGTCGGCGTGGTGGCTGCGAGCTTGTAGTACTGCAGAGCACGGTCCGCATCGCCCTCAAGCTCGGCAATGTATCCCAGGTTGTTCAGCGTGAAGGGATCGTCAGGATCCAGGAGATAAGCTTTGACGAAGCGCTCCTTCGCCTTGTTGAGATGGCCGTGTTTTAGCTCGCGGACGCCGTCGCGATTGAGTTGCTGGACAGGCGTCTCAGGGCTCTTTTTTGGCAGAGGAATTCGCAGGTCGCCCTTCTGGGCGAACATCGAGCCGCCCAGTAACAGGACAAGCGGAAGTTGCAGTATTCCTGGTTTCATTCGCGGTTTTACGGCGTTTTCTCGCGCAATCACGTACACGGAAAAACTGACCGGAGCTTCGATGCATTTTGGTGCCCCAGTGTTTGTTCCTCTTTTGACCAACCGTTAGGCCGGTAATTTTCATCCGAGTACGGGATGGTGCTCTATCGTTTCCTCTCGCTCCTTGTGCTGGCCCTGAGCGCACAGGTGTGCCTGGGCCAGGTCCTGCCGCCCTCGTCCCACCCCTGCGACAGGAGCGCGAACATGGCAGAGAGTGAAGATTCTCTGGATCTTCCACCCCTGGCAAAAGGACATGTGTCCTTAATCGGTGGGACGGTGTCGAGGATCGATCCCATTCGCGACCGCATGGTGCTACGCGCCTTCGGCGGGCGTGACGTCACGATCAACTTCGATGTTCGTACTTGCGTGATGAACGGTGACTCTGTTGCCTCGATGGGAGATGTCAAGCCTGGAACGAGACTCTACGCCGATACGATCCTCAACGACGGGCGCATCTTTGCAAAGACCGTGCGCGTCGCGACCAGCTACGCTAGGGGCGAAACCAAAGGCCAGGTCTCGTCCTACGATCCGGACAGGAAAATGCTGCGCGTACGCGATGCGATCTCATCGCGCGGTTTCAGCGTGCAGGTAACAGCCAACACCGATATTCGATCCGGCGGACAATCTGCCGCAGTCAGCTCGCTAACGACGGGAACTTTGGTCGACGTGCACTTTCGTCCCGGCGCCGAGGGCACCAACCTCGCTGAAAAGATCGAGATTCTTGCGCAACCGGGAGGAACCTCCACTTTCGCGGGAACGATCCTCTCCATCGATATGCGCAATGGATACCTGACGCTGATCGAGCCTGATTCCCAGAACACTTTCGACGTAGGACTGAGTTCCGTTCCGGCCAACGTTCGTGCCCAACTGAGGGAAGGCGTCGATGTGACGGTGAATGCGCGTTTCGATGGCACTTCCTATCAAGCGCAGAACATCCAGGTAGTCCCCACGCCCAACCACTAAGACTCAAGCTAAACAAATAACGCTTCTGGCGGGATGATTACCGGATCGCCGATTCGGCCGAAATGTTCCGCAAACTTCGCTGCACGAAGTAATCGCCATCGTGAAACAAATAACGAAGCATGTTCGCCGCGTAATGTGTCAAGGTTTTGAAGTCTGTCTTGTACCAACAGCACTTCGTCATGTTCGGAGAGAGGCCGCAATAGAAGCGGAATTGCCGGTTGACCTCTTCCGGCGCAACCAGCATTGCCGCCGCCATTCGGTGATTTCCTTCGATGATGGTGAGCGGACTCCTCTCGTCAACGCCTATAAGCAGCACGGAGTTCGGAACACCCTTTCCACGTAGATCGGCTGCGACCGAGCGCATCTTCGCGGAAAACCAGCTCTGGTCCTTCGACTCCACGATCGCCTGAATGCGCGCGATCATCCGCGTCAGGTAGAAATCCCCTTCCGCAAACTTTGCCCACTGCTTGCGAGGAAATGCTCGCACCCGTGGAAGATCGGATGCCCGCAATTCGACCTCCCACCATTGCGTATCAGAAGGCAATTCACGCCACAGCTTCCCACGGCGACGAAACAATAATGTTTTGCGGATCGCATTCTTTCGGTCGTTGGTCATATCACCGTCGGAAACAATCTCCGCAAATTGGACACGATAAGGATCGAACTCGGGCTGATAGAACTCTGCGCGCAGAAATTCCGCAATGACCTCGGCCTCGCCGACCGCGCGGATTTTCGTGAACGGCACCGACAATTCAGAGTCAAGTAAATCCTCATCCTCTGGAAACAGTTGCGGCCACAACGGCACACTCACTGCCAGTAGCAAGCCGAGCATCAATAGCAACTGCACCAGGATTACCTGTTGCAGGGACTGGTGGAAAAGGATGATTCCTGCCGGCAACAGTCCGCTGAATGCAAGCTGGATCCAGGTCGCGTTCGCGATCCGACGCGACATTTCGTAGGTGAGCAGTACCACCGCCACCGAATAGATACTCGTCATCGCGCTATAAGAGGCGAGCAGGGACGAGAACGACGCGTGAATCGCGTCCAGAAAAGTCTTCCCGAGGACCGCTTTCCACAGCACTGCAGGCGCCATCCACGCAGCAACTGTGAACAACGACGTCATCACTGTGACGAGCAACAACGCGCTCTTTAGAACCGTGCGGCTTGTCTTCTGATGGGACGCAGCCGCAGAAACCGGGAACATGCTGCTGATCACTGACCACGAGAACATGTAAACGACGCGCCCCACCAATGCAACGGCAGCATACAAACCTGCTACGGCGGGGTCGAAGTAGTGCTTCACCAGCAGGATATCCATATTGCTGATAATCACCTGCCCACAAAAGAAGACGATCGCCTGCATTCCCTCGCTGAACGATGCGCGGATCTGGGTGCGATCTTCTTTCGCAAGGTCCACGCCCGGATTGGCTGTGAGGTAGGCAACGGCGAGGGACAGGACAACCGCCGCAATGACACCAGTGACGCCCAGACCGAAATGAAGAAAGATCAGCGCACCGCCGATCTTGATCAGCGCTTCCAGCACGAAGTTCATTGCCAGGCGCGAGAAATCGTAAGTACCCTGCAGCATCCCGCGCCGCGTCCCTAGCGGCACATAGATGGCCGTGCCGAAACCCAATAACACGATGTCTCGTGCGGCGGGCAGATTCAGGTAGCGTGTGATCAGCGGACTGCAAATGATGATCACCGTCCCGACAGCCACCGCAGTCAGCCAGGACCTGCGTAGCAAATCCCGGTAGATCGCCACCTTCCCGGCGAGGTCAGGCGTCTTGGCCACCAACTTGGAACACACCAGTTGAAACGCCAGGGTGACTGCCGACAACAGCATGAGCAGCGTGTAGATGGCCGTCGCATGGCCAAAGCCGGCGGGACCCAATCCTCGCGCGATCGCGATGTTGTAGATAAGGTTGGTGGCGCTTACGAGGCCCGTGCTTCCAAGCAGGATGGCGCTTCCCCGCAACATGCGGGAGCGCATTGCGACGCGCGAACTTTCCTCCCGCGGAGACGCGTGTCCGAGGTCGGCGATGATGTCGCTTTCTACCGAAGCCATTCGTTCAACTTTCATGCCAGCGCCCGTGCCATAACCGAACCTGTGCTTGGATGCGCAGAAAACCGGAAACGGGCGGCCTCAAAACAAGTTTTCCTAGAACAAGGTGAACCTGACAACAGGGACCACCGAGACATGCGAGTGTCCCGGAAAATCGTAGAAGGTTTGTTGCTGGAGCCCGAACGAGAACCGCATCGGATAAGAAATGGACGCATTCTCAACCCCATCCCTGCGGTTGGCGCGCATTTCTCTGACGTACGACACCAGCACGCCCGCATCCACGCTGTCATAAGCGTGGAAAGCTTCTCCATGCGACCATGCGCCAGTGGCACTTACCGCCCAGTGCTCGTTAATTTTGAGATCCATCCCTCCTCGAGGACGAAGCGTTTGAGCGATCGCCCACTGCGTTCCCTCCACGCGCCACGCGCGCAGATATTCGCCAACCGCTGATACGGTGAGATTCGCTCCAAACCTCCGCTCCACGCCGGCATACGTGCCGGTCGTGTAGTACTCGTGCACGGATGGACCAAACAGCAAATCGCGTGCGTTGTATCCGGTCAGGAAGAATGTCCTCTTCCACGGACGCCCGACTCGGAAATCGATGGTTCCTGAGAAATCCCGCGAGTGGAGGTCCTGTTGCGTAAATGGTCCGGCCTCGCGAATCAGGTTTCCCGAAAACGAAACCCAGTTCATCATCGGGCTGCTCGCCACATACAGGAACTGCCGGAACAGATTTTGATTCATGTGGAACGGATCGAGCGTGTCTCTCCGCAATGTGAATTGGAGCCCCGGCGTGATACTGAAGCGAATGTTCCCCAACCGCAACGTAGGGTTGACCGCAAAGTTGAAGATCGTGTCCAGAGTGTTGCGTTTTTGAATCAGGAGCGCGCTAGGAATCGAAACCGTTCCGTACGCATTGCGCATGCCGACGAATCCGGTGATCGCCGGGAACGAACCAAAGTGCAGGCGATAGCGGGCATCCGCAAACGTTTCTACAGAATGGCGCGGCGGTGGCAACAATAGACCACCGTCTTGGAAAGCGCGCAGCCGTGCGTCCAACTGGTAAATATTTTCGTCTTCGAAAATCGGCGCAATCGAGAACTGTGATCCGATCCCAAGATTCTCAGTGACCTGCCGTCCTTCGGCTTCAGCTAATTCGGAGACCGCGTTTCGCGCCGCTGGATCTTCTGACTCGAGTGCATTGGCACGCGCAAACGTGGAAAGAGCTTTGTAGTCGTCCCCTTGCTGCCGATATACGTTTCCGAGAGCCACTAGATACCCGTAGTTCTCTTGCTCTTCGTTTGAATCGTCGTTCCGTACGCTGGTCAAAACAGCTTCGGCATTCTGCGTCTCACCTAAGGCCAGCGATGCGTTCGCCATCCCGGTGCTCACTGCGAGATCGTCAGCACCCAATGCCTGTGCGCGCGCAAACAGCCGTTGCGCAAGACTGAACTGGTCAATCGATAACAAGATATCCGCCGCGTCCATGTAGTCTTCCGCCGTAACAACGTTCGGCTGCGCCACTCGTGCCTCGGCGAACGCCAAGGCTATTTGCTGCTGCGCATCGGCACGCTTATGCTGTTGCGCAAAGAAACGTGCGAGGGCAAGACGTACGTGCAAGCGATCCGCCTTCGACAAGTTCAGAGCTCGTGCGTACCGATCCATCGCATGGTCGCGCTCCCCCATCGTCAGCAGCGCCCCGGCGGTCGCGAGCAGCGTGCGATAGTCCTGCCCACCGGTCTTTTCGGCACGCACAATCGCGCTTGTGGCATCCGGACTCCGCCCCAGCTTTGCATATGATTGCGCAAGCTGAGCGTTCACCATGGCGTCGTCCGGCGC
>Ga0126381_100004947_pt1 | contig 14566 bp, 22 predicted proteins | sample PanSoiMetPlot_28_FD_96465 | JGI IMG/M metagenome (GOLD analysis project Ga0126381, IMG submission 96465) | Tropical forest soil microbial communities from Panama - MetaG Plot_28 | ecosystem: Environmental > Terrestrial > Soil > Tropical forest > Bulk soil | place: Panama | collected 2016-02-17
CCAGACCTCACGCTGGGTAACCGTTAAAGCGGCTACGCTGAGTAGCGAATTACAGGATTTAGGCCACAGCGTGGCGCTCCAGCTGGCCCGCTGGGGCTAGCCATCCAGGCTGGGGGGAATAGGGCACAGCTGGAGCAGCCCCCAGGTGCCCACCAGGACCTGGCGCAAACGTCAGGAGGGCTGCGCCTGGTAGCACTCAGCGCACAGCGCCACAGCGCTCTGCGGGCTGCCTGAGCCTAGCCAGGGTGGGACTAGCCAGCGTGCCAGCTGGCGCGTCAGCGCACAGCCACAGGCCCAGCAGGTCACCTGGGGACCTCTGGGCACAGGTCAGCCCAAGGCTGCCGTGGTCGCGTATCCACAGGCGTGGCCCTGGGCTGCTGCCCAGCCTGCGCGACTAGTTCGCGCGAGAGGCCCCGGGGCACAATATGGCGCACATTTGCGTGGTCGCGGGCTGGAGGTCTGGCAGCTACCATAGCCCACCCTGGGTGACTGGCGGGCCAGTCTCACCCTTGACCTGCCACCATGCGTCTGTGAGGTCCTGGTGCTGGCGCGCGAGGTCATAGCCCTGCTGGCAGCTGCGCGTGAGGTCCCCGCGGCTGGCTGCGCACTGGCTGCATGCGATTCGGTGCCGTGCCAGCTGGCGGGCTACAGTGGCGCGCTCTGTCTCTAGCCGGCGCTTTCCCCAGGAGGCTGGGACTGAGGGCCTCTGTGCGTCCCTGAGCGCTGGGAATGGGGCAGTCTGGCCATGGGTGAGCGCCCAGCGGTTGGCGTACTCAGCCAGTGGCGTAACTGTGTGCATGCGCCCAATCCCTACTGAGTCTGTGGGGTAATTGTCGACCATTCCCTATATCCCTACTAGCTCACTAGGTACCGATCGCGCGGGGGCCTCCCAGAGCGCGGCCAGGTCTGCGTGCTGGGCTGGCCCCAGGGTGGCCCCCTGGCGCGCCCAGCTGGTCTGTGCCCAGGGTTTGACTATGACTGGCTGCTCTGGGCTGCTGGTGACCTCCAGTGGCGCTACGTGGCCGCTGTCCAGTACCCAGGCCCTGACCGTGCTGGCCTCCTGGCGCCACTCATGGGCTACCAGGTGATACTCACCAGCTTTGCCATGGGCCATCTGCCAGGCCAGCCCTGGGAATACGTCACCAGCCCACCTGTCAGCGCCAATGCGCTGCATGTTGCGCGGTCTGCCGGCGTGCCTGGCCCCCTGGTCCCAGTCATAGGACTGCGGGCCTGCGATCTCCAGGCGCTGTGTCTCGTCTTTGGTCTTGATGCCAAACGGGGCAGCTGCCGCGGCCACTGCCTCCAGGTCTGCGCGCGCAGCCATATCCAGCCAGATGCCGTCCGTGTCGCACAGCACTGGCGCGTGAGGGCCAGCTGCCTGGATAACCCTGTCTAGGGCTACCCTGACCAGCGATTCCACCACGGCTGTGACCGCGGGGTATGCGTTGCGGCTGTCACCCTCCTGGTAGCGGCGCTCTATGCGGCCAGCCCTGTGGACCAGCCAGTAGCTGCGCTTGGCCTCCAGGTCATATGCCTGCTCATAGAACCAGTCTTTATCTGTGAGCAGGTTAGTTACCTCTGTTACGTATCCGCGCTGGCTGAATTTGCCCACCACTCCCCTGCCGAATTGCTTCCACATTGCGGCCGCAACTGGGTCTATGTTGCTAATTCCTGGCCTGCCCCAGTCAATGACTTTGGCAAAGAATGATCGCATGCCCTGGCCTAGCAGGTGGAATTGTCCGGGGCCTATTGCCCGCAGCATTCCCAGCTGCCGCGCGTATTCAATCTCTGGCCCTGCTAGCGTGGTTCTGAATCTGCCGACAGGGTAGGCGATGCCGCCAGCTGCCCTGGCGGGGAATACGGGCCTGTCAGTTTCTACCTCGCATTCAGCGATTATGCAGACCTCTGGCCTCCAGACGCGCCTGTCATCTATCGGCAGGCTGTCAAATGTGGCCCCCCGTTTGTGGGGCAGATTCCACATAGCGCCTGCTGTGGCGTAGGCAGCTGTTATGTCCAGGTTGATATAGCGGCCAGCTGGCAGCTGGCCATGCCGCCAGGCGTGCCTGCGTCCCCCGTATATAGCCTGCCTGTCCAGCGCGCTGCCGCCTGGGTCATCAAATAGGACCATTCTGGCCCCATCATGGGTGTGACGCATTGTTGCGAATCCGCATGATGCCCCAGTCATGCGCCATTTGCCCAGCGCGTAGTCATCCCAGTGCTGCATTAGGACCAGGACCGCGGCCAACACGATATCTGTGTCATTCTGGCAGTAAGTGAACCAGTCAGCCTCTGGCGCGTCATCTTTGGGCATAGGCATTTTGTATTGCCCGCAGAGGCTGCCGATATCAGTCAGGCGCATTGGCAGCAGATGGTAAAGGTCAGTTATGGTTATAGATTGCTTGGCTTTCCGCATGACCAGCCAGACATAGGCAGGGTCACTGCTGCATTCTGATACTTCCCAGCCCAGCGCGGCCAGGTGGCCCACCAGCCCTGAGACTGGCAGGTCATAGCCCAGGTTGTGCGCGTATAGCCACAGGCTGGGCGCTGAACGCATCCAGCGGGCTATCTGGTCTGCCAACTCAGCGCCGGTATGGCCGCGGGCTGAATCCCATTCTGGGGTCTGCGTTTTCTGGGCGCGCCTGGTGTGAATTGCAGCTGTCCACAGGCGCAGTGTGTGAGTTTCCCCCTGTGGGGTCTGCTGCCTGCGTGCCTCTGTGTCAAATGCCATCACCAGTGGTGGCGTATAGACCGCATCATTCCGGGGCAGGTACCTGCCGCGCCTGCCATCTGCCCCAGCTGGTATGGCTGGGCGCATGTTAGATGGTGAATAGTGACATTGACGTGACTGCCCCAAACTGGCTAAGCATCTGGCCAGGCAGGTAATTGCCCCCCTGGCTTTCTGGCGTTGTGTATGCGGTCAGGGCACTGCCTATAAGCATTCCCTGTAGTGTTCCCACAGTGGCGGGCAGCTGCGTTATTCCTGAGACAGTTACAAATGCCTCTGCCGTTTCGCCCGTTACCGTGGTGTACGTAAATCCCAGCTTTGCCATATAGGCAGGCACTGCCTCCTGGGTCAGCAGCGGCGCGGCTGTTGGCCATTCAGCGATCATGCTGGAGTCAATGGAGGCCCCCAGGTCAGCTGTGGTGAGCGCCTGGGCAGCCCGCGCACCAGCTGTGGCCAGGCCATAGAGACTGGCCAGCGCTGACCTGTATGCGAAAGCCTCAGCCCCGCTGGCCCGCGCGAATAGGTCAGCTGCGGCTGCCTGTACGTCAGCAGCTGTGTAGCTGGCGCGGCCAGTCTCAGGGTTGATGGCAGCTGCCTGCTGTACCAGTGACCATGCCTCTGCGTAAACCCCCTGGGTGAACGGGTCTAGCGCCATACCCGCCACCTGTCACAGCCAGGCGCGTGGTCAGCTGCTATCTCGATTAGCTGGCCGCAGAGGTCACAGCGCGAGCGTACGGGGCCAGCTGCTGCCTCTGCGCGCAGCATGGCCTCTACCTGTCCCCAGGCCCCCTGGCGCGCCAGCCAGCGCGTCCTAAGCCACCACAGCAGCCTCACAGCAAACCTCCCCGGATACCGGCGCTCAGCGCCTGCCTGACCGTGCTATCAGCTGCCCTGGCGGAGCTGGGGGGTAGTGCCCCGCCAGGGGTACTCAGCGCGCGGTCAGGCTGGTGCTGGCTCTGATTCTGGCACCAGCGCTACCCCAGGGGAAGCGTTGCGCCAGGCGTGGCCCTCACCATCGTTGTGGTTGCCTCTGTGGCCATCTGGCCGCGCGCAGAGGTCACCATTCTGGGCCTCAGCGCCGCATAGCGTAGCTGGGTCCAGGTCGCCAGCTGCGCCGGCAGCTGCCTGCTGGTCCTGGTCCTGGCGCAGCTTGATGATTGCGTCATACAGGGCCTCTGCGTCAGTCTGGGTGGCCACGCTGAGCAGTCCGCATAGCCCTGTGACCATGCAGTCTGGCCCTATGGCCATGGTGTCCCCACCCTGTAGCGGGGTGATTAGGACTGTGGCTGCCTCTGCGTCAGCGCACAGGTGACAGGTGTACGGCATCTAACCCTGACCTCCTGATTCCAGCTCCAGCCGGATTGGGTTTGGCAGGCCATTGACTAGCTCAGCCGTGGCTGTGCCATGCGCCGCGCGATAGCGGCTGTCTGCGTCAGCCATGGCCTGCACGCGCCAGGCTGCTGCCTCTGTGACCAGCTGCTCATAGCGCTGGGCTATGGCCTCCTGGGTGGCTGCCCAGTCCCTGTGGGCTGCCATGGCGCGCTCTAGGTGAGTGACCACGGCATCCTCTATATGCCTGGCTGCCACACTCATAGCGGCACATCCTCTGGCGCGTCTGCGTCACTGGGAATGGGCGCGGGGTGGCTGTCCAGCCCTGGGGCTGTTGCGCCTGGCCGCTGGCTGCGGATAATCCGCGCGCCGCGGAATAGCAGCGATGGCCCCAGGTCCCTGACCTGCATTTCTATGACTGACCTGGCGTTGCCGTCATTGTCCTCATAGCTGCGCCGCTGCCACTGACCGCAGGCTACGATTCGGTCACCCCGCTGGAGGTTTTCCGCGGCGTTTTCCCCCTGCTGCCCCCAGGCATCCAGGTTGTAAAACTCGGTTGCCCCATCGGTCCATTTCTGGGTGTCAGGGTCCAGCACGCGCGGGGTGTATGCCACGCGCAGCCGGCAGACCGCGCGGCCGGTTGGGGTGTATCGCAATTCCGGGTCAGCGGTCAGGTTGCCGCTGATGTGGCCATCCCCCAGGGCCTCCCTGGGGTTGGCGCTGGGAGTGGTGGCCTGCTGCTCTTGCGCGGGCCTTTTGCTGGATGCTGGAGCGCTCATGCTCCCTGCCTCTCTGTACTCCCCGCAGCCCTCATGCTGCGGGGGGGTCTGTTGGGGGCTGCTGCTGCCACCTGTCGGCAGCCTTAGCCACGTTGGCCCGGTAGCGGGCCACTGCGCGGCCAGCTGGGCTGGTGTCACCATCAGCCATGCTGTGGACCTCGCGCAGCCATAGCCGGCGGGCCTCTGCGCGCAGCGCGGCCAGCCAGCTGGTGTCTGCGTTGTGATCATGCAGATACAGCCTGTGTGCTGCGTCGTCACATACGTGAATGATGACCTCTGCTGCCTGGCCTCTGGGGAGGCCCTGGCGGGCCAGGAGCGCCACGCTGCGGCGCGCCAGGCGCTCAGCGCTTGGCATAGTCACTGGTGGCCTCCTGCGCGGGCTGTGGCGCTCCCTTGATTGCGGCCACAACGTAGTCAGGGAGGCCAACTGTTGCCAGCCAGCCTGTGACCAGCTGGTCCAGGGCCTCAGACATGCTGACGCGCTGGCCGCTAGTGATGCTGAGGTAGTGGGCCACGCCGCGCAGGGACTGAGCCACTGCTGGGTCTAGCGCTACTGCCTGGTAGCCAGATTTAGCCATGCAAGCATGCTAGTCACATGCGGCACAGTGCCGCAACTACCCAGAGCGCCAGGGCTAGCGCTCCCCCATAAACAGGGATACGTCAACCTGTATTGATGAGGCTGTGTGATTCTGGAGGCCCAGGGTTAGCTGGCAGCGCGGCGCGTAAAACAGGGTATCCAGTCCTGTGGTTGGGACTATTTCGTCCCAGACAACCACGCCAGCCTCTGTGCCGCCAGCTGCGCCCATTTGCAGGAATACCTCTGTGCTGGAGGCTGCGCCGCTGGTGTCACAGTGCATCTGGATAGGCCCGTTATACAGGGGGATAGCGAAATGGTCTGTCTGGTTAGCCAGCAGGGTGAATCCCACAAATCCGCCCAGGAGGCCAGCGTTTGCGTCAAAGAATGTGGGGACGTTGTGGCCTGGTATTACGAAACTGAATACGTCATCTGTGCGCCAGTCGTGGCGCACATACGCAAAACTGGTCTGGTCAAAGATTATGAATACCTCTAGGTTGACCGCGGCACTGGCGTTATTCTCTATGGTAATATCCAGCAGTCCGCCTTTTGTGGGGCCTGACCCGTCCAGGTAATGCGGACTGACCGCATTGCCCGCAAACGCATACCATAGCTGACTGTCTATGCCGTCCCCGGATTGCGCATCGCGCCAGCGCATTCCTATGCCGTAGGGCAGGCTGGTTACGTTGTCTGTCGCATTCCAGGCGTGTATTTCTATTATGTAGCCTGGGCGCGTAATGGGAATGGTGACAGTCTGGCTCTGGCCCTGGGCCAGTGGCCCGATGGTGTTGTTATAGACCTGCTCTGTGCCATGCAGCAGCCTGGTGCCTGACCAGTCTGGATATCCGACCGTCATTTCAGCCCCACAAAGTGTGATAGCGCGTATCCGATGCCAGCGCCAATTACGGCTGCTGCTGCCCACCAGCCCCATATGCGGCTGCGTGATGCCTCCAGGCTGCGCAGCCTGGCCTCATGGTCTTTGATATCGGCAGTGCGCTCCAGAATCACGGCAACGCTGGTGCGGACTTCCCCCAGGTCCCTGGCCATGCTGGTGACCTGACTTGCCAGGTTGCCATCTGCCAGCATCTCATCAGCCACCCTGGGCCTGGCCCTGTGGCGCAGCGCCAGGAGCTCCTGGCTGGCCCTGCTGGGAGGCTGCGCGGGCAGCTGCTGCCTCCTGTGCTACCCGCGCCGCGGCATCGCGCTGGGCCTGTATGGCTGCCTGTGCGGCTGCTGCGTGCTGGGCCAGGGTCTGGACTGGCGTTGTCATGGTTACGTCACTCCTGGGGTTACGGCACCCAGCGGGGTGCCTATCTCTGCGGCCGGCTGACCTGGTAGTGGTCCCTTATTCTTGACTGACAATAGGACCCATGCGTCAAACGGGGTATAGCCCAGTGCCTCTAGTTCGTTCTGGGCCTGGTCCTGGGTGATTACCTGCTCTGCCCATGCGTCAACAATCTGGGCCTCAGTTAGTGTCTTGACGTTAGCGCTGGCCACGATATTCCAGGTTGTTATCAGGCCATCTATTGCGCCACCTGGTACCTGTAGCCTGGTCAGTGAGTCACGTGCTGTCTGCTCTGTGATTTTGCGGGCAGTGTAGAGGGTTTGCAGCCGTGATACTGCTGTGGTGACCGCGGCTATGCTGCGCTGCATGTCTGTGTATGCGATTAGCAGGGTTGCGTTTTCCTGGTCAATTCCCATGAGTGACAGGAATTTGGTTGCGTCATCCTGGCTTATCAGCTGGTTATAGTACATTTGCAGGACTGCTGATTCGGTCAGGCCCTGCGTGGTCTGATTCTTTGTGTTGTTGGCTGTGAGTATGTACTGGGCTATTGTGTCGGCAGTCATGCCGTAGCTGGTCCAGTACTCTGTGGCCTGGTCCTGCGTGATGCCGTTTGCCTCCAGCATCGCGCGCACTGTCTCTGGCGGGGGCCTGTACTGGCCCAGGGCCTTATATGGGTCCAGCCACTTATTGCGCCATGGTCCCTCTAGGAATGCCTGCTCATAGGTTGTTGCGTCTGGGCCTGTGCCTGTCCAGGGGATAATGCCGCGGTTTGCGAGGTCCAGGGCCTCTACCGGGGTGGGGGCATTGCCGCGCGTATTGAATAGCAGCTGGAAGTATTGGGGGTCCCCGCCGAATTTGGCGTACAGGGCCTCACCTGTGGCCTGGTCCACCTGGCCCTCTAGGACCGCGGCCAGCGCGTCTGCCGGCGTTGGCCATTCCACTGCCAGCTGTCGCACTACGTCTGTCCATTTGTCCAGCAGGTTGCCCTCTGCAATGCCCTGCTGGAAGCTAACCGAATCGGGGCCTGTGCCGTCTGCCTGTATGATGCCGCGGCGCAGTGCTGTTACCAGGTCCTGTGGGCTGGGGGCATCACCAGCCAGGCTGCGCAGGATGTTTAGCCTGGCCTCATCTATGCCGCTGGCGTTGGCCTCTGTTATGCCCGCGGCCATGGTCATAAATGACCTGTTGATTGCTGTGGCTATGTCAGCTGGGGATAGGACTACGTTGGGGCCTGCGTGGTTTATTGCGTATTCCAATTCGCGGAATAGTGGCCCCAGCAGGCTGCTGACTATCTGATTAAGGACAGTCCACAGGAATAGCTGCTCTGCTGATGACCCAGCTTTGCCTTTTAGTTCTGACCAGTCCGGCATTATGCCCCCAGTAGCGTGGTAAACAGGCTGGCTGCGTCTGTTGCTGGCTGCTCCAGGGCTGCCTGTATGTCTGCGGCTGCGCCGGCTGGGTCAGCTACGGCAGCGGCCAGCAGGGTGAATAGCAGGTCATTCTCTAGTAGGCCCGCCAGCTGCTGGAGCAGGCTGCCCAGTCCGGACAGGTTGCGGCAGTTGGGGACTATGCAGTCAGTGGCCAGCCTGGTGAGCGCCTGGCTAGTGGCCATTGACCTGATGAGCGCTCCCAGCAGGCCCGCTGTGCCCGCGCCGGCCATGAGGCCCAGCAGGTCATTCAGCCAGGGGAAGTCTGCCCCCAGTGCGTCCCTGAGCGCCTGGAGGTCTGGCACGGCGTCTGGCCAGGCCAGCTGGAGCGCTGCGTCACCTGTCTGCTCCAGGTCGGTAATGATGCCCTGCTGTAGTGCCTGGACCTGGCTAAACGCCAGGGCCTCTGCGCTGGCTACCTGGCTGGCTATGTCTGAGGCCAGCTGGTTTACGGCTGCCTGTGTTGATGCGGCCAGCTGGTTTACCTCGCGCGCGGCCAGGGCCTCAGCGCTGGCTATCTCTGCCTGGAGCGCGGCGCTGGCGTTTGTGACCGCGCTGGCTGCGGCTGATTCTGCCTGACGTACCCAGGTAATTGCGTCATTCTCTGCGCGGGTAAACAGGCTGGTGGCCTCTGCTGCCAGCTGGTTTAGCTGTGCGGCTGCCCATTGCTCTACTGTGGTGGCCTCTGCGCGGGCAAATGCAACTGCCTGGTTATAGATGCTGGTTATCTCAGACCTGGCGCTGTCGAATAGTGACAGTGCCTGGCTGTATGCGTTGCCCAGGAATTGGGGCAGGCGCACAAACATGATGCGGCTGATAGCTCCAGAGGCATCCTGGTAAAACTGGTATGCATGCACCAGAATGCTTATCTGGAGACTGCCAAACCAGTTGATGGCATCTATTAGCCCATGCCAGGCTGATTTGGCGGCACCTAGCAGCGCGTTACGCGCGTCCCTTAGCCAGCCTGCTAGCGTGCCTGATATCCAGCTGCCGATTACTGGCGCTTTGCCCAGTGAATTGACCAGCAGGTATATCAGGGCAGTGAGCGCCGCGGCCAGCAGCAGGAGCATGGCCGCATATGCGAGGTCAGCCAGGCCAGCCAGTGCCACAGGCATTAGTAGCTGCCCACTCCCCCTGTGAGGCCCTTGACGGCATCCATTTGCGCTGCGGCTGCCGCTATCTGCTGGGCTACGTTTGTGGTGTTGTACTGGGTATATGGCACAAAGATGCTGCCCTGCTGTCCCAGTGAGGTCTGGAAGAATATTTGCACTCCCCGGACTGGTGCGCTGCCAGGGACTACCTGGTCACGCTCTGTCTGCCCGGTAACGGTCCAGGTGGGCTGTGCGTCAGCTGGAGGCATTGACATTGTCATATCCCATTCAGTGTGTTGTGAGCGCTGGCTGCGGCTGCGGCCAGTTTTGATACGTTAACGCTGACGTTAGATGACAGGCTAGCCCAGCTGTTTAGGGTATTGCCGTCAACTGGCGCGTCTGGCTCACTGGGTGGCGGGGGGCCTGGCGCTGGGCTGCCTACTGGCAGCTGTGCTGGCAGCGCTTTGTTTATCGCTGCCCAGGTGAGTGGTCCCACTATGCCGTCTGGGGTGAGCGCGTGGTTGCCCTGGAAGTTGACCACGGCTGAGCGCGTCAGCGGTCCAAACTGGCCATCTTGGCTGAGGTTGTATCCCAGCTGGTCTAGGTCATTCTGTAGCGTTACCACGGCTGTGCCGCTGCTGCCCTCCTGCAATGTTGGCTGCCCGCCAGTGTTTCCCCCGCCAGCTGGTGAGTAGCCATGCAGGTAGGCGCGATAGGCCCCGTTGTTATAGGTGGACCAGGCCCCGAATCCCTGGCCATGGTAAACGCCCATGGCGGCATAGAATTGTCTGGTAAGTCCACCCTCTACCAGTTGCTGTGGGGTGCCGTAGTCTTTGGCCCTGCCTGCGTATAGGCTGCCGTAGTAGTTAATTTGCCAGAGGCCAACTGAGTAGTCACCTGTTGATGGGGTGTCATTGATTACCCGGTAGTCCAGCCCTGATTCTGCGCTGGCTATTGCTGCAAATGTGGCAGCTACGCTGCTGTTGTTAAACCACAGCATGGCCTCATTAAAGCATTGCTGCCACGTCACATATGCTGGCCCGCCATAGGGAAAAATGTCACCCATCATATGCTCACAGCGGGCAGGGTTATTAGTGGCGCAGCGCTGACCTGGACTGGCGCAGGGGGATTAGACAGGGCCTCATTTGATATGAGTGGCGGCGTTGTTAGCTCTGCTGATATCTGGTCTAGCAGAAAGTCTAGGTAGACCGTATGGTCATAGATATCTGTGTTGTACCCGGTAAGCTGCCACTGGCCCTGGTCCGGGTAGCCCTCCAGTTGCCACGTATCGCTGTCATTGTCTGTGATTATGTAGCTGCCCTGCTGGCGGGGAATGACTGGGTTGCCAGCGATCGTAAGCGCCCAGCCCATTAGCCCGCTGGGGCCTGGTGGCACTTTCCAGTGAATCGCTGTGACCACGCGCGGGGGGAATGTGATGGCAGTTACGGCAGGCGTGGCTGATGGGGTGCCTGCTGGAATCAACACCTGGAAGCTGCGTATCTCACTGACCATGGGTTACCTCCCCGGATACCGGCTGCCGGCTGCCACCTGTCCGGGGAGGTCAGGCGCAGCCGGCAGCAGGCAGGTGCCAGCCTAGTCCTGGGGCAGCACCTGGTAGTAGACAGTTGCTGTGGTGTTGGCCCCAGTCAGGACTGTGAGCAGCCCTCTGGGCATCTCGATTCCCTGGGGACCAAACCAGCGCGTCACGCTGGAAGTGGCTGCCAGGGCCTCCCCGGCCACTGCCAGGCCAGCCTGCTGGGTTGCGTCATACAGCGCGATGCTGCCAGCTGCTGCGCCTGCCTGCGCGCTGTAGCCCAGGAGGGCGCAGCGGCCAGTAAATAGCCCTGGTGGCTGGCCAGCTGCTGGGCTGGCGTTGTACTGGGCAGGCCCCAGGGAGGCCACGTCAATGGCCCCCCCAGGGTCTGTGTATGGCGTTGTCATGCCGCTGGCCTCCAGGCCCTACGGAATGATGCCCAGGTTTAGCTCAGCCAGAATCAACGTGACGTTGACAGTGGCTGTGGCCGCGGAAAGGACAGAGCAGAAGATCGCGCCAATGTCCTTACCGTTAAACACTGGGATATGCGGGGGGGTGACCTCCTGGTCCATTTGCAGGAACCATTCCGCAGTGTCGTACCCCACCACAACGCCAGGGCCACCCAGCCGGTAATTGCTGGTGAATGACCCCAGGACTGCCACAGCGCAGACAGGGCTGTCTGTGACGTAGCCCAGGACCGCATAGTCCCTGTTGGACTTAAGGACCGCGGCGTTGGCACCCAGCACCGTGTCTACCCAGGTCCTGGCGACTGCTGAGCAGGCCACCTTGACTGGCTTAACGTGGTTGTATGCCCCAGCAATCTGGGACAGCTGAGCCAGCCTGGCAGCCGCGCCAGGCAGGTTGTTGTAAATGATGGTGAGGGCAGCCACCACAGGGTCTGAGGCAGTGGGGTCAGTGACCGAAACTGCCAGGGTGTCACCTGGGTAGACCAGCTGCGGCGTTTGCCGCGGCATCAGGAGGCTGGCGGGGCTGTCGCCAGGCTGGAAGTTGATGCCGCTAACGTCGTCAGCCAGCTGCGGGGACAGAATGGTGATGTTGTCACCAGCTGCCTTAGTGCCGAATTGCGTGCCCACAAATTCCAGGTACGCCTTATCAGTAGTGGCGAAATTGCGGATTGTCCCCGCATAGGGGGCAAGCGCAGCCAGGACCAGGGGGTTAGCCGGCGTGGCTGCCTGGACAGCCTGGAGGCCAACCGTCTCAATGGCCAGACCCATAGCGTTAATACCTCTCTGCTAGTCAGCTGGTGGGCTGAGGTCTGGGTGGCCTAGAAACCCTGCTGCGCGCGCTGGTTCAGGCCCAGGGCCATCTGCCGGCTGCGCTCCAGGTTGGTCATGATGTCGCCACGTGGCGGCAGGCTGTCACGAATCTGACCGATGGCCTGGAGTACGGGGCCAATCTTGGCCTGGTACTTAGGCGCGCCGGCAGTCGCACCAGAGGCCAGGCGTGCCTGCCCCTTATTGACTGCCATGGTCTTCCAGTCAGACAGGCTGACAGCTGCCACGTTGGCAGCAAACTTGTCAGCGTTCTGGGTCACGCCACTGACGTAGCGGTCCTTAGCCGCTGCGGCAGCGATGCCAGGCGCAACCTGCACGCTGTTGATGCCGGCTGCCCACTTTGTGCCGGCGTTGCTGAATCCGGTCTGCCACGCCTGCGCGGCAGCCGCAGCGCTGGGCAGCGCCTTAGCCATGCTCTACCTCCTGGGTAGGGATTACGGATAGACGGCAGCCTAGCGGTTATTCCCCACTTATCAAGTCAACTAAGGGGGGTGGGGTACCCTGGATTTATGAGACCCTACACAGCAGCCTGCTCCAGCTGCGGAATCCTCGCGCGGCGCAAATGGCGCGCGCGCCAGCCAAAACTGTGCCCAGAATGCGCTGTAATACGCGCCAGGGATGCCGCTATTCAGATGCGGCGCAAGTCAGGCCCATTCTATGAGCGCTGGCTAGAATCGCGCGGGCCAGCGGGGAGGCCCGTTACGTCAGGCGCTGAGCGCCCAGCTGTGCTGCGGCGCGTGGCCTAGCGGCGCGGGCTGCGCCGGAATGCAATTACGCGCCTGGTGAATTCCACCAGTAGCGCGCCAGCACACAATGCACAGGTGATTATCAGCCCATAGATTGCAATGCTGACCACTACTGTGTCTGCTGTCTGCATTGTCTACCGTCCCTATCTGACACCATGCCAACGTCATGCCTGTGGCTGTGATGGCCGCCAGGATGGCCACCACAGCCACAGTGATCACTGGTCCCACCTGGTGAGCGCGTAGGCCATACCCAGGCAGTTGATGAGGATGACCAACACCACAGCACCTATGCCAATTGCGTAGTCCATAGGCAGATGCTAGCTGACAGTGAGCAGAGCGCGCCAGGTGACAGGTCCTACGATGCCGTCAACCTGTAGGTGCTGCTGGCCCTGGTACGTGCGGACAGCTGCGTTAACCAGCGGGCCAAAGTCACCATCTATGCCGTCACCAGCCGCGCCTGTGTTTCCAATGTGGAAGTAGCGCGCCACCAGGATGCCCTGGAGCAGTCGCACAGCTGTGCCTGCGGCACCCTGGCTGATTTCTGGCATGGTCGGTATCCCATCTGCTGGCTGAGGCTGTGGCGCGGGCTGTGCTGCTCCTGGTGCCCACCAGCCAATAACTGGCCTGGGGCCAAATCCGTATGCGTTTTCGTCATAGTCGCCAGCTGCGCCAGCGATTGTGAGTGTTGGCCTGACGCGCTGGTACAGGCTGGCGTGAGGGCTAACCACGTCACCTGGCTGGCCCAGGTCATCTATGGCGTTTTGCCACCACAGGTCATCTGGGTAGCGGTTAGCCAGGTATGTGATGATTGCGGCTGTGCCGTATCCTCCGGCACCAGCCACCCATGCGCCCAGGGTGTCCCGATAGGCAGCGTAGTAGGCCTCTACAGCGCTGACCTGATTGCTGGCTACTGCCCAGTCCCCCACGTTGACCAGGGCTGGTGTCCCTGCGGGGGCATTCAGCTGGCGCAGCCGCGCGGCCATGGCGGCACCATCTGCCGCGCCGGCAATCGTGCTGCCATAGGCCCGCTGGGCTGTTGTCTCATAGACCAGGCCAATGCCCAGCCCAGCGCGCTGGAGCGCCACAGCCTCATCTAGCGTGAGGTCCTTAGTGGGGTCCTGGCTGACGTAGCGGATAACCGCGCTGTAGCCAGCGGTCCTGATGGCTGTGGGGTCTGGGTGCCGCCAGGCGTAGTCAGCTGCCAGGGGGTCTGTCATGACTGGCCTCCTGGCTGCTGCGTAGGGCTGGCAGCTGCCTGGCGCTGCGCCTGGGCCTGCTGACCCACTCCCAGCGCGGCCAGGCCCGCCACCGTGGCGGGGAAAGCCACAAACCAGTGGGCTGTGCCGTAGTAGGGCAGCAGGACAGCTGAGACAGCGCTGGCGACTGCTGCCAGGTGAGTGGCGTACTGGATTGCTCTGTTCACAGGGGGCCTCCCCGGATTGGGCGCGCCACTGCCAGGGGGTCCCCAGTCTGTGCCCTGATGCCTGACAGTGGCCGCGCCGGCTGTTGCGTCAGCTGGCTGGCAGGCTACACTGCCGCCAGCTGCCTGCCCAGTAGCCTTGACTGGCGCTGGCGTTGCGGGCAGCTGCCATGCCCACCAGGAGTGGTCACGCACAGTCACCTGGTGAGCTGCCGCCGGCAGGCTGGCACGTAACGCAGCGTGACCAATTTCCCAGCGTTGCCTACCCGCTATGTCACGCTGCGTGGCACTCCCCACAGGCTGCCGGCAGGCACGCCTACATACCCCCCCACCCTTTTGCTCGCCGCCCGCAGCGCCCGGC
>Ga0126381_100004948_pt1 | contig 14563 bp, 8 predicted proteins | sample PanSoiMetPlot_28_FD_96465 | JGI IMG/M metagenome (GOLD analysis project Ga0126381, IMG submission 96465) | Tropical forest soil microbial communities from Panama - MetaG Plot_28 | ecosystem: Environmental > Terrestrial > Soil > Tropical forest > Bulk soil | place: Panama | collected 2016-02-17
AGGATATCTACGAGCGGCTGCTCGAGGCTGGAGCTGCAGGCGTCTATTTGCCCGACTTGATCATCTATCACTATGTCCCGTCAGAGCGGCTGACCAAGCGATACTTTAGAGGCTGGTGTTTCTGGCGGGGCGTTTCGCGCGGAGTTATGGATAAGAGCCGCTAAGCTCCGGTCGCCTATCTCGGCGGCGTACCACGGTATCTCTATGGAGCGGCCCTAAGATCTGCCTTCGAGATGGCTTCATCAATGTTAGGTGACCGCTCACGGCTCTTTTCAAATGAACTTCCTCTTTGGGACCTTGCCGGCTTTCTCTACGGCCGCCACTTCTACCGCGCATGAGTAACAAAGTCGATCTCTCGATTGTCATAGCAACCTACAACCGGTGCCATTCGCTAAAGGGTGCCATTGAATCGGCTCTCGCCCAGGAGGCGCCGGAATCGACCTTTGAAGTCATCGTTGTTGACAACAATTCAACCGATGGTACGAGCGACCTCGTGCACTCGATGATAGGTTCTGCCTCAGGCCGCCTCCACTATGAATTCGAACCCAGGCAGGGCGTGTCTTATGCGCGGAATCGAGGTATCGCGGCTTCGACCGCTCCAATCATCGCTTTCATGGACGACGATGTACGGCCGGCGCCGAACTGGATAGCGACTATCAAGAGAGTGTTTGATGATCACCGTGGCATCGACCTGGTTGGGGGCAAGGTCCTGCCCGTTTGGCAATGCCAGCCGCCGAGTTGGCTTACCCGAGACCATTGGATGCCATTGGCCCTCCTCGACTATGGAAACCATCCGATTCACCTTGATTCTTCCTCGAGAATCGGACTCATTTCAGCAAACTGTGCTATTCGCAAGAATGTGCTGGTAAAGGCGGGCGGCTTTAGGCCGGAGCTTCAAAGAGTGAGAGACAACATCGGATCGATGGAAGACCACGAGCTGTTCGACCGATTGTTTCGGGCCGGCGCTCAGGGCCTTTACTGGCCTGCCATGCAGGTCAGCACCCTTACTGGCCCCGATCGCCTCACCATGCCTTACCATCGAAAATGGCACTTCAATCACGGCTACTTCTTTGCACTCTTCCGAGCCTCCGAGCTCGAAAAGACCCGTACAGGCTATCTATTTCAGGTCCCCGCTCATCTCTTCAGGCAAATGGGTGTCGACGCCATTTTGTGGCTCAAATTCTCTGCATCACTTCAGCCAGACAAGGCATTTGCTTGCGAGAACCGCCTCCGGTTCTTCGCTGGATTCTTTTGGCAGCGCTTCCGCGAGTGGTGCCGGTCGCAAGGCGCCGCAAGCCTCAGCTCCAACCGCCGCCCATCTGCTCCGTGACTCCTAGTTAGCCGCGGCCCTCGCCGCGTTCACCGCATCAATGTTTGCTCCCAAATCGGCCGCATCCGTGCCGGCGCCTTTATAAGGACTCGTAGACAGCAAGTGATAGTCGCCGCCAAGCCCGCTGTTATAATTCACGAGCTGCACAGAACTCCAGGAACTTGGAAAGAAGTTTTTCGGGTAACTTGAAAAGTTGGCAGCACCAGCAGAGTTCCCGACGATTGCGTTGGCAAGAAACACCAGGCCCGGGAAATACGTCGATAGCGTTTGGTTGCCGTCCGCCGTTCCGTCTCCCTTGGCCGCATAAGAGCAGTAGTCAAACAGATTGTTTGTAAACACAAAACTCGGTGAAACGTCGTCGACTTCCAGCATCTTTCCGGAATTATTCGATGGCACGAATCCGGTGTTGTGATCGACGGTGACGCTGATCGGACCGCTGCTTGCCATACCTGACGGTGCGTTATGACCGATTATTCGAACCAGCGTGCCCTCTCCACCGGATGCCGCCGAGTTGATGTTTTCAAAAACGTTGCTCACTATCGTGACTCTCGTCGTGATCTGGGTTGTTGTTGTGTTGTCGCGTGCGGCGACTTGAACCCCGATCGCCGCGTTCCTGACAGAGTTGTCCATCAAAGTGACATCTGTAGTTTGCGACCACGGCGCCGTGCCATCCTGGTTGGACGACTTGATTGAAACAGCGTAGCCGATCTGCGCGTCCGCCCAGCAGTTCTCGAAGATATTCCCCTTGATCAGCACCCGGCTCGCGTTTTTTAGCTCGAAGATATTCTTGACCGTCCAGTGATAGCCCGCGTAGGTCGATGATGAAGTCTGCCACGAGAGCGGCTTAAAGAAGTGGTTATGGGTAATTTCAATATCTGATGGAATGAGGCTCTGTATCTGAGGGTCCGCGCCCCCAAACATCACGTTTTCAGAGGCCCCTTCCAGGAAATTGTCATCAATCTTATAAGGCCCGGGTCCATTCCATCCCGCGATTGCCTGGGATTCCCACTGAACACCATGAAAATCCGCCAGATAGGAGTCGATAACTGCCGAACAGGCGCTGTTCAAGTTTATCCCTCGAATCGTGTTGACGTTAGGCCCGCCATGAATGTAACAGCGGTCGACAACCAGGTGATGAGGCACATTTTGAATGTTGGTTTCGTATGGATCGCCGAGGCGCAGCAGACCGGTGTTGGCACTGGCACCGGTTATGTTGGCGTCCGGCAGCGCCGATCCAGTTACCGACATCTCCACTCCGATCAGGCGCCAGTATGCGACCTGTCCCGCGCCCGCTCCGGTTTGAGTCATTAACGCCGCGCCGGTGTTCCGCGAAAGAATCTTGGGCATCGAGCCTGCATTAGCTGGGCCGACTCGTACCCCCAGAGCCGGCAGATCCGTAAGGTCGGACGTTCTTATCACGATCCAAAGCTGATTGGGATTTGTCTTTGGCGGCAGAACAAACCCGTCAGCCGGAGCGACGAAGCTCGCCCCTGACTGCAGTACGATCGTGTCTCCGGGTTGGGCCTGGTTCAAAGCGGACTGAAGATCGCCACCAGAGCCCACGCTGTACACCGCGCCGTTAGAAGCCGGCATAGTCGTATCGACCCAAACCGTTGGAAGGGCAGCGGAGCCCGGCATCGCCGGAGCTTGCGTGGTAAAGACCTGATTCGCCGACACCGCCAAGTTGCCTGAAGCATCGTGCGAGACCACTCGATAATCGTAACTGACCCCAGCCTCCAACCCCGTCAGTGACGCCGAATGACTTGTCGTCAGAGTTGGATCCAGGGTTGTCGCTGACCCATAAGTCGCCGTCGTTCCATATTGAACCTGGGAATCCGAGGCAAGGTTGGTTGTCCACGTGATCGTCGCCCCCATCGTAGTTATGTTCGTAACTGTCTGAGAAAGTATGGAGAGCGTCGGGCTGGCGCTGAAGGCCCCGGCAGCGCCTGAAATCGTAGAGTTGATGGTCAGTAATGACGCGTCAGCTATTACCGGATATACTGGCGCCTTATTGCTAGTGAAGACAAGCACTCCGTTCTTGTAATACTTGACGACCCCGGATTGGATGGCGACATTGAGGACGTCCCCAACGCTGTACCGCAGATCTGTTTTGTACGCATTGTCCTCCCGGACCTCGAGGTATCCGGCCGCGCTCAAATGAAACGCAAAGTCTAAACTGCCATAGTTGGGATTGTTGCCCTGATGGCTGAGCCCGCAATACCTGTCGGTTGTTGTGTTGTCGACCGTGAACTGCAGGTACCCGTCCCCGGAAGCAATGGCTTGACTGGATAGCGCGCTTGCATCAGCGCAGCCATTACATCCAGATGTTTTCTTCAATACTCCGTTTGACGCCTGGCAATTGACGAGGTGCGTCCACGTTATGTTTTGGGTTGATTGAACCGCCAGTAGCCGCGCCCCCGGTTCCCTTGAGGCCCCTTCCGCTGAGAGGCGTTCGCTGAAACTGGCTAGGCTGCTTCCAAACACTAAGAGAATCATTTGCAATAAAATCACAGCATTAGAGACCATCTTTCCAATCACCTCCCAAATTCGAAACACACTCAGACCGCTCCGATAGGGTGTGATCTATCGGCGTTCGCTCTTTTGTTAAAGGGACCTGAGCAGCCTGCTGCCGGGGAGACTTCCTGGTCTTCCTAGATTGCTATTTGCTTTGAACAATTCCTGACTTCCCACATAACAGGGCCACAATTGCTCTCCGCGAGCAACTAATCCGATTCGTTGCGCTGTTCAAAGTTGTGAGGGACTCCGGGGCCGAACTAGTTGGTGAGGGAAACACTCGCTATGACCGACGCAAACACCCGAGGACCGCCGGCCAACGTCGTTCGATGAAATCAGCGACAGACGAGATCATCAGACAGACGCCGCCCGATTTCGCGCACCATACTAGAGCACAATTTCAACTGAGTCAATGAATAACTTTCGCCAGACCGGAAAGTGGCTTCGGTATTGAAAAAAAACTTTCGAAGCATTCGGTGAAACGATTGGACCACACTGAACCTGACAACTTTATGGAGGTGACTTGACTCATGGGTATATTCACGAGCCGGGACAATACCGAGGACGCAGCTTATCTCATGGCTATGAGAGACAGGCTTCGGCGGGCGTTCGAAGAGCATTCTGGCCTCGACAACTCGCAAGATTTATTAGCCGGACTTGAGGTCAAATGCGTTCTGGACGTCGCCTGCGGTGTCGGGCAGGCATTATTGCCTCTCGCTGTCGGCACTGGAGCGTTTGGCGTCGGAGTCGATGCATCCGAAATGGCTTGCCGGATCGGGAGCCAGTCATTCGACGCCTACCGCCGTGAATCGCCCCCCGCGTTTGTTCGGGGTCGCGCGGAGTCTCTGCCATTTGAATCGGCCAGGTTCGACGTAGTGAATTGTGCCCTTGCCCTGCCTTACACCAACAACAAACGGGCCCTTAAAGAGATGTCGCGAGTTCTGCAGCCCGGCGGACTCCTCATCCTCAGGTTCCATCACGCTCTGTTTTATACTTGGATGCTGTGGCGCGGCTTGAAATCACTGGACCTTCATCCGATTGTGCACGCGGCGAGAGTGTTGCTGGCCGGCACCTTATATCACTTGAGCGGGCGGCAATGCCGAATCCGCTGGCTAAGCGAGACATTTCAAACCCGGTGGCAGCTGCGCAGGGATCTTGAGAGCGCCGGATTGTACATCGACTACGAGCTGGCCGGCTCCCATCCCCAGTCACCAACCTTCGCGATATCCAAGCGAGAAAGATGATGTGCCTCCAACCTCGGTCACTCGATGCCGTCATGGGGGAACTTGGTGCTCCCGCGAGCCACGAAACGCCCTGTACGGGCGGCCCGCAGTCGGAGCCCTTGTACTGCCGGCCGCCCCGGCTTCCGGACGCACAGTACCTTTTCCACGGAGTTCTGGCCTTGCAACCACCGGTGCCCCGGAATTCCGCGCGACCCACCATCCGTTTCAACGGTTTTTCTCCCGCCTCGCTCCTCCCCAATACCGTCAACCGTCGATTAGCATTCAAATGATTGATTCATCTCGAACGGAGTAAAGGGCTGGAATTGCAGGGCGGTACTGCCGGCGCTTCATTTTCAGTGGCGCTGCCGTTGGCGAGCCGATGGTATCCCGCGCACCGGCAGGGTCTGGTGATGGGCATCGCTGCCGCCGGCAACAGCGGAACAGTCATAGCCAATCTTGCCGCCCCGCGCCTGGCCAACCTGATGGGCTGGCACAATGTGCTTGCCGTGGCAATGATCCCGTTCGCCCTGGTCCTCGTGTCCTTTTCGTTCATGGCCAGGGACAATACTGATAGCTCGATAGGCAAACCAGCCACCGAATATCTCCTGGCATTGAAGCAACAAATGTGGTGGTTGTGCTTCTTTTACAGTGTGACCTTTGGTGGATACGTCGGCCTCAGCAGTTTTCTACCGATCTTCTTTCGGGACCAATACAAGGTGACGCCGGCTGCCGCAGGCTTTATTACAGCGCTCGCCGCATTCACCGGGAGCGCGGTTCGGCCGCTTGGCGGGTATCTGTCTGACCGATTCGGCGGCACGCGTATGCTAACAATCGTTCTCATGGGAATAGCCGCAGCTTACGCGCTCGGGTTTACGTTGCCGGATTTGAAATTGATGACCTGCATTATCGTTGCGGGAATGGCATTTCTGGGTATGGGCAATGGATCAGTATTTCAATTGGTGCCGTTGAGGTTCCCGCGCGAGGTTGGAGTCGCCACTGGGGTCGTGGGGCCAGTCCGCTCTCGCTGACCGAACGCAGTCTACACCTTGTCCAGCCTGAGCCTTTTTGATAATATCCGCGACATGGAACCCGGGACCCGCGGACTCGAGCCGCGGTGTCCTGTCTGGCGCTGGAAATGACTAGTCGGAGCCCCTACCTCGCAGCGCCTTATAGTTCTTCGGGACGGAGGAAAACCTATGCAACCCACAGCCATGCCCGGCCGGGCTCTGGAAGCCTTGGCGTCTTCGGTGCGAGGTCAGATCATTCAATCAAACGACCCGACCTATGACGATCTTCGCAAAATCCACAACGGCATGATTGACCGCAAGCCGGCTTTAATCGTCCGATGCGCCGGAGCGGCGGACGTCCTCGCATGTGTCCAGGTCGCGCGCGAAAACAGCCTCCTCGTATCCATACGTGGGGGTGGCCACGGCGTTCCGGGCTTCGCTGTTTGCGATGGTGGCCTCATGATCGACCTGTCTGCCGCAAGAGGAGTGCGTGTCGATGCCGAGCGGCAAACAGCTCGCGCCCAGGCTGGCGCTACATGGGGGGACTTTGACCACGAGACGCACGCCTATGGGCTTGCGACAACCGGCGGGGTCATGCGCGCGACCGGAATCGCGGGATTGACACTGGCAGGCGGTCACGGACTGCTGATGCGCAAGTACGGGCTGGTTTGCGACAACCTCTTATCGGTGGATATGGTAACCGCCGATGGGCGCCTGGTCACAGCCAGTGCCCACGAGAATACGGACTTGTTCTGGGGATTGCGGGGAGGTGGCGGCAATTTTGGTGTCGTGACTTCCTTTGAGTACCAGCTCCATTCAGTCAACGCGGTTCTGGGCGGGATGCTTTTCTATCCGTTGGATCGGGCGCGCGCAGTGCTCAAGTCGTACGACGATTTTAGTAGCACGGCGCCTGACGAACTAGGGTGCCTCGCGGCATTGGCAACACTGCCGGACGGAACCAGAGCCGTTGCTTTTCTGCTCGCTTACCATGGCCCGCTGGAAAAAGGCGAAGAAGTGATTCGGCCGCTTCGGAGCTTCGGTCCGGTACTGGCGGACCAGGTGAGTATCATGCCCTATCCAGTTGTTCAGAGCATTGCAGAGAACTTTAACCCGCGCGGCCTGCGGAACTATTGGAAGACTTCCTATCTTGCGCGAATGAGTGGCGAAGCCATCGATGCAATGGTCGAATACCACGCGCGCGTGCCTTCGCCGTTCACGCACCAGGTGATCTATACGTTCGGCGGTGCGGTCGCTCGCGTCGGCAAGGACGAAACCGCCGTAGGATATCGAGATGCTCGCCATGCGTTCGTGGCCATCGGTATGTGGGACGACGCGGCAGCCGATGAAGAACAGATCTCGTACGTGCGCCAGTTGTGGGGTGCAATGCAACCGTTCTCTTCTGGCGGCTTCTATCCCAACTACGAAGCGGACGCTTCCGTAGGTCAGCTTGTGTCCGCTTTCGGAGCTGAGAAATATCAACGGCTGCAAGCGCTAAAGAAGAAATACGATCCGGACAATTTCTTCCGGCTAAATCAAAACATCAGCCCCATCGCCTAAGTCGGCCAGCAGAGGGCGGTTGATGCACTGGTGGACTATGGCCGCGGTCACAAGCCCGGTCAAAAATCTGTCAGAACTTCTGAAAGGAGAGTAGGTCGATCAAGAACGGTTGCTCATTGCTTCTCATCTCTTCTAGTCCGGCCTAATCGATTTTTGTCCCAAATTTCCGCCAGAACATTCAGACATTATCCCAGCGACACTTGGGCTGTAGAAACCCTCAGCGTGCCACGCTTGTAGAAACCCTCTGCGTCCCTGGCTCCGGGCCTTGCGGGTCGCCTGAATAGAGAAACGCATACCTGCCCAGCAAGCCTGAATACTTCTCGATTGCCTCTATGTGCTCCGTGATGGTCTCAGCGGTGTAGCCTTTGCTGAGGAATAGTGTTCTGACTCGAGCCTTCCACTTCTCGACTCCATCTTTCCGTTTTTCGCGCAAATATGACCCGACCATCAAGTCCCAATTGGGTAATCGCTTCACGAAATCGCTGTTGAAGAAAACCTGAAGGCCCGGATCGTTCGCCATCGCTGCTATTGTCTTCCGGTAGCCCTCCTCCATTCGTTCGAAAAACGACGCCATTCCTTGCTTCGCAATCCGGTTGGAAACGCGATAAATCAAGCCCAGGGATTCTATGAGACCCTGACCGGCCTTCATCCTGAAGGCTTTCCCCATTATGTAATACTCGTCGGTGAACATGCCTGACAATGCCGTGTGGGCGTGGAATCTCTTCTCTTTTTGCGGCCCCATTCGCAAGACGTCGTGGTCCATGAGGATCACCTTGACCTTCCACCTGCCGCATTCCCAGACACTCTTGATGCCAACATTTCTTGGAACAAACGACTCTCCGGACGAATAACCCCTGACGCCCAATAACGTGCCCCAGAATCGACCGATTGCTGCCATGGCATCAAGAAAGCTTTCATCGGCTTGTGCTCGGTTCTCAGGGACAGAAAAAGCAGCGGTAAGGTACTGGTCGTAAGAATCGTATTTGAAAGCAGGTGGCACATAGGTCCCCAGAATCTCTTCGAGCAACTCGTCGGCAAATCGTTTCGAATCCCTTTTAGTCGGCTGAACCCCGAGCTTGCGGAAGTAGCGTTTCGCGCCGCCGCTCGAGAGGTAGTCTGTGAGGCGATCTAACCGGAAGGAGGAAGTGCCGCTAATAAACGCCTGGCAAGGCGCGAGGTAGCCCAGGAAATATGCGGTCATACCAAGCTCGCCAGGCAGGTCGGCAATTGAGACTGGGTATTCATTTTTAAATGCCGCAACGACGTTCTCCAGGTCCGTTCGCATTCGGCGGAACCCATTGCCATAAACGCTCTCGTGCGTGAAATAGTCGATTATGCTGCGCGGCCCTTGCGGCGTCGGTACTTCGTATACTGATGAACGCGCAATATAAGCCGGCGTGGGGGAGTCTTCGCCGTGAACACGGCGATAGATACTCATGATAAGAAACGCGGCGGTGGATTCCATTCGTAAGAACGACTGCATGCTCAAGCCATCAATGCGATGAGGCGGCGGAGAAACTGTTCCGTCCTCCTCGAGATACCTGGCAGACACGGGATGCGACCCTCGTCGTCCAACCCGTTTGATCTCGAATTCAAGATCGCTCCCCGGAGGCTTGATAACCAGAGCAACAGTACTGAGCGGATATTCAACAAGCGAATTGATTTCAGAACTCGTGTTGCCGGCAACCCAATAAATCCGCGAGTGCTTGCACAGGCCCTCGAGAATAGCGGATTCGTACGGGGGCAATTCCTCAATCCACCGGTCCGCTTTGCCCCTGGCATATTTGGGTTGGAATGGATCGATGTCAACCAGGCCCCTGGTCACCTTAACTCGCTCGAGGATTCGCTCAACCACTTCCTCGGGTTCGAAGACATAGCGGGCCAGGGATAGCTTGGATTCACGCCGCGACAGTTCAATGAACTCTCGCAACGCGCCTGCGGCCGGCGGATTGGGCCGCATGGCTTTGTGGATCCAGATCAGCTTTCCAATCCGCCGACGAAATTCGGGGATGAATTTGATGAAAGAGGTGGTTGAGTAACCCTCCTTCAGCAACGAACTTCTCATCGGGACCCGGGCGCCCGAACCAGCCTTGAGTCCGAGGGCCACAAAAAGGTAATCATGATCGGCGACGTTTTCGATCGAAAGTGCGAGAGCCTTGCTTTCCAACATCAAGGCCGCGAGCCGCCTTACCTCCCACGACTCGCCCGATCGGCCCATTGCAGAGTCTATAAGAAACCGGAAGAGGTCTACCGGGTGCAATCCGATCGAAAAGAATCTATCGAAAAGCTCGAGGGCCATGTGGTCGCCGTTGAAAGCGTCATCGACTACCGTGAACAGGCCGTCGAGTATCCCGTAACTGGCCTTGCGTTTTATCGCCCTCATTCTACCGGCCCGATGCCCGAAGACAAGTTCGCGGTCATTCAATCATGCGACCCAGTCCAGCTATTTAGTTCCGGAGAACCGGATCGGGATATCGTTCGCGTCTGATATCCGGATGCGATTACACGAGCGTGATTGATGGCATATGTGACCAGGACTGACCGGAATGCCGAAATGGGAGGCTTAGTGCTTGCCCTTCCCGGCTTTACCTGCGCCGCCTTTGCCGCCAACTCCGGGGCCCGGTGCTTTACCTCCGCCGGCTTTGCCGGCACCGCCTGGACTTGGCGCTTTACCTCCGCCGGCTTTGCCGGCACCGCCTGGACCTGGCGCTTTACCTCCGCCGGCTTTGCCACCGCCTGGGCCCGGTGCTTTGCCTCCGCCTGCTTTGCCGCCTCCGGGGCTCGGGGCTTTGCCTTTACCCTTGCCCTTTCCCTTCTTCTTCTTCTTGGGCGGGGCAGGAATTCCAAGGGCCGCGATTAGTGCATTGAGCAGATTAATAGCCGTCTGCCTGTCGAGTATTACGGAAACGGGATCGGGAAGATTCCCCCCGCCTCCGCCCTTCTTCTTTGAGCCCATTTCGTTCTTCCTCCTGTTCTGGCGACATGCGATCTACACTGTCGCTCCAATGGATTTCTCTGATGAGCCCCGCTCCCAGCGACTTGCGAACTGGCTCAGATCCGTGTGGCGCGAACGCTTGTCGCACCTCTCCAGGGCGATCACCGGCAGGAAGCTGACTTCATTTCCCGCGACGAAACCAGGCGACCAGATCAATCACTGGATCTGCCCGGCCTAACTGGTTTTGGTTGCGGCGTCCTTATGAACGGTGTGACATCCTTGCTCTTGAGCAGCGGTGTCGGCGGCACTCCCGACGTCGATGGACATGTCGGTGTGCCTGATACGATCTTGCCCTGAGCATCGAGCACCCTGAAAATTCCCCACGCGCCAAGGGTGTTCTGATTGGGGAGAAACACGGTATAGAGGTAGTCACCGGGAACGTGGAATCTGCCGCCTGCCTGGGCAACAACCAGGTCGAAATGGTCACTCGCTCCATGGCTATCACGCGAGCCGATCCATTGTGATTGCCAGTTGTCGCCTATCTGAGTTGAAAAGGCGGCATAAGGGTTCCTCTCCCAAACGTGTCCGCTCAGCGTGAAGACCTGAGATGTTCCGGTTCCAGGCGGGTGCATCAACCTGAAGCGGACCGGTTGGCCTACCCTGGCGCTGAAAATCGGCGTCTTTGGATCGGCCTGTAATAAAGTTTGGCCCGAGCCCCTCACAAGTTGATTAGACGTGGCGCAGGCATTGTTCTCGTTGGCGGCAAAGCCGTTCAGGACTCCCGCGTTTCCATAGCGATAATTGGTCGGCTCTGAACCATAATTGACGGCGCTAGTCGTTCCCGACGACAACGGGCTTGTACTTCCGAAGTACTCCCTCACATCATCGCTGATCAACGATACAAACTCACGGAATGGCGGCTTTCCTGGCGCAGTGACGGTCGCGGCGGCCCGCGTGAATGAGCCGGTTGCCGGCGGATCGCAGGGAACTTCCCCGTTGACTCCGTCGCACTTCCATGTTGAGCCGCCCGGCTCAATAATCATTGAGCCAAACAGACCGTCGGTGTGCTGCAGCAGAGGATCGGCCGCAAACAAGTTGAGAGAGCCGAACTCGACCGGGGTATAGACGAGCTTGCCGATATTGTCCATTCCAATGTTGCCCGCGTACCAGGTGTATTGAACAACATTGTTGGGACTCTCCGAGCCGAATGCGGCCGTTTGGTCCTGCGCGAAACCGGGTCCCTGCGCCTTGTTGTACCCTACATTGACACCCTGGCTGGTCGCCGGATCAAACGACAACAGTTGTGGGCTGAGACCGGCCATTCGTGACGGAGTGTAAGTGGGTTGAACAAGCTCGCCGTTAAGGTCGAGTCCGACAGCGGCATTGATCGGAGATCGATTGGAGTCGCTGAACACACTTGACGACGGGTCGAGCCCGTTCTTGAGACCCACCCGGATGCAGTCGCCGGCATTGGCCCGCAGAATCAGTGGCTCGACTGGAACGCCAGGCTTGAGATTCCCATTCGAGTCCAGATCCTGGGCGCGCGCGTAAAAGATGCCATTCGGATCACGCAGCACCGTATTGGGGATGTTGCCGGTACCGGCCCCGCGCGAGTTGTAGACCAGTTGTCCTCCCGACACGGCCTTTTGCGCGGTTACCGCGGTAATAGTGAACGTCCTGACCGGGGCGCTTGGGGGACAGGGCGCATACTTGGGAACAGTCATGCCACCATGTACCGGATTGCTGGCCAGTGGCAACGGTTTCAGTTTGCTAAATGGTTTTGTCGGATCATAGGACCTGAAGAGGCCCCAAATGCCATCGGCGAGTCCTGTGTCGTCATAGCTCGGGCTGTACAGGTAGTCGGCGCACGCCCCCTCGTCTGTCGAGTATCCATCCGGGCACTTGGCGCCCGACCCGGTTATCGAGCTGGGCGGGACTCTAAAGAGCAATTCAAAGTGCTCGGACAAACCCATTCCCTGACTGGATCTGTAGCCCGAGTTGTTCACCGCTCTTGGATCGGTGGGTGTCCCGGCCTCTGAGAACCATTTGATTCCATAGATATCAAAGAAATGCGACAGCATATGGGCCCCGACCAGCACGCGTATCTGGACCTTGTCATTCACATAAGCCCTCATTAGCGGCGTTATCGGGTCGCCATGGACTGATTTGGGATCGCCGTTATTCAAGTAAGTCGAATCGAATGCATTGGCCAGATCGCTGGTAGGAGCGGCGCCAACCCGCGGAATAATCGGGGCGTTCAGATAATTTAGAGACATCGTTCCCGGCCCTGCTGTGCCGGGGGTGGATGAAGTGCTAAGCGGCACGCCGGCGCCGCTGATCAGGAACGGCGTCAGACTGCCGGTCAAGTTCGCCGGGTTGACTGCTTTGGACAGGTCCGCATAACCCTTTGACGGATCGGGGTTCGGCTTAGCCGGACTACCGGGCGCATACGCGAGCTGGAAATCTTGATACTCCAGAGCAAACTCTCGATAACTGTCCGCTCCACTGCCGCCCGTGATGACATCGACATTCCAGCTGGTCGGACCTCCATCGGGTCGCGGCGGTGCGACTCCCGCGCCACCCATGATCGTACCGCTGGCGGGATCACGCCATTTGGCATCCATTGGTTCAGAGAGCAGGCCTGCATACAATCCGATCTGCTGATGGGTGGAAGGACCGAAATGATCGTGAGTAAACACCGTCCGCATGGTGCGATCCACCTGGTTGTCATTGAGCAGCGGGTCAACGTACCAGCGCTGAATCGTAGTCTGAGCTCCCTTCCACTCCTTGACACATTGGGGAGGCGGGTTGGGCACAGAGCAAATTCCGGCAGGCGGGGGTTGTGGATCTCTGAGCGGCGAACAACCCGCACACGGCGTCCATTTCCCTCCGGGCGCTTTTAGTGCCGCTATCAGATCCCGCACCTCATCCGGACTGAACGTGCCGTCTTCATAGTTAAATCCGTTCGCGGCACCGTCTGACGAGGTAACATCGAACTTCACCAGATGTATGTGCTGGCCGATGATGTCGGTCGGCGTCCTGACCTGGAAATCGTCCCTCTCGTAGTAGTTCGGGATCAGGTTCGTATGCCAGTATTCGACGAAGTCCGCCTGCGAATTTGCTCGCATGAACAAGGGCTCGGGTTGCCGGCCCGAGTTTGGGTTCCCAAATACGTAGCTAATTGTCGGGGCTACGTCTTCCCACAGGGCCAGAATCCGTTCTTGTGGATAATGCCATTCATACTGCTTGTTGAAGACGATATTGAGCTGGAACGCTGCTGCCTTGTATGTGCGCTTTTGTCCTTTTGGCGTCCCGCTGAGGTCCATGGCCGGATCGGCAAAAGGGGCCCCCGGCTGCGGTCCTCTCGGCAGTCCATTCAAGATGAATCCGCCAGTCTTCCCAACACAGTGTGCGGGGAGCCCGTTTGAAAAGAACGAGCTTTGGCACCGATGGCCAAAGTAGGCCATCGCAACTTTCTCGACGTTAGTTCCGCCTTCCGGCAGTTCTGTGGCCTCGAGCGTTGCCAGGTCCTTGCTCCAATCGGTTTGGCTTTCGACCTGGTTGCCAATGCTTCCTCCGGTGGTAACGTGCCGTGGCAAACCCCCGTCCAATATGTTGCCGTTATCAACCGCAAAATCGAGCGGCGGATGAGGAGCTCGTTTGCCGGCGATTCCCGGGATGATGAACGGAAAACCTGGATTCTTAGTTACCTTGCTGCCGTCCTTGTCGGGATTTTGCAGCGTCCCATAGACCACCTGATGATCCTGTACGAACACCGGCGACGGCGGAATCGCCATCGGAATCGTGGGCATCGGCACCACCGCCGGTATCGGCGTCCCGTTGGCGATTTCGCCGTCGGGCAGCGCGCGTGAGCCCGGCACGGGAGTCCCGTCGGGCAGACCCGTGCACCCGGCGGGATAGCCCCCGGAACACACCGGCGTGCCTGCTTCGAACACATCGTGGACTCGCCACAATGACCACATTCCTGACGCGAAAT
>Ga0126381_100004949_pt1 | contig 14563 bp, 9 predicted proteins | sample PanSoiMetPlot_28_FD_96465 | JGI IMG/M metagenome (GOLD analysis project Ga0126381, IMG submission 96465) | Tropical forest soil microbial communities from Panama - MetaG Plot_28 | ecosystem: Environmental > Terrestrial > Soil > Tropical forest > Bulk soil | place: Panama | collected 2016-02-17
GTCATCAGTGGGCAAACCGCGTATAACGATCTCTCATTTCGCAGGAAACAAGACGCTCGAGAGTATCCCAGCGGTTTGGAATTCGGCTTACGCAAGGGGGTGCAGTTTCCCTCGGGGTTTAACTCCGGACAGGAGGTTGACCTGATTCTCGATCGCGTTGCTTTGCCTTACTCACAACTCCCGAGCTTCGACGATCTGCCTATCCCATTTGCCTGTGTGGCAACCGATCTCGTAACCAAAAGCGAGCACGTTTTCCGCAGCGGAACCCTCGATCTCGCCTTACGTTCCACCATGTCTTTGCCGGGAATCTTCACCCCGGTTGTCCACGAAGGCCACGTCTTCGTAGATGGCGGTCTGCTGAATAACATTCCAGTCCGCGTGGCCAAAGATATGGGCGCCGACATCGTACTGGGTATTCACCTCGAGACTGCGGCGCTGAAACCTGATGCATCGCTCTCCAGCTTTCAGGTGCTCGGGCAGTCGATCGAAACCGTGATCGCGGTGAATGAACGTGAGGCAATGAAACAGGCTGACATCATGATCACGATTCCGCTGCAACACTTCACGTCCATGGAATATGGCAGGGCGGACGCAATCATCAAGGCTGGATACGAAGCCGCGGCAGCAAATGCTGAGAAGCTTTCTCGCCTTTCGGTAGACGAAGCCACCTGGAAGGCCTATCTGACGAAGCGCGACGGCCGTCGTCGCACCCCAATCACACCTGCATTTGTTGAAGTGACGGGCGTTGATCCGCACATCGCCGATCCTTTAGCCGAACAAATGTCAGACTTGGCAGAACATCCGGTGGATTCAGCCAAAGTGGAGAATGAAATTCAAGAAGTCGCTGGCACGGGCCCATACTCTAGCCTCAACTACAGCATCGTAGAGCGGAATGGCAAGCATGGTCTGCAGATTGAGGCCCAACGAAAGTCCTACTCACCGCCCATCGTACGCCCCCTCATTTTGATCGACGGATCTGACTACAACAATGTCTTCTTCAGTGTTGGTGCCCGAATCACGTTTCTGGATTTCGGCGGCTACCGCAGGGAGTTGCGAAACGATGTTATTGTGGGGTCGCAATACGGCATTGCCAGCGAGTACTACCGTCCGTTCAGTCCTTCCAGCCGCTGGTTCGTAGCTCCGAGAGTGGACGTCAATAGTTTTCAATTTCCGATCTATAGCGGAAGCGACCTGCTCGCCCTGTACAGAAACCGTGTGGTGCTTGGTGGTCTTGACGTCGGTCATGCTTTCGGACGGACGGGCGAACTACGTCTCGGGTATGAAGGCGGCTACCGGCACCTCTCGCCACAGATTGGAAATGACGCTGAATTGCCGACCGTCCGGGGGGCAACCGGTGACGTGAGGTTACAGTACGTACTCGACAGGCTCGACGACCCCGTTGTCCCTCGCGCTGGTGAAAGCGTGAAATTCTTCACGAAGTTCTTCAACGCCAACCCCGGCGCACCCCAAGGGTTTCCGCTGTCAGAGATACAACTGGAGAAATTCTTTCGCTTAAGCGATCCATCGTCGGTTTTCTTCAACGCCTACGGTGGGACCAGCTACGGCTATAAAACTGGCATCCCGACATTTGAGCTGGGCGGCTCGACACGTTTTGTGGCGTTTGGCACAAACGAGCTCTTCACGAACCAATACTTCCTTTTCCAGACTGGATACATACGAAAACTGACAAAATTGCCGCCGTTGCTAGGTAGCACGGTGGACTTTCTTGGCATGTTCGAGGCAGGCAAAACTTATCAGATTCCCAACGGTCCCAAGCCGCCGTATCTTCCAGGCGATATCGTCGGTGGACTCGTCGTCGACACAGTATTCGGACCGGTGGAAGTTGGTGGAGCAGTCGGTAACTACGGTCACGGGAAGTTCTTCTTTCGAGTGGGCAGAATTTTTTGATGGATCGCAGGGTGGATTTTTCAGCGCAGCACCGCTGGGAAGACACGTCGTCGAATCGAACGCGCGGGAGTTTGATGTGAAAAGAGAAGTTTGAGGCAGCCGGGTCGGCGGCGCTCCCAAATCTTTCTCAATCCACATAGTCTGGACACCGGGCTTCCTGCTCAAATCCTTTAAGAAGTAAGTCAGAGGGCTACCACAGTTTTCCTTCAGTCCCATACGTTTTTGGCTATGGGGGCCCAGCATAGTTCTGCTTGATGCCCAAATCTACGAGCACTCAAATACTTTCCCTTTTTCACGCGCAATTCGCCAATTCAGCCACATGCGTCGACGCGTCAGGCGATCTGGGACGGGGCTCGTCGTCGTTCACATATACGTGTGACTACTATCACAATCGTACGTGACGCACACCACAGCCACTCCGCCAGCCCATCACCGAGAATTCGACCCACGTTGTGAGTGAGGTGGGCATTCAGTTCTTCCAATTTCATAAGTCAGGAGCCGATGGAGATGCGAAAGCACAGTGGCTTGTTCTCAGTTTTATTCAGCCTGCTAGTTCTGATCGTGTTATCGGGCACGAGCCCAGCAATTCCAGCATTCTCACGACAGTACGGAACATCCTGCAGCACCTGCCACATCGACTTTCCGAAGTTGAATGACTTCGGCAAAGCGTTCAAGGATGCGGGTTTCAAGTTCCCCAAAGACGATGAGAGCTTCATCAAAGTTCCGCCCGTGCTGCTGGGTGCGCCCGCGAACAAAGAACTTTTTCCCCGGTCGATTTGGCCGGGCACGATTCCGGGATTACCGCCCGTCGGACTTCGTTACAACCACTTCTTCCAGGTGGTAAGCGCGAACCGCAATAACTTCAATCTGCAAAACACTGCCGGTGATCCGGCGCTGGAGCAGTTCATTCCGAGGACGGATTTCCAGACTGGCCTCTTCAGCATTTTCATGGCGGGAAACTTCGGGAGCGACATTGCGTTCTGGGTGGATGACGACATCAGCGTAGGTGGTTCGGGCGGCGCCGGCGGACTTGGTGACGGATATCTAAAGTTTGTGAATGTTGGCCGCTTTCTGAAACTACCGACCGATGCTTTAAGCCTGCGATTTGGACAGTTCGAACTCGATCTACCATTCAGCCCGGCACGAAGCTGGAATCTGAGTGGATGGGACATTTATGACCAACCCAGCATCGGTTCGTCGACACAGAATGTGAGTAACGCCTTCGCTCTCTCCAGCGCTGCCCAAGGTGTAGAGATCAGCGGCGGACACCAGTACCGTGGCTACCACTATTCACTGGCCATCGTGAATCAGAACACCGGAGGTACACCTGGCAGCGGAGCCAATGTCCCCCCGGTTGTGAGTTATCTATCGGATTCGAACTTCAAGGACATCTACGGACGCTTTTCCTATCGCTTCAACTTGGAGCGTGATCCAGCGAGTCGGAATGAGATTCAGGCAGCCGGCACCACCGGACCGCGAGACCATACCTACCTGAGCTTGGGCACGCTTTATTTCTACGGACGCTCCGTCCAGCGTTTCCAGGGGCAGGATACGAACGGAACGCCGGTCGTTCTCACGGCACGCGAACCGTTCTATCGCGTTGGTGGCGACTTCAGTTTCAACTACCACACGTTCAACGTTTTCGGTCAATTCCTCTACGGCCGTGATCAGAACTTACTGCCGAGCATCCCTCAGGGCCTGCCATTGCCAACCGGTTTCACGGTCGGCAGCCCGGCTCACTTCAGCGGTGGGTTCGTCGAGGCGGATTACCTCGTGTACCCGTGGATGATGACCATCATGCGCTGGGACCGAGTCAATTCGACTGCGGATTTCCTGAACGGCATTGGGGCAGACCAGAACAATCCGCCGGCCAGTCCCTACCTGTCTCCTGTTAGTTCGGTGCGGAACAGGATCACCCCGGGTATTCAGTTCTTGATTCACGCCAATATCAAGACATCGTTCGAGTATCAGATACGGCCCAGGCAGATTGTGTATTTGCCCGGAACCAACACTGCACTAACCAGTCCGTTCCGGACGAATTCCGCGGTCGCTGGCTTGGAGTTTGTGTATTGAGAATTTCGGGGCGGACAAGTCCGCCGCTTCAAACCACGAGCTTTTCAACGGAGAGGAATCATCATGTCACGCAATCTTTTTGTCATCGGAATTTTTGCACTAGCGGTCTCCCTCGCAGTAAGCGCCGGCACCATCAGCGGGAAGGTATCCGGAGTCTCAGGTGAGTCGGTGGTTTATGTTGACGTCATCCAGGGCAAAACGTTCCCTGCTGCCTCTGAGCATCCGCTCCTCGATCAGAAGGGTTTGCTGTTCACGCCCCATCTGACAGTCGTGCAAGTAGGCACCACGGTCGATTTCCTGAACAGCGACTCGGTGGCGCATAACGTTTTCTGGACTTCGGTCGGTGGGAACAAGAAACTCACCCACAATCTTGGAACCTGGCCCAAAGGCGAGAAGCGTTCGTTCAAATTCGACAATCCGGGTGCTGTCCCGCTGCTCTGTAACGTGCACCCCGAGATGGCGGGTTACATCATCGTGTCGCCCACACCTTATTACGCGACGACCGACAAGTCGGGCTCTTTCAAGATTGAAAACGTTCCCGATGGCAGCTACACCGTGACTGCCTGGCATGAAGGTGCAAAGAGTCAATCGAAGCCAGTTGCTGTCTCTGGCGACACCAAAGCGGATTTCACCCTGAGTAAATAGGACGTTATCGGGGAACGACAGAATCAATCGCCGGTCCCCTCCTTTTTCCCAGGGGTGGACTGGTCATCGGTTCTCCAACGATAGGCGGGATCCTTCATGCTGAAGCGATTCAAAAACAAGAAGGTGGACGGAGATTGGTTGAACACCAACTTCCCCTGCATGATGGCTTGTCCCGCTCACACCAACGCCGGCCGCTACGTGGGACTGATCGCGGAAGGGCGCTTCGAGGAAGCCTACAAGTTGGCTCGCGATCCCAATCCTCTTGCTTCCATCTGCGGCCGCGTCTGCGCGCATCCCTGTGAGACCGCTTGCCGTCGTGGTGAGATCGACAAACCCATCTCGGTTCGCGCGCTTAAGCGATTCCTGACGGAACGCTATGGGCCCGAATCCAAACATCCTGTCGACATCACGAGCGGTCGGCAACAGCCGAAACTGCCATACAAGGTGGCAGTCGTTGGCGGCGGACCTGTCGGACTTTCAGCGGCGCATGATCTCGCCCTGATGGGCTATTCGGTAACCATCTTCGAAGCGGCTCCGGTCGCCGGCGGCATGTTGTACCTGGGAATTCCGGAGTACCGGCTGCCACGCGACGTGGTCGAGGCCCAGGTTCGCGAAATTCTGGCCACAGGCGACATTACGCTCAAATTAAACCAAGCAGCGGGACGCGACTTTATGGTTTCCGATCTGCGCCGGCAAGGCTTCGACTCAGTGCTGGTCGCGGTTGGCGCACATCGCAGCCGCGACCTGAGTATCCCAGGCGTCGACCTCGACGGCGTTCACAAAGGAATCGACTTCCTGCTCAACGTCAATCTGGGCTACAAGTTCACAATCGGCAAAAAGGTGGTCGTCATTGGTGGCGGCAACGTCGCGATGGACGTCGCCCGCTCGGCCGCGCGCGAAGTCGTGCGGCAGCATGCCTCCGGCGTGGAAGAGGTCGAGCCTTCCGCGGAAAACGTCAATGCCGTTGCCACACGCGAGTTGGTGGACGTCTCGTTGTCAGCTCTGCGGTTAGGGGCGCGCGAGGTCGACATCGTCTGTCTGGAGCGACGCCATGAAATGCCAGCCGCGTTGGAAGAGATCGAGGAAGCCGAGGCCGAGGGCATCACGCTCTTCCCGGGGTTCGGTCCGAAGAGGGTCCTTGGGAAGCACGGCAAGGTTGTCGGGCTCGAGACCCTCAAGACGAAATGGGTTTTCGACGAGAATCGGCGCTTCAATCCAACCTTCCACGAGCGCAGTGAGAGCGTTATCGAGTGCGACACCATCATCATGGCGATCGGGCAAGCACCCCGCCTTGATTTTCTAAAACCAGACGACAAAGTCGAGATCTCGCCACGGGGGCTCATCGCCGTTAATCCACAGACCCTCATGACGTCCGCTCTGGGAATTTTCGCAGGCGGCGATTGTGTGTTCGGTCCAAGGCTGATCATCGATAGCGTCGCGGACGGAAAGCGTGCCGCAATTGGGATTGATGAATATCTCCGTGGTCGCAAACATCCCGACCCGATCATCGAAGTAGAAGTTTTCAAGCGCCACGCAATGCCGCTTGGTTATCTCGACAGCAACCGCCAGCCTGTCCCCATGTTGCCCCTCGAGCGCCGCACCGGCGTCACCGAAGTTGAAATTGGATACGACGCGCAATCGGCGATGGAAGAAGCACAACGCTGCTTGCATTGCTGGGTGAACACGATCTTTGAAGGCTGCGAAGAAGATGGAACGTCCTGCATCCTGTGCGGCGGATGCGTGGACGTGTGCCCGGAGAATTGTCTCGAACTCGTCTCGCTCGACCGGATCGAATTCACCCCCGACACCGTCGAGGCTATCCGCGCCGAGCAGGAGTGTTTCGGAGTCGAACTCAACGAAGTGGCGGCGGACGAACTCGGCGTAGTGACCGGCTCCGCGATGCTGAAGGACGAGACGCGCTGCATTCGGTGTGGGCTCTGCGCGATGCGCTGCCCGGTGGGAACCATCACCATGGAGTCTTACAACCTGGCGCCGGCCGAACCTACCGGACTGATTTCTGTGGAAGCGATTGACGCCGGCGCGCGTCCAAAGACGCCGGCTGCGGGAGCAATCAAGTAGCCATGCCTGACGAAAAGCTCAAGAAACACGAAATCCAGTCCGAGCCCGGCGGCACGTTCTCCCGCCGCCAGTTTTTCATGACGGTGGGTATGGGCTCGTTGAGTACCGCAGCGGCGGGAACAGCCGTTTTCGCCTACCAGTTTCTCTCGCCCAATGTTCTGTACGAGCCATCACCCGTAGTGAACGCGGGCAAGCCCGAGAGCTACGCGATGGACTCCGTGACGCTCGATGTGAACTCAGGAATCTATCTGATTCGCGCGAAGGAGGGTTTCTTCGCATTGGGCGCTGTTTGCACACACCTGGGTTGTCTCACAGCGTGGAAGCCGGAGTCGGGCATCATTGCCTGCCCGTGCCACGGCAGCAAGTTCAAGCGCGACGGAGAAAAGATCGAGGGTCCCGCGCCCAAGCCGCTTCCTTGGCTCCGCACCTGGCTCAGCGACGATGGCGATCTGCTGGTGGATCGGAGTACGACGATCCGGCCGATGGAGTTTCTGAGAGTCTGATCATGGCGAAAACATTCGATCAATACTTCGACGAAGTTCGTGACACGCGGGTGTGGCGGTCGATCTTCCGCAGCGGGACTGGATCCAGCACGCTGAAACGGTCACTCGCCATCCAGCAGAACGTATTTCTACACCTCTTCTCAACCAAGGTCCGGCGGCGCATGTTGAGCTTTAGTGCAACCTGGTACCTGGGCACCCTGACTTTCGGCACCTTCGTGATCCTGGTTACGACCGGCATTCTCCTGATGCTTTACTACCACCCCTCGGTCCCGCAGGCTTACGCCGACACCAAAGACCTGCAGTTCGTCGTTTCATCCGGTTTGTTTTTGCGCAACCTGCATCGCTGGTCGGCGCACGCGATGGTCTTCCTCGTGTTCGCCCACATGTTCAAGGTGTTCTACCGCGGCGCATACCGTCCGCCGCGCGAATTCAACTGGGTGATCGGAATTGTTCTTCTGCTCATCACACTGCTGCTCAGTTACACCGGATATTTGCTTCCTTGGGATCAACTGGCCTACTGGGCCATCACCGTCGGTTCCAACATCGCGTCAGCAGTGCCGGTGTTTGGCGACAAAATACATTTTTTGTTGCTCGGCGGGAACCTGGTGAATGCAAATGCACTGCTGCGGTTTTATGTGCTGCACTGCATGATCCTGCCGCTTACCGCAATCTTCTTCATCGCGATTCATTTCTGGCGGATTCGCAAGGACGGCGGTCTTTACGCACAGCCGAGCGAGCCCTCCACCTTGACGCGGGCAGTGCTGGCCAAGGAGGGGCAATGAGCACAAAGGATTTCGTTACCGCGATGGACTCGAACGCGCGGAAAGCGCCCCGGCGGGTTGCGTTCATTACACGACGTGTTTCCGCACAGGTAAAGGTAGCGGACGAAGAAACCGTCCAAACCTTTCCAGAAGTATTGTTCCGGGCGGCAGTCGCGATCGAAGTGATGGCCATGGGTCTGGTTACGATGGCATTGCTGTTCAACGCGCCCCTTGAGGGAATTGCCGATCCTTCGCACACGCCGAACCCGGCAAAGGCGCCGTGGTACTTCTTGGGCTTGCAGGAGATGCTGCACTACTTCCCCCCGGTGGTGGCCGGCGTATTGGTGCCGGGATTGGTTGTGATGGCCCTGGTGGTCATCCCGTACTTCAATATCAATATCGAGGCAGAGGGCCTTTTTCTGAAAGATCGCGAGCGCCGTCTGCGAGTTTTTTACATCGCCAGCGCTGCACTGCTTCTTTTCCTGTTGGCGTTTCATGTTTACGTAGCGTTCGTGCCGACGTTGATCGTGACTGCGTTCATGATCGTGGCATCACAAAGCTCACTGCAATCGCCCTCACGACTCCGCCGCTACCTCGCATCGAAGCCACTTTCTTACTGGATCATGACCTGGTTCTTATTCGAACTGGTGGTCCTTACGGCCATCGGCACATTCTTCCGAGGCCCGGGCTGGTCCTGGGTCTGGCCCTGGAGGAGTTAAGTGCAATCATCCAACCTTGGTTCCGAATCTCTTTGGAAGAAGCTGTTTGGTGAGCCGATCCGCGCTTTCGGCATTGTCAGTGCCTTGTTGCTCGTGTTGCTCGCGATTGCACCAGCGAAAAATTACTTCAGCGAATGGCGTCACTATCAGAATGGTTACTTGCGGTTAATCCGGACCCGCGGCGACGCCATCACGCTGCAACGGCATTTTCAACCTGGGATTCAGCAGATCTGGAACCCGGAGCTGGGCGTCACCGATCGCTGCATGTCGTGCCATGTGGGACTGAAGGAAGCCAGCCTGACCGACGTAAGTCAGCAGCCCTATCGTAAGCATCCCGTGATTCCACACGCCACAGACCAGTTTGGCTGCGTGATGTGCCACCGCGGCCAGGGCGCTGCCACGACGATCGAGGAAGCGCACAGCAGTACCCGCGCGTGGGAGCAACCGATTCTTCCGGCGCGATATACCGAGTCTGGCTGTGGTCAGTGCCATCGTGCTGAGCTCGAGAGCACTCCTCAGCTGAACCAAGGACGCGCGCTGCTGGCGCGCTACGGATGTGTCCAGTGCCACACCATAAAATTGTCCGATGGCGGCGTCATGCAGGCAGCGCAGGATGCTCCATCCCTCAGCCACATTGCCGACAAGACCACGCGGGAATGGATCTTCGCCTGGCTGAAGGATCCACAGTCTTATGCAGTGTCGGCAGCCATGCCGAACTTCAAGCTGAAAGATGAGGACATTCGCGACATCTCTGCTTTCCTGATTGCGAATAGCTCACCAATTCCGGGAGACACGTTACCTGCGTTCAATCAGAAAGCGACGCCCGATCCGACTGCGGGCGCGAGCCTGTACGGAGAGTCGTTCTGCGCCTCTTGCCACGCGGTCCAGAACGCCGCAGGAAATCTCGTGGGTGGCAATGTCGGACCGGAACTCACCCGGATCGGTAGCAAGGCGAAACCGGAATGGCTACGCGCTTGGGTACGTAATCCGCGGATTTACGACGCGAAGACCGAGATGCCACACTATCGCTTCACCGATCAGCAGGTGGCGACGATGGAGGGTTTCCTGCTGGCCAAAAGCGATTCCGATTTCCTAGCCAATGTGCATCTTGAGCCCGCCACTCCGGAACAAGTCACTCATGGGAAGAGTCTGGTGATGGAATACGGCTGCGCTTCGTGCCACGAGATGGCCGGAATAAAGAAGCCGGAGAATTTCGCACCGGAGCTCACGAGGGTCGGCAGCAAATCTGTTTCTCAGCTGATCTTTCTTCCGGGGATCCCACACAGGATGCCCGACTACATTGCCAGCAAGATTCGCCAGCCGCGCGCATTTGCATCCGGATTGAAGATGCCGCAATACACCTTCACAACGTCTCAGATCGATGCACTGACGACGGCCCTTCTTGCGCAGAATGATCGAGCCCAGACTGTGCCTCCTTCCCTTACAGTGCCGGCTCCGCCCAGGTCGCACTACCGCCCGGCAGGGAAAGCAGGCCAGATCATGTCCGATCTCGCATGCTTTAGTTGCCACAGTATTAATGGCCGAGGTGGCGACATGGCGCCCGACCTCACATGGGAAGGCAGCTCGGTGCAGCGCAAGTGGTTGGATGAGTTCTTTCGTAACCCAGGTACGCTGCGGCCCGCGCTGATTCGCCGGATGCCCAAATTCAATCTGTCGAACGAAGATATTGCCACGCTCTCCGACTACATCATGACCGTGTATCAGAATCCGGATATCGATCGTGATTCCATGCCAGAGTCGGGCTACTCTCCCACGCTCGTGGAGCAGGGCAAGCAGCTCTTCTATTCGAAATACGCCTGTCAGTCGTGCCACATCGTCAATGTGAAAGCAGACAAGGGCTACGTCGGACCCACGCTCACGTCCATTGGATCACGCTTGACCGGAGCATGGATTTACCACTGGCTAAAGAACCCTCAAGCATTGCGACCCGGCACCGTCGAACCGAACCGCAACCTGAGCGACGACGAAGCGCGTCAGCTCACCGCTTTTCTGATGATGCAAAAAGGAACCATAAAAAAGGAGGCAGGGAAGCAATGACCGGCCAACGACTCTTATTCGACTGCCTGCTTCTGGCTCTTCCGGCTTGGGCTCTTATGGCAGGAACGGGATGTTCGCGGAAATCGGTAGCCGCAGCTGCGCCCGCGCCTGCGTACGGCTCCGCGATTGTTGAATCCAGCGGTGGCACACAGATCGGAGCGGCAGGGTCGGCTCTGGGCCAACCTGTCGTGGTTCAAGTGAATGATGATCAGAACAATGCGGTGACGGGAGCAGCCGTATCGTTCAAAGGCCCGGGCGGCGTGGTCTTCGACCCGCCAAACGGGATCACCGACTCGAGTGGTCAGTTCTCCACCGTGGTCACGCTTGGAGGAATGGCGGGACGCTATGAGATCGTTGCCACCACTATCACCAAGGCGCAAAAGCCAGTGGCTGTAAAGATCGAAGAGATTGCTCTCGACTACCAGCGCCGTCTCGGCCAGATTCTGGATGACAAGTACTGCTCGCGTTGCCACAATCCCGAATCTACGCCAGAGCGCGTCTCCAACTACGACAACCTCGAAGTGAAGCCGCACCCCTTCACCGAGGGTGAAACGCTGAACAAGCTGAGCGACGCCGATCTGACGGGCATCATCAGTCATGGCGGTCCCGCTCTGAATAAGTCGCCCCTGATGCCGCCTTATGGGTATACCCTCAGCAGGACCGAAATCCAAGCGCTGATCGCATACATCCGCATGGTTTCCGACCCTCCTTACCAAGCTCCGGGAATGGTTTATGCGCAAAAGTAAGTGGATAAAGTGTGTGCTCGTCACTGCCGTTCTTTCTTTGAAGGTTTTACCTGCTCAGGTCGTAGCACCTGTCGAAATCAAGGATCCGGAGTTGCGTTCGCTGCAGATGGAATATATGGACGATCTGAAGGCTGCGGGCACTGAAATCACCAATCTTTCTTTCGAGTATCCCTTCTATCTCAGCAAGAAGCTCGATCTCGATGAGCCGCAACAAAAAGCCGCCGACCATCGTTCGATTCGTTTCGATCATTACAACGGGAAAACTGTTCTCGCCATCACAGGCAATTACTACGCCGCTTACAGCACCACGCAGCTCAGCAAAGATCAGCGAGCCCGCAAAACGTTTCTCGCGGTCATTAATCCGATTCTGAAAGTCACCGTTCCGAAATTTCAGACAAATGCAGACGTTCAGGGGTACGCCTTTGAAGTGTCCCATCACGTCGTTGGCATGGTGATGGGTGTTTCGATGGAACGGCCTGAGAACCTCATGGTCTTCCTCCCGCAAAATGCCGCCCTTAAGCTTTTGTCAGGCAAAACCGATACAGCCCAACAGGCGGCCATTCTTGAAGGCCAGTACTTTCTGAACGCCGAACCGGTGACAATCTGGTTGAACGGGGAGGGGCCGCAACTAGGCATGAAGCCGCCCGTGCCGGAATCAGCCACCGAGGATGAGAAGCCGAAGGAGATGAAGGCCGAACTCGCGAGTGGAACCAACGGTGGCGACGCCTATGTACCGCCGATAAACGTTCCGCTTACGTTCCCGAAGCGTTCGACTCCAACAGACGATCCACCTCACGCCCCATCGGTTCAGCGTGACCTGTCGCCGGAGGCACTCGCGTCTCTGCAAGCGTCGAACAAGCCGGCACTCGCAGCCATGAGCAAGGAACTCGACTCTCAGGCTCATTTCGTCACGTACGCGCCCGCGAGTTTCGTGGCCTTTCACCAGGGAATCTTCCTCGAGATCTCCATCTACACGACGCTGACTGACACGTCTGCTGGATCGCGTTACAAGTTGGCCGCGGAGGCTTTTGACGAGCACATTGCGCACTTGATCCGTCCCGTGCTCGGCTATTTCAAACCGGATCCCAAAGAAGATCTAAGATTCGACGGAGTCGGATTCAGTACAACGATTCACCTGGCTGGGAAAACGCAAGCAACCCAGAACTCAGAGGCTGTGGAATTCTTCTTCCCTCTGGCCGCTCTACGTTGTTATGAGAAGTACGATTGCACCGGGCAGCAGCTGATCGACCGAGGGATAGTCCTGATTAACGGGGAACGGGTTAGCTTAGATCTGGAGATTGCGGAAGGCGCAGCGCGTTGAATCGAACGAATGAATCGTGCGCAGAGACCGCACGTCACTGATGAGCGACCTGAGACATGGGTGACACATTGTACCGGACACATAGGTAACACTTTCTCCCCTTAGGGGAGGGAGTGATGCCGTGGAAGGAGTGTTCGGTGGCTTCGCTTCTGAGTTTGAAATTAAGCCCGCAATTCCACGCTGGGCATCGGGCACGCGTTATCCAAAAACTTGGTGAAAGGCCAGGCGCTCAAGAAGCGCAGACGCATTGGTTTCGCCGTTGATGGCGATGCTTTAGCCGATCTGCAGTCACTTTAAACTTCCGAGTCGCCGACCACTCGATATGCGGGTCGCATGCCATCCGTTCAGCGACCAGAGGCCGGCATCCTTTGCATCGAGTTTAGTGGCTTTGGAACAATGCGACAGGAAACGCACTTCCCTCGGCTCGGCAGCCCGCATTGTTAGGATGCAGATGGTCTCCACTGTCGTAGTTCGGGAGCAATTGCGTAGGCCGACTCGGATCGCGTACAACCGCATCGAGATCCACCACGCCGTCGAATTCCCCACTGCTGACAATCCAGGCGTTGACCTTCTGTCGCACGCTTTCTTTCTCCGGGGTATAGAAAGTGATTGGAGGCCCAGGCGGCCCTAAATCCAGGAACGAGTTTTCGAATGGTGGGTTCGTCGTGCCGATGATTCGAATTCCCTTTTGATGCGCACGTGAAATGAGCTGCCGATAGCCGGCGATAATACTTTCAGCCTTGACGCCATCCGTGGCAGGTGTAAGCGAGCCGGGCATCGCGATGTCATTAATCCCTAGACCAACGATCACATACTTAACACCGGATTCCGTGAGCACGTCGCGGTCGAAACGTGCCAGGCCCGCTTGTCCCAGAACTGATCCAAATCGACCACCGGCCGCATCCACTGGGCTGTCATTCAATAGCCGATTGCCGATGATGCCTTCATTCAGGACACCCAACTCCGCTTTTCCGTCGAAACTTTTCTGCAACCGCTGAGCAAGCACATCCGGCCAACGCCCATTGCTGTCGGATTCAGTTCCATCTCCATCCGTGAGCGAAGAGCCAAACGCGACGATGGCTGCGCCGTGCGCGGAGACCTCAACGTCCACCCCGGTTAGGAAGGGCCACGTGTGTATCTTCTCTGACACTGGAAACTTTACGTTCGCCGTTGAGTCCCCAGTCTGTGAAACGTAGCTCGTCTGCAAGGCCAGAACGTGCAGCGTCTTCGCTTCGGTGCTCTCGGGCAGGAACAGGCTGACCGCCAGATCCGACAGAGCGGGTACCTCCAACAAGACTGGATCGCTCACCGCAATTGATCCTGCCGCAATGGTCGTGGACGATTTGCCCTCAAACTTCAGCATCCGGTCGGATGACGGATCAATGTCTGCCACGTCCGCTCTAAGGGCAATGTGTGCACTGCCGATAACCAATGGATGATCACCAAATGTGTTCGAGATCTTAATCCGTACTCTTGTCCCGCCAGTGCTGGAGTGCACGATAAGCCGCAAAGTTTGGTTACGGAAAATCTTGACATGCCCGGGTTCCGGAGGCTGCGGAGCTGTCGCCCAAGTCCCGATCCACTGTCTGCCCTTGGGATCCTGCGCCATCGCCAGCAGAGACAAAAGGCCAACGAGAATCCACGTACACGCGGCCGTAAAGAATCTGTTCATAGAGGCTGCTCGGCAGAAACGTCTTGCTGACATAAATACAGTTAGACGCCGGATAGCGAGTGCAGTAAGCACACTTGA
>Ga0126381_100004950_pt1 | contig 14563 bp, 15 predicted proteins | sample PanSoiMetPlot_28_FD_96465 | JGI IMG/M metagenome (GOLD analysis project Ga0126381, IMG submission 96465) | Tropical forest soil microbial communities from Panama - MetaG Plot_28 | ecosystem: Environmental > Terrestrial > Soil > Tropical forest > Bulk soil | place: Panama | collected 2016-02-17
GGGGAATGCTCGGACCATGCGGCGCGTGAAGCGCTAAGAGCGGTCAAGCGATTCACATACAACGCGTCTGCGGACTGTTGGCCGGGATGGAGCGTTCCGAAATCCTCGCCGGACACGTACGTTCTCGAACGTGCGCTTCGGCTGGCGGAGCGCTCCGCCGGGCTCGTCAAGAGACTAGGTCTTGGTCCGTTGCAGGAAGGGACTGGGGTTTGGCTTTGCGGAGCTCACGAACTCGCTCTCGGGCGGCACCAAGACGCTCACCGGGCGTTCCGTCTCGCGCGCGAGCACTATATTGTGGCCCAGGCGCCTGGTTTGGTGTTGTTAGCGGAAGGCTATATCACAATCGTGTTCCAGGTCGCCGGAGATCAGGTTCCGGCCTCGGATTCGGATCTAGAGCAGGTTTGTGAGAGGCTTTCTGCGGGCGGGTTCAAGGATGGTGCCGAATGGATCGAGCAGCTACGCACGGCCCAGCAGGTATTTACTTCACGTTGAGATGCTCGCCCAACCGGTAGACTTCAAGGTCAGCGGCTAACCCCGCCCGTTTTGCCTCGGGACATCAGACTGCACAAAGGGGATTTCACTAACATAGGCGGCACGGGAATTTTATGCAAATGGATGGAAATACGATCTTCATCACCGGCGGGACTTCAGGGATTGGGCGCGGACTGGCGCGGGCGTTTCATCAGCGGGGGAATCAGGTCATTGTTGCCGGACGCCGCGAGGAGCGGCTACGGGAGGTTTGCGAGAGCCATCCGGGAATGGCTTGGTTTGTGTTGGATGTCACGAAACCCGAAGCGATTCGCGATATCGCGGGCAGGGTGGTTGCCCATTTTCCCGCGCTTAACTGCGTCATTAATAATGCCGGGGTGCAGATGCATCTCAGTTTTGGCACAGACGGCGCGCTGGATGATGCGAGGTTACAGGAAGAGATTGGGACGAATCTGATGGGCCCGATTCGAGTGACGGCGGCGTTTTTGCCGCAGTTGGTGAAAATCGCAGGGAAAGACCCACTTCTCCTAAAATCAGGGAAAAGTGGGGCACCCACCGTGATTAACGTTTCTTCCGGGCTAGGGTTTGTGCCTATGGCGCGGTTTCCGGTTTACTGCGCGACCAAGGCGGGGATTCATTCCTGGACGATGTCGTTGCGGCAGCAGGTGCAGAGTTTAGGCGTGAAGGTGATTGAGATCGTGCCGCCTTGGGTGGCGACCGAGCTTGGAGGTGCGGGCAAGCCTGGCACCACCGCTGATGGGCATGGGCCGATCGCATTGGATGCGTTTATCGGCGAGGCCATGCGGGAGCTCGCGACCGGGCAGGATGAGGTTGTGGTGGCCGAGGCCAAGCGCTTGGTGGCGGCGACTTCGCTGGAGACGGCGAAGAAGGTGTTTTCGTTTATGAATGGGTGAGTGGCCCGGCGTCACAGTGGTCCGGTGAGGCGGAGGAGGAAAGGTTCAGGTGTCCCTACGGGACACGGTTACATTGTGGTGCGCGGCCCGGATTGGAAACCTGCGGAAGCAGTCAGGTCCGAATTAGGATTTCTCGCCTTGCCGCGTCGGTATTAGCCGCCAGGTTTGTGGTATTTTCGTGGGTTCGCGTCTGGGAGTGCGGACATTCGTCAGCGTTCCTCCAATCTTGATTTCTGCCGAGAAATTCATGGACAAGAAATTTCGGGTGTTTGCTACCTGCGATATTGGTGAAGCGATTGAGTTGGTGCGCAAGCGGGGGTATGAGGTGGAGGTGTATCCGCATCCGGAGGCACCGCCGAAGAAGGTGATTGTAGAGAAGGTGAAGTCGGGGATTGATGGGCTGATTACGACTCTGCGCGATCCGATCGATGCCGAGATCTTTGAGGCTGGGAAGGAAAGGCTGAAGGTTGTGGCGCAGTATGCTGTCGGATTTGACAACATCAACCGGGCAGACGCGAACCGGTACAAGATTCCGTTCACAAATACTGCAGACGTGCTCACCGAGGCAACGGCCGAGTTTGCATTTTTTATGATGGGCGAACTGGCGCGGCGGATGTGGTCGGCGGAACATTTGGCGCGGGAGAACAAGTGGGGATTCTGGCATCCCTACTTGCCGTTCCTGGGCGATGAAGTGAGTGGCAAGACCGTTGCTGTGATTGGGACTGGAAGGATCGGGCTGGCATTCATCAAGAAATGCGTTGGGTTCGACATGAATGTGCTTTGCTACGACCCGGCTTACGAGAATCATGCATTTGTGAAGACCGTGCAGGAAATTAACGATCTGCGGCATGCGCGCGGGCTCACGAGAGAAAAGGCTTGGATCAGGTATTTGGGGTTTGAAGACGCGCTGCGCGGGGCGGATTTTGTGAGCATCCATGTGCCGCTGCTGAGGCAGGGTGAGAGCGCGACACCGACGTTTCATCTGTTTAACGAGAAGACATTGCGGCTAATGAAGTCGACGGCCTTTCTGGTGAATACTTCGCGGGGTCCCGTGTTGGATGAAGCGGCGCTGGCGCGGGCGTTGCGTGAGAACTGGATTGCTGGCGCGGCGCTGGATGTCTATGAGAAGGAGCCGCTGCCCAAAGACTCTCCGCTGCGGGATCCGGCGATTGAGGATCGGTGCCGACTGATGCCGCACTTTGCCAGCGCGGCGAGAATCACTCGGCTGTCGGCCGATCCTGAGAAGGGGATGGCGGGCCGTTGCGTGCAAGGACTGATCGATGTGCTTGAAGCCAACTACGGTGGGGATGTCACCCGGATGCCTTATGTGGTGAATAAGGAGGCATTTGGGAAATGAACGCCTGTGTTTTTCTGACATACCCGGACGAACCCGAAGCGGCGTTACACCCGCTGCCTCGATGGTGCCGGCAGAATACATGGGTGTCCTTCGCCGCCAAAGGCTGCGTCTCAGGATAACAATCCCCTATCGGCAAAAGGACCTCACCACGACCGTTCAAGCGAGGAATCTTGTCAGTTACGGGGTTAGAGAGTATAAGGAGAAGTCCATTTCTGGTACCGCCTTGGTCGGTTCGCGGGTACAATAATGGGGCCTGGGCAGTAGCATAAGGATTACGATGAGGAAACTATTTCTAGGAGTGGTAGGGTGCGCGTTGCTGTGGGCGCCTACACTGTGGGCATTCGATTCTCTAGAACACCCTGGGCTGAAGCTGGAGCCCCCGCCGAAGGAAATTCAGTTGCGCGATGGCGGCTTCCATGTGTCCTCGCGCACAAAGATTTTCGTGCTAAAGGGGCATCAGTCAGAGGATCGTATTGCGGCTGAGACGCTGGCAGAAGAGGTGCAGGATCAGTCCGGTTTGCAGCTCGAGATTGTAGGGATGAAGGCGAAGGGAAAGGTCGAGGGCAAGTCGATCGTGCTGGCGCGGTTGACCGATCCGCGAGTACGACGATTCCTGGCCAAGAACGGGCTGAACGCGGACCAGGCTGTAGGCGCGGAAGGGTATCTGCTGTTCTCCGACAAGAAGCACTTGATCGTGGCCGCGAATACGGGTGAAGGATTGTTTTACGGTGTGCAGACGCTGCGGCAGTTGCTGCGGCCGGCAACAAAAGGGGTGATGTGTCCGGCGATCGGCATTCGGGACTGGCCGAGCATCAGCGTGCCGGCGCATGTGTCGAGCGGACCCGTGATCGTGAAGAACGAAGCAGGCCCGCGGGCGTAGAGTTTTATTTCGCTTGGTGAGGCGTCCGTTGGTGGACGCCTTTTCTTTTTGCGCGCCAAGAGCATTCACCAGCGCACAGAGACACAGAGAAGGCAAGAAAGTTGAAGGTCTGAACTTCTTGCTTGGGCGGGAGGCTCCTGGCGCTGACAGACAGCAGATTCCTCGCCGTTTTCGCTCCTTGGAATGACAAGGCTCATTTAGGTGTCTCGTGACTCGTGTCCCTGTGGTGAAGAAGTTTCGCGATGAAGGATTTTCCTTAAGCATCGCATAGAATCCAATCCATGTTTTCTGAACGAACGAATTGGCGTCTGGCGCACAACCGGTTCACGCAGGCGGTGGAGGAGGTGCGGGCGCGTGGCGCGAAGATTCTGGATTTGACGGCCTCGAACCCGACGCACGTGGGACTGACGTATGACTCGGCCGCGATTTTGGAGGCGCTCGGATCGGAGCGGGCGCTCGATTACGATCCGCAGGCGAAGGGGCTGCTTTCGGCGCGAGAGGCGGTGGCTCGGTATTACGACGAGCGGTGTGCTCCTGGTGAGAGAGACGGTCGAAGCAACGTCTCTACGGGGGCGAGCAGTGCCGGGGCGGTTGATCCAGAGAGGATTGTGCTGACCGCTAGCACTAGCGAGGGGTATTCGTATGTGTTTCGGCTGCTGTGCAACGCGGGAGATGAGTTGCTGGTGCCGAAGCCGAGTTATCCCTTGTTTGAGTTTCTGGCGGACTTGCAGGATGTGAAGCTGGTGCCATATCCGTTGATTTATGACCACGGGTGGCAGATGGATTTTCCCTCGCTGGAGAAAGTGGTGACAAAGCGGACGCGCGGGGTGGTGGTGGTGCATCCGAACAATCCGACGGGGTCGTACGTAAAGACGGGGGAGCTCGCGAGTCTGAACGAGTTCTGCCGGGCGCATGGGCTAGCGTTGATTGTGGATGAAGTGTTTTTGGATTATGGGATCGAGTTCCCACTTCCGGCAAAAGCGGCGAGAAGTGGGGCACCCCACTTTTCGCATAGCAGTTTTGCCGAGAATCGAACGGCACTGACTTTTACCTTGAGCGGGTTGTCGAAGATTTCGGCGCTGCCGCAGATGAAGGTGGCTTGGGTGGTGACTAGCGGGCCGACGGATCAGGTGGAGGCGGCGATGGGGCGGTTGGAGGTGATTGCCGATACTTATTTGTCGATGAACGCTCCGGTGCAGTGGGCTGTGCCAGTGCTGCTGGCGCAGAGGAAGAGTATTCAGGCGCAATTGATGGATCGAGTGCGGGCGAATTTGGCCGAGTTGGACCGGCAGTTGGCGGAACAGCAGGCTTGTCAGCGGTTGGAGGTTGAAGGTGGATGGTATGCCATCGTGCGAGTTCCGGTGATGCGGTCGGATGAGGAGTTGGCGATTGAGTTGGTGCGGGAGAAGAGTGTGATGGTGCATCCGGGGCATTTTTATGACTTTCAGAGTGATGGGTATTTGGTGTTGAGTTTGATTGGGGTTGAGGAGGAGTTTGCGGCAGGGATTAGTCGGATGCTTAGGCATGCGCATTGTCACTGAGGCTCAGACGCGAACTGAAAATCCTCACTTCTGGCCATTTCGGCCAGAAGTGGGCACCCGCGCAAAGTCTACAGTTCAGAATCCCCCCTCTAAACGTCGCAAAATACGCGACGTTTAGAGGGGGACACCCGTCTTTCCTTATTCAGGACGTTAAAGAGTGGTTTATCATCCGCCGCTGACGGCGGGGACGATGGAGATTTGGGTGTCGTCCGACACTGGACTGGCGAGGCCTCCGGTGTCGCGGATGTTTTCGTTACCGATGAAGATGTTGATGTGCCGGCGCACTTGACCCTGCTCGTTGACAACGCGATCGCGCACGCCGGGGTGGACCGTCCAGAGCGCCGTAAGGGCATCCGAGACGGTTCCACGGGCGAAGGCGATTCCCGCTCTCGATGCTGACTTAGAGCGAGAGGGCGAAGGCTCAGGTTCTTTCGACGCTCGTATGGGCATGATCGTGCCATCCTCAATGATCGCGGTGCGAACGCAGACGATCGAAGGCAGACTGTCGTGAATTTTCTGCCAGTTCTTGCCTTCATCGCGCGAGCCGAAGAGTTGTCCGCTGCGAGTTCCGAAGTAGAGTCCTGCGGGATCGTAGGAATCGGCGGTTAACCCGTCGCGCAAAACCGTTTCATAGGCCTGCTTCTGCGGCAGGCCGCGCATGAGCGGCTCCCAGGAAACTCCGGCGTTGCGGGTGCGATAGATACGCAGGCGGCCATCATAGCTCGGGAGCCAGACCCTTTCCGTAACACATCTCGTGCAAAGACTTGCCTTCGACGAGTTCCATCACGATGTAGAGGTCGCCGTTCGTCTCGCCGACTTCATGAATCGTGCAGATATTTGGATGAGCCAGCGAGGAAGAAGCTCGCGCTTCCTGCAACAGATTCTGGCTCGCAGAAGCTTCGAGGCCTGCGCTTTTCTTGACGACCTTTACGGCCCCGTCGCGATGAAGGACTTCGTCGTAGGCGCGATAGACAACGCCCATGCCACCTTCGCCGATCTTTGCAGTGATGCGGCAATGCCCCAGAACCTGGCCGATCAAAAAGACACTCCTTTATTTCATGCTAGGGGCAGCGCGAGGCCAGGTCAACGGATGAAAGGGTATATGTGTATGTGATGTCGAAATGTACACACTTGGTCTGTGACTGAGATTTGGGATCAGATCATCCTATGCTCAGCTCAGATGAGATCAGCATCATCATCTTTTCCCTTTTTCCTCAGACCAGCTCATTCCCCCAAGTCAACTCAGATGAATCCGGGTGTGGTTTATTTCCTGGACGATGCGCGGGGGCGGACATTGGGATGATGTGTGGAGACTGAGCCCTGTTACCACATCAACTTCAATCCAAATTGAATTTGTCGCGAAGTTGTTGAAGTACCGGTGATCGCTCCTGCCGTGCCGGACGTCTTTGTACCCGTAGTGGAAGACGTAAAGGTAATCAGATTGGGCGTGTTAAAGTTCGCCCGGTTCAGCAAGTTGAAAATCTCAGCGCGAAATTGTAATGAAGCCCCTTCGCTCAACGGCGTAGTCTTGAAGGCGGAGAAATCCCACGTGACCAACCCCGGGCCGATCAAAGTATTCCGGCCCAGATCGCCCCAGAAACCGCTATTGGCTGGTGGCGCGATGAAGGCCTTTGGATCGTACCATTGCGAGGGCTTGCCAAGAATCACAGGACCCGTGAAGTTCGGATTCACAAACGGCCGCACAGGATTTCGTGTGTCCCCGCTGTTCGAAGGGTTATAGCTGAGCTGCGGCGTGAACGGGAATCCCGATTGAACGGTCACAATACTATTCACGGACCACCCGCCGACCAGAGCATTGCTCCAACCCTCCAGGCTTTTGCCAATCGGTTGTCCTTTCCCGAATGGCAGCATGTAAATCGCATTGATAACGCCGATATGGCGCACATCGTAAGTTGCAAGACCATAGTCCGCTCGCAGATTGAAAGGGTTGGACACAAGTCCTGGGGCATTAGCGGCAGCCGTCGCGTTCAGCGAATCTCCGTCATCCAGAGCCTTCGACCACGTGTAAACGCCACGCAAGGACAATCCTCTGCTGAAGCGCCGGTTCACATCCACCTGCAGCGCGTTGTAATTGCTGATGCCTGAAGAGAACCAAGTCCACGTATTCGCAATTGTGGCGTTCGCTCGCGGTGCGCCAGCAGGAATGTAGTACGCTCCCGCGGGCACCGGCTTCCCCGCAAGCGGAGACCCGATGGGAAAACCGATAGCGGGAGAATTCGTAGCGGTGGTCGGTTGGCTGGGATCCCATGTCGGATACACCGCCGGGCATGGCGAAGCCGGACAGATGACTGGAAATGGTTCGTTCGCGTCAATGCCAATCAGTTCGTGGTAGCCGTGACTTCCGACGTAGCCTACAGTCAGCGACGTGTCGGGCGTAACCTCCTGTTGGACCCTCAATGACCACGAAATCAGCGTTGGCGTTTTCATGTCCGGTTGCACTCCTCCAGGAACGAGCTTTGCGCCCGTTGGCGGAACTGCTGAAGGATCAATCGGCAAGGAAGAGACAGGAAATGGCGTGGTAGCGCTGCCGACACTGTAAACTGGGTTGAATGGCGCGTTCTGATCGGTACGATAACCAAGCGCATCCTGCAGGTCGTTGTACATGCCGAATCCGGCTCGGATGACGGTTTTCTCCGACAGCGGACTCCACGCCAGTCCGATGCGAGGTTGCGGCAAAAACTTTGCATTGTTCTCGGTAAAAAGCGCCTTGCTGATATGTGGCTGATCCGAAATCACGCCATTGGGAAACGTGTAGTTGGCAGCGCGCCCGTGCGCCTCGTTCCATCCGGTCGTGAACTCCTGTCTGAAACCAAGTGACATCGTCAGTCGAGCAAAAACGCGAATTGTGTCTTCCGCATACCATGCCCCAAACAACGACCGCCAGTTCATCTGCGTCGGTGCCGGATCCCACAGAAAGCTCGACATGTTTCCAGCCAGGAAATTCGTCAAGCTCGAAAATGTTGCCTGCCCGTACTGGCTGAGTGCAATGGTTTCATTGGACTGGAACCGCTGGAACCACGCGCCAAACGTCAGTTGATGCCGCCCGCGAGTCATCGCCACCCTGTCTTCAAACGTGTAGAGATTCCGCGCAATCGTAAGATTGCTCCCGTTGTTGCTGCCGGCGAGTCCGATTGCCGCCTGCGGATTCGACGCCGCACTCCCTCCGACAACAACTGCGCCCACCTGATGTCCCAACAGGAAACCAGAGACCGACTCCGCCGGGGTGCCTGGAGTAGGCAGACCGGTAAAGAAGTACCCCGCACGCGAATATCCCACACGTGCCACATTGAGTGTCGATGCCGAAAACGAATGCGTTTCGTCCAGACTGAACACCTGTTCGCGCAGCGTGAGCTTATCTGAGCTGTAAGGATCCAACACCGTCGCAGTGAAATCCTCTCCATCATCAATGGTGTACACAGCCGAAAGAGAGTCTTTCGAAAAGATGTTCTGGTCAAACCGCACCGTGCCAAAGTCGTCTCTAATCGTTTGCAGTGGGCTGCTGAAAAATTGAGCGATGCCATCAAAATCCGGTGCATTGGCCGGAGCCTCGGGCCAGAGATTCAGCAAAGGCTGAACACTAGTTACTGCGGCGGCACGTGATGCAGCATCGGGAACAAAAGCTGCTGACGTCTGGTGAAGGTGCTGGCGCAACCCTTCATAGTTCCCAAAGAGGAAGGACTTGCCTCGACGGATCGGCCCCCCAAGCGCCGCGCCAAACTGGTTGCGCTGGAATGGCGGCGCTGCCCCCTGATCAAAGTAATTCGGAGCATCCAGCGCGCTGTTCCGCAAAAACTCGTACACGCTCCCGTGAAGATCATTAGTTCCCGACTGCGTGACAATCGTGACCTGCCCCCCAGGCCGCTTGCCAAATTCCGCTCCGTAAGAATCGCGTAGAACATTGAACTCCCGCACTGCTTCAACGCCAAGCAACTCTTGGCTGGTGCCGCCGGGCTGCATGTTGTTCTCCGCCGCCCCGGTAAACTCGACGCCATTCAAGAGGAAAATGTTTTGCTGCGGACGATTTCCAGAAACCGCAAAGTTGTTCCCTGTGGTCGAATTGGAGACGCCGATTCCGCCAGTTTTCTCCGACGTGAAGTTCACAATTCCTGGATTCAGCGGGAGAAGCAGGTCATAACTGCGCCCGTTCAGAGGCAGATCCTTCACTTCTCTCTCTCCCACCAGGCCCGAGATATCTTGAGTCGTTAAGCTCACGACCGGAGCATCTGCGGTCACCTTAACCTGTTCGCTAGTCTGTCCAACATGTAGACTTAAGTCGATGTTCGCATCCTGGCCGACTGCAAGGCTAATGCCAGATCGAATCGCTGCGGCGAATCCGTCCTTGCTGACCTGGACCTCATAGAGTCCCACGGGCAACAAGAAAAATCGGTATCGTCCACTTTGATCTGTTGGAGCAGTACGAGAAACTCCGGTATCGAGGCTCTTCGCAGTTATGCTTGCTCCCACGACCGCAGCTCCTGAAGGGTCCGTGATCACACCGGACAAGCTTGCCGACACTTGAGCAGCGGAGAATGGCGTGACAATGCACGCGCACAGCGATGCACAAATCCACAGCGCAGAAGACGTGATTCGGCGCGTAAAGCCGGGCAGAAGATTACAAGAAGTTATTCTTCCACCTCGCAACCCGGGCGATTGTGCAATGCGGCGCATCGTTTTTCCTCCGAAAGAGTGATCCTAAGAATCCAAGAAGTGTATATTACGTGTGATTGTGAAGTCGAATTCAATGCGGAGACCTACGGTTTATGCCGAAGTGACCGCATCACCTGCAGTCGCCTTGTTGAGTAGGATCGCTTCCAAATGTTCAAGGACAGCAAAACTCGATCGTCAAAGCAGCCGACGGAAGAGCTATTGAAGCCACGCGACGCAGCTGTGGAACTTCGCGTCAGCCTCCCCACGATTAAGCAGTGGATTTACAAGAAGAAGATCCGCAGCATTTGCACGGCTGGGGGACACCACCGTATTCCTCAGAGTGAAGTGGACCGACTGCTGTTTCGGACCCGAGCAAAAACAGAGCCTCAACGAAATCTTCTAAAGCGTCGCCTCAGTGGTAGGAACCAGTTGGTCGGCAGGATCGAACGCGTACAAATTAGTGGTCTGATGGCAGAAGTGATCATTTCAATCGGAGGGCAGCAGATCACGTCGATTATCACAGCGCGATCGGCCCGCGAGATGAACCTGAAACCGGGCCAGACCGCTGCTGCCCTCATCAAGGCCACAGAGGTAATGATTCTTCGAGTGTGACATGAAAAGACTGTTCTCGTTATCCCTGTTGCTGTCCCTGGTGTTCACGAGCGCCGTTCTCCAGTGTCAACAGCTGATCGTGGAGACCGACGGAGGGAAGCAAATCCTGAGTCGCGCAGATCTCGAAGCTCTACCCCACGTAAAAGTGACGGTATCTGAGCATTCCGCTCCTCCGGTGACCTTTGAAGGAGTAACCGTGAAAACGGTGCTGGAGAAGGCAGGTGTCAGTTTCGGAGAAGCAATGAAAGGCAAACGACTCGCCAACTGTCTGCTTGTTGAAGCTGCCGATGGTTATCGAGCTGTCATCGCTCTACCGGAGTTGGACCCGGCATTCACAGACAAGCAGGTAGTGCTCGCGTTTCTACGGGAGGGCAAACCTCTCAGTGAAAAAGAAGGGCCATTGCGGATCGTCATTCCAGACGAAAAAAGAATGGCCCGTTGGGTTAGGCAGGTAACGACGCTAAAGATCGTAGACGTGCAGTGAACAGATCAATGAAAACGTAAAAGACAAGTTCGTGCTCGGCGAGAACATTTCCCAGACAGCATCCTTCGTCATATCTGGCTCGGCAGATATCGGGATAGTGGCGCTGTCCCTTGCAATGTCTCCAACCATGAAAGACAAGGGGCGCTATTCCGAGATTCCCTCGACTGAGTATCCGGCGATCGACCAGGCGTGGGTGATTTTAAGTTCGTCGAAAAATAAGGAACTCGCACAGGAATTCCTCTCGTACGTGAGAAGCGCAGTGTTTCTGATCTCCTCGCAACGTACGGCTTCGACGTGAGCGGTTGAACTGGCAAGTACGGCCAATGTCATGCACCTCTATATCGTTGTCGGCTGCAAAACCAGCAATTGCAAAACTGCCCACGTCCTCATGCATTTGGGCGAGAAAGGGCAAACGCCGCCGACTGTGGAGTATTGGATGTCTTATCCGTTGATCATTGAGTGCCCAAGTTGTGGTGAGACCTACGACTACTCGGATTCAGAGGAGAGACTTTGGCAAACAGAACTTCCCGCACCACCAGAAGGCCATCTCGACAGGCTTGCAAGACCTGGATGAGGCCAAAAGTTGGGTCAAGGTTTTAGGTTGGCTCGAAGAGAGACACGAAACCTATGTCGATTATGACAAACTCGAGCATCAGCGCCAGGAAGAGTACTGGAAATGGCGTCACGAGCGCCAGGAACACGAAGAGCACGAGCATCAGTAGGGAATGCAGAGCGACGCGTTTCAGCGGTGGCGCCATCGTGTACCAATGGCGGTAGGGATGCTTCGACGCCGGGTCAGCCCCGCTGTTCTCGGCCTGACAATGGTTGGATTGTCCAGTCTCAACGGCCGAAAATCCCGCTCTAAACGTCGCACCCCACGCGACGTTTAGAATGGGGCACCCGAAGTAGTTTTCCGCGTCCTTCGGCTTCGGTTTTGGGCTATAATCCCTCGCATCATGCCTGCCGCATCTGGGGGAGCTGCCAAGGCCGTCGGGATGGTTCCTGACGAGCTTAAGTTTGAACCGAAGTCCAAAGGGCTCGCCACCCCGCGAAAGAAGAAACCCAAAGAATTGGCGGTGATCACGGAGTGCTGCACGGGATGCGCGGGGTCGCCTGCGTGCGTGGAGTACTGTCCGGTGGAAGACTGCATGTTCTGGGTGCCGGATGAGGATCATCCGCCGTTCGGACGGATTCAGGTGGATCCGATTCTTTGCATTGGTTGCAAGAAGTGCCTGAGCAAGGGGCCGGATGGGTGCTTCCTGGACGGGTGCCCCTGGGATGCCATTGTGATGGTCGACACGGTCGAAGTGGAAAAAGAAGTTGGGCCGATGGCGATTTAGCCCTGGCTTTGGGGCTTCCGGCTTCAGCACATACTCTTCACTTTGAGTTGTCAGCCTGAGGACCGCAGTTTTGGCGATCCGAAGGACCTCTACATTTCCTCTCCAGCATTTCAGCTTTCGACCAACCCATAGACCCTGCACCCGCGGGCCTCAGGATGACAACGCCGTGTTGCGCTACTTTGCTCTAGCTTGAATTGCTTTCTCCGTCTCTAGCGCTTGTCGGCGGACGTCGTTGGAGATGTCGGGTAGGTCGCGTTGGTAGGGGCGGATGGCGGGCAAGTCTTCCGGTTGGCCGATCAGGTACAGCGCACGGAGGGCTTCCCAGACTTGATCCGCGGCCGGATCGACTACCGCGATTTCCGCTCCTGCGATTACGTTTGCTCCGGTTGCAACGACGGAACGGATGCGTCCCGGGATCGGAGAGCGGATTTCGAGGGGCTGATTGGTACCCGGGGTTGAGAGCTTGGCGATCAAGCCACCTTGGTGGATGGAGGTGCCGGGACGGTCGGAGTCGACGATTCGACCCGCGGCAGGCGCGGTGATCTGGGCCGGTTGGAGCAGCGCGACGATTTGCGGCCGTCCGGTGGCGTCTCCGAAGCGGACGAGCGACAGCGCGGCGTTGCCGCGGACCATCGGGGAAGAATCTTGCAGCATTTTCAGTAGAGCGTCGTGGAAGCCAGCGCCGGTTGCGTCTTGTCCCATCACCCAGGCATCGGTGTTGCGGACTTCTTCTACGGGATTGGTTGAGAGACGGAGCAGGTCGGGGTACCACTGTTGGGCGGTGGCGTCGTTGTGCGACATGCGATCCCCGAGTTGAACCAGGGCATGCTGCATGTGCCGTGGCTTCTTGTCATCGTGCAGATATTCGGTGAGTTGCTGGTCGGAGAGATGGCGTCCGAACCAGGTGTTCCACCAGAAGAGGAAGGGCATGAGAACGATGAGCCATCCCGTGACGAAGAAGAGGACCTTTTGGGTACGCGACATCGAGCGTTTGGGTTTGGGAGTCGGGTCGGGTGTTTGCGTGGGAAGGTCGGGTTGAACAGACATGAGGGCTGAGGGAGTCGGGCGCTGGTCTTTCGCCCCTTCGCGGCTGCTGCAGAGGCGGCTTCTGGTTTGTCAATCTACAAAACTGTCTACGCAAAGACAGCGCTCGCTCCGAAAGGGAACTATAGCAGAAGCCAAAAGGTAACGAGGAGCCGGGCGTCATTGCCGTGTCTGTGAATCGCGAATGCGGTTAGAGCCGTTGCATTCATATTACTCCTGACGCAGGACGAACCACGAGCTAAGGGTGATGAGGAACAGGCTGCCGATTGCACCGAGCAGGATCGTGCCAGTTGCTGCGCTGGAGAAGGACATGTCGACGGACTTCAGGTGAGCTGTGAAATCAGAGATCCACGACGAGGAGTTCCGAGGCGACAGGATGAGCCAGGGTAGGGAGATCGCAGCTGCGACCAACGTGGCGATACGCGCGATGCGGATGGGCTGGGTGGCCTTTGCGATTGCTTGTTCGCGCGCTACCGATTGAGCGCGCCGCCACACAACCGCTGCATCAGGGGGACGGACTTCGGCCAAGGGGGGAGCTACTTCCTGCACAAGCACGTGTGTGACCTGCACAATTTCGGAGCAGACTTCGCAGACGCCAGCGTGGGCTTGCAACTCGTCTGGTAGCTTGCCATCAACGAGGGCGGCGATGACTTCCGCTTCGCGCGTGCAGGAGTTTGGGTTCATTGGGAAATCTCCGGGTCGGGTGTGGTTTTCTGGGTCATGAGGTCGGCCATCTTGCGGCGTGCGCGAAACAGCAGCAGGCGGATGCTCCCGCAGCGCAGGCCGGTGGATTCGGCGATTTCCTGATGGCTGGAGCCTTCGACGTAGGCGAGCCAGAGGAGTTGGCGTTCGCGCGGCTTCAGGCGTTCGAACGCCCGGCGGACGCCGAGTTTCCTTTCGAGATGAGACGCGGGAGCGGGGATCTCGACGGCGTTTTCGGCCGGGAGGAGATCTTTTGTACGGCGCCAACGGTCGCGGACCAGATTGCTCGCGATGCGGAAAAGATAGTTTCGCATCTGGCGCTCGTCCATTGCGGGGAGGCGAGCGGTGAGCAGGCGACAATAGGTCTCTTGAAGGATATCTTCCGCGAGGTCAGGCCTTCGGGTGATGCAGACCAGGAACCGCAGCAGAGGCGCGGAGGTCCGCTCGTAGAATGTGCGGAAGGCGGACTCATTCATGCGGACTCTACCGTCCGTCTCTGCGTCAACGGCGTCGTGTGTCGATGTGAGTTCCA
>Ga0126381_100004951_pt1 | contig 14563 bp, 10 predicted proteins | sample PanSoiMetPlot_28_FD_96465 | JGI IMG/M metagenome (GOLD analysis project Ga0126381, IMG submission 96465) | Tropical forest soil microbial communities from Panama - MetaG Plot_28 | ecosystem: Environmental > Terrestrial > Soil > Tropical forest > Bulk soil | place: Panama | collected 2016-02-17
CCACCGAGCTGACCGAGGTCAACATCAACCGCGTCATCCAGGAAACCCTCTCTCTGATCGACCATCAGCTCAAGAAGGCTGGAATTCAAGTGAAGGCGCGCCTGAACGCTTCCGCTCCGATCAAGGGAAGCACGGGCAAACTGCAGCAGGTATTTCTCAACCTGTTCCTCAACGCGCGCGATGCCATGCAACCCGGTGGCACGCTGGAAATTGAAACCGCATCCGACGATTCCGGCGTCCACATAGATGTGTCGGATACTGGCCACGGAATCTCCCCGGAAAATCTCCATCGCATCTTCGACCCGTTCTTTACGACCAAGGGCGCAAAGAAGGGTACTGGGCTCGGCTTGTCAGTGACATACGGAATCATGCAGGAACATAACGGATCGATTGAAGTCTTCCCGTGCCCATCTGGAGGCACGCGTTTTCGCCTGGAGTTCCCGGGGGTGAGGAAGCCGGTCCATGCCTGAAGCGGCGATTCTGGAGGACCGCAAATCCACCACCACCAAGGGACGTCTGCTGGTCATCGATGACGAGAGCGAGATCCGCGAAGGTCTCGAACTCTTGCTGACCATGGAGGGCTACTCGGTCGACCTCGCGCAGAATGCGACGGAGGGCGAGAAAAACCTGGAATCCCGCCTCTATGACCTCGTGCTCCTCGACGTCATGATGCCGGACCGCTCCGGCATGGAGGTCCTGCGCGATCTGCGCGACCGCGGTGACGATACACCGGTCTTCATGATTACCGCCTACGGGTCGGTGGAAGCGGCGGTCAGCGCGCTCAAGATCGGCGCCAACGACTACTTCCAAAAGCCCTGGGACAACGAAAAACTCCTTATCGAGATCGACCGCGTTCTCGCCGGGCGCCGTCTTCAGGACGAAAACCTCGAACTCAAGCGGGCCCTCAAGCAGCGCTATAACTTCAGCAACATCATCGGCAAGGGCGAACGGATGCTCCGCCTGCTCGATCTGGTCGGACAAGTGGCTCCCAGCCGCTCCACCATCCTCATCACCGGCGAAACCGGTACTGGCAAGGAGCTTGTCGCCAAAGCTATCCACGCCAATTCGCCGCGCGCGGATCACGCCTTCGTCGCGGTCAACAGCGGCTCCCTCCCCACCGACTTGCTGGAATCGACCCTCTTCGGCCACGTCCGCGGCGCCTTTACCAGCGCCAGCACAACGAAAGAAGGTTCGTTCGAAATCGCCGACAAGGGCACTATCTTCTTCGACGAAATCGGCACCATCGGGCCCGAAACGCAGGCCAAACTGCTGCGCGTCATCCAGGAAAAGGAGTTCACCCCGCTCGGCTCGAACGATACCATCAAAGTCGATGCGCGCATCCTCGCCGCCACCAACGCTGATCTGCGCAAACTGGTCGACGAGGGCCGCTTCCGCGAGGACCTCTACTACCGGCTCAACGTCATCAACATCGTGCTCCCGCCTCTTCGCGAACGCAAGGAAGACATTCCATTGCTGGTCGAGCACTTCTTCACCAAGTATTGCCGTGAAAACGAGAAGTTCCTCGGGCCCGATGGCAAATCGGTTCTCCGGTTCGCGCCCGAAGCCATGCAGGTACTGATGGACCACAACTGGCCGGGCAATGTCCGCGAGTTGGAAAATGTTCTCGAACGAGCCGTGGTCCTGGCCTCCGAAACGCTCGTCCCAATCGATGTTTTCCCTGAGCAGTTGCTGATGGCGAGCGGCATCCGCGTTCGTCAGGGCGATGGCGCGCTGCCTCCGGATGCCTCGCTCTACGAAATGGTGGCTGAGTACGAGCGACGGCTCATCATCGAAGTTCTCGAAAAAACCAACTGGAGCCAGACCGATGCGGCCGATATCCTCCGTATCCCGCTCTCGACTCTCAACCAGAAGATCAAGCGCCTGAAGATCGAAATCAAGCGGCGGGGCCAGTAGCCATTCCGAACAGCCTCTTCGTGTAAGCGATACTCGCTTCCAGATCTTCGCGCTCCCGCTGCTGAGCCTGATCCTTCGGCGGCGGCGTGTACGGATGCGGCTTCCCGCGCTCGGCAATCGCCGCGAATCGCTCGAACTCCCACGCGGGATCGTTCCGGTAAGCGTCCCAGAATTTGGGATCCCGATAAGCGAAAATGCGCGGCGCCGTCACGATGCATTCCATGGAGAGCGCTTTTCCGGGACAAAGCTCCGCGTACTTCTTGACATAATCATCGATCCCCACGTTGCCTTCGCCCATCCGCGTCCAAGCCACCGCCGCGCCTTCCGGCACGCGCCACACCGCGCTATCCCGAACGTGGCTCGTGAGCACATAAGGATGCAGCGTATCGAGCGTCAGGTGCGGGTCCTCGATGGTCCACAGCGGATTTCCCGAATCCAGGCATACGCCGACGAAATCCTTCCCCGCCTCTTCTACCAGCATCTTCAGCTCGCGGGCCTGCATGTCGCCGGCATGGTTCTCGATCGCCATCTTGAGATTCGCGTCCATCACCACCGAACGCGAGTTCCGCAGCACCTTGACCATGCTCTCGATGTTCCGCTCGATCTGCCCTGCCTTACGATCCTCCATGCTGCCCAGCACCGAACGCACGATGTGCGACCCCACCGTCGTCGCCGCTTTCACCATCTTCGCTACCTGCTCTTCGGCCGTTCCTTGTGACGCGTCGAACATCTTCGACGTTGGGCAGATTGATCGCATCCCGATTTCCACTTCGATGCCCAGTTCTTCAGCGTGCTGCCGGACGCGCTTCAGGTTCTCTTCATCCAGTCCGCCGATGAAGCGGACCTCGGAAAAATGCACCACCTTCGCATTCTGCTTGGCGCAATAATCCAGGTACTGAATCGGCGACCAGTTTTGCGAACGGATGCTGAAAAGATCGATCCCCAGTTTCAACTGTGGTTGGGTTTGGGCGGCAGCCATAAATGGAACTCCGGCGGCAAGGGTGAGAAATTCTCGGCGTTGCATGAAACCCGGATTGTATCAAGCCCCGCGGTAGAATTCGAACATCACTCCCGCCCTGGCTGAGCATTTCCGCAAGATCGGACTCACTGCCGCTGAATCAAGCCGCACACCCCCGCGTCACGCCGCGCTTCGCGAGGACCCCGCGGCGCTCGCTCTTCGTTTCTTCCGTGACCACGTCACCCTGACGCCGGCGGAACTGGACCTCCTTCAACTGCCGGAGGAACTCGTAACTCACAAGATGCGCGCCCGCTATCGGCTGGACTTCGTCGAGCACCTTTACCTCTTTAGCGACTGGCCTTCCACCGCACACGACGTGGTTCTCGCGCCGGGAGAAACCGCCGCCATCCTCTATCGGGCTGCCCGCCAATTAGGCCACTTCGGCACTACGCTCGATCTCGGCTGCGGCTCCGGCGTCCTGGCTCTTCTTCTTGCCTCCCAATCGGACCGCGTCATCGCTACCGACCTCAACCCGCGCGCCATTGAACTTACACAACTCAACGCGCAGCTCAACGGCATCCTCAACGCGGAATTCCGGCAAGGCAGCCTCTTCGATCCGGTCGGGGCCGAACGCTTCGACCTCATCGTCAGCCAGCCGCCCTACATCCCGCACCCGCCGGATACCCCTGAAACCCTCTTTCTGCACGGAGGCCTCCGCGGCGACGAACTCGCCCGGGAACTCATCGCAGCGACCGCCGGGCACCTCACTCCCCGGGGCTGTGCCGTGATCTTTAGCGATTGGCCGCTGCGCGCCGGTGAACATCTGACCGATCGAATGTCGCACACAGGCCTGCGCGCCAGGCTCTACGCTTCGCGGCCGCTCACGCCCGAAATTTACGCCCGCAGCTACGGAGACGAGCTCGCCGCGCACTTGGCCTTGCTCAAAATTGCGGGCGTTCGTCAATGTCTTGCCGTGCTGGAGCAGGGAAGCGGCGTCGAAGAAATCACCGTCCTCCCGCACCAGTGGCTCAATCTGCCAATGGGCTGACGCCACACGCCGATCGCTGCACCAACCCGACCATCCCCGCCGCGCCCGCACTGAGCAGCACCAGCAGGAACAGCCCCGCCCGTAGCGAGTACATCTCCGAAACAAAGCCAATTGCCGGCGGCCCGACCAGGAATCCCAGGTATCCTAAGCCGCTGACTGTCGCCACTCCGGCGCCTTCGTTGACGCCCGGAATGCGGCCACCGGCCGCAAAAACCAGCGGAATAATCGATGAAAAACCGGCTCCCGCGGCCGTGAATCCAACCAGCGCCCAGGCCGGCGAGTTCGACAATACCACCCAAAGCAACCCCGACGCCGCGATCGTGCCGCCCAGCCGGATAGTCCACGCGCGCCCCAGTTTCACCGTGATCGCGTCCCCCGCAAAACGGAACGTTGCCATTGCCGCCGAGAAAACGGCATAACCCATCGGCGCGAAGCCATCCGTCGAATGCAGCACCTGCCGCAGATAAACAGCCGTCCAATCGGCTATGGCGCCTTCAGAGAGAAAGATGCAGAAGCCGATCGCGCTCAGCACCACCAGCGATATCGGAATCTGGCGGAACGGCAAGCGTCCCGATTTCCGGGTTTCGCCTCGGCCTTCCACCAAAAACCGCGTGAGCCCCAGTGACATTACAAAAAGACAAAACGCAGCAGCAGTGAGGTGCACGCCGGGCTTCACGCCATGGCTCGCGATGAAAGCGCCCAACGCAGCGCCTACAATTCCGCCAAAACTGAACATCGCGTGGAATCGCGACATCGTCGGTCGTCCCAGCAGCTTTTCGGTCACCACGGCCTGCGAATTGATGGCCACATCGTGGGCTCCCGCCATCGCGCCGTAGAAGAACAGAGCCGCAAACAGCGTCCACACATTCCACGCGAGCACCAGCGGAATCAGCGAAAGGCTGAACCAGACGCTCGTCCAACGTGCGGCCATGCGAGTTCCGCGCCGCGCCACGAACGCGCCGCAAATGGGGATCGCCAGGACCGAACCGATCGCCGACCCAAGCAGCGCGAGCCCCAGTGCCCCGTCGCGCAGATGAAGAGTCCCCTTGACGGACGCAATCCGCGCCACCCACGTCGAAACCACCAGCCCATGAACCAGGAAGCAGAACATCACTCCCCAAAAGGCCCGGGTGAGACGCTCCGGCGCCACCCGGCGTTGATACGCCACCACTGCGAGAGGATTTTCCGCGACTGCGCTCATTGCGGAGGTCTCTCGTCCAGCGACGCCGCCTCAGCCGACGCGGGATAGAGCGCAATCGTATCGGTGCGAATCTTGTCCCACTCACGCAGTGCGAATCCGTGCGACTGGAAAAACGTCCGGATCTTGGGCGCCTCCCAGCGGAGCACTTCTTCCAGAATCGGCACCAGCACGCTAAGCGCGTCATCGCTCAGGACCGTCCGGTTCGCCACCTGTGTCAGATACCGGTTCTCCGAAACCGCGATGGTCAAGCCGGCCAGTCGGTTGACGTGCAGCATCACATGCAGGTCCGAACTGCCGTCCCCGACATAAACCAGCCGGTCGTAACCCAGCCCTTTGCTGTCCCGCAGTTCATCGACCACCGCGACCTTGCCGTAACCGGCAGGCACCCGGACAATCGACTGGATCTCGCCCGACCCCTCGTCATAGCGGAAACGCGTGCCGAAAATGTGGTCCGGATCCACCATCCCTTCAAGCGCCGATTGAATCACTTCCTCCGGCGCCGCCGAAACCACGAAAAACTCGAACTGGTGGCCATCGAGATCGCGCAGAATCTCAGAGAGCAGCGCAATATTTGCCTTGAGGCGGACGCGCTTGCCCACCTCGATCAGGTGTTCGCGCCGCACCCGCCGGAACTGCGGATCGTGCAAAAGCAGATATGCCAGCTCGCCGCCCTGCTGCACCAGCCGGATGTCGGCCAGCCCGGCAACCCGCTCGATAAAGTTGTCGATACCCAGCATTTCCGCGAGCACCAGGCCCGAATCATGAAAACTGAGCGTTTGATCGAAATCGCTGCAGAGAAGATATTTTTGGTTTGCCATTCGATTCTCCTTGTTGTTGGTGTGCTTCGGCTAACTCGGCGGATCGAAGCGAACGTGGCGAACCTCCATTATAACCGGTTGCGCTCTACGACCAAAGCTGATATAACCGTTTTGTCACATGCCACACCGTGAGTCCGCTAAGCCGCTCTATCAAAAGATCTTCGAGCGGCTGAGCCACGAAATTGCCAGCGGCCGCTACTCGCCCGGTGAGAAACTCCCGAGTGAAGCCGCTCTGGTCCAACACCTTGGAGCCTCCCGCATAACCGTCGGACGTGCCGTGCGCGAACTCCAGCAGCGCGGACTCGTCGAGCGGATCTCCGGTTCCGGAACCTACGTCACACAGCCTTCGCAAAGTTCGAAATCGGGGCTGCTCTTCGGTCTCATCATTCCCAACCTCGGCGAAACCGAAATCTTCGAGTCCATCTGTCAGGGCATAGCTGCCGCACCTGATGCCAAGGGTTTCGGATTGTTGTGGCCGCACGTCGGCGCCGATGCTTCGACGAAGGAAGAGCAGGCCCTCCAACTCTGCCGGCAAACGATCACTCGCGGCGTCTCGGGCGTCTTTTTCGCGCCGCTCGAGTTGAGCCCCGCCAGCGGCGAAGTCAACCGTCGCATTCTGAAAATGCTCAAGGACGCTTCGATCCCCGTCGTGCTACTCGACCGGCGTCCGGAAGAAACTTCGGCGCGCGAGCGTTGCGATCTGGTGGGTATCGACAACTACCGCGCAGGCTTCCTCGCGGCCGATCATCTGCTCACCCTCGGAGCAACGCAGATCGGCTTCCTCGCCTACCAGCACCAGGCCACCACAGTGAAGATCCGCATCGAAGGCTATCGCGCGGCTCTCGAAGCAAAACGTCATCAGCTCAATGTCTTCCACGTGCCGCCGTCGTCGCGCCTGGTATTGCCGCCGGAAGCGCGCCGCTGCGACGCATTCGTTTGCGCCAACGACCGCATTGCGGGCCACCTGATGCACGCGCTGCTCGCGCAGCGAATCCGGATTCCGCAGGACGTGCGTATCGTGGGCATCGACGATGCAAACTATGCCACCCTTCTTCCCGTGCCGCTGACCACGGTCCATCAGCCCTGCCGGGACATCGGAGAAGCCGCGCTCCGTATGATGCTCCAGCGACTGGATCACCCCCGCATGCCCGCGCGTGACGTTCTGCTCAATTGCGAACTCGTGGTCCGCGAGTCCTGCGGTGCACACGCCTATCCTATTAGTTGATGCGTCTCGCGATTCTCGTTCTCGCAGTTATCCCGCTTGTGGCGCAAGACACGCGCACCGTCACGGAGCCCGCATTCCCGCCCGTGTGTACCCAGGTGCCGGCACTCTCGACCGCGGGCGATAGTTCTCTTGACACTACGCGTATCCAGGCAGCTTTGAACTCCTGCCCGGCGGGCCAAGCCGTCGAACTGAGGGCTGACGGCGCTGTGACCGCTTTCTTTATCGGTCCCATTCAGTTTCCGCCCGGCGTGACATTGCTGCTCGATGTCGGAGTCACTGTCTTCGGCTCACGAAACCCGCGCGATTACGATTCGAGTTCAGCCCGGACCTGCGGCACCATCACTACCGCCAACACAGGCTGTTTTCCGCTGATAACCGCCAATAGAGCCGATGGCGCCGGCATCATGGGCTACGGCACGATCGATGGCCGCGGACACCTGCCCATGCTCATCGACGGTGCGCCCGCATCTCAAAGCTGGTGGGACCTGGCCAATGCCGCCAATACCGGTTCACTGAGTCAGAATTGTCCGCGGATGATCCAGGTGAGCAATACCAACGGCTTCACGCTCTACAAGGTCACCCTCAAAAACTCGCCCAACTTTCACGTAGCGCTCGGCACCGATACCAACTTCACCGCCTGGGGTATCAAAATCATCACACCTTATGACGCGCGAAACACCGATGGCATCGACCCCGGCTATTCGAACAACGTCACCGTCACCCAATGCCACATCAGCGACGGTGATGACAACGTCGCGGTCGGCGGTTCGAACAGTCCCGGAGCTTCCAACATCAGTGTCGTGAACAATTTCTTCGGCGACGGTCACGGCGCATCGATCGGCAGCTACACCCAGGCGGGTGTGAGCAACATCCTGTTCGATCACATCACCTTTGCCGGCAACAAAGCGAACGGCAGCGCCACCGGCATTCGCATCAAGTCCGATGTCAGCCGCGGCGGCCTGGTTCAGAACATCACCTACAGCAATATGTGCCTCCAGAACGTTCGCGCCGCCATCGTGCTCGATCCCTTCTATACCAGCGGCGCCACCGGCAGCCTCATCCCGCAATACAAGAACATCACCATCCAGAACGTCCGCTCAACCACCGAAAGCACGGTCAAGATCGAAGGGCACGATGCCGCCAATAACACCACCGTGACCCTGAACAACGTCCAGATCGACGGCATTAAAAGCACCGACATCACCGAGCAGTACGTGGAGTACACGCTCGGTCCGGATCCCGTCAACTTCGCCGCGTTCCTTAAGGGTACCGGCGTCACTGTCACCAACAACATCAGTACGTCGAACACCGCCTACGCCTGCCCGGATGCCGTCTTCGCCCCGGTTGCCGCTGAACTGTTGCCCGGGCCGTCTCTGATGTTCGCGGGCTTTCCATTTTTCCTGACTGCGCAGATCTACACGACCAAGGCTGTTCCTTATCAGACCTGGCTTGCCAATCTCAAGACCGATCCGAACGCCACACTCGCGCTGCCCGCGCCCACCGGTGGAATCATCGTCAACGACGGGGATAGCACGGTCGGAAGCGCACCGCTCGGTGCGGGCCAGTTCGTTCCCCTATTCGTCCCTTGGCTTTCGCCCGGCCTTCACACGTTGACCGCATCCTACACGGGAGATGCGAACTACCCGCCGTTTACCTTCGGCAGCTATTCCGTCTTCGTGTTGCCTTTGTGGTGGTTGCCGGCTCTCGCGGAGTTAAGATAAGACGAACGTAACCGAATGCCACTTGCAACTTACTCGATGACGCGTCGCAGCCTGCTCGGCTGGGCGCTCGGAGCCTCCGCACTTTGCGGTCGCGTCTATGCTTTTGCCTCCGATTTCTGGAACAAGAAAGCTCCCGCCGATTGGACCAGCGACGAAGTCCATGCGCTGTTGACCAAGTCTCCCTGGGCTAAGTCAGTAACAGCAGAAGTCTCCCACGGCAACAGCAGCCATCCGCCCACCAGCAGCCCCTCAAACCAGACGGGAATCGACAATCCCCGGATCGGCACCGGTACCAATCCCAACCGCGCCAACGGCGGGCTGGGCGGAACGAACAACGGCGGGATCAATCCTCACACCGGCATGCCGCGTTCAACCGGTACCGGCGGCGGCGGGGGTGGCGGCACGCCCCGCGGCGTACAGCAGGTGAAGGGGATCGTGCGCTGGGAAAGCGCGAAACCGATTGCCGAGGCGGCCAAGTCCGTCATCCCAGACGCGTTTGCCAATAGCTATGTGATCGCGGTCATCAACTTCCCCCTCGGCCGCAAAAAGAGCGAGGATGACGACGGGCAGGCCAAGCTGAGTAAGTCCGCGTTGGAAAAGATCAAATCTTTCACGAAGTTGACGCCAAAAGGTAAAGCAGAGGTTCAACCTGGAGTCGCCCAGGTAGTTGGCGGATTCCTGATGCTCGGCTTCGCCAAGGATACCTTGCCCTTGACGGTTGACGACAAGGAAGTCGAGTTCGTGACCGTGGTCGGCCGTACGACCATCAAGGCCAAATTCAATCTGAAAGAGATGATGTACCATGACGCGCTCGCCCTGTGACCGCGGAGTGCTACAATCGGAGCGATCCGGCAACCGTGCGCGCCCGTAGCTCAGTCGGATAGAGCGGCTGGCTTCGAACCAGTAGGTCGGGAGTTCGAGTCTCTCCGGGCGCGCCATAGAATCAACAACTTACAATTTACTTCGTCCTAACTGGACACACTTCTAGCCACCGGTCTGTTGCTGACCCGGAATTTGACGATGATCGTCGAACCTGGGGCGACGCGCCGCAGGGAAATAGGATCAATCTTTATTTGGTTCGTCGATGTTCCCGGAACGGCTCTCAATCGGTCTGGAGAATTGGACATGCTCAGGCAGTCGGAGATGCCTGATGTGCGGCCGATTTTTGTTCTTCCCGCTCTGGGGCATTGGACACTGGCAGTCAAAGGAGCGCTAACTTGCGGATCTGGCGGCTTGGGGAGTTGTGGCTGGCCAGTACCCTTGCGGCCAGCGGACAAGGTGCCGTAATCGCCGATTTTGAGGGCCCGAATCCGCTGCAAGGCTGGGCCTTGTCATCGAATCTGAGTGCGCGTGAAGTCACCGGATCTTTGGCCATTGGGCCGGGGCATCAGGGGCGTGGAGCGATTGTCGCATATCGCTTCAGTTGCAGCGGGGATCTATGCGGATCTATGGTAGCGGCCTGGAAGCCGCCTAAGCCGATTCCAACGAAGCGGCGGGGTGCGGTCTCGTTGTGGGTCCGGGCGGCGCCGGAAGTCCGGTTGGCGCTGATCGTGACAGACACGAACGAGAACACGCGGAACTACCCGTTCGACGTCGTAACACTAGAGAATCCTGCCGGTGCAAATTGGCGGCAGATCTTGATTCCGTTGGCCGCGAAATCGACGGGGTATTTTGACGAGGACCATCCCGGAAGACCCGAGGGAAAAATCAGGAGCATCGGACTGACGATGGAGAATCGGTTTCCCGGACCGATCAACGGCAAGGTGGAGTTTGATGAGCTCCAGTTATTGGATTCGGCGGATCAGACGTTCGTGTTGCGACAAGACGCCTTGCGAGAAGACGCCGTTCTCGAGCTGGCGCCGCCTGATTCTGCCCGTTTGAGCACGCGCTTGGGCGTGAGCATCCACGTGCTCGGCGATCCCGTACTGCTCGATGCCGCCCGTGATGCGGGGTTCGGCTTGGTCCGAGCCGATCTGTTGTGGCGCCAGGTGGAACGAAATGGACGATTTCGCTTCGGGGTCTACGACCGGTTGTTGAATGCTTTGGATGCGCGTCAAATGCGCGCGCTGTGGATCCTGGATTACGGACATCCGGGGCATGGCGGCGATCCGCCTCGAAAGCCTGACGATGTTGCCGCTTTCGCGCGCTTCGCGGAGGAGACCGCGAGTCATTTCAAGGGCCGTAATGTGAGTTACGAGATCTGGAACGAGCCTAACACCGAACGTTTTTGGCCGCCGTCGCCCAATGCCAGAGAGTATGCGGCTCTCTTGAATGCTTCGGCCATGGCGATTCATCGTGCCGATCCGTCCGCACGTGTGGCAAGCGGCGGGTTGGGAAGAGTCGATCTGACATTTCTGCAAGAAATCATTCAGGCCGCCGGAACAGAGATCGCCGCGGCCGGCGTGCATCCCTACCGAAGAAAGCCGCCGGAGAGCGTGGCCGCGGACGTGCCCCTGTTGAAGCAATTACTGCTCTCCCCTGCAAGGAGGGGACTTGAGCTTTGGGATACCGAGTGGGGCTACGCTTCCTATGACTACTTTTCGAGCAACCTGCGGGGAGACGGGCACAGCACGCAGGGAAGAAAGCGCCAGGCCGTGCTGGCCTGTCGTGAAGTGTTGGCCATCTGGTCGCTGGGACTTCCGTTAGGAGTCTGGTATGACTTGCGCAACGACGGCGACGATCCGCGGAATCCGGAGCATAACTACGGACTCTTGGATGCACACAACAACGACAAGCCGGCGATGCAGGCAATTCGGACGCTGACTCGCGTGTCGGCGGACCACGGCTACTCCGGCGCGGTCCGCGATGTGCCGGACGGTATACACGTGCTGCGGTTGGATGGCAAACAGGAGAAGATCCTTGCGGTGTGGACCGAACAGCCGGATGCTCAGGCGACGCTACGGTTCCAGACGGATGGTTTCATCGAGGCGACAAACCTGTTTGGCGAGCCGCTGAAATTGAAGGGAGGCAAGGACGAGGCCGAGATCAGATTGCTGGAGACGGATGGGCCGGTCTACCTCAAGTTCTCGGACCAGAATCGATAACTCTCGTAGCCAGCTCAACCTGGGCTACTATTTATGTGGTCACCCTCGCGGCAGATCGCGTACAGGATTCTATCTTCGAATCAGTCGGTTTTCATCTCCTCGAATAAGTGGCCATACGAAGTCAATTGTCAAGGTGATCGACGAATTCCCAGGTAAATCCATGATGAATCGGCCTTGTTGTTGGCTAGGCATGAATCGAGAGCAAATTCCGCGCAACTTCGCGCTTTCGGGTTGCCCTTCGCCGGGTCAACCGGGAAAGAATCTCGGCCTTCGCAGCATCGCGAGTGCGTGTCAATGATGGCCGCATCTTCGTCCCGGCTCAAGTGCCGCGGATTGGGGCTCCGTTTGCGCTACGGCACCCGATCGGGATTATCGCGCTTTTGCGGGATTATAGCGCCTTGAATGATATGATAATTTAGAAAATGCTTCCACGGGGCGGCAAAGTCTTCTTTGTGATTGCCGCACTCATGCTGGCGGCGCTTGTCGGCGTGTACGCGAATCACTTCCACAACGCGTTTCATTTCGACGATTTCCATACGATCATTAATAATCCGTACGTTCACAGTCTGAGCAATCTGCCACGGCTCGTCGAGGATCCGCGCGCGTTCAGCGTGATGACGGGACACGGATCGTTTCGTCCGCTCGTCGCGGTGTCGCTGGCGATCGATTACTGGCTGGCGAAAGGCGGGAATCCTTTCTGGTTTCAGGTGACGACCTTTGTCTGGTTCGTCGTTCAATTGGTGCTCTCGTTCTTGCTATATGAATCGATTATGGACAAGGCGGCCGCCGGACCGCTGAATCGCTGGTTTGCTTTGTTCGCGGCGGCGCTATTTGGATTTCATCCGGTGAGCGCGGAGACAGTCAACTACATCATCCAGCGGGCGGAGATTTATTGCGCGGTCGGAGTCCTGCTGGGACTGGTGCTCTACATCCGGGCGCCGGGACTGCGGCGGACGGGAATCTACCTGATACCGGTGGTTGCCGGCATTTTTTGCAAAGCTCCGGCCGCGATGTTCGTGGGAATTCTGCTCACCTATATTTACCTCTTCGAGGAGGACGCAAACCTGTTGCGGTCGGTGAAGCGGGCGATTCCGGCATTTGCGGTCTGCGGTGCGGCGGGCGCGCTCGTGATGATGAAGGAGGCAGGAACGTTTACGCCGGGCGGCACGGATCCGTGGCTTTACCGGCTGACGCAGCCTTGGATCACGTTGCATTACTTCACCTCGCTATTCTGGCCTTCGGGACTAACGGCAGATTCGGATTTCAAGATCGTGGAGTCGGTGACCGACTGGCGAGTGCTTGTGGGGACGGTCTTCGTCGCGGGGTTGTGCGCAACGGCGTGGTTCACGGCAAAGTACATGCGCATGCGTCCGATCGCGTTTGGATTGACCTGGTTCCTGATTGCGCTGCTGCCGACCGCGTGGGCGCCGTTGTCGGAAGCGGAGAATGATCACCGGATGTTCTTCGCGTTTGTGGGCCTGACTCTGGCGGCGGTTTGGGCCGTGCTCCTCGCGGCGGGCGAAGACCGGCGTTCGCTTGCAGTTGCCGCGGCAGTGGTGCTGGCAGTGTGCGCTTACGCAACGCACGAACGCAACCGGGTATGGCGGACGGAGGAGTCGCTGTGGCGGGATGTGACGGAGAAAAGCCCGGGTAATGGGCGCGGATTCATGAATTATGGACTGTCGCTGTTAGAGAAGGGCGACCCTAAAGGGGCGCTGGAGATGTTCAATCGCGCTCTGCCGCTCACGCCGGGGTACTCGCTTTTGCACATCAATATCGCAATTGCCGACGGCCAGTTGGGCCGCGACGCGGAAGCGGAGCGGCATTTCCAGGAGGCCCTGAGGATGGCGCCGGGCGATTCGGCTTCCTATTATTATTTCGCGCGCTGGCTCTCGCAAAAGGGAACGCTCGGGCCGGCGGCGGCGATGCTGGAGCGCGGAGTCGAAAAGAATCCATCGGATATGCTGTGCCGCACACTGCTCGTGCAGTTGTACGCTCAGCTGGGCAATCGGAGTCAATTCGATAAGCTGCTCGCGGAGTCGCTGCGGATGGCGCCGACGGATCCGGAACTGCTGCGTTTGCGCACGGTGAATGTGGCTGGGGTTATGGCGCCGGGGGCGCTGGTGGAGCAGACTCCGGAGCGGTTGCTCGACATTTCTCTGGCCTACTATCAGGCAAAGCGGTATGAAGCGTCCATCGACGCGGCGCGGCAGTCGCTCAAGTTGAATCCGAACTATGCGGAAGCCTACAACAATATCGCGGCGTCGGAGAATGCGTTGGGACATTATTCTGAAGGGATACGCGCCGCACACGAGGCGTTGCGGCTGAAGCCGGATTTCGTACTCGCGCGGAACAACCTGGCTTGGGCGGTATCGCAGCAGAATCGTAGCCGGGACAGGCGCGACTGAGAATGGCCGGGAACTCTTCCATTTTCGTGATCGTACCGGTTTATAACGAAGCCGGTGCGATCCGGACAACGGTGCTTCCGCTAGTGGAAGCGGGATACGTGGTAGTGGTCGTGGATGACGGATCGACAGATGGTTCGTCGGAGGCCCTGAAGGGGTTGTCGGTGGTGGTGATCCGGCATCCGGTGAACCTGGGTCAAGGCGCGGCGCTGGAGACCGGCAGGGTGTA
>Ga0126381_100004952_pt1 | contig 14563 bp, 10 predicted proteins | sample PanSoiMetPlot_28_FD_96465 | JGI IMG/M metagenome (GOLD analysis project Ga0126381, IMG submission 96465) | Tropical forest soil microbial communities from Panama - MetaG Plot_28 | ecosystem: Environmental > Terrestrial > Soil > Tropical forest > Bulk soil | place: Panama | collected 2016-02-17
CTGAGCGGCAAAGTGCTCGATGTCAAGGCGGGGTCGGCGCTGGACGGAGCCCTTGTACAACAGTGGAAGTACTTAGCCAATCCGCAACAGCTCTGGGTACTTATTCCCGTAAGGCGGTATCAGATCCTCAACGCCTCGAGCGGAAAGGCCTTGGATGTGACCGGCGGCTCGCCCGAAAACGGAGCATTGGTGCAGCAGTGGTCCGTGAACGGCAACAAACAACAGCAATGGCAGCTAATCCCGGTCGGCGGTGGCTACTACTCCGTTTTGAATTACTTGACGGGCAAGGTTCTGGACGTTACAGGTCTTTCGGTTTCAAATGGGGCACTTATCCAGCAATGGCGGTATTTGCAAGGCTCCAACCAGCAATGGAAACTTGTGCCCCAGACGGTAACAGACTCGAGTGGATCCTTCGTCTCCAATGCTCTGAATTTCAAATTCGTCAACCGGCTCAGCGGCAAGGTATTGGATGACCCCGGCTCTTCCCTTTCGAATGGCACGGTCATGCAGCAGTGGACTTCTCTAGCCGACCCAAGTCAGCAGTGGAAGTTTGTATCAGTCCCAAACTAGGGGACCGCACTCGATCTGGGATTCGCGCCTCCCTTCATGCATACAAGCCCATGGCTTGTTTTGTTTTACGTAACGTATCTTCGGCAATTGGCAGCACGCGATCGCGTCCGCGTCCAAGGACGGTATCCACGTAGGTGGGATCGGCAGTGACCTGCCGGTAGCGTTGCTGGATGGGTTCCAGCCGCGCGATGACAGCCTCCGAGACGCGCTTCTTGAAATCGCCATATCGCATCCCCGCTACGCTTTCTTTAGTCATGAGAGGGTCGCAGGCATGGCCGATCGTGAACAGATTCGCGATGCCAGGACCCATGTTTCCGGGATCTACGGCAGGTAGCGAATCGGTTGTTGCTCGCGCGATTTTTTTCTGAACTGTCCTCGCGTCATCGAGTAGGGCGATTGCATGGCCCGAGCCCGCTATAGACTTGCTCATCTTCTGCTGCGGATCGTCCAGTCCCATGATGCGCGCGCCTACGGCCGGGAGATGCGTGGCGGGCATGGCGAACGTATCGCCGTACGTCGCGTTGAAGCGCTGCGCGATGTCGCGGGCCAGTTCCAGGTGCTGTGATTGGTCCTCTCCCACCGGAACGATACTCGCCTGATACAGGAGAATGTCGGCAGCCATCAGAACCGGATACTGCAGGATGCCGTCACCGACCGTCTCCTGTTTTTCGGCTTTCGCCTTGAATTGAGTCATACGCTGGAGCCAACCCAAAGGCGTGACACAGGTCAGCAGCCATGCCAGTTCGGCGTGCCCGGAAATGCTCGATTGAACTACGATGGACGATTGCTCCGGATCGATGCCCGCTGCCATGAAAAGGGCCGCCGTCTCGCGGATCTTAGCCGAGAGTTCCGCCGGATCCTGATAAACCGTTACGGCATGCAGGTCGACTATGCAAAAGATGCTCTCGTAATTTCCCTGGATTTCTGCCCAATTCTTGAGGGCTCCGAGATAATTACCGATGTGTAGCTGGCCGCTGGGTTGAACACCGGAAAAGACACGTGCTTTCATGCAGTAAGCGAATCTTTATCGTAAGGGATGCAATCAGGAACACCGCCAACACCTACCGCGACTGGGACGCCACTAGTACGGATCGAAAAGCTTGTCTATGGCGGCGAAGGTCTTGGCCGGATTGATGGCCAGATTGTGCTGATGCCTTTTGTCTTACCCGAGGAAGAGGTTTCCGTCGCTACCCAGCAGGTGAAACGCGGACTACTCCGAGGCTCGGCGCTCACGGTTCTCGAACCATCGCCCGAACGGATCATTCCGCGCTGCGAATATTTCGGAACGTGTGGCGGCTGTCATTACCAACATGCCGCGTACGCATTCGAATTAGAGCAGAAGAGGCAGATCCTGCTGGAGACGCTCTTGCGGGGCAGCGGAGTTCGCTACCAGGACGAAATCCGCATCATAAGCGGCGATCCGTGGTTTTACCGGAATCGGATCCAGCTTCACTTTTTTGAAGACAAGTCAGGGTTTCATCAGGCTGCCTCCCACCGGCTGTGTGCGATCGATCATTGCTATATTGCCTCTCCCGTGCTCGTAGAAGTGATCGCGGCCTTTCGAAAAGCGGTAGCACGACCGGAGTGGCCCGCATTCTTGCGCTCGCTAGAAGTCTTTACCAATGGCAATGAGATTCAGCTCACCGTTGTTGACACTGCCAGGCCTGTCGCCGCTCGCTTCTTCGAATGGTGCCGCCAATTTCTTCCGTCATCGACTGGCGATCCCATATCGTATTCAACTGCGGGGTTCGATTTCCGAATCAGTCGAAAGTCATTTTTTCAGGTAAACAGGCATCTCATTGAGGCGCTGGTTGAAGAGGTCAACGGGAATGTTGAGGGTGAAGAGGCCATCGACCTGTACTCGGGCGTGGGATTGTTTTCTCTGCCACTTTCCCGACGGTTCCGAACGGTAACCGCGGTGGAACCGGGTGGATCCGCGTTTCACGACCTGGAGTGGAACACTGCCCAGGCCGGAACAAATATTCAGGTTGCTAGGGCTTCCGCCCTTGAATTTCTAGTGAACTTGCAAGAAACGCCCGATCTTGTTGTGGCGGATCCGCCGCGCGCTGGGTTGGGTCCCGACGTTACCGGCGAATTGTTGCGCCTCCGCCCCGGCAAACTGGTCCTGGTGAGCTGCGATCCTGCGACCATGGCCCGCGATGTGAAGCGGCTGCTGACGGCTTACCGCATCGAGCGGATCACCCTCGTTGATTTGTTTCCTCGCACGTTTCATTTCGAGACAGTGGTCCACATGCAGCGGGAAGCTACCGGCTGAACCGATGGAGTTGCTAATTGTGCGTTCGGCGAAAGGCCTGGACCAGGCCACTCCATTTTCGAACCACTAGCTCGGCCAGCGTCAGGGCAATAGCGAGCGCCAGCATCAATGGCCAGAGACGCCAGGAGGTAGAGATATATCTACCCCGGGTATCGAATACCGCATCCGGAGCGGGATTAAAACGGCCTCCTGTCATGTTGGATATCTGTGCGAGAACGGCTGCGTTTGAACCATGGTCCCGCGCCTCCTGATGCTCGTGGTAGAGGCCGATTTCGGGGAACACCGCCGAATCATTGACCGGCCGGATACGGAATAATCCGCCTGCCCGACCGATGTGAAGGCGCCCCCGGTAGAGGCGACTAGTTGTCCTCTCGACGTTAATGCGCTGCTCAAAGCCGCGCGGGCCGACTACAAAAATCTCCGGCACCGCGACCGGCTCGCGGACGTCGGCCGAAAGACGATAACTGACTTGAATATCTCCGTTTGCTGAATCGTAGTGAGCTCTTGCCTCGGTTTGGCTGGTATGCGTGAGAAGGTCGCGGGTGACATTGATCCAGAACCTATCGAAGCCAGACCATGAGACCCAGGCGTCCGCCCAACGGCTTTTTGCGTCTGAAGCGAAAACTGCCGCGCGACCCAGGCCGTATTGCCACCGCACGTACAAGGGATCCTCCCTTGGGGCGTTTACCCCGCCAAGGAGCGCGGGATTGTTAACTGGGCTTGGGGAAGTGGAGGCCGCAGCCTGAGCGCCGTCGTTCATCCGCGCCCCAATGCCCAAAATCGTTTCCGCTCCCGGCTTTGCGACGAAGCGTGCGTAGCCCCTCAATGGCGGAGCCGATTCCATTCCCGTGCCTTCCAAGACCTCTGCCGGCCGTTCGATCACGGGCCTCAGGGCTCTCTCGATGGCTGTCGATCCGCTGTAATCCTGAACGTCCTTGAGCAAAATTTGCTCCAATCCTTGCGGTTCGTTCAAGAAGTAGCTCCGCCCTCCCGAGGTGGCAGCAATCTTTTCCAAATATGATCGATTTACGTCCTGCCCCAAGCCTACTGTCGAAATCGTGACCTCATGGTTTGATGCCTCTCTCGCCAGCTCCAGACTGTCTCCTTCTTCTGAAATGCCGTCGGTGAGCAGCACGATGTGCTTGTACGTCGCCTTTGATGGGAGCACTTTTCGGTATGCTTCGGTAAGGGCCGGAGCAATCTGCGTTCCTCCGTCGGGCGTGATGCCCGAGATGAGGCGCTTGATCAAGCTCCTATCCTGGACGCGGCGCATTGGAACCGCCCATTGATAGGAGTTGTCGAAAATCAGCACGCCGATACTGTCCATGGGGCGCAGGTGGTCCACTACTCCGATCGCGGACAGCCTCGCGAGTTCGATCTTCCTTCCCTCCATCGAAGACGATTTATCGATGATGAGAGCCACCGAAGTACCCTGCGGAGTTTGGGGAGGGGCAAGCTTCGCAGGCAAGGCGCGGTCGAGAGCATCCATTTGCTTGTCGGGCTTGTAAACCTGACGTTCGCCACCGATCAGCAGAAGCCCTCCGCCGCTCTGAACATAGCTCTCAAGTCTTTGCTTCTGGTCGGTGCTGAAAATGTTCAGATCCAGGTTGTTCAGTATGACAAGCTGCACGGAGCTAAGATCCGTGTCGATGAGCTTTCCGTCGCGAGTGATTTCCAAATCGGCATCCTTCAGCGCATCGAGAAGATTCTCGTCGATACTAGTCGCGTCTTGAGACAGAAAGAGAACTTTGGCGCGCTTCAGTTCAATTGCCTGTTCAAAGGGAAGACTACCCAAAGCCCCGCCCGCAATCCGGCCTGAAATGGCTGTTGCCCCTGTGGAATTGAGTCGAGCATGAATGCGTACCAGGTTCAGCCCGGCTTCGAGTTGGACAGGGTTGCTGCCCAGGTTTTTTCCTTCCGCCGAGATATCTACGGTCGCCTGAGTGGAGCCGGGAGACCAAATCGTCAGATCCAGGGGGACCTGTTCGCCGGCATAGGCTTCGCGCGGCAGAGCGAGCGACTCAAGCCGGAGGCTGGTGGACCTGCCGGCCAGGGGGATGGTATCCACGGGAACGTGGAGCGCTTTGAACTCCGCTATCGCGCGCGCTGCGCTGCCCTCATTCTCGTTCCCATCACTGATCAGAACCACACGCGGAATATAGCCGCTCGGAATCGCTGCCATGCTGCCCATCAGAGCGGCCTCCAGATTCGTTCCATCACCCGCCTCCCCGGCGGTATGGACCAGGCGGACACCGCTAGAGAATTCGGCCGGCTGCAGGTTGCGGATCTCGCTTGCGAACGGAACGATCCTGACCCAGTTGCCGCGCTTCTCCCGCTCGATTTCGGCGGTGATCGAGGAAGCACGCTCCAGGTCTTCGTGGCTGATGCTGCCCGAAGTATCCGCCAACACGACAACACCAGCTTTGGTCCGTGGCATCGTTACCTTCGGCTCGGCAAGTGCTACGGCGATTGCAGCGAAACTTAGGCCTTTCAGGATGAGAGCTGGCTTGCGGAGCGCAGTCTTCCAACTGTATGCGACCCAGGCGCAAGGTGCGAGCCCCAGGAACAGGAACAACGGCTGGCCGAAGCTCATCTGGACACCAACTCTGCTGTTCGATCCGGAGAACCTCGAGACTTCTTGAGGATGGTGCGGCGGCCCCCATACAGCTTCCATTCGAGTATCAGAAGTGTGGCGCCAAGGATTGCCAGCCACTTCCACAGGTCAATCGACGGCGGCAGAAATCCGCTCGCCGGGGGCAATCCCTGCGCGGTACCGGCAGGCGGCGTCCAACTTAGGTCCGCTACGTCCGGAAGTGTCAGTGAAAGAGTCCGGTCTCGATATTCGGATGCGACCCGGACAAGGCTCGGGCGCGCGGCGAAAACCTGTACCGTGTGGTCGCGAACCGTGAAAGGCAGCGAAACGCCTGACTGATCTGTCACCCGGATTTGGTCCCTGCGCTCGTCCTGATCGAGACTTACGGTCACTGCGCCGGTGGGGTCAGCAGTGGCGTCGGCCAACCGGAACGCCTGTGGAGAGAGCCAGTGCGTCAGACCAGCGAACAGAAGCGGCGTCGTCACCTGAAATCGCAGGTCCGCGCTGAAGGGATCAAAACCGATAATTGCGAGCCGTGCGTGCCCTTTGGTTTCCGGACGCGCCACCACCACCGGACCTTCCTTTATGTTTCCTATCGCCACATCGTCGGCATTTGTCTCAAATACTTCTGCTGCGGGAAGCTGCGTATCCTTCGCATAGAGGGCAGTCCCTAGAAGGCTAGATGAATCCCAGTTTTTGAAGGACGCATTTACGATCAGAGCGCGGACATTCACGGGCGACGCCGCTCGCGGAGGAGCAATCCAGAGACATGGAATCTGAGGCGGAGAAGATGGGGCCATCTCGTCTAGCAGCATTACGTCCGCCTCAGGCTTCGGGTTGTATTGAGATTGCCTGGCGATAGTGACGCTGAGCCGTCGGTCGGCTTCGAAAAGCGGTCGCAGGACATCTGGCCGCTCTGTAAACACAGCAAGCCTGAGTGCACGATTTCTGGGCAGCCATACTTCGGCACGATTGTCCTGCGGAAGTTCGTCGCCTGGCTGTATTTCGACCGCCAGGACACCGGCCGTGTCTGTCTCAAACGTGTATTCGGCGGTTTTTTCCTGATTTGGGAGTAAATAAATGGCTCGAGGAGCAAAGGCAGTTCCGGCAAACTGAGTATGCAATCGTATGCTCTGCCCTACCGGCCCATAGTTTCGCAGGGTGACGACGGCATCCCACGATCCGCTTTCATCCTCTCGGGGTTTGACGCCGATACGCCGTATGCCGCAATTCTTCCGGTCTGCTTCGACCCGAATGACACGCAGATTCGGAAAGCTCTTATCCGCTTTCGGAACTTCGCCGGCAAGGCCCGGGCCGATGTATACGATTTCGCCCTCCCCGCTCGAGGCCGCCTGAGCATGGGAGGCGAACGTCAGCGCCTGATCGAGATTTAAGGCTGAAAAGCTCGAGGCGGATTCGTTCACAGCCTCTTGAAGACGCAGGCGGTCGGTGCTAAAACCCGCGGCCGGAGTAGACAGGTTATCGGCTCGCACGATCATCACTCGATCCGTTACGCCGAGGCCTGCGAGATACTGCTTTGCAATGCTCTTTTCTCGATCGAGCAGTGTTCCCGGTCCTGTCTTTTCCGCCGTCCAGGCCGACGTGTCGAGCAAGAGCACATGATCGCGGCCACGCTGCTGGCGAATACCCCACTGCAGTTGCGCAATAGCAAGCAGCAATAACAACAGGCTAAGAAGCTGCAAGACAAATGACAATGGCTCCCGCATTCTTCTCCGGCTCTGCTGTTGATCGGCTGTAAACGCCGGCGTCCAGAACCGCAACGTGGAGACGATCTTCCTGCGCTTCATCCTGTCCAGCAAATAGAGCGTGGTGATAAGACCGGCAAGCGCTCCCAGCAAAACAAAAAATTCAGCGACCGTGAGATTCAGCAAGAACATCGCAAATTAATGAATCCGCGAGAGCGCAAAAAGCGGTCCGAACACGATCTCTTCAATCGGGTTGCGCGTAGACAGTCCGGCGTAGCGGCCGCCATTGCGATTGGCCAGCCGCCTCAACTCGTCCGCATGCGCATCGAAAGCTTGCGTATATTCCCGCCGGGCGCGATCGTCCAGGACAATCTTGGCGTGCGTGCCTGATTCGGCGTCGATCAGTTCGAGCTCCCCTTTACCAGTTGGTTCACGGTCTTCATGACCCCAGAGTTGAATCAACATGAGCTCATGACCAAAATCGGCAATGTACTGAAGAGGCCGTAGGCAATCGGAATCATCAAGGAAATCGGAAATGATGATCGTAAGCCCGCGTTGCGGGTAAGTGGTCAGATAATCGCGAGCCACTTCGAAGTAGTTCGTTTGTCCCTCCGCCTTCAGGCTGCGAAGGAAGTTCTCCGCTGGTTGGAAGCGGTGGCGTCCGCCGCTCGCTAGAAACGGATCGATCAGGCGGCGGGAAAACGGCTGCAGCAGGATGCTGTCCAGCCGTACCAGACCGACGTAAACCAGTGCCGCGGCCAGCTTGCGGGCAAAATCGAATTTGCTTACATCGCCATAACCACTTCCAGCCGCCATGGATGCACTTGTGTCAAGCAACAAGCGAACCGGGACGCGCGGCTCAACCTGAAAGATTTTCAAGAAGAGCTTCTCAAATCGCAGATATGCACGCCAGTTTACAGCCCGCAGATCGTCGCCTTGATGAAAACTGCGGTGTTCGAGGAACTCCTGGCCTGGGCCCGCAAAGCGCGAGATATTGTGTCCTCCGACCAGGCCATCGAACGATTTCTGCCAGTGCAGAGTCAGCCGCTCAAGCTTTTCGAGAAAATGTCGATCGACAAGCGGCTCAAGCATTTCTGGTACAACCGCCTATCCGTGGGAGTCGAGGCCGTTCAAAATCTTTTTGAGGATCGTCTCTGTGCTTTCGCCGTCTGCATGCGCATCGAAGTTGAGGATGATGCGATGCCGCAGCACGGCCGGAGCGACCGCAGTCACGTCTTCGATGCTCAGGTGAAGGCGTCCGCGCATCAGGGCGAGAACACGGCCGCATTCTATGAGGCCTTGGGCGCCTCGCGGAGAACTGCCGTAGCGAATGTACCGGTTGGTAATCTCCGCAGCGTCCGAAGTGCCCGGCTGTGTGGCCATTACCAATTCGATTGCGTAGTGTTGGACATGGGGAGCCACGATTACCTGCCGGCAAAGCCCTTTCAATTTGGCTATCTGCTCACGATCCATAACCTGCCGGAGATCGCTTTCGTCCTGCTTCGTGGTAAGCTCCACAATCCGATTGAGGTCCTCCCGCGATGGATAAGTCACGAGGATCTTCATCAGAAAGCGATCCAGCTGCGCTTCCGGTAGCGGGTACGTCCCTTCCATTTCGATCGGGTTCTGAGTGGCCATCACCAGAAATGGCGCTTCGAGGGAATACGTATTGGTCCCGCTCGTAACCGTGTGCTCCTGCATCGCTTCGAGGAGGGCGGATTGCGTCTTCGGGGTGGCCCGATTGATCTCGTCGGCAAGAACCAAATTCGCAAAGACGGGGCCCGGCTGAAAACGGAGGCTTTTATGCCCGAACTCATCTCCCTCCATCACCATGCTGCCCACGATGTCGCCTGGCATCAGATCGGGAGTGAATTGAATCCGCGAATAACGAAGGTTTAAAACGCGCGACAAGGTGCGGAGAAGGGTTGTCTTCCCCAACCCCGGCACGCCCTCGAGCAGAACGTGTCCGCCGGCGATGAGGCAGATCAAAACGCCGTCTATCACATCGGTTTGGCCGACAATCACCTTGCCGATTTCTTCTCGTACGCGCCCGAGGTCGGCTGTTGCGCGATCTACAGCCGCCGCGTCGGCGCTCAGCGTTTCTGCCATTTACACATCATTTTAGAAAAGCCTGGTAAGAACCCTCGGGATAACACCATAAGGCAAATCACTATGGGTGAGATGCGAACACCATATTGGTCGGTTGCACTCCGCGTCTTTCGCAATCTTCCTGGTACAGCGTGCCATAACTCGACAGGATGTAGTCTTTCTCTGAAAACCCGAGTTTTTGAGCACTCCGGCCGATCCAATTGCCTGGGCCTTCGAGTTCCAGAAAGGTCCCGATAGGGGTTTCATCAATGGTGAGAACACCGTTTTCCGGATTGCCGGTTTCCACATATTCAGTCCGGAATTTTTCGTATCGAAACGTCTGTATGTAGCCGAGGCGTTCGAAGATCTGCCGCATCGTATCGAGCGAGTCCACGAGGGTCTCGAGTTCGGGGCGCGTCTTGAACGGACTTTGTTCGCTGGGGCCTTTCCAGGTGATCACCGATCGCTCACCAAACTGCCGCAGCCGCAAAAGCGTTCCGGCCCGTCGAAGCTTATAGTCCGACGTGTCGTACAACGAATTGGATTCAAACTGGCGTTTCGCCCGCAGCGTGAATCCCACGTGCCCCAGGCGTTCCGGAAGCTCGACCGGGTCAGTGACCCGGATCTTGACCTCTGTTTCGACGTTGCCGCTGCTCATTCCCTCTGCCTGGTAGGATGCGAAATCGATGCGAACGCTTTAATTTTCGCATCCGCATCCCGCCCGTATAATGAAGGGACGCGCCCGTAGCTCAGTTGGATAGAGCGAATGACTTCGAATCATTAGGTCGGGAGTTCGAGCCTCTCCGGGCGCGCCAAAGCAAACACTTACGCGGCGCGGTCTATGTCCCTGGCGCAGCGGAGTCCCACATTGGTGCTTGCGCTATCTGGGGCATTGGAGGTTCGTGCCGCGACGCGATAGCGATTGCAGTAGGAAGCATGGCACAAATATGACCCTCCACGCATCGACTTTGCCTGGCCCGTTTCCGGGCCAACGGGATTCCTTCGCGTCGTCCAACGGTGGTAGTCGGGCGAAAACCAATCCGAGCACCATTCCCAGACATTTCCAGTGATCACTTGAAACCCGAAAGCGTTGGCGGGGAACGCATCGACAGGCGCGGGTCCGGCGTAACCATCTTCGGCCGTATCGTGATGCGGGAATTCGCCTTGCCAAATATTACAGAGATGACGTCCTCCGGGCGTCAGATCGTCACCCCACGGATAGCGCTTTTGTTCTAAGCCGCCGCGCGCAGCAAACTCCCATTCGGCCTCGGTGGGCAGGCGCTTGCCCGCCCATTGACAGTACGCCGATGCATCGCGCCAGGACACATGCACGACGGGATGGTTGTCGCGCTCGCGCACGCTGCTATCGAAACCCTCGGGATGACGCCAATCTGCTCCCTCTAACTTGCACCACCAAGACAGACCAGGAACGCGCTCGACCCTCCCTGCGCGACCGCACAGATGGCCCTCGAAAACGAAGGACCAGCCGAAGTTTTCCGCCTCCGTTCGGTAGCTGGTTGCATGAACAAATTCCGCGAATTGCTGATTTGTCACTGGCGCCTGATCAAGATAGAACGGATCCAATTCGATCTGCCGGACCGGTCCTTCGCCATCGGCGGGATTCGCTTCGGAATCGTCGGTGCCCATCAGGAATGAGCCGCCGTCCAAAAGAAGCATGCCGGAAGTAGATCCGCACGTGGCCCTTATGCGTGAGGCTGCCTTTCGCTGCGACTGCTCCAGCGCTCGGGCTCGCTCGCGCGTGGGCGCGCAGCATGGCAGAACCGGCAATGTTGTATCGAACGAGGGCATCATACGACGCGGATCACGGCTTTGCTTCGTAACGCTTCGAGACGACGGTCGATTTCCCGCTCTTGCCGGCGTCTGTGGAGAATGCGTTCCACGTAGACGCGCACATCGTCCAGCGGAAGGAGTCCTTTCGTTTTGATGTCGTACACAATCGCGACGTGATACCCGAAGCGCGTTTTAAACACCTGTGTCAGAGTGTTCAGCGGGCTCGAGAAGATAACCTCTTCGAATTCTTCCACCATAGCCCCGCGGGCAAAGTATCCGAGGTCGCCGCCGTTCTCCGGGCAATCAGAAGCTCGGGAAGCTACTTCGTTGAACGGCTCGCCCGCGAGAACACGTTCCCGCAGGCGCTCCACCTCCTCGCGTTTCGCTACGTGATCCTCGCCCTCAGTATGCTTGACGATGTGGGCCGCCCAAGCAAGATCATCAGTACGGAACTGCTCGCGATTCTCACGGTAGAATTCGCGAACTTCCGAAGGCTGCGGACGGGGGACTTCGGAGGACCAACGGTCAATCACCTGGCGTAGCAGCAGAGATTCCTCCGCTGCCGTCAGATTCAGCCGTCGGGCCTCCCCGAGCAGCAGTTTGCAGTTGACGAGAAAATCAATTGCTTGCTCGCGGAGCTGCAAGCGCTCTTCCGGAGTGAGAGCAGTTCCTTGTTTTTCGGCCTGCTCGCGCAGCCGGGCCGCCTCCGCGTGAATCTCATCGGTCGTAATGCTATAGCCGTTTACATCAACAGATCGTGAAGTCATAAGGCTGAACCTTTCTATAGCTCGAGCGTGTCGTGTTGTTTTGTTTGCCAGGCTTCAATTCGCTTTCGAAGCTCGCTGATGCGGCTTTCGTAGCGCCCGGAATAATAAAGGTTTTCCAACTCCAGGGGATCCCGCCTCCGGTCGAAAAACATGTTGTTGTCGTTCTTGAACAACACCAGCTTCTCGCCTTCAGGCGTAACGACCGTGCGTCCGTGGGGTCCAGAAGGCTCCTGAAACCATTCGATAAAAACGTGGTCCTCGCGCAATTTCCCGCCGTCGGCGAGCGGAAGCACACTTTCTCCCGGCAGATTCTCCAGCGGCTTCTTCCCGAGCAGGTCGAGCACGGTGGGAACAATGTTGATTTGACTGACGGGCTGATTGATGTGGATCTGCCGCGTCTGAAGCGAAGGAGCGCGGATCAGGAACGGAACGCGAACCGCTTCCTCGTAGAACACCGATTTACCCAGCAGTGAATGAGCACCCATCATCTCGCCGTGATCGCTTGTGAAAACGATGATGGTGTTGTCGAGTTGTCCGGATCCCTCCAGTGCCCAAAGGATCTGTCCAAGTGCCTGGTCCACCTGGGCGCACAACCCTGCATAATTCCGGTTCAGCCGCTGCCAGCCCTCGCGCGCGTGGAGATCCTGGCCTTCAAAACCTTTGTCGACATAACCTTTTCGGATGCGCTTGTAGAGTTCAGGCTCGTGCTCAATGCGGTCGCCGGGGTAGTTCGCCGGAATGGGGGCCTCTTCGGCGGAAAGCAAGTCGTTGTAGGGTCCGTAAAAGGGCATGTGAGGCTCGAGGAAATTCACATGCAGCAGCCATGGACGATCTCGGTTCTCTACGATGAATTTCGAAGCCGTGCGCGCCTGGAAGGCCGGTTTGCAATGATCCACCGGAAGTCGTACCGCAAATTCGCGCGTAAATTTGTTCTCTTTGGTGTTGTCCGGCTTGTAGCCCTGGGTCAGAAGATAGTGATGATACGCGCTTCTCACATCCGGGTCGCGGTCGGGATAGTAATAGTCCGAATAAACGTCCTCCGTCCCGAACCATTCGTGAAAGCCGTGCTGCGGGAAAGCTTCGTCTCCCAAATGGAACTTACCTATGTACGCAGTGTGATAAGCCGAATCGTTCAGTAGTTCCGGCTGTAAAGGGATACTGCGGCTGAGACGGAGATTGTTGTGGACGCACTGGTGCTGGTGTGGATAGAGTCCGGACAAGATTGCACCGCGGCTGGGAGTGCACACCGGTTGAGTCACGTAGGTATTGCTGAACACAATGCTCTCGGAGGCGAGGCGATTCAGCACGGGCATGTGGAAACGGTAGTTCCCGTTTACCTGCAGGGTGTCGGCCCGCTGCTCATCGGTCCACAGAAAGAGCAGGTTGGGCTTGTCGGAAACCGGGCGGTTCCGGATCCCGGCCAAAGCGGGAGCTGCGACCGCCGCACTGGCGATCGATTTAAAAGCAGATCGTCTGGTGATCATCTATTTCTCCTGAAATGGAATTGGCCTAAAAGACGTACTTGAGGGAAACCTGTAAAATGCGTCCGTTCGATGCCGCAGTGATACGGCCGAACGTCGTGGGCGAAGTGACAGTGTTCCCCGGATTCGAAAAATTCGCTCGATTCGTGAGGTTGAAGCTGTCCCCGCGGACCTGAAGGGTTTGGCTTTCCGTGATGCGGAAACGCTTCGCCAGGGAAACATCCCAATCGAATAGTCCCGGCCCGATGATTACGTTCCGGCCGGCGTTTCCGTATGTGCCGATCGTGTTCGGCACAAACGCAGATACGTCGAAGTACTCGGCAAGCTCTTCGGCTTTAGAGCGTGCGGGAAGATCGTTGGGGTCACCGATTACATTCGGTCGGTCGAAGCCAACACCGGTTCGCGAATTGTCCGTCCCGGTGAGAATGTTGACCGGACTCCCGCTCTTCAGGGTTACTAGCCCACCAAGTTCCCAACCGCCCAAGATCCGGTCCAAGACAGTATGGCCGTGAAGAAATGGCAGCTCGTAGAGATATGAGGCAGTCAGGCGATGACGCGTGTCGAAATCGCTCAGGCTCCGATCCGCTGCTACATTGAACGGATTTTGGGGACCTCCCTGATCCACGGTTGCGAAGGCATTTCCACCCGAAACGGCTTCATCGATGGCCTTCGAATACGTGTACGCGACCCCGAAGGAGATTCCTTTTTCCAAGCGTTTGGTCAGAGTGACCTGAAGTGAGTTGAAATCTGAATTGCCGTCTGAAAAAAGTCCGCCGACGCTATCGAATTCGGGCGCGTAGATGCGCCGCGCGCTCGTGTTTTTCGTCGTGGCCCCGGGCCCGTAGACAGCAGGATTTACTTCGCGCAGAATAATCAGCTTTCGCCCGACGGTACTGACGTACGCCACATTCAGCAGCAGGTCGCGTGTTAGCTGACGTTGCGCGCTAACTCCGAAATTCTGTGTGTAAGGATTGCGAAGGCTGCCCGTGACTTCCTTCGGGATCTGGATCGGCTGCACGAACCTCGCACTGCCAGGCGCGAAGGCGTACGGAAACGGATTCACTGTTCCGGCATAGGGCGCGGAAAGAGCTTCGGGGTTGTTGAGGGTGTAATTGAGACCGAACGGCTGCGGAACCAAAACACCGCTCGCCTGTTCGGCGGTCAAAGCCTCATAAAAGATTCCGTACTGCGCGCGCACCGCAGTCTTTCCGTCTCCGGTGACATCCCAAGCCAGACCCACACGCGGGGCCCAGTTGGCATAGTCGCCCTGATACGCAAAGTTTTTGTCGCCC
>Ga0126381_100004953_pt1 | contig 14563 bp, 12 predicted proteins | sample PanSoiMetPlot_28_FD_96465 | JGI IMG/M metagenome (GOLD analysis project Ga0126381, IMG submission 96465) | Tropical forest soil microbial communities from Panama - MetaG Plot_28 | ecosystem: Environmental > Terrestrial > Soil > Tropical forest > Bulk soil | place: Panama | collected 2016-02-17
CCGTCAATGGATGGTCGGAGCCGACCCGGCCGACTCGACATCGTGGATACGGACCCGGCTGGGAACGGGCCGTGCCCGTTCCCAGCCGGTTCGCTCGATGTCCCGCCGAGGCGTCAGCTGGCGGCGCTGGCGGCTTGCTTGATGAGCTGGGCGACGACGGCCGGCTGGGACACGTAGATGGCGTGGCTGCCAGCGGCCTCGGTGACGGTCGCTCTGGCCCGCTCGGACATGGCGCGCTGGGCGGGCGGCGGGATCATGTGGTCGTTGGCGGAGACCAGGTACCAGGACGGCTTGGTCCGCCAGGCCGGATCCGAGATCGCCCCCTCCAGCGCGTCGACGCCAAACCCGACCTGAGAGTCAGCCATGAACGTCGCCAGCTTCTCGGGCACATCGGCGGCGAAGGAGGCCGCGAACTTATCCCTGTCCAGGAACAGGAACCCGTCCCGGGGCGGCAGGATCGGCGGAACCGGCGCGCCGGGCGGCGGGTCGGCGATCAGCGTGCCGACCGACTCGCCCTTGTCGGGCGCGAACGCCGCGATATAGGCGAGCGCGGCGACGTTGGGGTGGTTGCCGGCCTCGGTGATGACGGCGCCGCCGTAGGAGTGGCCGACCAGCACGGCGGGGCCGCCGAGGCCGTCGAGGACCTGGTGGGTGGCGGCGACGTCGCCGGCCAGCGACACGGTGGGATTCTGCACGACCGCCACCCGGTAACCGTCAGTTGCGAGGTGGTCATAGACGCCCTGCCAGCCCGATCCGTCCACGAAGGCGCCGTGCACGAGCACGATGTTCCTGATTGCCATGGTTGCTCCAGCCCTAAGGGGACAGGCCCTGACGCCCATCCCGGCGCAGCAATTCAAGTGGCAGGGAAGCGACCAGACCAGGCAGAACAGCACGCAGAAGTAACTCGCGGACACGAAGTGAGTCCAGGGCCTCCCGGCCCGGCGGCCTCATCAAGTCGTCCGGGCGTAAGCGGCGCTCGCCCGGTGGAGGTAGTTCAGCTGGGCCGCCTGCCGGGCCAGATCACCCAGAGCGGCGGCGGCCTCCGAGCCAAGGGTGAACACCTCGTGCCAGAGCGAGGCATGCGGCCACCGGTCGGAGAACCAGTGCATCGACTCCGCGCAATCCAGGACCAGGGAGTGCTGCCCGCTGACCGCCGCGGACCGCAGCGCGCTCAGCCAGTTGTCCACGTCCGCGCGCAGCCACAGCTCGGCGTCCTCCGCGGAGGACACGACGGCGAGGTCCGGGTCGGGACCGGCGGGACGGCCGAAGCCGGGCTCGAACCACCGCCCGGCCATCGTGGCCATCCGCAGCAGCCACGACGTCACCCTCCCGGTCAGTGCCGCACGCTCGGCCATTGACTCCTCGTCAAGCCGCTCACGGGCAAACCGGCGGACCAGATCATGGAACCGGTACCGGCCCGCGACGCTGTCCTGTAGCAGGCCGAGGTCGACGAGTTCGTCCAGGGCGTCCCAGGCGTCCCCGGCTGACATCCCTCCCGCGACCGCCGCGAGGGCGGCGTCGAAGTCCCGGCCAGGTACCACCGCCAGCCGCCTGAACACCCGCCGAGCGGAATCCGCCAGCTGCTCGTACGACATCCCGAACGCGGTGGCGACCTTCAGGTCGCCGGCCGTGAACTGATCCAGACGGCGCTCCTCGTCCGCCAGCCGGGCAGCGAGCTCGCCGGCGTCCCATCCGGGCCGGCTGACCAGCCGGTTCCCGATGATCCGCAGCGCCAGAGGCAACCCGTCACACAACTCGGCGAGCCGGGTAAGCGCCGGTTCCCCGTCGGTGGCGGCACGCTCACCCAGGATCCCGGTCAGCAGCTCCTTCGCCTCCGGCAACGCCAGGGGCTTCAGCACGAGCCGGCGTACGCCCTCCAGGCCAGCCAGGAGCCGCTTGGCGGTGATCAGCGCCCGGCCCGTGCCGCCGCCCGGCAGCAGCGGGCGCACCTGCTCCTCCGACCCGGCGTTGTCCAGAACAACCAGGACACGCCTGTCCCGCAGCAGCGACCGGTACAAAGAAGCGCGGCCCTGGATATCACCAGGGACTTTCCTATCGGCGACACCGAGCGCGCGAAGCAGCTGCCGCAGCGCGTCGTCGCCTGCCATCGGCTGTGGGGCCATACCGAGCAGATCGAGGAAGAACACCCCGTCGGGAAAGCTCGGCCGCAGCATATGAGCGGCCCGGACGGCGAGCGTGGTCTTCCCCATGCCCCCCGAGCTTGTGATGAGACCCACCACGCCGGCCCCCTGCGGACTCTCCGCGTGCGCCAGCTCGCTGATCCAGGCCAGCTCCGCGGCGCGGCCGGTGAAGTCGTCAACCAGCCGGGGCAGCTCGCACACGGCGGCCGGACGCGTCCAGTAATCCCGCAGCCGGCCATCACGCGCCAGCTCCATAAGCTCCTGGCGAGCATCGCCGTCCAGCGCAAGCGCGTCCGCCAGAGCGGTTACGGTCCGGTGCTGGGGCCCCTTGCTCCGTCCGCGCTCCATATCCGACAAGGTCCGGGCGCTGACCCCCGACACCTGAGCCAGCTGCTCGAGCGTCAGGCGTGCCGCATGGCGATGACCGCGCAGCACCTCCCCGAAACCCAGGTGCCCAGTCACGGAACCACACCTTCCCAGCAGCGCAGCCACTCCACCCGCCGTTACCGCGCCAAGCCTAGCCCGATCGCCTAGAGCGGGTGCAGCGCGTCTGTCGTGTGTTCCATCTGCATGCTGTCAATCACGCGATCGACACGCTGGCCGGTCCTCCTAAATTCGTGGTCAGAGCAGGCCGGCCTTGCGCCAGAAGTACGTGCCAGGGCCGCCCATCAGGCCAGCCGCCGTGAATGTCTCCACCGCCTTGCGTACGAGCCAGATGGTGCGATCGTGCCGGACCTGGCTGCGCTTGACGACCTTGCGCGCCTGCCTCGGGTCCAGGCCCGCCTTCGCGTAGCACTGCGGGTGGATCAGGCGAGTGGCGACGATGTAGGCGGTGAACGCCAACACGAACCGGTTGAGGCCCCGGCTCAGCACGGTGTGCCTCGACCAGACCCGGACGAGTTCCTCGCGGGCGTAACGCATGTGCCGCGCCTCCTCGGTGACATGGATCCGCGTCACCGCCCGGGTCAGCGGATCGACCCGGTCATCGTTCATCGCCTCGCGCTGTATCCGGTCCCCGAGTTCTTCGACGAACAGCGCGCCGCTGTAGGTGAGCGGCCCGTTCGATACCGCCTTCAGCATCCGGCCGCAGAACCTGGCCAGTAGATCGGGCTGGTAGCACGGGGCGCCCAGCTTGGCGATGAACCGGGCGAACATGATCGAGTGCCTGCACTCGTCCGCGATCTCGGTGTACGCGTACTGGATGTGATTGCTGGCCGGGTCGCCGTCGTACGCACGCCGGACGAGCATCTGCATGAGGATCGTCTCGGCCCAGATCGCAATGCTGCAGATGGAGGCCATCTCCTGCCGGCTGAGCTCCCGGCGCTGCTCCTCGGTGAGGCTGTCCCACAGCGGTGTCCCGTACAGCGAGATGAGTTCGGGCGAGAGGGAGTAGCGGTCGCGGTCCAGTGGCGCGTCCCAGTCGATCTCCGTCTGCGGGTCGAAGGAGAGCTTCGCCGATGACCGCAGCAGGCGGGCCGCTGTATCTTCCCTGTCGTTGGTATGGAGCTGGCGAGTCACGATTTGCTGCCTTTCCGCTAGCCGGTTCTGCGTGAGGTATCTGCGGTCACCGCGCCCGGAGCACTCGCCCGGTGCCGAATTTCTTGCCGTAACCGGGGGTGAACTCCCCGCCGGCGAATACGATCCGCCCGCCGATCAGCGTGGCCGTGACCGCCCGGTCATTGCGGTTGACCATCCTGCTCAGCCCGCCGAACTCGGGCATGCTGCTTTCCGCGTACGCGTCCACGGACTCATCGAGCCCATCGGGATCCACCACGACCAGGTCAGCCCGGTCACCCACCCTGGCGTGGCCGGCCTCGAGGCCGTACCAGTCGGCCAGTTCGCCGGTGAGCCGGTAGACCGCCTGCTCGAGCGAAAGGAACGGCCGCCCCGCGGCGATGGCGTCGCGGACCCGCTTGAGCAGCCGCAAGCCGATGTTGTAGAAGGCCAGCGTGCGCAGGTGCGCGCCCGCGTCAGAGAAGCCGATCAGCACGCCATCGTCGGCGGCGAAGCGGTCGAGCACGGCGGGCCGGTGGTTGGCCACGGTCGTCCGCCAGCGGACGCGGGCGCCGTGCGCCACCAGCAGGTCGAGGAAGGCATCGGCGGCTGGGATACCGCGCTCATCGCCGATCTCCCCGAACGACTTGCCGACCGTGGCCGGCTCCGGGCAGTCAACGATCTCCGCGTCGTAGAGATCACGGGTCCAGACCCGCGGAGAGAACCGTCGTTCCATGTCACGCCGGAACCACCTACGGTACTGCTCGTCGCGCAGCAGGGCGTTGCGCTCCAGTTCGCCGGCGATGTGCAGGGCGGCCTGGCCGGAGCCGAATTCCTCGAATACCGGCAGCGAGATGCCGTCGGCGTAGACCTCGAACGGCACCGGCAGGTGCTGCCATCGCAGGTCGGCCCGGGCGAGCTTGTTCACCGTCCGCGCGCTCAGCCCGATGACCCGGGCCAGCCGCGGGTTGGACTTGGGATCGGCCGCTGACAGCAGAGTGGTTCGCAGTGGGGACCGGAACAGGCCGGACGACTGTGCGAAGTAACGGACCATGCCGATCTTGGTGGTGAGGTTCGGCACGCTCTGCAGCACGGCGCCGCGCTGCCGCAGCAGGTCGTGCAGCGCGCGGTGTTCGCCCCACGGCGCGTAGGTGGACGGAAGCCTGCGGGACCGGAAGCGGTCGCCGTCCAGCTTGTTCCAGGGGTTCTTGATGGTGGACAAACCGACGAAACCCGCGTCGAGCGACTCACCGAGCATCTGCCGCATCGCGGCCAGTTCCCCGGTTGTCGCCCGTGCGCGGGGATCAGTGGCCCGGCCCAGGCCCATCACCGCGGCGCGGATGTCGGAATGACCCAGCGAGACGGCCAGGTTCGGGCCGAGCGGCAGATCCTGGAGGGCGGCGACATACTCCGCCGGCCCGTGCCAGGCCTGGTGCCGCTCCAGCGCGTCCAGCACATGCTCCCTGGGCATGGCCTCCACCCGGCTGAACATGTCGGCGCAGTCCGCCGCGCTCGAGAATACGGTGGACAGGGAACAGTTGCCGAACACCACCGTCGTCACCCCGTGCCGGACCGACTCGGTCAGGCCGGGGGAGACGAGCACTTCGGCGTCGTAGTGGGTGTGGATGTCCACCATGCCCGGCAGGACCCACCGGCCCGCGGCGTCGATGACGTCGGCTCCCTCGGCGGGCAAGGGCGTGCCGCTCACCGCCGTGATCCTGCCGCGCTGTATGCCGACATGGCGAAGCGCCGAGGGGGCGCCGGTTCCGTCGAACCACCTGCCGCCCCGGACGACCACGTCAAAGCCGCTGTCAGCCATCGGGTTCCCTCCTGTGTGTGCTCTGCGCTACGCGCTCAGCCCTCCGTCGACCGGCAGGACCGCGCCGGTCAGGTACGAGGCGCCCGTCGAGGCGATGAACCGCACACAGTGCGCGACCTCCTCAGGGGTACCCGGGCGCCCGGCCGGGATGTGGTCGATGAGCTGGGGCGAGACGTCCTGGGTCAGGCGGGTTCCGACGAGCCCCGGCGCCACCGCGTTCACCGTGATGCCGCGGCCGGCCAGTTCCACCGCCAGGCTGCGGGTCAGGCCGATCAGGCCAGCCTTCGCCGCGCAGTAGTTGGCCTGGCCGGCGCTGGCGCGCAGGCCAGCGACCGACGAGATGTTGATGATCCGTCCCCACCGGGCCCGCACCATCCGGCCAACGGCCCGGCGGCACACCGTGAACACAGCGTCGATATCGGTCCGCAAGACGGTTGACCACTGCTCGTCGGTCATCATCGCGAGCAGCGCGTCCGCCCGCACCGCCGCGTTGTTGACCAGGCAGAGGACGGGACCGTAGATCCGCTCGAGTTCGGTGAACGCCGATTCGACATCGCCCGCACGGCAGACGTCCGCGCGCAGGGCCACCGCCTCGCCGCCGGCCTCCCTGATCTGGTCCGCTACCTGTTCCGCGTCTTCGGCGTGAGTGCGGAAGCTCACGCCGCACCGCCACCCGTCCTGCGCCAGAGCCAGCGCGGTCGCCGCGCCGATGCCGCCAGAACCCCCCGTGACCAGCGCGCATCCGGTGGCCTGAGGCGAAGGCCGGGCCGTCGGGCTCATGCGACGCGCAGGACAACGACGGCGTTGCTGCCGCCGAGCCCGAACGAGTTGCTGATCGCCACCCGCCCGCGGCCGGGGGACTCCGGCATCGGCTGCGCGACCCCCGGCACGTAATTCAGGTCCAGCTCCTCGTCGGGCTCCTCCAGCCCGAGGGTCGGCGGGGCCACGCCGTCTCTGAGGGCGTGCAGGACGGCGATCGCCTCGACCGTGCCCGCGCCGCCCATGAGGTGTCCGATGCTGGACTTGGTGGATGAGGCCGGGATCCGCCAGGCATGGTCCCCGAGCGCGGATTTCAGCGCCCGGGTCTCGGCCACGTCGTTGTGCGGTGATCCCGTGCCGTGGCAGTTGACATAGCTCAGCTCGGCCGGCTCAACGCCCGCGCCCGACAATGCGCTCCTGATGGCATCGGCGGCGGGCTCGCCGGTCGGATCGGGGGCATACATGTCGAAGGCGTCCGTCGATGCCCCGAACCCGGCGACCTCGCCGAGGATGGCGGCGCCGCGGCGCCGTGCCGCGCTGGCCCGCTCGAGCAGCACCACGCCGGCCCCCTCGCCGAGCACGAACCCGTCGCGCCTGCGATCGAACGGGCGGACCACGCCGCACCGGGACAACGCGCCCATGACGGAGAAGGCATGGACCATCTCCTCTGACACCGCGGCATCCGCGCCGCCGGCCACCACCGCGTCCAGGCTGCCGTCGGCCAGCATCCGCATCGCCGCCCCGAGCGCGTGCGTCCCGCTGGCGCATGCGGCGCACACGGCGCAGGACTCACCGCGCAGGCCCCACCGCAGGGCGATCATGCCCGCCGCGGCGCTCGGCATGACCATGGCCGTGGTGTAGGGAGATATTCGTCGCGGGTTGGTCCGGTACGTCTCGCTCTGCCGGAACAGGGTCTGCACGCCGCCCATGGCCGACGCGAGGACGCAGCCGATCCGGTTCGGCGGGTACGGGAGCGCGCCGCGCGTCCACCCGGCCTGCGTCAGCGCCTCATCGGCGGCGGCCAGGGCGAGCTGGCTGAACCGGTCGGTGGCGCGGAGTTCCCGGCGGGAGAAGAACTCCGCGGGCTCGAAACCGGCGCATCTCGCGACCCCGTCCGCTATGGCCACGTCACCCGCGCACCAGCGCTTGTAGAACAATTCAGCGCCGGCACCCAGCGGCGTCACGGCACCCGCTCCCGTGATGACGACCGGTTCAGGCGCACAGGACCGCTCCCTGGCTTCCTGCTGACTCATGTTCCTCTCCTGGTCACCGGCCGGGTTTCCCCGGCCAGCCGGTCCCCGGCCACCGCTGGCGCGGCCAGCTGAAAGTCGCCGGGCGAAAGGGTCCGGGTGCGGCGGGCGTACTCCGCGACCGTGCCCGGCCAGTTGGTGGCGACCCGCCCAGCCGGGTCCCGGTACCAGCTCCGGCACCGGGACCAGGTGCTGCGCGCCAGGCGCCTGCGCATCTCGTCCTCGAAGCGGTCCGCGGCCTCGGCGCGGATGTCCAGGTAGGCGGCGCCGCTGGTGGCGAGCAACTGGACCGCCTGGGCGATGTAACGGGCCTGCGGCTCGATCATGGAAACGATGGAGCCCGCGCCCAGGTTGGTGTTGGGCCCGTACATCATGAACATGCTGGGAAAACCGGGCACGGTCATGCCGAGGTGGCCGCGGGCGCCGGCGGCCCAGGCGTCGGTGAGCCGGCGGCCGCCCAGGCCAGTGATGCTGAGCGGAGCCAGGAACTCGGTGGCCGCGAACCCAGTCCCGTAGATGATCACATCGGCCGGGTGGGAGCCGCCGTCGGCGGCGCGCGGGCCGGCCGGAGTGATCCCGGCGACCGGCTCCGTCACCAGCCGTACGTTGGAGCTCACCACCGCCGGGTAGTAGTCGTCGGACAGCAGCACCCGCTTGCAGCCCATGCGGTAGCCGGGGGTGAGCGCCGCCCGCAGCGCGGGATCGGCGACCTGCCCGCGGAGGTGATGCCTGGCCAGCGTGGTCATCGCCCTGATCGGGATTCCGGCGTCGGTGATGAGGCCGAGGGTGAGGAGCTCGAACAGGGCCGCGTAGCCCGTCCGGCCGGCCGCATGAGACAAGCTGAGCACGCGCCGCGGCGCGCCGCCGCGATAGCGGCGGTCCAGCTTGGGCAGGACGTAGGGGGCTGATCTCTGGAAAATGGTCAGGTGCTCGGCAATGGGCTGGATCTTGGGTATGAACTGAACGGCGCTGGCACCAGTTCCGATCACCGCGATTCGCTTGCCTGCCAGGTCGCAGCCGTGGTCCCACCGCGCTGAATGGAAGGCACGGCCGCTGAAGGTGTCCGCGCCGGGCAGGACCGGTACGACGGGGCGGGAAAGCTGGCCGACGGCGGCGATCAGCACGTCCGCCTCGATCACCTCACCGCCGGTGCAGCGGATCCGCCACCGGCCGTCGGCCGGGTCGAATTCGGCGGCGGTCGCCTCGGTGCGCAGGCGGACGCGCCGGTCTATCCCGTAGGCGGCGGCCGTCCGCTTCAGGTAGGCGTGTATGTCAGCGCGTTCCGCGTACCGCGACGGCCAGGCGGGGTTCGGCGCGAAAGAAAAACAGTAGAGCACTGACGGAATGTCGCAGGTGGCACCGGGGTAGGTGTTGTCCCGCCACACTCCGCCGATGTCGTCAGCCTTTTCCAGGATCACCAGGTCGTCTCCGGACCCGGCGCGGGTGAGCGCGATGGCGGCGGCGATTCCCGCGAAACCGCTGCCGATGATGCACACCGGCACCCGCCGGGCGGATCGGGTCAGGGGCATCGCTTGATCACCGCCTCGCGGGTCGCGGCGGTGCGCCGGCGGCGCTGGGTCCCGGCCAGCGTCACCAGCGCGGTGGCGACGAGATACTCCCGCCCGGTGTGCGTGATGGCGTACAGATCGGCCCCGGCGATCGTGACCAGATGCCCCGGCCGGATCAGCCGCCCTCGGGCGACGATCTTTTCTCCGCAGGCCGCCTCCAGCAGGTTGATCTTGTATTCGACCGTCACGCCGATGGTTCCCTGGGGCGCGACGGTCAGGGCGGCGAGGGCCGCGGCGGCGTCGGCGATGACACCGAGGATGCCGCCGTGCACGAACCCGTGCTGCTGGGTGACCTCCTTGCGGCACGGGAGCTCGACCTCCACGTAGCCGGGTTCCATCCGGCCGAGTGTGCAGCCGAGCAGCGTGGTCGCGGCCGACGCCTCGAACACGGCGTGTACGTGGGCCAGGTAGTCCTGTGTCTCAGCGAGCATCGGACTCAACCGCGGACCGGACGGCGCGGCGGTAGGCGTCGCAGCCCGTCTCGTTGCGCCCGAACGCGATAGCGGTGTTGGCGCCGCTGCGGTATCCGCGCTGCATGGACTCGCAGATGTCGAGGTCCTCCAGGACGGCGCTCATGAACAGCTCGATGTTGGAGTCCCAGTAATGCCGCAGCCGAGGGCTGAGCCGCTGGACGAGATGGGTCCGCTTGACCCGGCAGTGGCCGCCATCTTCCGGGAGGATGACCAGCAGGTTGATGTGGTCTTTCTCCACGAACAACGCGGTCGAGGGGAAGATCAGGTACATGATCGTCGCGGTGCCGCGGACGGTCCAGCTATCACGCTCGAGGGAGCGGGTCTCGCGCAATGTCTTCTTCGGGGCGAGGGTACGGAAGTGCGGCCCGAGCTGGTCATAAGCACCGGCGTTGTGCATGAAGACCTGGCCGGCCGTGCGCCGGTGCAGCACAGCGAAGTGGTAGCTCTCCATGAACGACTCGGCCCCGGTCTTCCAGTTGAAGGCGCGGCTCACCGATCCGTCCTGGTACAGCCCGTAGCTGGACAGCCCGCACGTAGCGAGTTCCGCGTCCAGCTCGGTACCGAGGAACTCCTCGACCGGAGGTCCCTGAGCATCCATCGTGACCCACAACAGGCCATGGCGGACCTCGGTGCTGAGCTCGACCAGGCCGTTATCTTCCAACCGGAGGCAGGGGAAGCTACGCGCGCGGTCCGGGACGTGCGTGAGCCGGCCATCGGTGTCGTATGTCCAGGCGTGATAGGGGCACGCGAAGCTCTTCCTGACGTTGCCACGTTCCTGCCGGGTCACCTCGGCCCCGCGATGCCGGCACACGTTGAGCAGGGCACGGTAGTGCCCGGAGTGACTGTGCACCAGGATCACCGAGCGGCCGAGCACCTGCTCGACCAGGAAATCACCGGGTTCGGGAAGCTGGCCGATGTGCGCGAGCGGGAGCGGCTGCCGGCCGAACATGGCCATCTCCCGGTCAAACAGCCGCGGGTCGTAATAGTCCTCGACCGGCCACCGGGTTACCGCGGGATCCTGACCCAGTTCGCCGTCGGCCAGCGCGAAGACGCGGTCGATCAACGCCGCCTGCGTCCGGTGATCCATCAGCCGGTCCCCTCCGTGATCCGTGCGGCGTGCGTGCGCTTGTGGATCTCCGGCAGGTTCGGCAGCGCTTCAGCGAGATCTATCGCCCCGGCTCCCGCGTAGAACATGTACTGAGCCGTCAGCCAGTTCGTGAAGTCCTGCTGGCTGTTGAGATGGAGATCACGGTTGATCAGGATCCAGGTATGCCGTGCGTAGGCGTTGTGGCAGTCATTGCAATCGCTGTCTTCGCCGACCGTGCAGCGGCGGACCGTGGTGAGATCCGGGGAATACGCGCGGAAGTGCGGGCTGTAAGGCTGCCCGTTGCGCATGCGCGCGAAGTTCTTCTCGTAATTACCGCTGATGATCGGGCATACGTCGTATCCCCAGCTCAGGTCGAACAGCGCGTCGCTGGCCGCGACCCGGGCCTGGTAGGCGGTGGAGATAATCTTGTCCGGATACTTATCGATCATCCGGTAGATCTCGTCGCACACCCGCGCGTAACCCTTGGTGCTGTCGAGGGCGCCGCCTCGCCGGCTCTTGTCCTCATAGAAGCTGAAGTAGACAAGGTTGCCATTCTCGACGATCTCGTCTACCACCGATTCGATCATGTGAGCGTTGCCGCTCGTAACGGTATAATAGAAGGCAACCCTGTGGTCATCGCGATAGTTAGCGAGCGCGCGGGAAAATACGTCGGTCTTCCCGCCTCCGCGCAGCATGGTATCCAGGTCATGGTCGCCCCATACGGAGACGCCGATAGGCATCTTCTCGAAACCCTCGTATGGAATCCGCCGGATGCCGTTCGTCACGGGAAGGATCATGAAATTGTCGTGAAGCTTCTTCAGCCGGTCCAGCTTCAGGCTGGGCTCGCCGCCCACGACGGTGATATAGTTCGTGCCGCGCTCCTTCTCCTGCTCGATGAACTGGTCAAAGACCGCCTCATCGCGCGGTGACTTCGAGCTGTCGAGCCGCTCGTCGAAGAAGTAGCAGCCATCACAGCGGAGCTGGCAAACGTGGGTCAGATCGAGGCTGATCGACTGCAGCGGCCCGACCTTCCGCCACGCATCATCTAGCTGGCGGAGGAAAGGGTCCGCCAGATATTCCGCAACCTGAGCGCGCCGGGCCGCCCGGGCCTGCAGACTCCTGGGCTTACTTAGCCGGTGCCGCGAATTTTCTAGCATCATTCAGCTGCGCACCGCTGCGCTAGCTTCGCGGGCTATCAGGTCCGCCACATCCTGCAGGGTTGCGCAGGTCAGCACGTCCTGGCCCTGTATCTCGATGTCGAGTTCTTCGCGAACGATCTCAATAATCTCAACGATGTCGAGGGAGTTGACGTCCAGGTCCTCTAGTGACACCTCCATGGAGATCTCAGAGGAGTCGAGGCCGATTGCGGTGAGTGCTCCGGTAAGGACATCGGCCGCGGTTTTCTGGGCACCAGAGAACGTAATGTCCGAGGGCATGGCAACATCTCTCCATTTACGAATTCGGAGACGGGATAAGTATCCGGCACGCGAGACTCTAGCTACTTTCACGTCGGCAGGTCGATCAGGCGGCCGCCGGCCGCCTGGAATATCGCGGCCCAGCCCACCTCGGCGCCGTGCACGTGGAGCCTGGCGGCCGAGGTCAGGAACCGGCGCGCTTCGCCGTGCCCGCGCCGCAGCGTCCCGGTCGCGACCGTGGGCACACCCGCGGCGGCCTGCCAGAGGATCTCGGCGATCCCGCCGGCCAGCACCGGATGCGGGGACACTTCGACGAGCACGTGGTGACCGGCAGCGGCCAGACCCCGTATCGCGCGGTCGAATTCCACCGGCTGCCGGAGACTGGCATACCAGTACCCGGCATCCACCTCCGGTCCGTCCAGGGCCAGCCCGGTCATCCCCGACACGAGCCGCACCCGCGCGGGCCGGGGGGTGATCGGTTCCAGCGCCTCCAGGATCCGTGCCTGGATCCGTTCCACCTGCGGGGAATGGGAGGCGTAATCAACCGCCACCCACCGGGTCCGCGTTCCCGTCGGGCATGCCGCCTTCAGGTCCGCTAGCGCGCCGCTGTCCCCGGAGACCACCGTGGCAGCGGGGCCGTTGACCGCGGCGACCGACAGCCGTCCTTCCTCCTGCGCCAGCAGCTCTCGCACATCCCCGGCTGGCATCGCGATGGACAGCATCCCGCCGTTCCCCGCCAGCCGCGTCAGAGCCTGGCTGCGCAGGGCCACCACCCGCGCCCCGTCTTCGAGCGACAGCGCCCCGCCCACGCAGGCCGCGGCGATCTCCCCCTGGCTATGGCCCACCACCGCGTCGGGGATGACCCCGGCTGACTCCCACACCGCGGCGAGGGCGATCATTATCGCCCACAGCGCGGGCTGGACCACGTCCGCTCGCTCCAGCCATGGCTCGTTCTTGTCCGCGGCGAGCACCGCGTCAAGCGACCAGTTCACGTACGGTTCGAGTGCCCGCCCGCATTCGGCCAGCCGCCGTGCGAACACCGGCGAGCATCCGGCCAGCTCGCGGCCCATTCCCGGCCACTGCGACCCCTGTCCGGGGAAGACGAATGCCACCCGGCCCCGGTCGGCTGCCCGGGCCGCCACCCCGGCCCGGCCCGTCACCACGTTCGCGGCCGGCTTCCGCCCCGCGACGGCGGCCAGGCCCGCGAGAAGCTCCTCCGTGTCCGCGCCGATCACTACCGCCCGGTGCTCCGGCATCGAGCTGGCGGCCGCCAGCGAGAGCCCCACATCCACCGCGGAGAGCTCCGGCCGCGCCACGATATGCTCCAGCAGCTTCCCAGCCCGCCCGCGTAGTTCCTCCGCACTGTGCCCTGACACCAGCCACGGGACCAGATCCCGGACTTCCCACGGAACCTGATCCGGACGGGGCAAGGCCGGGCGGACCTCCGGGAATATAGTCAATTTCACTCCACGGACAAATACCTGGCAGTTGGCAAGAACCCGCTGTCACGTCTGGGAAAGCGCTCAATAACACGTTGAGTTAATCGTCTGAGTCCACGGTTTCCAACCAGGCCAACGGTCTTGACCTGCACGGGTTCACCTAGCGCATATGCCCGATCGCTTTGTTCAACTGCTGCAATCCGCAGTTGAACAAAGCACGACAGTCCCCGCGCACCGATCAATTCATAACGGCCACGGCTCCTCCACAGCGACCACCATGTCAATGGCACCATTGAGCCCGCCAGAGCATGCCAATAGCACCACCGATCCCCCGCCGCCCCGCCCCCGCCGACGGCTCCATCGATCCCCCCGCCGCCCCGCCCCGCCGACCTCCCCGCCGCCCCGGTTCCGCGGGGCGGCGGTTCCGCGGGCGGCAGGCACGGGCCTGGCTCAGCAGAACGACAGAACGGCACAAGCGGGCATCGGCGCCGCGCGGCGCATCGCGCCGGATCGCCGTAATTTGAACCGCCGCTTTTCGTGAAAGGATATTTATGAGGCTTAGGCAGCTCACGCCAGAAAGTCGCGTCTATGTGTCAAGTATTCCCCGCAACGGCTGGCGAAGGGCTTAATAGTGCCAAAACTGCGCGGTGCTTGCAGTGGTGACGGACGGCGATTTCGGCTTTTGTAAGGTCAGCCGACCTTCTCCTTGATGATTCAACTTAAGAAGTGGTGTGTTTTCGGGCGGATTGGCAACGTTCTGCTGGGTGCGCGCGTGTCATTTACGGAGCGGGAAGATGGGGGATTGTGGGGCTCGGTGCGGCTGAGCCCCGCTATTGCTGTGAAAGGGGACCCGTAAGTGAGTCGAAGACTCTCCCTCTGTTTGATCATGTCAGCGGCACTCGCGGTATCGGGGCTGACCGCGGCGTTTACCACTGCCAGCGCGGTGGCCGCTACCGGACCGACAACTGGCAGCGCTGCCGGCAACCCGTTCTGCAAGAACCTCGGGGTAAAGTACCAGGCATCGGCGGGTGCGCAGGCGTTCTGCTTGGGGATACAGCGTAATGGGGCCGCAGTTGTGCGCCCAGCCTAGGCGGCGACGTCGACGAACGTGAACGCCG
>Ga0126381_100004954_pt1 | contig 14562 bp, 11 predicted proteins | sample PanSoiMetPlot_28_FD_96465 | JGI IMG/M metagenome (GOLD analysis project Ga0126381, IMG submission 96465) | Tropical forest soil microbial communities from Panama - MetaG Plot_28 | ecosystem: Environmental > Terrestrial > Soil > Tropical forest > Bulk soil | place: Panama | collected 2016-02-17
CGCCCACGCGCGACCGTCTCGCGCCTGCGGGACATCGCGGAGGGCGTGCAGTGGCGCGATCCCGAGCAGCTTCAGCAATGGATGGGCGAGCTGTCGAAATCAGAACCGGTGGTCGTGTACTGCTCTTACGGCTTTCACGTCGGCTGCAAGACCGCGATCAAGCTGCGCGAGGCAGGCTTCGATGCGAAGTACATGAACAGCGGACACTCGGGCTGGAAGGCAATCGGAGGGCCGATGAAGCTCTACGGTTGAGCCCCATCCTTTTGTGGTCACGAGCGTCATAGGAACCATGCCTGACGGTCCTCCTGTGCAACGGTCAGCTCTGTGGATGCGCTGTGATTGCTGAGCCTGTGCCTTACTCCCTTGCTCAGCTCGCGCTCTACTTCTTGAAGCTCGGCAGTATCGGCTTCGGCGGTCCGGTTGCCTTGGTCGGATACATGTATCGGGACCTCGTCGAAAGCCGGAACTGGATTGCCGAGGAGGACTACAAGGAGGGGCTCACGCTGGCGCAATTGATGCCGGGGCCGCTGGCAGCGCAGCTGGCGATGTATCTCGGCTACGTGCATTACCGGATTCTCGGCGCGACTGTCGCCGGCATCGCGTTCGTGCTGCCCTCGTTCCTGATGGTCGTCATGATCGGTTGGGCCTATGTGCACTATGGCGGCCTTCCATGGATGCAGTCAGCCTTCTATGGCGTGGGCGCCGCGGTCATCGGCATCATCGCGATCAGCGCTTACAAGCTGACGACCAAGAACATCGGCAAGGACAGACTCCTGTGGACGATCTATGTAGTGACCGCGGGCTTCACGGTCTGGACCGAGTCGGAAAGCATCTGGCTGTTCCTCGCCAGTGGCATGCTCGCATGGTTCCTTCGAGCACCGCCGAAGGGCTGGTTCAGTCGGAGTACCATGCCGGGCCTGATCGCCCTGGGTCCGCACTCGTCGTCGACATGCGCCGTGGCGACAAGCTTTGATTGGACACTCCTCGGCCAACTTGGCGCTTTCTTCGCCAAGGCCGGCGCGTTCGTGTTCGGCAGCGGGCTGGCCATCGTTCCATTCCTGTACGGCGGTGTCGTCCACGACCACCAGTGGCTGAATGAACGGCAGTTCGTCGACGCCGTCGCCGTAGCGATGATCACACCGGGTCCTGTGGTCATCACGGTGGGCTTCATCGGTTACCTGATTGCTGGGCTGGCGGGGGCCGTGGTTGCCGCGTTGGGCACATTCCTTCCGTGCTATCTGTTCACAATTCTGCCGGCACCTTACTTCAAGAAGTACGGCAAGCGGCCTGGTCTCCTTGCGTTCATTCGCGGTGTGACGGCGGCCGCCGTTGGGGCCATCACCGGCGCGGTGATAGTTCTGGCCGAGCGATCGATAGTCGATTTCGTGACCGCTTCGATAGCGCTCGTCACCATCAGTCTCATTTGGAGACTCAAGAAGCTTCCGGAGCCAGTGGTGGTCGCAGTCGCCGCGATTATTGGACTAATTGTGTTTCCCGCGCTTCATAAATAATGCATCGGTCAGCGTTGCTCAACCTCGTTCGCGTCCTCGTCTACGCAAGTGGGCTCGGAGTACTGATGATCGCAATTGCCACAAACGCACAGTCGCCCCAATTTCTGGAGCTGATCCAGACCATTCCGCTGCCGGATGTTCGTGGGCGGATTGATCATCTCGCTGTTGATCTCGATGGTGAACGGCTGTTTGTCGCTGCGCTGGGTAATGACAGCGTCGAAGTGATCGATCTCCGCGCTGGGAGGCGGAGCGCTCGCCTCGAGCGTCTTCAGGAACCGCAGGGCGTTGCTTACGTCTCGGAAATGAAGCGGCTCTTCGTGGCCAACGGCCGGAGCGGGCGAGTCGATGTTTTCGCGGGCCCCGAGCTCACTCGATCCGGCTCCGCCAACGGGCTCGAAGATGCGGATAACGTTCGTTACGACCAAAGCAGCCGACACATTTACGTAGGTTACGGCAGCGCGATGGCCGTGATTGATGCGTCAACGGCGAAGCTAGTTCATCAAATCAAGCTCGCAGGCCACCCGGAGTCGTTCCAGTTGGAAAGCGAAGCGACGCGGATATTCGTCAATGTGCCAGACGCCGGCCAGATCGCTGTGGTCGACCGAAACAAACGATCGATCATCGAGACGTGGGCGCTCGATGACATGAGGGCAAACTTCCCGATGGCGCTGGATGAGCCCGATCACCGCCTCTTCGTTGCCACGCGGCGGCCAGCGGCGCTTCTCATCTACGACACCGAGAACAGCCAACTAATCGCGAGCCTGCCCATTGGGGGCGACGCGGACGATCTCTTCTTCGATCCGGAGCACAAACGCATCTACGCGGTCTGTGGGCAAGGTGTCGTCGACGTTGTCCAGCAGCGCGATGCTGAGCATTATCAGATTGCTACCCAGGTAACTACTGCCCCCGGCGCCCGCACCGGTCTCTTCGTGCCTTCGCGCAAGGCAATGTACATAGCCGTACCGGCGCGCCCACCCTCGCCTGCGGAGATCCGGGTCTACGCGGTGCGATAGAACACTTGGTCCTACCAATTCAAGGAGCGTCGCTATGAAATGGATTACCCGAGAACGAGTTAAGGTCGACCGTGTTGCTTGCCCGTGGCTGATCAAGAAATTCATTGACCCCGAGGCGGAGTTTCTCTTCGTGCCAACAGATCAGGTGATAGCCATCGCCGATAGGGAGCACGCCACTCCATATGACGTAAAGGACGTTGAGTTCGGGCACCACGGCAAGGAATGTTCGTTCGATGCATTCGTGAAGAAGTACAGCCTTGATCGAGATCCAGCAATGGTCCTACTCGCGAAGATCGTCAATGGCGCGGACACGGACAATTCGCTCTGGAATCAACCCGAGGCAGCAGGGTTGAACGCGGTCGCTGAGGGTTTCCGGCATCTCGGGTTCAAGGATGACCATCAGATCAATGAGGCGCAGTGGATCGTATATGAGGCGTTGTACGCGTACTGCAAGGAGATGGCCAGGCGAGGCAAGCAGGATGGCGCCTTTAGATGAGTCTTTCGCCAAAATCGATCTCCGGACTTGCTATCGCGCTCCTAGCCGCTCACTGCAACACCTCCTTGCGCTGGCGCAGATGTGCAACCTGGCCTTCGCGCAGATCGTCGAATCCCCGCTCCAACCCTTTGACAAGAATCGCCGCCATCTGCGCCGACGATTGCAGCCGCGGCATGAACACGTAGTCGGCTCCTGCCTCGTAGAGATCGAGCGCCGACGCGGTGCGACCCGCGGTCACGATGACCTTTGCTCGCGGGCAGAGCCGTCGCGACTTGCGCAGCAGCTCCAGATTATCGGTACCTTTGAGCACCGTGTCCGGAACCGTCGACACGATGAGCGCCGCCTCTTCGATGTCGGCGTGGCGAAGCGTTTCCATGTGCGAGATGTCGCCGTAGACACATGCGATATTCCGACGCCTGAGCTCGGCGTGAACCTCGGGATTGAAGTCGATCACCAGCAAGCGATCCAGCACGGGGTGCGGTCCGTCATTGGCCTCCAGCTCGTATTCGTGCACCAGCGCGCTCGCTTCGACAAAAAAACCGAGCAGCACCACGTCCTTGTGCTGTTCGCTGTCGGCAGGAGCGCCGGAAAGGTCGTCCAGATCGCGGAAACCGACGCGCCGCAACCAGCCTCCGAACAGTGCCTGCAGCTGGTGGCTGTACTCGATCATGTAGGTCGATGTCACCGAGGTGAGCGCGAACACAAAGATCAGCGCGCTGACCATTCTTTCTTCGATGTGACCATCGCCTAGTCCGATGGCCGCGATGACCATCGAGAATTCGCTCATCTGCGCGAGGTTGATCGATGGCAGCAGGCTGGCTCGATGCCCCAGACGCAGCGCGCGCAGGAGCGGAAAGACGACAACGAAGCGGCTCAGGACCAGAAATGCCGCAGCGATTGCCGCGAAACGAATCACGTCGACGGTCGGCATGGGGATGCGCATGCCCAGGGCGACAAAGAACAGGGTCACAAAAAAGTCGCGGATGCTGATCACCTTTGCGACGACGTCGATGTTGTACGGAAAGGTGGAAATGCTGATGCCGGCGATCAGCGCCCCCATTGCGGGGGAGAGATCCGCAGCGTCCGCCACCGCACTTACAATAAAGCACCATGCGAGCGAGCCGATCAGGACCAGCTCGGGCACCTTGGCGACCGACTGGAAAATGCGTGGTAGGAGCGTCTTGCTTACCAGCAGGCTCACCGCAACCAGCAGGATGCCCTTGAACAGCGACGCGAGCAGCGCACCTAGTTCGGGATGCAGCAGATTGGGCTGGATGGCTAGAAAAAGGATCGCCCACACGTCCTGGAACACCAGCACCCCGAGGGTGATGCGTCCCGGCAGCGTATCGAGCTCGAACTTGTCGTAGAGCAGCTTCACCACGATCATGGTGCTGCTCAGCGCCAGGCAGACCGCCAGATACAGCAGCCCCACGCCGCTTCCGCGGAATTCGAACGGAAGGAAGCAGGCCAAGCCGATGGCGACGCATAAAGGAAACTGCAGCAGTCCCGCCACCAGCACGGGCTTGCCGGCCGCCAGGAGCTTCTTCAGGTCCATCTCCAGGCCGATGATGAACAGCAGCAGAATCAGGCCGATCTCCGCGACCGTGCGGATGCTCTCCTTTTCGCTGATGAAGCCGAAGCCGATCTCCGGCCCGATGAGAACGCCCGCGATCAAATACGCGAGCAGCGGAGGCTGCCGCAGCCGATGGGCGAGGATCGCCAGCACCGCCGCCGCCGACACGCACAAGCCGATGTTGGTCAGCAGATCAGCCTGGCCCGGCACGACGGCGCTCCGTTATTTTCAATCGAGGATTGCCAATCAGGGCCTGGGGCTGCCTGACCGATGAATCGTGCCGCCGGCGTTGCTGGTCGAATTCACAACGGTGCGATCCTTCATTGAATCTTCCGGACGCGATGATGCCATACGCGACGCTTCAGGTAACCACCGGCGCTTCAACACCGTGGAAGCCTGTGCGCGGCGCTCGCGCCGGAGGGTGACACCCCAGGTCGCAAGGAGTAGCCTTCGATCCATCCTCCGCTGCCACAAGGAGTGAAGATGCGGTATTTGCGCGGATGGCTTGCGGCTCTTCTCGTTCTCGCGATTCTCCCGACACATGCGGCCGATCCCGCAAAGGTTCTGCGTGTGGCCTTCGAGCAGGATCCGACTGGGTTCGATCCGCAGGTCGCCAACGACAGCTACTCGGGATGGATCTGCCGCGCGATTTTCGATTCGCTGCTCGAATACGACTACCTCAAGCGCCCGTACGCGCTCAAAGCCTCGACGGCGCAGGCGTTGCCCGAGATTCGCGACGGCGGCCGAACCATGGTGTTCAAGATCAAGCCGGGCATCTTTTTCACGCCGGATCCCGCTTTTCACGGAAAGCCGCGCGAGCTCGTCGCCGAGGATTATGTCTACAGCTGGAAGCGGCTGATCGATCCGCGCATGCGCTCGTTCTGGAGCTTCTATCTCGACGGCAAACTCGTCGGTGCAGACCAGCTCGTGGCGGCGGCCCGCTCCAGCGGCAAGTTCGATTACGACGCCAAGCTCGAAGGCCTGCAGGCGCTCGACCGCTACACGCTCCAGGTCAAGCTTGTGCAGCCTGACTATATGCTGCTCGAATACATCACGACGCGCGTGATGGCAGCGGTAGCGCGAGAGGTCGTTGAAGCTTATGGCAGCCCTGGGAACGGTTGGATCATGGATCATCCGGTGGGCACCGGTCCGTTCACCCTCAAGGAGTGGAAGCGCGGCAGCAGGGTCGTACTCGCCGCAAATCCTGCTTATCGGGACGAGCGCTTTCCCGCCGCCTTCGATGCCAGCGACTCGCTGCTGGTGCGAGCCAATGCCGGCAAGCGCCTGCCACTCGTCTCGCAGGTCGAGGTCAATGTCATCGAAGAGGGTAATCCGCGGCTGCTCGCCTTCAATTCGCGCCAGATCGATTATCTGCATGTGCCTTACAACCTGGTCGATCGTGTGCTTGAAAACGGAGCGCTCAAGGCAGAGTACGAGCGGCAAGGCGTCAAGTGGACACGCATACTCGAGAGCGCGTTCACCTATACGTATTTCAATATGGAAGATCCGGTGGTGGGCGGCTACACTCCGGAGCGAATCGCGCTACGCCGCGCCATCGCCATGGCTTACGACGTGAACGATGAGATTCGCGTCCTGCGCCAGGGACAGGCGGTGCTGGCGACGCAGATCATTCCGCCGGGACTCTCGGGCCATGACCTGGCGCGGCGCCGCGTGCAGTATGGTCCGACTGCGTCGGAGGCGCTGCTCGACAAGTTCGGCTACCGCCGCAGCGGTCCCGGGGGCTACCGCACCATGCCCGACGGCTCGCCGCTGGTGCTGAAGCTTGGCTCGCAACCCGACAGCGAAAGCCGCGAGTTCGACGAGCTTTGGAAGCGCAGCATGGACAAGGTCGGCATCCGCATTGAATTCGTCAAGCAGAAGTGGCCGGACCTTATAAAGATGAGCACGGCGGGTCAACTGCAGATGTTCCGCCTTGCCCGTCTGATTACTCTTCGCGATGGCGGTGTGGCGCTGGAGATTCTCTACAGCAAGAACATCGGCAATGGCATGAACGACTCGCACTTCAGCCTGCCCGAGTTCGACCGCCTGTTCGAACAGGCGCGGATGCTCCCCGACAGCGCCGAGCGAACCGCGCTGTACGTCAAGATGGCCGATATAGCCGGCGCTTACATGCCGCTGATGCTGGGCACCTACCGTTACCGCAGCGTGCTCGTGCAACCGTGGGTGCTTGGGCTAAAGGCCGACCCGTTTTTCCGGGAGGCATGGAAGTACGTTGATATCGACGTCGAAAGGCGAAATACGGCTCACTGATCCCGGAACCGTAGTACTAGGACCTGTCAAGAGGCACTAGCCGCAGCCTTCCGGTTTCGGTGAACCCCCGCGAAGCGACAGCGCAAGCCCCCTTTCCCGCCGCCGATCGCTTGGTGTCGACGCGGCAGCGCGCCGGGCGAGAAGATTGTTGGCAATCAAAGCCCCGATCACGAGTGCGGCGCCGATGAACTCGATCGGCTGGAAGCGATGTCCCTCGGCGATCCGGATGGCGAACACGGTGACCGGAACGAAGTTTATGAACAACACGCCGTTGGTGACGCCGAGCAACTTGTTGCCCGCGTTCCAGCACAACACGCCAAGAACCGAAGCGATGCCAATGGTGTACGCGAGTTGCCAGCCCACCGACTCGATGTCGCCGGCGCTAGGCGTGGAAACGTAACCGGTCGCGGTTGCCAGCGCCGTCAGGCCAAAGATCGCCGGAAGGCTGAGCGCGCAGGTGAGCGCCGTGTAGCGCAGCGGCGACCACGACGGAAAGTCTGCGGCCCCGAGCGTATAGACGACCCAGCATACGGCGCCGATAAACATGAGCACGTCCCCAAGTCCCGTTCCGCCGGCAAACAGGCCCGTGAAATGACCCTTGGTCACGACCAACAAAACACCCAGCAGCGCGACTCCCAGAAACGCCAGGGTCGCTCGTTCAGGCCGAACGCCCCGCAACCACCACGCCACCACGGCCGCGATGAGGGGCTGTGTCGCCATGATGATCGCGCCGTGCTCCGGCCGCGAATATTGAAGACCGATGAAAACCGTCAGACTGAACCCGCCGAACCCCACCGTCCCCAGCGACGCAGCACGCAGGCCGCGGCCTTCGAGGTTCAGCGCCCGCGGCCCTTCCGCCAGCGTGAGCAATCCAATGAAAACGATCGCGGTGATTCCGTACCGGATCGCCGTTATGTGGAACGGATCGAGCACTGGCAGGGTCACCATCGACACCGGAAACAACCCGCCCCAGGCGGTCGCGGCTAACAGCAGGAGTCCCGCTCCTCGCAATAGGTTGGTCGCCTTCATGCATTCTCCTCTTTCATGCATCTGCACCCTTTAGGCAGACGCCTTCGGACTCTATTTTCGACTCAATGGGTCGGCGGTACAAACGCAATGCTTGCATGGCGTGCATGCATTTTCGGAATGCCCGAAGGGGCGGTCAGGCTGGCGCTGGCAGTACGCATTCGCAAGGCGCCTCCCGCCTTGCGCTACCAGCGATGAGAAGACAACGGGCGCGAGGGTCGGGTTGCCCGTGCGGGCAGCGATAAGAGGAACAACACGAGTCCCTCCCCTGCTCTGCGCTGCTGGAGCAGCGCCAAAACTTCTACTTGGGACGCGGTCGGGAGAGCCCCGCGTCAGGCTGGGACAGAGTTCCCTTTTTCAACTCCGAGACTGCGCTTGCCACGGCACCAAGTCCAAGCCACCCCGTCGCAGGACGGGGTGCTTGGTTAAAGACGATATCAAGCCAGCGGACCGAACTCGATATCAACAGGCGTGGGCGTATTGACAATGGTACTGAATTTGAGCTTGCCGTTGGACGGCTGAATGCGAAAGACGGCAATCGTGTCGGTATTCTGGTTTCCCACGTAGAGAAACGTGCCGGACGGATCGAGGTTCATTCCACGCGGCCATTCGCCGCGGCTCGATACCCACCCGATGACATCGAGCTCCGCAGTGTCCTCGTCGATCGAATACATGGTCACGCTGTTGTGACCGCGGTTGGTGTTGTAAAGGAACTTGCCGCTCGGGTGCACACGAATCTCCGCCGTCGTGTTTGTACCGGTGAAGTCGTCCGGCAGCGTCGATATGGTCTGCACCCAGATGAAGGCACCTCGCACGGCGTCGTAGTCAAAAACAGTGACCGACGACGCCATCTCGTCCAGGACGTACGCGTGCACCTTGTCCGGGTGGAACGCCATGTGTCGCGGACCGGAGCCCGACGCCACCGGAGCGAACGGCACGGTTGCCGTGGTGAGCGCTCCTGTTCCCAGATTCAGGTTCAGGGTATTCACCTTGTCCGCCCCCAGATCGACTGCACAGACGTGGCTGCTGGTGAGGTCGGTGATGATCTGGTGGCCGTGCGTCGTCTCCTGCCGCGCCGGATTTGGACCCGCGTTGGTCCCATAGCCGATGCTTTGGAAAAGGGACGTCATCGCGCCGATCGATCCATCGGGATTGATCCGGAACGCCTGAAAACTCCCGGGCGCGCTCAATTGGCCGTAGTTGGCTACGAAAACATATTGACTCGATGGATGAACGCTGATGTGCGTTGTAAAGTCGCCGCTCGCCGCCATCGAATTGATGAAAGTGAGCATGCCGGTCGAAGGATTCAGCGCGTAGGCGCTTAAACCACCGGGCGCGTTCTCGTTGACCGAATAGAGATGACTGAGCGTCGGATCGAGTGCCAAGTACGATGGGTTCGATGCCGGCACGACTTGAACCGGAGTCAATCCGCCGTCGCTCGGGTTGAGCTTGAAAACATAGATGCCGACGGCCGTGCTCGGGTGCGTCCCGCCGGGCGGGACACCTGGCGCGGTATAGGTGCCGACATAGACAAAGCGGGCCTGTGCGCCGGACGGTTTGGAATCGACGGAAGCCGCGCCGAGTGCCTGCGGAGCGATCGCAGCTAATGCCGTGGTCGCTCCGAGCATTGGAAGAAACTCCCGCCTCGTGAGACCGATGGACGATTGCGAGTCTTGCTTACGATTTTCCGATGTAGCCATGCTACCTCCTTGCATACGGTCACATTGCATTCCAAAAAAGCATCGCTCCAGTTCGCTTGTAATACAACAAACCGGAGCTACTGGCAGTCTAGGCGCCGCTTTCCGACCAATCAAGGTGCTGTTGCATGCGAAAACAAGCTAGGAATTCGTTTGTAAAAGTTACCAGGCATACTTTGAATGAAGGAGATCAGCCGATAAGGCATACCAAGGAGCGATGCATAACGTTCCGAACCTGATTACGTTCGTCCGGCTCGGCCTCGTGCCAATCCTGGCGTACTGCGTCGTCTCGCGAGCTTACGCAGCGGCGGCGGCTATCTTCCTGATCGCCGCGCTGAGCGATCTGGCCGACGGCTACATTGCGCGCCGGTTCAAGCTGGTATCGAGACTCGGAGCGCTTCTCGACCCTATCGCCGACAAGCTCAACATGCTTGTCACTACCGTGTTGCTCGCGTGGCAGGAATTGCTTCCCATCTGGCTTGCGATCGCCATCGTCGTCCGCGACATCGCGATCGTGCTGGGTGTGCTTATCTACCGCTTCAGCGGCCGTAACCTCGAAATGAAACCGACGCGCCTGTCCAAGGCGAACACGTTTCTCGAGTTTTCCGTCCTGGTCCTGGTGTTGGTGTCAGCCGCGCATTGGATCCGCCTGGATGCCTGGTTACCGCTTTTGTTCCTGATCGTCCTGGGCACCATCATCGCGTCCACTGTTCAATACGCATGGCTGTGGACCCGAGGGGAACTTGCGCTGCGGCGCAGATCTGAAGGGCAGTGACGACGGCGGTATGGCCCGACCATGCGCCGAAGCTCTACGACAAGTCGTCCGCGTTAGTCAGGTGGACGCCGGCCTGCTGGGCTGTTGTCGAAGTCTCGAAGTGCGCGTGACAAGATCAGGTATCGGATCAGTAGTACGGTGGCGAGAACAATCGCCGTAAGCGCTGCGATCAGAACTACGGCGCCAGACAAATTTCCGCTCGGTTGAGTGAAAACTGGGCCAGTTCCGATTACGCTCGTCGCGAATGCAACAAGCGCGACGGTGAGCAACGCTGCGCTGCAGGTCCAGTCTGCGCGCCGTACCAACCGCGCGCGCAACATTTCAGGCTCTTGATTCCCGCCTTTCCGCGGCGACGCGTGTCCGGCGGTTCGAAGCACACCGATGAGAAAGAAGGCGCCGGCAAAGCACAAAAGCGCAACGCCCAAGTATCTGAGCACCGACGAAAGCGCCATGTCTGTCAGCTTATGACACACGGCGCAAGTGCGCTATCTAACGACGTCGGTATCTGTCCCGAAGCTGACGAGAGACTGTCACCAAGCTTAAGAAGGTCGCAGCGATTGCAAAAGGAGCTCGAGATTCTGCGGGATCACGCGAATGATGCCCCGACGCGGGGCGTCGATATCCGCAATGAGGAAGAATGCGATGGAGATAACGAATGGCAAGATCACAAGAAGACCACGTCCTTCTCTGACGCTATGCGCTGCGACGCCAACCAAGATTGTGGAACTGACGGCGATCGCTGCCATCAGCGCCCAAGCTCCGACAGGAATTCGGTTCAGCCAGGCGGCCTGGGTGTAACCCTGCGAATTCAACACGTCGTTCATGCCGCTGACCGCGAGAGCCATCACCGGCGTTGGCTGCGCGGTCGCCGGGACTTGCACCGCGGACCACATCTCATTCTGCAGCTCTGCCGTCCGCACGTTGATCTGCTGAAGCTCGTCCTCGTCCCGCGTCGTGTAGAACAGAATGCGCTGCTCGAGGTAACTCACCAACAATGCCCGGACCTTCGCCGCATCGGCTTGAGGCAACAGGTCGGCTCGAACATACTCAGTGCCGATTGCGTTGGCTTCCTCCTCCTCGTAGTTCTTGCGCTGGTCGTATCGCGTCAGGGCCATTGAAAATGTGAATCCGATGATGAGCCCGAGAAGGGTCAGCGTGCCGCCCTGAACAACATTAAAGTCGTCATGCAGCTCGGCAATGTGGGACTTGAGCCTCTTGAAGCCAACTGCCCCGACCCATGCCGAAAGCCAGAGGACCACAAAGGAGACCGCCAGCAAAAGCAGCGGACGGTGCGTTAAGGCGATCACTCGAGGTGGCCGGATTTCGAGTCATTTTCACCGACGTCTTTGCTCACCCGAAGAAATCCACGACACCAGTCTTCAGGTTGTACATCCCGCCGGCGATCTTGATTGTCTTTTGCGACTCCAGTTCCGCGAGCACGGGGCTGTCCTTTCGAATGTCGGCGATCGTGATCTCCACATTCTTGCGCGCGACGGCGTCGACAAAGGCGTAATTCGCTGCCGTTCTTTCACCCGCGTAGGTTGTCGCGTCAACCGCGGGTTTGATCTTCGCCAACAAGCCTGTGAGATTGCCCAGTTGGGCGTTGTCGATCGCGCCCTTGATCGCGCCGCACGACGTGTGGCCCATGACGAGAACCACCTTGGCCCCAGCGATCTTGCATGCAAACTCCATGCTGCCGAGGATATCGGAATTCTCGACGTTGCCCGCTATGCGGCAATTGAAGATGTCGCCGATGCGCAAATCCATGATCGTCTCAGCCGGAGCTCGCGAGTCGATGCAGCTCAGCAGCACCGCAGCCGGATATTGGCCTGCCGCGGTCGCGCGTTGCTGCGCCAGGAAGTTGTAGTCTTCGCGCTGGCCGGTGTAGAAGCGCTTATTGCCTTTTTTCATGAGCTCTAGAATCTGGTCCGGAGTCAGCTTTTCGCGCTGGGCTTTGGTCATCGCCGCGGCGTACGCCGCGCTAACCAGTGGCCCGCTCGCGACAAACGTCATCGCGGCCGCTGCACAACACGTGCTCAGGAAGCTGCGGCGATGGTAGAGCCGCGGTGAAGCTTGGTATTGCGTAGGCATGAAGCGATCTCCTTGAAAAATCACTGCGACTCAACGGTCGAGTACTCTACCACGGTCCCCCAAATGCTTGGACCAGGGCACGATAGGGTGATGCACGTAGCACCGAAGCAACCATGTTCGACGTCACCACGCCCTGACTATCGCGCGGCAGATTCCCTGCGCCGCGCGTCGCGTTCCTGCAACGTGTCGTAGATTGGCCGGCTGCCTAGCAATGTGGGTACGGCGATTGCGCTTGCACACGCTGTCAGCAGCGGTATAAAAAAACTACTCGCTCCGGTCATCTCGACAACGAGCGCGATGCCGGTTACAGGCGCACGCACGACCGCCGCGAACAGCGCCCCATGCCGACGGCAGCGATGACCGGTAGCGGCGGCACAAATCCCGGAACCAATGTTTCCATCGCCTTACCAAGCAGCACTCCCGCAAAAGACCCGATGACGAGCAACGGTGCGAAGAGGCCGCCAGGAAGGCCCGGTGCATAGCACAGCGGACCGAGTACGAGACGCACGAGAAAGACGATTCCGATCAGGGCGAACGTGTGACCACCGTCGAACACGGCCTGGACCTGATGTTCGCCGCTGCCAATGGCGTCATCTGCGACCCAGGCGACAAATCCGACGATCGCGCCAACGATCGCTGCTTGAACCTCGGGCCGTAGATGGCGTGCGCGATCCGCAGCATCGAGCCCTGCGACCACCATGCGGCTGTACAGCACGCCCAATACGCCTATCACCGCGCCAAGCAGGAGAAAAAAGAAATAGCCGGGGAACAGGCTTACGACAACGGGTGGTACGGAAAAACCCAGGCGATCGCCGATCAGCATGCGCATTACGACGAGTCCCGCGCTGCACGCGGAGAGCGTCGCGATGGCGACACGAAGCTCGAAGCGCCGCAGCAACTCCTCGAACACGAAGATGGCTCCGGCGAGAGGCGCGTTGAACGCAGCGGCGAGGCCTGCTCCGGCGCCAGCCGCGAGCAACGCGCGACCTTCTCCCGCTCGCAGGCGAAACAGTTGCGACCATAGATGGCCGATGGTGGCGCCCATCTGGACCGTTGGCCCCTCTTGGCCGAGCGCCATGCCGGAACCGAGCGCGAGTACACCACCAACGAATTTGACCGGCAGCACAACGCCCCTCATCGGAGCGGCCTCGCCACGAATGACGGCTTCGACCTCCTGAACACCACTCCCTGATGCTTGGGGGGCGAAGCGCCCCACGAGCCAGCGTGCAACGTAAGCAAAGATTGCGGCGAGTAGCACCGGTGCGAGCCATCCCACATCCGGGTACGCGTGCGTCCACGCGAGCAGCACTAACCGCAGCTGGCGCGCGCCGTCGAGCGCGAGATGGAATGCGCTTCCGACCAGGCCGGTCAGCGCTCCCACCACAAGTCCGCTCGCCGCAAGCGCGAGCAGCCCCGCGTTGTCCTCTTCGTCCTGGTTGGGTGGAGGCGTGTTTCGAGTCACTGTAGAAGAGCTCGTGGATGGGTCGTCCCAATTAGCAAGTAAAAACAATTCAGTTAGAGTCACTTCGCCAGCTACGAACCAGGCGATTGTGGGTTCAAATCCTGCCGGGGGCTTGCACTCGGGGCTCGTGCGTCAGAGAGGTCCGAGCCCCGCGCGGCCGCACTCGCCGGCAGCGACGCGAGTTCGGCGCTTAGCTGCGAGAGTATTTCGGTCAGCGCCTTCCCGTAGCCGCGCATCAGCGCATCGGGAGAGGCCTGCGCGATCTCGACGCGCCGGCCAATCGTGCTCTGGTATGGCGTGAGTGCACTTGGCTTCGTGGTATCGACCAGCGCGAACTGGATGGTCATCACCGCGGCCGCTGGCACGCCGGGCCGGAAGTCGCCGTAGAGCTCGGTCACGGTGGCCTCCAGCACATAAGGAACCGACTTCGAGGATTGTGCGCTGCCCGGTTGTGCCACCGCCTTGAACGGTCCGGCGCGATTGAGCCACGAGGCTATCCCATTGCCGAGCATCGAAGCCGGGTCTGCGATAAACGCATGGTACGGATCGGAGACGTACTGAACATCGTTCATACGGTAGACGAGCCCGTTGCCGGAGAAAGAGCCGGCGACGCGTACATCGCCCATCCGCATCGACTCGGCTCGCCG
>Ga0126381_100004956_pt1 | contig 14560 bp, 21 predicted proteins | sample PanSoiMetPlot_28_FD_96465 | JGI IMG/M metagenome (GOLD analysis project Ga0126381, IMG submission 96465) | Tropical forest soil microbial communities from Panama - MetaG Plot_28 | ecosystem: Environmental > Terrestrial > Soil > Tropical forest > Bulk soil | place: Panama | collected 2016-02-17
CCGAAGTACTTCGAGAGACGGGCGCGCTCGTCGCCGCCGTAGTGCAGCGTCCCCAGTTCGGTGGTGGTGAGGCCGAACGGGGTGCGGAAGATCTCGTCGTAGTTGAACTGCGTGACCAGCTGCGGGATCTTGATCTCGCGGAGGGTCGCGCCTTCTGCGTTCGCGTTGCCGACGAGGTAGATCTCGGATCCGGTCGGCACCGCGTTCGAGGTGCCGAGGATCGTGCCCGTGATCGCCCCCGCACCGGTGGCCGTGACCAGAAGGCCGAAGCCGATCGCCGAGAAGCGGATCACGTCGCCGACCCGGAAGATGTCCTGACCGACGCCGAAGGTTGTCGCACCCGAGACCGCAGCGGCGGTGACGGTGGTGATGCGGGGCATCGCCTCGTCTTCCAGCCACTCGCACTTCGGGTTGTCGGAGTTGACCTGTCCCATCGCGTCCGACAGCGCGACGAGCGGGGCTGCACTCGGTTCGAGTTCGTAGACGTTCGCGTCCATCCCGCGGATGTTGTTGTCCACGTTCTGGATCGAACTCTCCGGCCCCGGGAGAAGAACGACTGGCGGAGCAGCCATCGAAACCTCCATTGCAAGCCGTTAGCGGATAACGGCAAGGAACGAAATGGTTTCGGATTGCCCGTCGCCTATCGACGAGGCCGGTCGATCGGATTGCCCACCCGTGGGTGAAGTCCGCCCGGCTTGCCGTCTCGGCTCTCGGAGTCCGGTGAAAAAGCTAGCGAATCTCTACTTCTTGAACAAATCCGCGTAGCCGCCGAGCCGGGAGTCCTTGATCCTCGCCCACTCCTGGGCGTCCTGCTCGGGGCTGCGAGGAGCCTGCGCGCCGAGGCCCACGAGACCGCCCGCCTGGTTCAGCTTCGCGACCCGGTCGTTCTCCTCTGCGGTCCTTCGCTCCATCGTGTCCTGGGCGAGGATAACCGAGGCAGCCTCGTTCAGCGCCCGCTCGAAGCCCTCCACGCTCGACGACTCCGGGATCCAGTGCGGGCGCTGCTGCAGGAAGGCCCCGATCCGGGGCGCGAGCGCGTCCCAGTCCTCGTACTGCCGCGCCACCCGCTCGGTCGCCATCGTGATCGCCATCTCCCGCTCCGCGTCCTGGTTGCGGTCGACCTTGCCGCCGAACTCCTGCATCGCCGACTGCATCTCCTGCCGCATCACCTGGCGGTTCAACTCCAGCTGCATCGCGAGCAGGGCCTGGGCGTCACCCTCGTCGAGCGCCCGCTGGAAGTTCTGGATCAGCGGGTTCGCGTTCGGGTCCCAGGACTGCTGCTGCTGGGTCGCAAGCTCCTGCTCCCGCATCGACTCCATGTTCTGGAGCGCCGAGGAGAACTGCTCCCGCTCCTGGTCGAGTTGGGCCTGCAGGGCAACGAGGCGCTGCTCTGCCTCCGAGTACGAGCGCGCCTGGTCGTCCACGCTCTTGAACTTGTCGAGCAGCCAATCCGGGCGCTCGGGCTGTTGTGGCTCCTGCTCGATACCGGACATGGCTCTCCTCTCAGGACACGTCGTAGATCTCGGAGGCTAACAGGCGGGCCTGCTCGGCTTGCTCCTGCGCTATCCGCACCGCGACCTGCAGACGTGTAGGAGCCTGGATCGCAGTCTGCAAGCCTGCAAGCTTGCCGGTCTCGAAGCGGTACTCGTCGAAGCTCTTGGCGTAGCTCTTGAGCATCCGCTCCTCCATACTCGCCGAGAGCGCCATCAGGTACTCGACGAAGAGTGCCCAGCCCGGGTGGTGGGTCAACTCGTCGATCAGGGATGCGCGCTCGATCAGGTTGCGGAGGTACTCGTCCTCCAGCCCTTCGAGGTCGTTCCTGAGGCTCTCGAACTCGGACGTGCTCACCGGTTACCGCGGAAGACTTCCATCGCCGTCGGAGGGCGCTGGTAGCCGTTGGGGAGGGTCGTGGTCTGCGGCGCGTTCGCCGCCTGCTGTCCAAGCTGTGCCGGGGATGGCTGCTGGTAGGGAGCCGCCTGTGGCGTCTGGGAGGCCTTCGGGAAGAGGCCCTGCAGGTTCGAGAGGTCGTAGGCCTGCGCGAGCTTCTCCAGGAGCGGCTCGATGTTGACGAGGCCCGACTGCGCGAACGGGGCCATCGCGTTCAGGACGGCAATCGCCTCCGAGCGCTCCTGCTGGCGCATCAGGCTCTCCGACCCGGCCTCGATCCGCACGTCGAACTCCCCGGCGATGTCCTCGGGCGAGACCGTCACCCAGGCGTAGGTGTTGCCGGGGCCTTCGATCTTCAGCGCCATGTCGTTGGTGAGGAACTGCTTGGTCAGGTCGGCCCACTGCTCGAAGGTGCGCTGCCAGGTGTTGAGCCTGATCTGGTTGGCCTTGAAGGTGAGGAGGCGGGAGGCGCTCTCGGAGAGCAACGAGACCCCGGTCGCGGTGTTCTGGTCGACGCCGGTCCCGGTCGCCCCGGTGACGTAGGGGGTGACCCCGGTCACGTACTGGAGCCGCCCGAGCAGCACCTCCTCCTCCTGGTATGCCTCGCGGGGGAGCGGGGGCGCGTCCTTGAAGTCGATGTCGTCGTGGTCTGTGACCGGCCACAGGAACGCAGGCTGCATCACAAGCTGTGAGGGGTCGCGCAGGGTCTCGCGGTAGGTCGCCCCGCGCATGACCGTGAACTTGAGGTTGTCCATGCGCAGGTTCGTGACCATCCACAGCGCCTGCTGCAGGTGGTCGACGAGTTCGGTCTCGGAGATCCCCTCGATCGTGAACATGTCCGGGCGGGAGGCGGAGACGACGCAGGGCTTGCCGTTCATCCAGTAGGGCTTCGGGCCGTCGGCGAGGAGCACCTGACGGTTGCCGATCACGGTCAGGCGGTCGTCGCGCCAGACCTCCAGGATCTCGAAGCGATCCTTGTAGGGGTTGACGCCGCTGCCGCCCGAGCCGCCGGGGCCTTGCCCCATGATCCGGTTCTGGGCGCTCTGCGGCGGGGCCATCCCCGGGCCGGAGCGGAAGAGCAGATCCAGGTTCTGGTACTGACCGATCCCGGTGTCCTCGTTGTACTGGCGGTCGAGAAGCTCCTCCTTGGTCAGCCAGTCGCGGAAGACGAAGTAGAGCGAGCAGTCGGGGTTCCGGGCGTATGGATCCCACCAGCAGTCGTAGGCGTTCCAGGGGATGTAGGTGGGGCGGTCTGCCTCCACCACGCGCACCGGGCCGTCCTGGGTGATCCGGTTTCCCTCCCGGTAGCACCACATGTTCTTCGCAGGTGAGACGCCGTAGATCAGCGCCTGCTTGATCGTGATCTCCTCCTTCTCGGCCAGGTGGTCTCTGTCTGCGAAGTAGCCGAGCAGGAGTCCCATCGCCATCGAAGCGATCTCGTCCTGGGGACGACGAGGCGTGCACACCGCCCGCGGCATCCCCTGGATCATGTTGGCGATGCACTGGTCGATCACCTGCATCCCGTACTTGACGTAGAGGCGGGTCTGCCAGGACTTGCGCTGATCGGTCTGCACGTAGCCGCGGTTTCGGACGTTGCCGCGGTAGATGTCGTAGGCCCGGTCGAAGCGCTGCACCCGCAGCATGTGCTCCTGCCAGCCAGGGTTGATCTGGTTGATCGTCGCCTGGACGACCTTCGCCGGGGAGACGACGTTAGCGCTGCTGTCCGCCGCCGCCACCGGGCTGTCCCTGCTGCATGAGCCGCGTCTGGATCCCGGTCAGCAGCAGGAGTGCCCTGGTGGCGTCCTGCACGTCCCTGGGATCGGGCAGAGCCGCGAGCACACCAGGAAGGCTCTGGATGCACTCCTGGAGCACCTGGAGCGGATCCTGGCTTGCCTGGTAACCACCCTGGTCGGCAAGCCCCGGTGGCAACTGAGGAGCGCCCTGCTGTGCTTGGAGCGCTGCCATCAGATCGGCAGGGACGGCCACGGCTCAGAGCCTACTCGATCGGAGGGACGGGCAGGGCCAACCCGCTGCCACCAACCGGTTGGATTTCCCTTGGGGGAGCGCAAAGGAGCAACCAGAACCGCTCAACCTGACCCGCCCTCCGATTTTCAGTATCCCGCCGCCGGGAGCACCGGATCCCACTGGCGCTGCGGCGCGTTGACGATTTCACGTGGAAAGCTGGAGGCGACATGGACGCCGATCGCGAGCGCGAGCACGAGGTCGTCGTGACACCCGGGCTGCGCCTCGGCCCTGTCCTTGTCGCTCCACACGAACGTACCAAGCTCGTTGACCGCTCGCAGAGAGTAGAGGCCTAGCTCGCGCTCCCGCAGCGCCGTCTCCAGCGCCTCCAGGATCACCGAGCGCATCTTCGTGGTGGTGTCGAAGCCCGTCCTGTCCGTCCACTGCTGCGAGAGCCGGTCGATCACCCTCCGCGTGTACAGCCGCGGATAGGCGTAGCGTTTCAACACCTGGTCGATCGCAAGCCCCCAGCCGCCGGTCAACTCGCAGACGATCACGGCGTCGTTGTAGAGCCGACCGATGCGGTAACACTGATCCGCGACGAGTCCCGTCTCCTGCTTTCCCTGCCACTCGGCGACCTGCTCGAAGGAGTCCACGTCGATCACCTGGATGGCCGAGTAGTCCTCGCCTCGTCCCGAACTCGCGTCCACGCTCACGACGTAGCGGTGACCCTTCACGTCGTTGCCTGTCTCTGGGTCGATCCGGCCCCGGAGCGGACGCTTCCAGACTGAGAGCGGCCCGCCCTTCGGGTCGACGTAGAGGGGGTTGTCGCTCGTCTTCTTCTTCCCGAGCCGAACCGCCACGTCGTCGGCGATGTCGCCCTTGGCGGTGCCGTTGAAGAGCGGCGGCGACTTCTCCGCCAGCTGCTGGTAGAAGCGAAGGGAGTCGGTGTCGAAGAAGGAGATCCCGGAGATGAACTCCCACAGGCCCTCCAGGTAGCGCCTGCGGATCCACTCCTTCTGCCCCTGCAGGGTGTCGATGTAGTCGTCGGTCAGGTAGGGGTTGTCTGTCGCCCTGGCGAAGAAGAACTCCGCGTCGCCGAGCGGCTTGATCCCGCCTTCCATCCAAAGCTCGCGCTTGTAGAGGCCGAACTCGGTCTGCTCGCCTCCCTCGATGAACCAGCGCTGCAGCCAGTGTCCGGGGTTGCCGGGGTTGAAGGTGAGGATCGCCTTGTTCGGCATCCCCTGCTGGCGCAGGCGGGTGATCAGCCGCAGCACCGTGTCCTCGGCGATCTCCTGCGCCTCGTCGAAGAAGATCATCCCGATCTCCGACGAGTACCAGCGGATCGGGTCGTCGAGGCCGACGAAGTGGATCGTGGAGCCGTTCCACAGCTGGATCCAGTCCGCGCCGTTGGAGTTGCGTGTGTGGGTGACCACCTCCGAGGGGATCACCTGGGTCAGCATCGTCCTGCGGGTCGTAGCGGTGATGGAGGTGTGGGTCTGACGGGCGACGACGGCCAGTAGCCCGGGATGATCCAGGGCGGCATCGAAGACGATCTCGCAGCCTGCGCGAGATTTGCCGCCCCCCATCGCACCCCCGTATCCCCTGATCTTGGCGCTGGAGGCGATGAGCGCCCTCTGAGGCGGCAACGGCTCGAACACGGAGACGATCTCACCCGGCATCTAGGAGGGTGCGAGTTGAAGCCCCACCGGATCGGGCGGAGGCGGGATGTGGCTCGCACTCACCGAGACCGAGATCGAGTCCTTGGCGGGGTCGCCGCCAAGCTGGGTGAGGATCTCTGCCGGGGTCGCGGTCGGAGCCGTCTCCCCGTCGGAGAGGTTGATGTTGACGATGACGTTCATCACGCTCCTTTCGACGGCATGCGCGCCGCGAGGTCGAGTTCGAAGGTCTCGGCGTAGCGCTGGAGGCCGTCGAGACCGAACACCGTCTGCGGCTGCTCCGGGGACATCTCCTGGATCACGTTGCCGTCCTCGTCGACCTCCTGGATCACCGGCACGATCAGGAACTTGTAGGGGCGGTAGCTCACGAGGCCTCCAGCGCGACCAGGCGCTCGTTCAGGTGCTGCACCGTCTGCACGAGCACCGCGCAGAGCTTGTAGATGTCCACGAAGCCCCGCTCGCCGTCGGGCGTCGAGGCGGGACTGAGTACGGCCTCGGGTAGCTCGTCGGCCATCAGGCCGACGTGGCGCGCAGCGCTCTTGTCGCGGCGGTAGCTGTACACCCCGGCGCGAAGGAGCCGCTCATACAGCGGCGTCGCCATCTCGATCTCGGCTTTCGTCCTTCGATCGGACTGGACAGAGAACGCCGCCGCCTGGAGCGTTCCCCAGGTGCTGCTGAAGCAGGCGATCGTGTTCGCCCCGTTGCGGTAGAGCGCCGTGTCGCTCTGCAAGTTGATCCCCGGCTTGCCCGCGCCGAACACCGTCAGAGAAACGGTCTCGGCCCCGCCGATGTTCGCGTCGATGCGCTGGCCCGCCAAGAAGATGCCGTCTGTCCGAAGCTGCCCCGTTGCGCTGCGATAGAGATTTGTGTCGTTCGACGAGCCGAAGTTGATCCCATCACCCGAGCCTGTCCCCTGTTGCCCATTCCCTACGAATATGCCGTGCCCTGCGATGAAGTACCCGCCGGTCGCGAGGTAGCCCCCTGCATAGCGGTAGAGATTCGTGTCGGGCGGGTTACCTCCCGACCCCCAGGCGTGGATGCCATTGCCGTCCCAGACGAAGCGCGGGTAGGTGTCACCCGAGACACGGGTTCTCTGCGCGTACTCACTGGAGGCATCGCGAGTGACGAAGGTCAACCCGACGCCGCCAGCGGGCACGTTAGTCCCAAGCCCTCCAGGGCTTATGCGAAACAGGTTTGTGTCGCCCGCGATCAGCATCCCGTAGCCGGGGCCGATGGCACCGATGGTGACTGAGTTCGCGCCACTCCGAGCGGTGATGTCGTTGGTGGCGGTGACGCCTTGGGCGGTAACGAACTGACAGTTGGTCTGAAGGCTTCCTGCGCTCGGGTGGTAGATGTAGTCGGTCGCCCCGGTGCCGAACCAGATCGTGGCCGCACCGCTGCCGTTGTCGGCAAGCTGAATCTGGGATGACGCTCCAGCGCGAGCGGTGAAGTCGGTGGGGGTCGTGATTCCCGAGGTCGAGACGGTCATGTAGGTCGCCTCGCCAATGGCGAAGTAGACGATCCCGCCCGTGGCCGCGTTCAGGTACCAGGATGTCGCCCCGCCTGCGCCGCTGATGTAACGGACGCCCGCTCCCTGCCCGCCGGGACTCCCGGTCATGAAGTACGGCCCCGCCGCCGAGAAGGAGCCGTCGGTCTTGAGCGCATTCGCTGCCGAGCGGTACAGGTTCGTGTCCTGCGCGTTACCAAAGGTGACCCCGGCGACACCGTTCGGGTAGGTGAGCGTGACCTGGGTCGAGGTGCCGTCCATCGCCACAATCGAGCCACCGGCACGGAAGATCGAGCCGGTCTTCAGATCGGAGGCGGCGTTACGGAAGAGCGTCGTGTCGGTAGCACCCGCTCCACCAGGCCCGAAGTTCATCTGCCCGGAGCCGAGCACCTGCCAGGAGGGCTGCGCGTCGGTGCCGACGAGCTTGTTGGAGATGATCCTGGTTCCGGCCGCGACGACGGTGTCGGCGGGAAGTGCACCGCCTGCGGAGATCGTCTGCCACTGGGTGTTGTAGTTGGTCGAGTCGATCTTGGTGAGCGCCTGCCCCGCCGTTCCTCCCGCAGGCACGCCCTGGCCTGCGGGGCCTTGCGCCCCGGTCGCCCCGGTGGGGCCTGTATTCCCCTGTGGGCCTTGTGCCCCAGTTGCTCCTTGTGGCCCCTGTGACCCTGTTGCCCCGGTCGCACCAGGGTTTCCCTGTGGACCCTGCGCCCCGGTTGCTCCCGTGTCGCCCTTCGGCCCCTGTGCTCCCGTCGCACCGATCGGCCCCTGCAGGCCTGTCGGGCCTGTAGGCCCTGTCGCTCCCGGCGGACCCTGCGCCCCCTGCGGGCCGATCGGCCCCTGCTCCTGGAACACCTCGATCACCGAGGAGGTTCCCTGGACGACCTCGATCACCGCGTTGCTCAAATCGTCACCTCCGGGGAGACGAGCAGCTTGCCGGTGACCCAGGTCGTCACCTGGCCGTTCAGGGTCACCTGCACGTCGTAGTAGTACGACCCGGCCTTGATCCCCGGGGGCATCAGCAACGTCACCTCACCCTGGGAGGCGTTCCCGAGGTTGGTCGGGATCTGGAACAGGGTCGCCCCGGGGCCGCGGGCCTCGGAGAGCACCTGGGCCGCGGTGAGGTCGACGGGGTTCGCGTTCTGCTTGAAGCGAAACGTCTGGAACCAGTTGTCGCCCTCGTAGGCGTCGAGGTTGACGGTGACGGGCAGGTCGGACATCTACGCGGGCTGCTGTGCAGCCTCCTCGGCGGCAGCGGCGTTGTCGGCCGCGACCTGCTCGTGCCAGACCACGGTCTCCTCGCTCCCGAGCACCGGGATCGCCCGCTGCTCCCAGGGCACCTCCTCGACCTCAGCGAGGTGCGGGAAGGAAGGAGCGCCGATCCCGAAGCTGATCGACTCGCCCTCGGTCTCGCCGCCGTGGTCGGGATCCACGTTGATGATCGTCGCGGTGCCGTTGCCGTGCACGGTGGAGTGCTCCGTCCACAGGCTTGTCGGGCCGATCCGGAACGAGGTCGTGGCCCCGCTGCCACAGGGGAGGTCGAGCGAGTACAACTCGTGCTCGATCCCGGCGTCGTCTGGATCCGAGAGCGCCTTCACCCGTAGGCTCGTGTGCGGGAACACGTCGGGGCCGGTGAGGAAGTAGACCGTCTCGCCCCAGTCCACGTCTCCGTCCGGGACCTTGGTCAGGGTGGTCACCGCAGGAGCGGGGTCTTCCTGTCCCGGCTCGCGCTGCCCGGGGGTGATCGGCATGTAGGGCGGGTAGCCGCCACCTTCTGCCTCGAACTCCTCCACCGAAGCGCTCATCGCCGCCACCACCTCGGGCGTGTCCCCGACGCGCATGTCCTTGATCGCCTGGATCTCCAGGGTGCGGTTCGAGTACTCCTCCGGGTCGAGGCCGAGGCTCTCGGCGAGCGCGTCGAGATCGGCGCGGCTCATCGCGTTCAGTTCGGTGCTGTTGGGAATCTCGACGCTGCTCATCGCTTTCCTTTCTGCTTCTTGGTTCGGCTGACGGTTATCGAGACCTTGCAGATCCTGATTGCCGACTGCTTCGAATGCCCCTGCCCCATCACGTCGGAGACGCAGCGCTCCATCACCGCGTCGATCGCCGGGGTGTCGCCGCCGATCTTCTTGCTCATCCCATACGGCATGGCTCTAAGCCGCTGTAAGCCCGTCTGGCGGACTGGCTGTAGCTCTGGTGCGTCCCCTGCCCGCAGGGCGAGAGCGGGGCTTGGGTGGCTTCACAGGGGCATTCTTGGGGAGTTGACTCATCTTCGTCAAGCGGTAGAAGCGGATCGGCTCCGCCACCACCGTCGCCTCCACCGTGCGCCCGTAGGCCTGGTTCAGAAGCTCGGGCAGGGCGCGGGCGACCGAGAGCGCGTCGGAGATCTCCGCGTACTGGTACTGGCGCTGCCCGCAGGTCTTGCAGTTGAACTCGGCCTTGGCCTTCTTGGTGATCGCGAGCACCTCGTCGATCAGGATCTTCAGCTGCTCGGGGGTGAGGATCCCCTCCAGCGCCTTGGCCAGGCTCTCCCGCGGCTCAGCCACCGCCCTTCTCCGAGTCCGGCGTCGTCTCCATCTTCTCGTTGTCTCCGCGGGCGTGGTGACCGTGCTTCTTGCTCGGCGGGCGCACCCGGTTTAAGACGTTCAGGAAGAAGCGAGCCTGGTTTCCCTGCAGGCCCTTGTCGTGCTGGTGGGCACGGGCGAACTCGATCGTGGACATGCCCGCCTTCTTCGCCGCGCCCGAGAGGTCGCCCTTGTGCTTCGGGTTCAGCGCGGCCTGGATGAAGTGATCGTTCTTCGCCATCAGAACGAGGTGGCAGAGACGATGAAGAGTCCGCTGAGTGAGAACAAGGTCGCCCCCATTCCGCTCACAGGTGTTCCCTGGAGCGCGTAGGTGTTGCCGCCGAGTGGACGCCACTGGAAGCGCAGCGCCCCGCTTCCGATCGTGAGGTCGTTGGAGGGTGAGGTGATGCTGGTGAACTGCACCGCCTGGGTCACGGTCGCCTGGTCGAGGTTGCCGCCCTCGTAGTTCTCGGCGACCGCCACGAACATCCGCAGCGAGATTCTCCCGATGTTGGCGGTCGGGAAGGCGCAGACAAGCCCGACATCCGACCAGGTGCCGACCTGGCACATGAACCCTCCCGTCCACAGCCAGGAGACGGCCCCGCCGACGTTGTTGTAGACCGGGGTGGAGAAGTTGGCGGGGATGGTGCTGGGAAGCTCGGAGGTCGGAACCTTCCCTGTCGCATCGAGCGAGGGATAGCCGTTCGGCTGATCCTTCTGTGCCTTGGTCTGGTAGGCGGAGAGGTCGGGCGTGACCCCCGAGGGACCCTGGACGCCCGGTGGCCCCTGCGGGCCTGGAGGGCCTTGTGCGCCGGAGACTCCTGTTGGCCCCTGGGAGCCTTGCGGCCCCGTCGCCCCCGTCGCTCCGGTCGTGCCGGGGATTCCCTGCGGCCCCTGGGGGCCTTGCGGGCCTGTGGGGCCGGGGTTGCCGGTCAGCGGAGGAAGCTCTGCGAGCGGCACCTTCCCTGTTGCGTCGAGGGTCGGGTAGCCGTTCGGCTGGTTCTTCTCCGACAGCTTCTGGTACGGGGTGACCCCGCCGCTCTCCAGCGCGAAGATCCGCTGCTGCAGCCAACTCAGGTACTCGATGATCGCCCTGTCGGCGTACTGCCCGCCCTGGAAGAGCCGCTGCGGTTCCTGGATGATCGGGAAGGGGTCAGCCATCCGCTCGAAAGTCTAGGGCCTGCGCCGCGGAGCGCTCGGAAGCTGCCTGAAGGCATACATCGTGCGCAGATGACCACCAGTTGGCTTCGGCATCACCTGCAGGGTCGCCATCTACTTGCTCGGGCCGCGCGTGTCCCTGGAGTAGCGGGCGTAGGCATCGAGAAGCCTGATCGCCGTGTTCCGGTCGAGGCTCGAAAGGCTCGTCCCGAAGGTCTTGTTCCAGCCGCCCCGCTGCTTGCCGGGAGTGATGCCGTAGAGGAAGCCAGCGGGGCCTGCGGTTCCACCCTCGCCGATCCCGTAGCGCTCCTTCGCCATCTGCTCGCGAGTATCCACCGGCACGTCGTTCCAGTTGATCAGGCCGCGCCGGAAGAGGATGTTCGTAAGCGGGATCGGCGACCCTTCGCCGAGGTGGACGGAGAGCGGACCAACCGACTTCGGGTCGATGTAGCGGTCGCCCTTGCCTGGACGGTAGCCGTAGTCGGGGACCCTGTCCTCGTAGCCGTAGTCACGTTGCCTTCCCACCGGGGAGGCGATGACGCGAACTGGCTCGCCGGGGACGATCCGCCTGACGGTGACCCCACCGCCCATGGTCGGCTGGATGTTGTTCAGCTGCTGCAGGTACTCGCGCTGACGCGCTCCCCTCGGCCCGAACAGGATCCCCGCAAGCTGCGCCGCGTCCACCGGGTTCAGGGGGTTGAGGCCGAATGTCGAGGGCGTGCCCTGGCCGCGGCTGAACGCCATCAAAAACTTGCTCATCCAGGGAGCCGAGCCGTACTGGCTCTGGAGCTTCGAGATCGTCCCCGGCGCTGTCGCCGTGCGGGTCGGGTCGATCGTGCCGCTGCCACGCTTCAGGCCCGCCATCAGCGCCGCGTCCCTGGTCGAGATCGGCTGGACGCTCGGGATCGACGGGGCTGCCATCTAGGGGTCGGAAAACTCGGGGGCCGGAGGCCACTCCTCCGTCTTCTTCTCGCTCGGAGGGATCTGGGGAGGCTGCAGCTGCTGGGTCTTTCGACGGCGGGGAAGGCCGGAGAGCGCTCGGTCGGCGACGACCGTGACGAAGGCGGCGACCACGATCACGGCGATCAGGGTGTTGGTGCTCATCGAAGCACGCAGGTCGCGATCGTCGTGTGCTCGCCCTCGGAGTTGAACACGACCACGCCGAAGTCATAGCCGACCGGGCACGTCTCCGCACCAGGTGGGCCTGCGGGGCCGGTCGGTCCTTGCGGGCCGGTCGGACCGGTCGGCCCCGTCGCCACGTTCACGGTCACGGTACGGGTTGGTGTCTGGCTTCCGATCCCGAGCGCGGTCGAGGTCAGGAAGCCCGCCCCCGCGGCCATCCCGATCGCGACGCCCAGGAGCAGGAACGACCTAATCGTCGTGATGAGTCTCACGGCCTATCTCGATCCCCTCGTGCAGGAAGCGGTCGTAGTCGGCGATCCGCTGCTCACAGTCCTCCTCGGCGCGCTTCCTGCGCCTGCGCTCGTAGAGGTAGGCGGTGAAGATCGAGCCGACTCCGGAGAGAAAGGCTCCGACCGCTGCCAGCTGATCGGTTGTGAGCACATCACTCGTCGTGCCTGCGTTCGGCCGCGAGCGTGCCGAGCACGCCCACGCAGGCGGCAGCGATCGAGAACGCGCCTGCCGAGGAGTAGTCGTTCGCCGCGAGCACCGCGCCGACGATCATCCCCGCGACCGCGATCACACCCAGCAAGCCGATGAAGACGAGGCCTGTGAGCGGGTGCTCCTTCACTCCGCGACCCGCACGAAGACCGTGCTCTGGCTGTTCGTGTTCCGGGAGCGGCGCATCACCTCGCCGCCGTCGGAGTTGTTGGAGGTCGAGGTGTTGCCCTCGATCGCGGTGAAGCCTCCGCCTCCCGTCCACTTCTCGAACAGGCCGACGTGGTCGAAGGTGCCGTCCCGCTGCCAGTCGTAGCAGACGAGGTCGCCACCGACCGGGGCGTCGGTGAGGATGAGGCCGTTGCGCCCACCTCTCGCGTCGCTGACGATGTAAGGCACGTAGGCGTAGTTCTTGCCCTTCACGAAGCTCGGGCTGTCGCCCACGGTCTCGTAGCACCAGGTCACGAACATCGCGCACCAGGGACCGACAAGCCCGTACCAGGTCGTGTACTTGGTGGTGTTCGAGTTCGGCGGCGACTCCTTGATCCCAAGCTGGGTGACCGCCTGGGCGAGCGCCTTGGAGCGCAGGCTCTGCGGAGGCGTCGGCGAAGGCTCCTTGCCTCCGAACATCTCCCAGGCGTCGACGAAGAGAGACTGGGCGCGGGCGTCGATCGCGGGAGCACCCGCGTTCGGGAGGCCCTCCGGGATCAGCACCGAGCGGAAGAAGTTGAAGGTCGGCTCGCCGATCCAGCCCGAGTCCTGGATCTTTGCCTGGCGCTGGACTCCGGCGACCCCGGTCTCGCCCACGTTGCCGGACTTGCCGTGACTGAAGGCGTTCGAGTAGGCGCGATCGAAGTTCGTGGCGGGACCTGGCCAGCGTCCGAGCCGCCACACGCAGCGCTTGTAGGCTTCCACGTCAGGGCCGTTGACCGAGGGCGTCTTGCCTTTCGCCTTCGCGTCGGGTGGGTAGAGCGGTCTCGGGAAGCCAGGCAGCGAGACCATCGGTGCGCCCTTGTAGGGCAGCGAATACCAAGGATCAGACACGTTCCCGCTTCCTCTGCTCGTTAGCCCCTGCTGTTGATGTGCTCGCCGAGGACACAGTCGGCCATCGCTGAAAGACTACGGCCTCGGGCCTGCTCATGCAGGTGCCGCACAGGGGGGAGTCGACAGCCGGTCCGCTCCCCCCTCTTTCTCGTCCAGGAAGTAGGCGAGAGAGAAGAACCTGGCTGCGGTGAGGTGGGCTTCGCCTGCGAGCTTGCTCTCGGCCTTCATCGCCATGAATACCTGCTCAGAGCACTTTAATTCAGAACGCACTTCTTCTTAGCCTCCCGTCTTCTCGGGCTTCCAGGGCGGGGCTCCTGAAAGCGCTATGTGATCCGTGGTCTGTCAACAAGCGACCGGGCCTCCTACCGTCTTCCCCCTCTCACGTCCCGAACCGCCAGCCTTGACTTCTGAGACTCGATCCCTCCGCATCTCCGCTTCGTTTGAGTGTGAACCCCGGACTGGCTACCGGTCATTTCTCTCTCCCACGGTTTCCGCTTCGGTCTGTCTGTCTCCCCTGGGACGGTCAGCCTCCTCGCTCACTCTCAGACCCTTTCGGGTCAGACCGTTTTGTTCCCGATGTGAGGCTCCCTACTGCGAGAGGACTAGCTCTGCGACAGCCGCCACGAGATATATCGGCCCCGGCCGTGCGCTAGGCTACGTCCATGCGCTAGGCTATGTCCGCGATTGGGAAGATCGCGAAGGTATACGCCTTCCAGCAAGCCCGCGCAAGCGGGCTTTGCTGTTCAGAGCGCCGTGAACGTGAGCGGCGGAGCACTCTCGGCCGTTCCGTTCCTGACGGTGATGGCGTATGCACCCTGGGCTGTCGCATGAACGACCACGGTCAACTCCGTGTCGTTGACGAAGTTCACGGGAGTCACCTGGACTCCGTTTGCCCAGACCGTGCTCTTCGCGCTGAAGCCGGAGCCAAGGAGCTGGATCTGCGCGTCCCAGTTGCCCGAGGAGTCGGGGTTCAGCTGCGTCAGCGTCGGCTGCACGTCGACAGGAGCCGTCTCAAGCGGCGGCGAAGGATCGAAGCCGATCACCGCGATCCCCGTTCCCGTCGAGTCGAACACGGCGACGCGGTAGTAGTCCTGCTCGGTGATCCCTTCGAGCGCCGCGTAGAACGCGCACGCGATCGTGACGGC
>Ga0126381_100004957_pt1 | contig 14556 bp, 14 predicted proteins | sample PanSoiMetPlot_28_FD_96465 | JGI IMG/M metagenome (GOLD analysis project Ga0126381, IMG submission 96465) | Tropical forest soil microbial communities from Panama - MetaG Plot_28 | ecosystem: Environmental > Terrestrial > Soil > Tropical forest > Bulk soil | place: Panama | collected 2016-02-17
TCATCGAACTCCGCTTTGTTCTGCCAGGTCTTGTGCGGATAGAGCAGATGTGGCTCGACGCCGGCGAGCTGGGTCGGCACCGAGAAGCCGAAATATGGATCGGTGCGGAACTTGGCATTGCGCAGCGAGCCGTTTAGCGCGGCGGCGAGCAGCGTGCGCGTTACCTTGATGGGCATGCGTCTTCCGACACCGTATTTGCCGGCGGTCCAGCCGGTGTTGACGAGCCAGCAGTCGACCCCGTGGGCGCCGATCAACTCGCGCAGCAGGTTGCCGTAGACCGATGGATGGCGCGGCAGGAATGGTGCGCCGAAGCAGGTGGAAAATTCCGGCTGGACTCCGACCAGTCCCTTCTCGGTGCCGGCGACCTTTGCGGTGTAACCGGACAGGAAGTGATACATGGCCTGGGCGGGCGTAAGCTTGGCGATCGGCGGCATCACGCCATAGGCATCCGCCGTGAGCAGCACGATGTTCTTCGGCATGCCGGCACGGCCGGTGCGCGAGGCATTCGGGATGAAATCGAGCGGATAGGCGGACCGGGTGTTCTCGGTCTTGCGGTCGTCGTCGAAATCGCAGATGCGCGTCTCGGGATCGAAGACGACATTTTCCAGAATGGCGCCGAAGCGCAGCGTCGCGGCATAGATTTCGGGCTCGGCTTCCTTGGAGAGCTTGATGCACTTGGCGTAGCAGCCCCCTTCAAAATTGAACACCCCTTGTGGGCCCCAGCCGTGCTCGTCATCGCCGATCAGGGTCCGGCTTGGGTCGGCCGACAGGGTGGTCTTGCCGGTGCCGGACAGACCGAAGAAGACCGCCACGTCGCCGTCCTCGCCGACATTCGCCGAGCAATGCATCGGCATCACACTCTCGGCCGGCAAATAGTAGTTGAGCGTGGTGAAGACCGACTTCTTCATCTCGCCGGCATAATAGCTGCCGCCAATCAGGATCATGCGTCTGGTGAAATCGATCGCAATGACGGTTTCGCTGCGCACGCCGTGGCGTTTGGGATCGGCCTTAAAGGACGGCAGGCACAGAATGGTGAAATCCGGCACATAGTGCGGAATTTCGGAGCGGTCCGGCCGAATCAGCAGCGTGCGAATAAACAGCGAATGCCAAGCCAGCTCGGTGAACACCCGGGCCTTGATACGATATTTCGGATCAGCGCCGCCATAGAGGTCCTGGACATAAAGCTGCTTGCCCTTCGCATGTTCGAGAAAATCCTTGTGCAGCAGTTCGAACTGGGCCGGAGTCAGCTTGCCGTTCTTATCCCACCAGATGGTCTTTTCGGTGTGCTCGTCGCAGACCACGAACTTATCCTTCGGACTGCGGCCGGTATGGACTCCGGTTTCGGCGCACAGAGCGCCACCCTGGACTAAGTGGCCTTCGCGGTTCGCGAGCGCATGTTCGTAAAGCGGCGCCTCGGTCAAGTTCCAATGGACCGCAGCAAGACCCGAGAATCCAAACTTGTCAGCGCCATGGGCGCTGTTCCGCAAACCTGTCTCTTTCACGGCAGCCCTCCGCGTAAAGTTTTTCGGTTATTCACCGCCGTACCCCGGAAATTCGGGATCGGCAGTGGTCCGGAAGTTGAATTTGCACACCGGATATGGTGGCGGCGCACCTATACCGGCCCCTTATAGTCCTGCCAAGGTCCATCGTCTCGCACGGTTTATGATCCGGCACCGTCCCGGTCCTCCCCTCCCCCGCAAACGGAGAGGGGAGAAAGGGAGCAGGTTCAATTGCCACGCATGGACTATGAACTTACGCGGGGCACACTGGGAAACGCCGCGGACTAAAAACCGCTCTTGAGGCATTTGGACGCAGCCACGGTATTATATGGACTGTGCCTTTCGGTGACCCGCTCCATCACAGCGCCCGCGCTCGGGCTCCCCATTTGGCAAGTGTCTTGCGTAACGCGAGGCCGTTCGTCACGCGCTCCGCAAAAGGTATCCGCGCGGTACGATCGCCAAGGGCGAGATCAAGCCCGTCGGGATCGACGCCAGTGACTTGCCATGCGCCGTCCGTTTCGCCGAGCAGCTTGGTCGCGTAGAGCCGCACCGCATCAGGGTGGTCGGTGTTCATGTGCTCGACCGCACTTTCTTCGATCTCGACAATTTCCGCTGCGTCTTCGAGGCTAGTGATGACGTCGCTCGCCTTAAGATCGGCTGCTCGAGCGAATCCGCCATTGAGATGCGCCGATTCAACATGCAATCGCCAGAACGCGAAATCGCCGAAACCTGCATAAAGCTTGGATTTCGGGTGGCGGGAGAGGAAGCGCCGCTGCACCTGCGCCCCGGCCGGCGTACTTCGTTCGATCTTGGCGAAAGTCCCCAGCACGGTGAGCCGCGGATGGGCGAGCGGATCGCCTTTGCCGGTGGATGCGAGCAAAACGGAGGCGCGGGGATCGACCTCGATATTGGCCGTGTGGGTGGACAACCGCGACACCAGGATCAGAGGTGAGCCATCGGCATCAGTCGCAATATTGACGAGGGAAGAAAACGGATGACCGGTGTTGCGGTCGATCGTGGCAAGCGCACCGGACCGGGTGGCCCGCAACAGCTCTTTTGCAATGGCAATAGGATAAAAATCATCGGGCGGACGGGCGGTTTCGGGCAGCCGATCGGGCATGATTCCAGGCAGAGTCGCTATTTTTTCTGCTTCCGCCATGGTGTAATCTATCTCATAAATTGTTCGACACGTCTCAAATTTATCATCTAATGTCACATTTCCGCCCCCCTGAGGGGCTTGTTAACGCGCTTCCGGGCTGGGGGCTCAGCCATTCACGCTAGAAAGCATCCATGGCAACTATCGCTCTCGTCGACGATGACCGCAATATCCTGACCTCCGTCTCCATCGCATTGGAGGCAGAAGGGTACCGGATCATGACCTATACAGATGGGGCATCCGCGTTGGACGGCTTCAAGTCAAGTCCGCCGGATCTCGCCATTCTGGATATCAAGATGCCGCGAATGGACGGAATGGAGACGCTGCGTCGCCTGCGGCAGAAATCCGATATGCCGGTGATCTTCCTCACCTCCAAGGATGAGGAAATAGACGAATTGTTCGGCCTTAAGATGGGTGCGGACGATTTCATCCGCAAACCGTTCTCGCAGCGGCTTTTGGTGGAACGCGTCAAGGCCGTGTTGCGCCGTTCGGGCGGCAAGGATGGCACGGTACCTAAAGAGACCGATGCCGCCAAGGTGCTTGAGCGCGGCCAGCTCCGGATGGACCCGGAACGCCACACTTGCACCTGGAAGAACGAGCCGGTCACTCTCACCGTCACGGAATTCCTGATCCTGCAGGCGCTTGCTACCCGGCCCGGTGTGGTCAAAAGTCGCAACGCCCTAATGGACGCAGCCTACGACGACCAAGTGTATGTGGACGATCGAACGATCGATAGCCATATCAAGCGCTTGCGAAAAAAATTCAAGCAGGCCGAAGATTCTTTCGATATGATCGAAACGCTCTATGGGGTGGGTTACCGGTTCAAGGAATAGCTGCTTTTCAAATCCTCCGCAGCGTTACCCATCCTAGGCCGGTGGGCGCGGGCGTGCGGCTGCGATAGAGTGCCGCCTGAGCGTGGGGTGGAGCTTATGAGAAGCCTAGGACGTGCTTGATAAGACCGTAGAGATCGAAAACGGGCACGCCGGATCGACCGGTCCGGACGGGAAGTATCTGCGGCACCGCGGGTTCAGCGCAGCGGTGTTAAGACCTTTGCGTCAGGTCGGCAGTGCGTTGGCGCGTGCGCGCATTGGAACCGCTCGTTTCTTTGTGCGCGCCTGGAGAGTGTTGCGCACCGAGGGCGCGGTGGGCGCGCTTCGGCACACGTGGCATTTCTTCGTCAGCCAGAGTTTTTCGAGCCTTACGCGTCGCATCGTCTTTCTCAACATTGCCGGGCTGCTCGCGTTCGTGCTCGGGATTCTTTACCTCACTCAGTTCCGCGCCGGCCTGATCGATGCGCGAGTGCAGAGCTTGATCGTTCAGGGCGAACTTATCGCGATCGCGATTGCCGCCCAATCGACGGAGTCTGACGCCATCAACGTCGACCCTGAGCGACTTTTGGAACTCCAGGCGGGCGAGAGCTATGGCCCTTCCGATAACACGCTTTTCGGCTTCGAATTTCCCGTCAACCCGGAGCGGGTGGCCCCACTGCTTCGACGGTTGATAACGCCGACCAACACGCGTGCGCGCATCTATGATCGCGATGGCACGTTGATCCTCGATAGCCGTAACCTCTATGGCCGCGGCGACGTCCTACGTTTTGACTTACCGCCGCCAACCGCCGAGCGGCCCGGTATCGTCGAACGCACCTTCATCGCGATCCGCACATGGCTCGGTCGTGGGGACTTGCCGCGCTATCGCGAGATCGGACCGGAGAATGGCAAGGGCTATCCGGAGGTCGCCCAGGCATTGGACGGCCAGAAGGCGAGCGTGGTCCGCATCAACGACCGCGGTGAGGTGATTGTACTGGTTGCAGTGCCGATTCAGCGGTTCCGCACGGTGCGCGGTGCGTTGCTGCTGTCGACCCAAGGCGGCGATATCGATCAGACCGTCGAGGCGGAGCGGCTCGCCATTCTCAAGGTATTCCTGGTCGCGGCCGGCATCATGTCGGTGCTCTCCATGTTGCTCGCCGGCACTATCGCCGGTCCGGTGCGTCGGCTTGCGGACAGCGCCGATCGGGTACGCCGCCGCGTCAGGGGGCGTGTAGAAATTCCCGATTTCACTCAAAGGCGCGACGAGATCGGGCATCTGTCGGGCAATCTGCGCGAAATGACCGGCGCGCTTTACAGTCGCATCGAGGCGATCGAGAGCTTTGCCGCCGATGTGGCCCACGAGCTGAAAAATCCACTGACTTCGCTGCGTTCCGCAGTCGAAACTTTCCCGCTGGCAAAAACCGACGCGAGCCGAAGCCGGCTGCTAGCCGTCGTCAAGCATGACGTGCGGCGGCTCGACCGGCTGATTTCCGACATTTCGGACGCCAGCCGCCTGGACGCCGAGTTGCAGCGCCAGGAAGCCGCACCGGTCGATCTACAAAAGCTGTTATCCGCAGTCGTAACGGTGGCAAGCGAAGTCAAGCACGAAAACGGCGTCACCGTGACCCTCACCTTCGAGGGCTCCCCGCGCATTTTCATGGTGCAAGGTCGTGATTCACGGCTCAGCCAGGTGATTAACAATCTGATCGACAATGCGCGCTCGTTCTCGCCCCCTGACGGCAAGGTGCGGGTTTCCTGTCGGCGTTCAGGTCCCGAAATTTTGATCACGGTCGATGACGACGGCCCCGGCATCCGGCCGGAAGCCATCGAGAAGATCTTCGAGCGATTCTACACCGATCGACCGCAGCAGAATTTTGGCCAAAATTCGGGGCTAGGCCTTTCGATCTCAAAGCAGATCGTAGAAGCACATGACGGCCGGTTGTCGGCGCAGAACCGCATGGCGCCGCTGGACCCACGTTACAATCCCAAGGGCGGTGATCAGGTTGTCGAGGAGCGGATTCTTGGCGCGCGCTTTATTGTTCGGCTACCGGCGATGTAGCCGTCGGTGAACGACTCACCTACTATTCATGCCTCGGCCGTACTGGCGGGCGCGCGGGCCATCCTGATTCGCGGACCCGCCGGTTCGGGCAAATCGCGGCTGGTGCTTAACCTCCTCCAGGCTGCATCGAATGGCCTACTGATCTTTGCGCGGTTGGTGGCGGACGATCGCGTCCATGTCCAGGCTGCCCACGACCGACTGATTGCGCGGCCACCGGCTGCCCTTGCGGGTCTTCTGGAAGTGCGTGGCCTTGGAATTCAGCAACTGCAATACGAGCCGATGGCCGTTGTCTCATGGGTAGTGGACCTCGATGTCGTAACACCGATGCGGATGCCCGACAGCACCGCGGCACAAACCGTTATTGCGGGCGTCAAGATTCGACGCCTAGCAGTTGCACCAGGCTGCGATCCTTTTCCGATGGTCCTCGCCGCCGTCACCCCGCCTCACTCCCTTGTTCGCGGCAGCTTATAGCTCTGCAATCGCCCGGCCGGGGCGGAGGGCTGAACAATGCGCGGCACCCGTTCAGCACTTGCCGGCAAGCCAAGCGTGACTATCCACATTTTCAGCAGTTTGACGGCTCCCCTGGTGATCAGCACATGTCGCTCCACTACAATTTCCCGAAAAGCCCTTGCGCTCGGGCCTCGGATAGTCATGATTGGAGCGATTCCGGGCGGCGCACTCATAGCGTGCGCCGGGTGATTCTATGATAGGTCTTGTTCTCGTTACCCACGGGCAGCTTGCTCTCGAGTTCCGTTCCGCCCTCGAACATGTTGTTGGCCCTCAGAATCAGATCGAACCGATCACGATCGGACCTGACGACAACGTCGAGCAGCGCCGTCGCGATATCATCGAGGCGGTAAAGAAGGTCGATACCGGGGATGGCGTGGTGATTTTGACCGACATGTTCGGCGGCACCCCTTCCAACCTTGCCATTTCGGTGATGAGTCGGCCAAATGTCGAGGTATTGGCCGGGATCAACTTGCCGATGTTGGTCAAGCTGATCAAGGTCCGAGATGAAACCCCGCTGGCCGAGGCGGTTGCAGCGGCCCAGGAATCGGGGCGGAAATATATCACCATCGCGAGCCGCGTATTGGCAGGCAAATGAAAGACACGCCCCTAGCCGGCGAGGACGACTTTTCTCCCGACCTAGCAGTAATCCCGCCCGACGCGATCGTGCAGGTGCTGAAAATCGTCAATCAGAAGGGATTGCATGCCCGAGCGTCCGCTAAGTTCGTGCAGACCGTGGAAAAATTCGATGTCGAGGTGCGTGTCAGCCGCGGCAACGAATTCGTTGGCGGCACGTCGATCATGGGCCTTATGATGCTGGCGGCAGGCCCAGGCACCGAAATCACGGTGGTGGCTTCCGGCAAGGAGAGGGCAGAGGTGCTGGCTGCGCTCGAAACGCTGGTGAACGAGCGATTCGGAGAGGACGATTAGTTGCGCGACCAGCGCCGGCGGCGCATGACCAATTTTTCTGAAGATTCGATCGGACCAAGCCTCCCCGAGATCGATATAAAGAAATCTTTATATGTTGTTGCAGCGTCCGGCCGGCTTTGTTATAGGGACGGCGGAGAGTGCCTTCCCATTGGTCCAAAGGGATGTCCATGACCACCTCGTCGGAAACCGCCAAAGCCAAATTGACCCAGCACGACTACGTCGTCAGGGACATCGATCTTGCGGAATGGGGCCGCAAAGAAATTGCCATCGCAGAAACCGAGATGCCTGGCCTGATGGCAACGCGGGACGAGTTCGGCCCACAGCAACCGCTGCGCGGCGCCCGCATTGCGGGATCGTTGCATATGACGATCCAGACCGCGGTGCTGATTGAGACGCTCGCGGCACTGGGCGCCGACGTTCGGTGGGCGTCCTGCAATATCTATTCGACCCAGGATCACGCCGCGGCCGCCATCGCGGCGCGCGACATTCCGGTGTTCGCTGTCAAGGGAGAGAGCCTCGGGGAATACTGGGACTATACCCATCGCATTTTCGAGTGGACGGATGGTGGCGCCCCGAACATGATCCTGGATGACGGCGGCGACGCCACGCTGTTGATCCATCTCGGCCTGCGTGCCGAACAGGGCGACGCCGGGGCGATCAGCAAACCGGTCAACGAGGAAGAAGAAATCCTGTTTGCCGCCATCAAGAAACGGATCAAGGAACAACCCGGCTGGTATCACAAGAATGCCGGATCGATCCGTGGCGTGTCCGAGGAGACCACCACGGGCGTGCATCGGCTGTATGAGATGCAGAAGAAGGGCACGCTGTTATGGCCCGCCATCAACGTCAATGACAGCGTGACCAAGTCGAAGTTCGACAACCTCTATGGCTGCCGGGAATCGCTGGTTGACGGCATCCGCCGTGGCACCGACATCATGATGGCTGGCAAGGTTGCCATGGTGGCGGGCTTCGGAGATGTCGGCAAAGGTTCAGCCGCCTCGCTGCGCCAGGCCGGCTGCCGCGTGATGGTGTCCGAGATCGATCCGATCTGCGCCTTGCAGGCCGCCATGGAAGGCTACGAGGTCACTACCATGGAAGACGCGGCGACGCGTGCGGATATCTTCGTCACCGCCACCGGCAACCTCGACGTCATCACGGTCGAGCACATGCGCAAAATGAAAGACCGCGCCATAGTGTGCAATATCGGTCACTTCGATAGCGAAATACAGGTCGCGGCGCTGAGGAATTTCCGATGGCATAACGTCAAGCCGCAAGTCGACGAAATTGAGTTTCCAGACGGCAAGCGGATCATCCTGTTGTCGGAAGGGAGGCTCGTGAATCTCGGCAATGCCATGGGACACCCCAGCTTCGTCATGTCGGCATCATTCACCAACCAGACGCTTGCCCAGATCGAGCTTTGGACCAACCCGGGCAAATACGAGAAAAAGGTCTATACGCTACCCAAGCGTCTCGACGAGAAGGTCGCGCGGCTGCATCTTGACAAGATTGGCGCCAAATTGACCCTCTTGAGCCAGAAGCAGTCGACCTATACCGGCGTGCCGGTGGAGGGACCTTACAAGCCGGATCTCTACCGCTATTGATCGGCGGTGCTGGTTGCCGACGCTTAAAGCGGATTTTCGCTCAACTGGAATCACAAACGTAGGGTAGGCGAAGGCGCGTCTTCGCGCCGTGCCCACGCGGAAAGGCCCAACGTGGGAACGCTTCGCTTTGCCCACCCTACTACGATGCTCTATTGCGGCGGTATGGCTACGATGGCGTAGCGGGTGATCGGCCCGGGAATTCCCAGAAAAGTGCGGGAGATGTCAACCTCAACGCGCCTACCCTGCGCATGGGCGGCGCGCTTGTTCAGCGCATCCATGCAGCGATTTTCGATTACGGGGCAATAGAGCAGGATGCCTTCCCGAGCGATCCGCGCCTCGCCGGTCCAAGGCGTCAGATAGGGATTCGCGATCTCGAATGTGGACGGACGATCCGGAAAATAGAAGACCGTGCCGTTGAGCACATTGTCGTAGCTGCCGACGAGACGCAGTGGCCGGTCGGTGGTCTCGCGCCATACCTTGCCGGCCGCCTCTGCGACCAAGCTATATTGCGTGCCATAGTTCGATGCACCGTTGAAGTGCGTGACCACCGCAACCACCGGCGCGGCCAAGAGGGTGAGCACGGGCAACGATATCGCAATCGCGAGAATGCGAATCGCCGCGATGCGTGGAATCACAATGCCGGGCGACGACAACAGCACCACCGGCAGCAACGTCATGCTGGCGATCGCCCAAAGCGACACGACTTTCTCGGCCGCAGCCACGGCCATCAGGGCTGGAAGGAGCAGTGGCACAATGAAGACAATTGCGGGCAGGCGACGCCGTGGGTCGCTGGGCCACAGCATATCGGCGACGTCGGCCGGTCTGGGTTTGGCCACGATGCCGGTCAGCAGGATCGGGGCGATCGCATAGCCGACCGCGCCGGCGATATATCCGATGCCGGAGATAAAGGCTTCCGCTATGGTCCCCCCATGGGATTCGAGCGCGTACCCGAACGCCGCGAAGTGGTGCGAGTAGAGCCACACAAGGTGCGGTGAAAGCGCGACAACGCCAGCCACGGCTGTCACATAGGGGGCGGCCGAGCTAAAATAGAGCCTGCGGCGGGAATCGCTTATCGCCCCGATCGCCAGTGCGACAAGCAGGACCACGGACCAGTATTTCACCAACATGGCGCCGGCCGCCGCCAGGCCGGCAAGCGTCGCAAAGCCAAGTCCGCGGTTCTCAAAGGAACGCAAAAAAAACCACGTGGTCAGCGCCCACCACGGCATCATGGCGGAGTTGGCGTTGAATTTGAGGGCATGAAAATTAAAGAACGGAACAAGGGTCAGGAGGGCGAGCCCGACCGCGCTTTTCCGGCCGTCGAGATAACGCGTCGAAACCACATAAGCGACCCCCAGAGAGACCACCGCCGTCCCGACAGCGAAGAGGTCATAGGACCACGCCGTGAGGGGGAAAATCCAAAACCACGCCGCCACCAGCCACGCCGGCAAAGGCGGATGTTTGGGGGTCCCAAAGGTGACTTCGCGTGACCAGGCGACCATCTCGCCCATGTCGAAATGGAAGTCCTGGCTCTGCTTGGCCACGACGGCGTAGACGGTCCACGCCACCCAATAGGTAGCGAGTACGATGACCACGGTACGGCCGCGGCGTTTGGGATCGGACAGTGCATCGAGCAGCCGCCCGAGCACCGCATCGAAGCGTTCAAGCGAGGTGGATCCTTTCATCGTCTGGAAGATCTGTGGTGTTGGCAAGAGGTGGAAAATTTGCGCATGACACGGTCGAGCGTAGCGCCGCTAAAGCCGAACAACCCGTCGTAAACGCTCTTGAGCGAACTGTAGCCCGCTAGCCGGCTATTTTGGGGCAGATGGCATGGACGAGGAGTGATGGTCGACAATAAGCCAATTCTCGCCGCTCTTGACGTAAGTAAAGCTGTAGCGTGCAGGCAAGCTCTTGGTCTCTCCGTCTTTAACATACGAAAATGTGTAATAGCCAGTATTGATTGCCGCATCGCCGTACACGCGGATCAGTTGATCGCCGAAGGCGACCTTGAGGCCGGGAAGAACCTTAAAGGCGGTCACGAAATAATCCCGCAATGCTGCCTGATCGGCACGCACCGTCGGCGACAGCGTCCCCCACAGCACGGCGTCGGCGGAATAAAGCGGCAACACCTTATCGGGATCGTCTTCGCCAAGCGCCCGCGCCCATCTCAAGGCCGCCGCCGCCACATCGTCCTTCGGACCGGCCGAAGCGGCGGGGGAAAGCGACAGGAGGACGATACTCAGCGCGAACCCCGCACTCACGGCCTTGAAAGAAAGTCGCATGGCCCTTCTCCCCCACGACTGGATACGTTCGATCATGGCAGCGATGCGCCGCCGATCAAGTACCAAGCCGTATTTTAGGCACTGGAAACGAATTTGGTCCGGAGCAGGGCGGATATTCGGCGCAAATGCGGCAGACGCCCCATTCCGGCGACATGGCGCGGGCATGCGATATCTGCTGCTTGATTTACCTCAATGCGATCCGAGTGCCGTGGGTGTTCAAATACGAATCGAGGCTGACAAATCTCATAAAATGGGGCACGGCCATGGCTATCAAAATAAGCTTAGCGGCGCTTGCTGCGGTAGTTTTCGTTGCTCCCACGCTGAGCGCGCTCAACGGCAACTTTGGCTCCCAGCATATCCGTGGCGATTTTGCCGTGCCTAACGCCGAAGAGCAAGCCGGGAAAGGGAAAGAAACCGAAGCGAAGAGCGCGGAAGGGAAGAGAGCCGAGGTGAGCAAACAGGAAGGGGTGCAGGCAAAGTTCGCGGTACAATCTTCGCAACTCCAGTTCCTATACACATACTATATTTGGATGGAGATTTGCACAGAGCGATTTAACCAATTTGACAACACGAAAGCGGGACTTAAAGAGGTTTTAAGAAGCAAAGAGGCCGATGTTCCGTCGGAACAAGCAGAGAGCATCTGGAATGTAACGGTTGAGAAATTCCAACAACTGGAAGGGGTGCTGAAGATTGCCGGCGATGACCGGCTTTATGCGGACTGTGATGAAAATAGTAAGTACATTCAGGGGTTCTTGACGCTCGCATCCCGAATGGGAGGGCCATTGCACCCGCTTCCGAGAAAGAAAGATTTTTAGAACGGAGATCATTGGAACTGTGAGCAAGACAAGGTTGACGCTCCTGTTCACTGCTTGATGTCTCCGGAGGCTATTCAAGTTGCAAAAGCGCGATCTGGCAGGATGCTATTGCGCCACTTCTCCGAACTCACGCCGATCTGCAACGCACGGCCGACGCCTTTGCGCCCTGGAGCCTCCCGGTCGCCGGTCGCATAGGCCGGCGCGATCAGTTGCCTCCGCTAGCCTGGGTTACCAGCCATGCACAGACGTTGCAGACCATTGGCAGTAGGCAAGCAAAGATGATAAATTGAATAGTGGAATGCAGTCATGAGTCGGTGCGACAATCAAAAACGATCCGCATCGGGGAGGCCATATCGGTGAAATTAAACCCGGCCGGGCTATTCCTCGGCGCTGCGCCTGCGGTTGCAGCAGGTTATGCGGGACCACCTATAGGTGGCAAACGGTCTCGTTGACGCAGCGGAGGCGAGTTGATATTCGCCTATAATAACATACACATACCCGCGAAATGCCGGTGCGGGCAGGGGGGACCTATATGCATCTGATCCCGCAGTCTTCGTCGCATGTGCACATCCTTGTGAGCGTCTTCCCGTCGGTCGGGCTCGTTTTTGTGCTCGGTTTTTACATTACCGGTTTGATCACGAAGAATGAGGTCATAAAGCGAAGTTGCCTCGTCTTTCTTGGCATCTTGGGCCTGCTGGCCATTCCGACTTACTTGAGCGGCGATTGGTCGATGGCGCTGTTGTCCCAGGACCCCAAGATTTCCCAGAGCGTGATGAATGTCCATTACGGCGTGGGGTTGGCCACGCTTGCGATCCTGTTGATTACCGGCGGTTACGCGCTGGTTGAACTATGGCGGGGCCGCAGCGCCAGCCACAGGGCCGACCAGTCCATGAAGGTGGTGTTGGGGCTCGCCAGCATCACTTTGGTCATGATGGTCGTCGTCGACGAGATCGGCTGGGAGATCAACCATCACGAACTGCAACTCGTCGTGCCTGCCGACCTCGCCGCCACCGCAACACCGCAGACGTGGTCGCACGTTCACATGATCTTGAATCACTTCCCGACCGTCGGATTTGTGATGGCGCTCGCTTTTTACGTCGTCGCGCTGGTCATGAACAACGACGGATTGAAGCGCAGTAGCCTTGTCGTCTTTGTGATTTGCAGCATCCTCGGCGTCCCGACCTATGTCACCGGCGCCGCCGCGATGTGGGCGTTGACCGTTCCTCCGATTCCCCAGATTTCCAAGGCTGTGATCAATGCCCACCGCGATATGGCATTGTGGACGCTCTTTGGCCTTGGGTTTACCGGCGCTACCGCCTGGATCGAACTGTGGCGGTATCGCTACATCGGGCGTTTTTCCAATACTTCGCTCTATTTGGTGCTGATTTTCGCAATCATTACCTTGGGCGTAATGGCCGAAACCGGCCATCGCGGCGGGCAGATCAATCACCCGGAAATCCGAGTGCCGACGGATGTACTGCCGATAGACCCGACAGCCGGCATATCCCCGAAGCTTGAATTGCTGATCAATAACGTCATTTGGTTTGTGCCGTGGCAAACCGTGCACTTCTTCGGCTATACGCTGTTATTCGCCACGGTGTTGGCTGTCACGCTGCGCATTCTGGGCTTCTGGAAATCGGTGCCGTTCTCCGCCGTGCACCGGCTGCTGCCGCTGGGATTGCTGGCGGTGGTGATGAACGTTTTTACCGGAATGCTCATGATGCTCGCCGACACTTACCGCTACGTGGTGAGCGACTACACGTTTGCACCGAAAATCGCTTTCATTCCGATCGGTGCAACGGCGGTTCTGTATTTCTCCCTGTCCGACCGGCTGTGGAAACTCAAGGCAGGAGAAGATGCGCCGGCTTTAGCCAAGGCGGTCGCCATCCTGGTCCTGGTGTGTTGGGGCGGAGTGATCGTTTGCGGCCGGCTGCTGCCTTATCTGTAATCGGGGGATGGCCTATGGACAACCTTAATATTCTTCTCATGGTCATTGCCGTCAACCTTTGTGTACTCGGCATTGCATTCTTTGCACTGTACCGCCTGAACAAGGCTGTGGACCAGTTTGACCGCTAGTGGAGCGATCGAGGGAGGACTGAACGGTGCTCGAGTATCTGGAAAATACGGAATTCTCCGCATGGGCGAGAGGCGAGTCGTTATTGGGTTGGCCGCTCGCGCTGACGGTGCACGCGTTCGGGACGGCAGTCGTCATCGGCTTCATCTTCATCTTCGGACTGCGACTGCTCGGGTTCTTCCGGACGATCCCCTTTACATCCCTCACCAGGCTGATCCCGGTGGTTTGGATTGCGGTCGTGTTCCAGTTCCTCAGCGGATTCACCTTGTGGATGACGAAGCCGTCGAAATATGTCACCGACGGGGCGTTCTTGATAAAGTTCACCCTGGTTTGTACCGGCCTTGTGGTGACTTGGTTCTATTTCAACACCATGCGGCGAGAGACCCCGGAGTGGGACGCCACGGGCGTGGTTTCTTCGCGCGGCTATAGATTTGTCGCCGCCACCTGTATCTGGTGGGCCGCCGTTCTCGTCGCGGGGCGGCTGACCGCATATCTTGGATCACTGTACGCGCAGTAGTCGGGACTCGATTGCTTATGCATTCGGCCCGCGAGGGGTTCTTCCGTCGCGGGCCGAAATCATCGCCGTCAGCGGGGTTACGCCGCCCGCATAGCGCGTCTTACGCTGTAACAGCGCGGCAATCTCCTCCCCTCCCCCTTGTGGGGAGGGGTTGGGGGTGGGGGTCGTGCATTGGGGCACCGCCTTGCCAGAACCTCCCGACCCCCCACCCCAACCCTCCCCCACAAGGGGGCAGACGCGGCAGCACCGTCACCGCATAAGCTAACGCCTATGGGGGTTGGGGGCGGGGGGGAGGCACATCTGTGCCACA
>Ga0126381_100004958_pt1 | contig 14554 bp, 14 predicted proteins | sample PanSoiMetPlot_28_FD_96465 | JGI IMG/M metagenome (GOLD analysis project Ga0126381, IMG submission 96465) | Tropical forest soil microbial communities from Panama - MetaG Plot_28 | ecosystem: Environmental > Terrestrial > Soil > Tropical forest > Bulk soil | place: Panama | collected 2016-02-17
GCGCAAGCTCCATGAAGTGCAGATCGTCGCGGGCCGCATCCATTTGCGCGCGGCGGCCGGCGGCTTTCCATCCTCGTCGCCGGATACTTCCCCGAGCACCGCCTCGAAGTCCTTGGCTTCGCGAAAATTCCGGTACACCGAGGCGAACCGCACATAGGCGACGTCGTCGAGGCCGCGGAGATGCTCCATCACCATCTCGCCGATGGTCTCGGAGGTGATTTCGCTCTCGCCCTGACTCTCGAGCTCGCGCACGATCTTGGAGACGACTTCGTCGATCCGTGGCGGCTCGACTGGCCGCTTGCGCAGCGCGATTTGCACCGAGCGCAGGAGCTTGTCGCGGTCGAAGGGAACGCGCCGCCCGTTGCGCTTGATCACCACGAGCTCGCGCAACTGCACCCGCTCGAACGTCGTAAACCGGAAATTGCAAGCCAGGCACACACGGCGGCGGCGGATGACCGAGGAATCTTCCGTCGGCCGGGAGTCCTTCACCTGCGTGTCGAGACTTGCGCAATTCGGGCAGCGCATGGGTCAGCCTTGATAGATCGGGAAGCGGTCGACGAGCGCGCCCACTCGCGCGCGCACTGCCGCCTCGACCAGCGAATCCTCCTCCGCACCTTTCTGCGACAGCACGTCGAGCACCTCCGCGATCAGCTCGCCGACCTGGCGGAACTCGGTGAGGCCGAAGCCGCGCGTCGTGCCGGCAGGCGTGCCGAGGCGGATGCCCGAGGTGATGGTCGGCTTCGCGGGATCGAACGGGATGCCGTTCTTGTTGCAGGTGATGCGGGCGCGCCCCAGCGCCGCTTCCGCGACCTTGCCGGTGAGGCGCTTCGGCCGCAGATCGACCAGCATGAGATGGGTGTCGGTGCCGCCGGAGACGATGTCGAAGCCACTCGATTTCATCGAATCCGCCAGCGCCCTGGCGTTCTCGATGATGCGTTTGGCGTAGAGCTTGAACGTGGGCGCCAGCGCCTCGCCGAAGGCAGCCGCCTTGGCGGCAATGACATGCATCAGCGGGCCGCCCTGGAGGCCCGGGAAGACAGCCGAGTTGATCTTCTTGGCGAGCTCCTCGTCGTCGGTGAGGATGAAGCCGCCACGCGGCCCACGCAGCGTCTTGTGCGTGGTCGAGGTGACGATGTGCGCGTGCGGGAACGGGCTCGGATGCGCGCCACCGGCCACGAGGCCCGCAAAATGCGCCATGTCGACCATGAGATAGGCCCCGACCTCGTCGGCGATCTCGCGGAAGCGGCGGAACTCGATGATGCGCGGATAGGCGGAGCCGCCGGCGATGATCACCTTCGGCCGATGCTCCTGCGCGAGCTTGTGCACCGCATCATGGTCGATGCGGTGGTCGTCCGGCCGTACCGTGTAGGCGACGGGCTTGAACCAACGGCCGGACAGGTTCACTGGCGAGCCGTGGGTGAGATGGCCGCCGGCCGCGAGGCTCAGACCCAGGAACGTATCGCCGGGCTGCATCAGTGCAAGGAACGCCGCCGCATTGGCGGAGGCGCCAGAATGCGGCTGGACGTTCGCGAAACGGCATCCGAAAAGCTTGGTAACCCGCTCGATCGCCAAATTTTCCGCAACATCGACGAGCTGGCAGCCGCCATAGTAGCGCCGCCCCGGCAAGCCCTCGGCGTATTTGTTGGTGAGCACCGAGCCCTGCGCCTCGAGCACGGCACGGCTGACGTAATTCTCGGAGGCGATCAGCTCGATATCGTCGCGCTGGCGGGCGAGCTCGCGGGTGATGGCGTCCGATAGCTCGGGGTCGGTCGTCGCCAGTGGGGCTGAGAAGAAGGAGCTTGCAGTGGTTGCGGAAAGTTCGCCTGCCGACATGGTGCTCTCATATTTGCGGGAGCCACGGCCGTAGCACATCGGCCCGAGACCGCCAAGCCTATGGCGTATCGCCGCAGGGGCCGCAACATCTAGCGCTTAAGGGCCCGCTTCCAAGCCGGCCTTGAGCTTCTGCAGAGCGAGTCGGTCGGCCTGAGCGGCGCCGGCAGGGGCGACCACGCCGACCTCGGTGCGGTTGCGGCATCGATGGCAACGACCTTGACGGATGCGCTGATGGGCGTGAATTGGACATAGACCCCCCGCCCCTTCAGGCGACGAGGGCATAGGGCACCTGTGTGGGGCCGAAACGCTCGATCACGGTCCTGGCCTTAGGATCGTAGGCGCGCTGCAGGATCGTGCCCTCGCCCAAGCGCTGACTGCGGACGATAATGGCGACCGAGCGGGTCGCCCCGCCGTGCTCCGCATGGATGGCATGCGGTGGCACCAGGTCGACCTTGCCCGGGGTCCCGGTGGTGACCGACGCCAGCCGCAGCTCGGCATAGCCCTCGCGCTTGCCGTCATCGACGCGCTCGTAGCGCTCCAAGCTCTCGGTGCCGTCGAGCACGCCATAGAGCACCCAGGCGTCCGCGTGGTCATGCACGCCGCCGGTCCGTCCCGGCATGCGCACGACCGCATTGACGGCGAAGTGGTGCTGCGGATCGACGTGGAGCAGCAGGTTCTTGTAGCCCTCCGTCGAGGGCCAGCGCGCCGAATGGGCCCTGAGGCTTTCGTCCATCGCCAGCCGCTCGAGCAGCGGCTTCGCCTTCTCCATCCGGCGCTGGTTCTCGCTTTCGGCCGCCCAGATTGCGCGCAGATCGGTGATGAAATCTTCGAATACCGGCAGTCCCGCCATGGTTCGCCTCATTCGTAGAGCGGCTCGCCTTCGACCGTGCAGCGCCGCAGCAGCCGGCGCGCGCCCTTGGGGAAGTCCGTCCGCGCGTGGATGGTGCAACGGTTGTCCCACATCAGGAAATCGCCGAGCCGCCACTCGTGCTCGAAGATGAACTCCTTGCGCTCGCCGATCGCATAGAGCTCCTCCAGGATGGCGTCGCTTTCGTGCGGCGGGAACCCCTCGATGCGCGCGGTCATCAGGCGATCGACGAACAGCGTCTTGCGACCGGTATCCGGATGCGTGATGAAGACCGGGTGGTGGTGATGTGGAATGTTGCTGATGTCGGCGGAGAGGTCAGCTTTCTCGGCGCGCTTGTATTCGTGGATGTGCAGCGCCTTCTTGCCCTTGAGCCGTTCCTTGAGCGCGGCCGGCACCGCCTCGTAGGCCTTGTACATATTGCCGAACAGCGTGTTGCCGCCGTGCGAGGGCAGCTCGAGCGCGTAGAGGAAGGTGTATTTGTAGGGCCGCGGCGTATAGCCGGAATCAATGTGGAACCAGAATTCGCCGTCGCCGAAAGCGCCGATCGGCTGCCCATCGACCTTGATGTTGGTGACCAGAAGAATTTTCTTGTGATCCTGATAGATGCCCTCGGCGCGCTCACGCAGCGCCTGCGGCGCCTGCTTGCGGTCGCCGAGCTCGCCGAAATAGGAGGCGAAGCGCAGCTGCTGCTCCTGCGTGATGCTCTGGCCGCGGAAGACGAGCACAAGGTGCTCGCCCCAGGCGTGCTTGATCGCCCGGACGGTGGCGTCGGAGAGCTCACGCGTGAGGTCGACGCCCGAAATCTCGGCACCGCAGGCATTCGACAGCGGCGCGACCGTGAGATCGATGACGTCGTGCATGGCTTCTTCCTCCGCACCGCGCTCGAGCCGTGAAACCATTGATGTAGCATGGGGGCAGCGGCCGCTCCAAGCCGCGGTGACGGACGACAAAAGCCGCGGGCGGAGCCGGGCAAGTGCGCTTGAGTGTACGCTCAGTCCGCAGGGCGACGGCACGCGGGGGAAGTTGCGCCCTCGCCTACGCTTGCCATGCTGACGCGATCACAATCGGTAGAGGATCTGGTCGGTCCAGAACCGCTCGAGCCGGTGCAGCGACTTGTTCAAGGTCGAGAACTCGTCGGAGCTGATGCCGCCGACGTGCTCGACCGTCCGCACGTGCTTCTGGTAGAGCGCGTCGACGATGTCGCGGACCTCGCCGCCCTTCTGGGTCAGCTTGATGCGCACCGAGCGGCGGTCGACGCGCGAGCGCTGATGGTCGAGGAAGCCCATCTCGACGAGCTTCTTGAGATTGTAGGAGACGTTCGAGCCGAGATAGTAGCCGCGCGTGCGCAGCTCGCCGGCAGTGAGCTCCTTCTCGCCGATATTGTACAGGAGCAAGGCCTGCACGGAATTGATATCGGAGCGGCTGCGGCGATCAAACTCGTCTTTGATGACGTCGAGGAGGCGGCGGTGTAGCCGCTCCACGAGCGTCAAGGCTTCGAGATAAAGCGGACGGATGCGCTCGAAGCGCGACTCGCGCTCCGCCGGCTCGACCGTTTTCGCGACGGCTTTCATCATGACGCCTTCCTTGTCACTTTTGTTTTTAAGTGGCGAGGCCCTGTTCCCCGCATCGCGCAAACCTAGCGGGGCCGGTCTAAAATCCGCTTAAACAACACGATAAAGAGATGGTTTATTTGCAAAGGTGAATGATCAATTGAAGCAACGATTTGAGGCATCGCCGTAACGCTCCGTTCACGATGCCGTCGGCCGTTCCCGGCGCCGTCTCAAGATGGGGCGTGGCAGACCGCCTCGATATTGTGTCCATCGGGGTCACGCACGAACGCCCCATAATAGGTCGGGTGGTAATGCTCACGCAGGCCGGGCGTTCCGTTGTCAGCGCCGCCGGCCGCGATCGCGGCATGGTAGAAGGCGTCGACCGTTGCACGGTCATCCGCCGTGAAAGCCACGTGCAGCACACCCTGGAGGCCGCCCTCCCCGCCGATCCAGAAATCGGGCTTGGCGTCCCGCCCGAAGCCCGCGGCGAGATGCTCGTTCCCGGTCTGGTGCACCTCCATGACCAGCACGTAGCCGAGCGGCGCCAGCGCCTTGGCGTAGAAGTCCTTCGATCGCTTGTAGTCGGACACCGGAAAGCCGATGTGATCGATCATGGCTTCTCCTATTCCCTGGGCCCGCGCAGGAAGCCGATGATGCCGGAGAAATCGACGGCCGCGCCGCCGTCATCGACGAAGCTTTGATAGATCGCGGCGGCGCCGGCGGCGAGCGGCGCCACCGAACGCGTCGACCGCGCGGCATCCTGCGCGAGCTTCAAATCCTTGAGCATCATCGCGGCCGTGAAGCCCGGCTGGTAGTCGCGGTTGGCGGGAGAGGACTCGACCAGCCCCGGCACCGGGCAGTAGCTTGTCAACGACCAGCATTGCCCGGACGACTGCGAGGCGATCTCGAAGAGCTTGGCCGCATCGAGCCCGAGCTTCTCGGCCAGCACGAAGGCCTCGCTGACCGCGATCATCGAGATGCCGAGGATCATGTTGTTGCAGATCTTCGCCGCCTGGCCGCCGCCGGCGCCGCCGGCGTGCACGATATTACGGCCCATGGCCTGCAGCACCGGCTTGGCGCGCTCGAAGGCTTGATCGCTGCCGCCGACCATGAAAGTCAAGGTTCCGGCCTGCGCGCCGGCGACGCCGCCCGATACCGGCGCGTCGACCATGGCAAGCTCGTTGACATTGGCGGCAGCCGCGACCGCGCGTGCGGTCTCGACATCGACGGTCGAGCAATCGATGAGGAGCGTGCCGGACGCTGCCGAGGCGAGCACACCGCCTGATCCGAGATAGACCTCACGCACCTGCTCGCGCGCCGGCAGCATGGTGATGACCAGATCGACCCCCATGGAGGCGACGTCGAGCGAGCGCACCGCGATGCCGCCGGCGGCGGCGAGCCTGTCGAGCGCGGCCGCGTTCACGTCATAGCCGCAGACAGGGTGGCCTGCCTTGATCAGGTTCTGCGCCATCGGCAGCCCCATATTGCCGAGCCCGATAAATCCGATCTGGGCCATGTTGCCCTCCGCCATCGTGTTCACCGGACCTTGCCGAGGCGCCGCGCCAAATCCGGAATGAGCCGCTCAGCGGCGATTCCATCGACCACGGCGCGGGCATTGGGCCCGAGCGCGCGCACCGCGGCCACATAGGCGGCGACCTCTTCGGGCGCGCGCACCGCCTGCGGGTAGTCGGTCGCGAACGCGGTCTGCGACAAGGCAACCTCCTGCAGTCCGAACCGCACCCATTCAGCGCCCCATTCCGCCGCATGATCGGGCCCGGCCCAGCCGGCGCAATCGTAGAACAAGCGGTGCTCGAGGTAATGATCAAACGGCTGGCGCGGGCCGCGGCCGTGGCGCGGAACGTTCGCCGTGCCCCATTTGTCGCGCTGCTGAAACCCGCGCACGCGCCCCAGATACCGGCCGAGACCAGCGGCGAAGTGGGAGAATTGCACCCGCAGCGTCGGCAGCTCATCGAGGAGGCCGCAATTGATCATGCGTACCGCGGCGACCATCAGCGAGAATTGCCAGCCGAGCATGCGCCCAAGGTCGTCCGCATCCATGTGCGCCCAGCCGATGACCCGCGGCAGCGGATGGATGAACACATAGAGGCCGAGATCGGCCGCCGCCCGCCAGAAGGGTCGCAGGCCCTCGGCGTCGAGGGGCGCGCCCTCCAGCTCCGAGGCGATGACGGCGCCGGGGAAGCCGAGCTCGACAGCGCAGCGCTTGAGCTCGGCCGCTGCCTCCGCTGGCTTGAGCGCTGGAACGTGCGCGAGCCCGATGAAACGGCCAGGATGATCGTCGACCGCCTGCTTGATCCGGTCGTTGATCAGCACGCAAGTTGCGATGTCGGGCTGGTCGAAGCCAGCCCCGCAGGAAAGGACGCCGGCGTCTATACCGGCTTGATCCATCATCCGCACATGGGCTGCGAGATCGGCGAGCAGCGGATTGAGCAAATAGTTGGGATTGCCGTTCTCATCGAGCCGCGCCGTCACAGCGCCAAGCTCCTTGAGGAGCTCGGGCGGCGTGTAGTGTTGCTGGAAATCGATGACCATCAGGGCGTGTGCTCGCGCGCCGACAACAGCGCGAGCGCCAGATAGATGCCGAGCAAGGTCAGCTCGATGGCGATGACCCAGAGACGGCCGCCATAGATCAGCGGGAACAGCGCCTCGACGGCCGCCATCGAGATCACGGAAGTAAGCCACACCACGGCGCCCCAAGGCGCCGCAAGCCAGAGCCCGACCGCGGCGACCAGGTCGATCACCGCGAAGAACGCTGTTGCCGACTGATAGGGCAATGCGTAGGAGTCGAAGCCCGTCGGCGCCGGCGCCCCCACCCCGCAGACGATGGCCCAGTAGTAGAGGCCCTTGACCAGCGAGACGGCCGCCATCACGCGCAGGAAGATCACGAGCCGCGTGGCCCAGACCTCGCCCGCGGCCTCACCGCCGCTGCTATGGACGGGTTCCAGGAATTGCGGATCCTGCTCGATCGCGGGCTCGCTCATGGCAAGGCGAGCTCGTCCGGCTGCGGCGCAAAATACCGCTCCACGTCGCTCACCCCGGCCAGCGAGGACGGTTGCCAGCGCGGTGCCTGATCCTTGTCAATGATCACCGATCGTATCCCCTCGTAGAGATCGTGTTCGTTGAGCAAACGCGACACTATGCGGAATTCAGTGCGCATGCACTCGGCGAAGTCAAGGCTGCGGCCGCGCCGCAGCTGCGCCAGCGTGATCTTCAGGCTGGTCGGCGACTTCGAGCGTATCGCGGCCGCGGCGGCGCGGGCGAAGTCAGCATCGGCGCCCTCACCGGCCGCTTGCGCGTCGAGCGCGGCCAGAATGCCCTCGACGCTGTCACCTACAAACAGGCGGTCGATGGTCGTGCGGCGGGCGATGAGCGGCCCCTCCCCGGGGAGCTCCGCAAAGGCGCCGAGCAGGGCGTCGACAGACACGTTGGCGCACAGCGCTTCGATGAGATCGGGAAATCGCGGCGATGCGACGCGATGCGTGGCGATGCCGGATGCGGTGCCGTCGGCGGCGCCGAGCCGCTCTCCGGTCAGCGCCAGGTAGAGGCCGAGCTCACCCGGCAGGCGCGGCAGGAACCAGGTCGCGCCGACGTCGGGAAAGAAGCCGATGCCAACCTCCGGCATACCAAAGACAAAGCGGTCGCCCGCGACCCGATGCGAGCCGTGAATGGAGATGCCGGCGCCCCCGCCCATGACGATGCCGTCGATCAGGGCGACGTAAGGCTTGCGATAGCGCTTGATCAGGGTGTTGAGCGCATATTCGGTCCGCCAATAGGTCAGTGCGGCTTGGTACTGTTTTCCGCGTCCGAGATCGAACAGCGCACGCAGATCGCCGCCCGCCGAGAAGGCTCGGTCCCCGGCGGCTGTGATGATCACGCGCGTGACGCCGGTATCACTCTCCCATTCCGTCAGCTGCCGGCTGAGCGCGCCGACCATATCGAAGGTCACAGCGTTGAGCGCCTCCGGCCGGTTGAGGATGATGATCCCGGCCGCGCCGCGGCGCTCGAACAGGATAGGGGCTGCCATGCCGGCAGACCGATAGAAGGGCGCCTCACCCCCGTCAATGTGCGGCGCAGCGCTGCGACCGGAGAGCCAGTGGCAAGGGCGGTCCGGAACCGCTACAAGAAGGGGTGGTATGCCCGGAGCGCAGCAAATGGCGATCAAATACGGCCGGCCCATCGAGGCAAAAACCCGGATCATCCCGGTCGAATCGGCGCCCGCGAGGGCAGAGGCGCGGCTCGATCTCGCCCTGCGGCCACGCCGCAACCGCAAGGCTGACTGGACCCGCCGCTTGGTGCGCGAGAACGTGCTGACGGTCGATGATTTGATCTGGCCGCTATTTGTGGCCGACGGCACCGGTACTGCCGTCGGCTCGATGCCGGGCATCGAGCGGCTCTCGATCGATCAAGCGGTGCGGGCGGCGGAGCGCGCCGCCAAGCTGGAGATTCCGTGTCTCGCGCTCTTTCCCTATACGGACCCGGCGCTGCGCGACCACGACGGCACCGAGGCGCTAAATCCGGAGAATCTGGTGTGCCGGGCGGTGCGCGCGATCAAGGAGGCGGTGCCGGAGATCGGCATCCTCTGCGACGTGGCGCTCGATCCTTATACCAGCCATGGCCATGACGGCCTCCTGCGCGACGGCGTCATCGCCAATGACGAGACCGTCGAGGTATTGACCAAGCAGGCACTGGTCGAGGCCGAGGCCGGCGCCGACATCATCGCACCGTCCGACATGATGGACGGCCGGGTCGGCGCGATCCGCGACGCGCTCGACCAGGCGTCGTACACGAACGTATCGATCATGGCGTATGCAGCGAAGTACGCCTCGGCCTTCTATGGCCCCTTCCGCGACGCGGTCGGCTCGAGCGCGACGCTCGTCGGCGACAAGCGCACCTATCAGATGGATGCCGCCAACTCGGACGAGGCGCTGCGCGAGGTCGAGCTCGACATTGCCGAGGGCGCCGACATGGTGATGGTGAAGCCGGGCATGCCTTATCTCGACATCCTGCGCCGCATCAAGGACGCCTTCGGCATGCCGACCTTCGCGTATCAGGTATCGGGCGAGTACGCGATGATCATGGCGGCGGCGCAGAACGGCTGGCTCGACGGTGAGAAGGCCATGATGGAGAGCCTGATTGCCTTCAAGCGCGCCGGCGCCTGCGGGGTGCTCACCTATTTCGCTCCGCGGGTGGCTGAAAAGCTCAAGTGATCCGGGGGCTGCGTCGGCGCAGCCCTACCGGATCGACGTGCATCATCAACGACGGCATCGGCTTGAACACCAGCTATGGCGACAAGTGGGTCGGGCATCCCGACATTCGAGCCCGGTGATCGACGAGCTCAACCGCCGCAAGGCGGTCGTCTATGTCCATCTTGCCCCGCAATGATGCGGCAACCTGATGCCGGGCGTGCCCGGCCTCCTTCATCGCGTTTCCGCACGACACCAACCGCGCCGTGGTGAGCCTTCTCATCGGCGGAACCTTTACGCGCCCCCGGAGCCAAGGCGTGGAGGGCCGGGACCAGCCCGGCCAAGACTGGAGATTGGAACGCGCTATGCCTCAATGGCCGCAATACAGCGGCGCAGACCCTCGATCAGCGCCTGGCTGTGCCGCAGGTGCTTCTCCTCGGAATCGAGAATGCTGGTGAAGGCCCTCTTCTTGTAAGCAGTCTTGTTGATGCCGCCGTCCGCCGCATCCATTCCGGCGGAATCACAAACGATCTCGATCAGCCGGTCTGCGGCGTGCAGGCGGCCCAGGAGGTAGTCGTTCTCGCGGTAGGCGCGCGAGAAGAAGGCAGCAAAATGATTGAAGCCGATGCCGCGCAGGCTTTCGATCCCCTGATAGCCCTTTAGCATCTGCACGTCCTGCGGGCTGATGCGGTCGACCAGAATTTCGTTGAGCTCGCCCATCTCGCGGCCGCTCATCACCGGCAGCGCCAACACGTCCCAGAACGGGAAGCCGAGATAGTTGATCAGCACCTCGCGGCGCGCATCGGGATGCCAGTCGCGCAGGTCGAGGTCGGCCAGGAGATCGTCGAGATCGCGCGTCGAGGCATTGAGATCGATCTCGGTGGCGAGCTGCGTGATCAGGCTGTCGAGCTTGCCGCGATTTTCACGCACGAACGCGGCCGCGTAGGCATGCAGATTCTTGACCTCGCTCGCCGACGGCACAGTCGGGAAAATCTCGGTGATGAGGTCGCGCACCGCCTGGCTATAGAAGGCTGGGTCCTCACGCTGGCGCAGCGCATCGAGCCGTCGATAGAGTTCTCGCTTCAGGCGGTCGACCACCTGCGGATTGAGGCCCTTGAAGCGTTCCTGGTCGAGGAGCCCGTAGAGGCGGTTCTGGCCCTCGATCAGGAAATGCAGCCGGCGCTCGCGATACTTCACGTCGAAGGCGAGGAGATAGTTCACCCAAGGAGGAAAAGGATCGGCGGTCGGGGTCTCGAACTCGAGCGCCGTACTGTCGACCCGCTCGTAGACGATGCCCTTGGCGAGCGCCCAGGCGTCGATGATCTCGGCGACCACGCGCGCGAGCGGCGACTGGGCATGCCCGCCGCGCAGCTTCACGATCAGCTGCGCCCCGAAGGCGCGTACCGAGGCGAGCTTGAGGCGCACATAGGCCTGGTAGGCAAAGCCTGCGTCGTGCACGACCTGATCGTTCACCTGCTCACGCCAGGCACGCAGCTCATGCGGCGAGATCGGCCGGTCGAAGGCCGCGGTCACGACCTCGGTGACGAGCTCGCTCACATGCGGGCGGGCGCTGTCGATGATCGCGCGCAGCCGCCGAACACGGTCGTTGAAATCGATGATCCAGGAGAGCTCGTCGGCGACCGGCTGCGAGCTTGGAATATCCGACATCGCGCCGCGCAGGGTCGAGAAGAAGCTCGGCGGTGTCAGGTGCGCCGCGGCGACCGGCGCGGCCGGATGCGGCTCGATATAGACCAGGCGCCGGTCGACTTGGCGATAGGCGGGCCTTCCATGGATCGCCGAGATCGCGATCTGGAACGGGCGGTTGTTGAGGACGGCGCCGTCGATGAAGGACGCGGTGACCGGATCGACCTCGGCCTGCAGCTGCTGATCGAACTCGCGGGCGATGAAGTCCGCGCGCCGCGGCCATGCGGCGTTGCGCTCGGCGAGCAGCGCATCCATCTCCGAAATCTGGGCCGGTGGAAAGGCGCCCGGAAAGGACGAGGTCGCGCGCGCCGCGAAGGCGAGGCCCGGCGCATTGTCGAGGCTAAAGTCGCTTTCGACCTCGCCATTGGGCCGCCGCCGATATGTGAAGCGCAGGACGTGATGGTGCTCGAGCTCATGAATGAGCGGCGGATCGTGGATTTGCACGAGTTCGCGGTAACCCCAGTAGTCGGTGAGAGTCACGAACAGATCGAGCGGGTGCCCCGTAGGCAAGAGCGAAGCGCCCGGGCGCCCGGGGCCCATCGCGGTGATGGCGTCGTACATCAGGGCGCTCATGAGTGGCCCGTCGAGCGGCGGCTTGAACCAGCGTGAGCGCACGAACAGCGAGAGGTTCTTGCGTACTTCGGAGCCTCGGATCGAAGGCAGCAGGCCGGTCTTGGCTGCGCTCCAGATCAGCGGCTTGATGAACCATTTGCTGAAGCTTCCCGCCCGCGCCTCGGGATCGAGCAGGACCCCGATGTCCGCATTGTCGAGCCACAGATCGCGCAGCGGCCGCATCGGCAGATCGTGGCTGAGCGCACGCGCGAGCATCGTGCCGTTGATGCCGCCGGCCGAGGCGCCGGCGATGATGTCGACCACCACGCGCAACTCGATTACGTTGGCTATGTCGCGCAGGAGCTCGAAATAGACGGATTCGGTGTCGTATTCCGGATCGCCCGCCTTGTCCGCATCGAGGAACACCGCCGTGGCGCGCGCATTGCGGTCGGCCACCCGGTGCACCGCGCTCGAGGCGCGCACCAGGCTCAAAATCTCCTTGGTCATCCCGTGCATGTACACGGCGAGCGACACGCCGCCCGAACAGACGAGTGCGATCCGCAGCTCCTTCTCGCGCAAGGTCCGCTCCTGCCGATGATGCGCCGTGGGGCGCCCGATCATGTCGCGCGGCGGCCGAAACCGGAAGCGGAAGCTCGGGCCACCGTCCGGCGGGCTGTGGGGTCGGCGCCGAGCGGACTTTACTCAAGCCCCTAGCACGCTACATTGGGTGTTATGCGCTCGCCCGTGAGCAAGCCGTGACGCAACATTCGCGCAATACGCCGCAGTTCTATCTGACGGCGCCCTCGCCCTGTCCTTATTTGCCGGGGCACGAGGAGCGCAAGGTGTTCACGCACCTGGTCGGCGAGCGGGCAGCCGAGCTCAATGATCTGTTGACCCATGGCGGGTTCCGCCGCAGCCAATCGATCGCCTACCGGCCGGCCTGCGAAGCCTGCAGGGCCTGCATCTCGGTGCGGGTGGTGGTCCAGGACTTCCGGCCGACGCGCAGCATGCGCCGCGTGCTCGAGCGCAACCGCGACATCGTCGGCGAGATGCGGGTCGGCGTGCCGACCTCGGAGCAATACTCCGTGTTCCGCTCCTATCTCGATCAGCGCCATCGCGACGGCGGCATGGCCGATATGACGGTGCTCGACTATGCGATGATGGTCGAGGACAGCCATGTGGAGACGCGCATTGTCGAGTACCGCCGGCGCGGGCCCGACAGCACGATCAACGGGCGCGGCAGCGGCGCGCTGCTCGCGGTCGCGCTGACCGATGTGCTCAGCGACGGGCTCTCAATGGTCTATTCGTTCTTCGAGTCCGATGAGAACCACCGCTCACTCGGCACCTTCATGATCCTCGATCACCTGGCGCGGGCACGGCGCATGGGGCTGCCCTACGTCTATCTCGGCTATTGGGTGCAGGGCTCGCGCAAGATGGACTACAAGGGGCGCTTCCTGCCGCAGGAGCGGCTGTCGCCGGAAGGCTGGCGGCGGGTGGAGAGCTGAGGCGGAAATCGCCACGCCGGTGTAACCTCGGCCGATGGTCCGGCGAATAGAGAAGCGAGCGGCCCCATTGCCAGAGGCGCGACCGACAAGTCCCGATGATGCGCGCCGCGCGGCCTGGATGGTCGCCGCGCAGGCCGGCGATCGGGCGGCCTATGCGGCGCTGCTGCGCGATTGCATAGGCGTGATCGCGAGCGTCGCCCGGCGGCAGCGTGTTCCGCCCGATCGGATTGACGATGTGGTTCAGGATACGCTCTTGACCGTGCACCGCGCCCGCCAGACCTACGACCCCACACGCTCCTTCACGGCGTGGCTGGCGGTCATTGCCGAGCGTCGCGCCATCGACCTTCTGCGCAAGACCGGGCGGCAGGCCTTGCGCGAGGTGCATGCGCCGATCGCCTATGAGCGCCATGCCGATGAATCCGTGGCCACCCGGGACACCGGCGGCGATGCCCGGTTGGGCAAAGCCGTGGCCGATCTGCCCGAGCGGCAGCGCGAGGCGGTGCAGCACCTGGTGTTGCAGGAGCGCTCGCTCGCGGAGGCCGCGGCGGCGACCGGCCGCAGCGCCGGATCGCTCAAGGTGAACCTGCATCGCGCCCTGAAGTCGCTGCGAGCGCGTGTTGGTCAAACGGGCTAACCGCCATGCCCCAGCCGCCATCGTCGCACGACGCCCTGATCCTGAAGCTTACGGCCGAGCTCGCGCCGGTCCACCGCCTGCCCTCGCCTCCCCGGCGGGCCTTCATGTGGCTCGCCTTGGTGGCGGCCCTTGCATTTGCGCTTGCCGCCATCGCCGACCGGCCGGCGGTCGCCGCGCGGCTTGTGGCCGCCCCCGACATGTGGCTGTCGCCGATCGGGTCGGCGCTCACCATGGTGCTTGCCGCGCTCGCGGCCTTCGAGCTCAGTCTACCTGACCGCAGCGAGCGCTGGGCCCTGCTGCCGCTCCCCGCGGCACTGCTCTGGCTCGGCGCGAGCGGTGCCGGCTGCCTGCGGAGCTGGCTGGTGCCGGGAGTTCACCCGGCCGACCTCAACGATACCAAGGACTGCATCAGCTTCATTGTGGCGCTGTCGGTGCCGCTTTCGGCGCTGCTGCTGGTCATGCTGCGGCGCGGCCATACGCTGCGGCCGGGCCTCACGGCGGCGGTCGCGGGCTTTGCCTGCGCGGCGGCTGCCGCGACACTGCTGGTGTTCTTCCATCCCTACGACGCGAGCGCGACCGATGTAGTCGTGCATGTCTTCGCGGTCGCGCTGGTGATCGGTGCCAACCAGGCGTTCGGTGGGCGGATGTTGCGGGCGGCGGGTTCCTGAACCGCTACTCTGGCTCGGACTGCTTCCCGTTGGTCACCA
>Ga0126381_100004960_pt1 | contig 14553 bp, 12 predicted proteins | sample PanSoiMetPlot_28_FD_96465 | JGI IMG/M metagenome (GOLD analysis project Ga0126381, IMG submission 96465) | Tropical forest soil microbial communities from Panama - MetaG Plot_28 | ecosystem: Environmental > Terrestrial > Soil > Tropical forest > Bulk soil | place: Panama | collected 2016-02-17
CATGCCGGCACAACTCGGCAAGGTCGCGGGCACCGAGCAGCGGCAGCCGGTTCCCGCCGCGCCGCACGTTCGGAGACTCGCTCGGGAAGTTGGCGTCGACATTTATGAAGTGAAGGGTACGGGGCCCGGTGGGCGAATCAGTGAAGACGACGTGAAAGGGCAAGCCAAAGCTCTGCTCTCGGCTACGGCGGCTACAACGGCTACCCCGCGTGCCGGCCACTTTGCCCAGCCACAGCTTCCGGACTTCGCCAAGTGGGGCAAGATCGAGCGCGTGTCCATGCGCGGTGTGCGGCGGAAGACTGCCGAACATCTGGCCGAAGCCTGGAACACCATTCCGCATGTTACGCAGCATGATCGCGCGGACATTACCGAACTGGAGCAGTTGCGAGCGCGCTTTGCACCGAAGGCGGAGGAAGCCGGCGGCAAAATGACCGTCACCGCCATCGCGCTGAAAGTCTGCGCGGCGGCGCTCAAAGTCTTTCCGCAATTCAATGCAAGCATCGACATTGAAAAGGAAGAAATTGTGTATAAGCAGTACATCAACATCGGAGTCGCTGCTGATACCGATCGCGGGTTGCTCGTTCCTGTGATTCGCGAGGTGGACAAAAAAAACATCGTGGAGTTGGCAGTCGAGTTGTCGCAACTTTCGAAGAAGGCGCGCGACAAGAAACTTGCGCCATCCGATATGGAAGGCGGCACGTTCACGATCACGAATCTCGGCGGGATTGGTGGAATCGGATTTACTCCGATCGTCAATTTCCCGGAAGTGGCGATCCTCGGAATCTCGCGGTCGCGCATGGAACCGGAATGGATCAACGGCAAATTCGAGCCGCGACTGATTCTGCCGTTATCGCTTTCGTACGATCACCGGCTCATCGATGGGGCGGATGCGGCGCGGTTCCTCCGCTGGATCGCTGAAGCGTTTGAGCAACCCTTCCTGCTGTCAGTGCAGGGCTGAAAGACGTTGAGGTATGGGATGGCGGAACTCGAGAGCTTGATCGAAGCCGCAAAGCAGGGCGATCTGGCCGGCATCGCGGGTGTCCTTGACCGCCATCCGGAAATCATCAACCGGCGGGATGCTCAGGGTGCGACCGCTCTACACTACGCAGCATCTTCGGGGCATCGCGCTGTGGTGCAGCAGCTGGTCCGGCGTGGCGCAGACGTCAATGCGAAGGATGCAGAGTTGGGCGCTACGCCGGCCGGATGGGCGATTGCATAGCTCCGCGAAATGGGGGGGATTCCTGGGAATCGAACTGGAGGACTTTGGTTACGCGATACGGAAGGGCGAAACCGAATGGGTAGCGCGTTTCCTACAACGCTTTCCGGCTCTGCGCGGTGCAAACGATAACTCGGGGCAGTCGTTCCGGACGCTCGCCCAGCAATCTGGAAATCCTGAGATCGCGCGGCTATTTGAGTCGGTGTGTTGATGCAAACGGCCGCAAGGTGGAGATCTCACGGACCGCTGGTTCAAACGCCGGCCTGAGGGACGCGGCAAATTTTCGTAAGTTGAAAGCTTGGATCTTCAAAGGGTCTCTTCCCACACATGTCTGATACTCCATCTCTTCGCATCGCCGTCGTCGGGGCGGGCCCGGGAGGCTACGCCGCCGCATTCCTCGCCGCCGACCTCGGCATGAGCGTCACGCTCATCGACCCGGAAGTGAATCCCGGAGGCGTGTGCCTCTATCGCGGATGCATCCCGTCAAAAGCGCTGCTACACGTCGCAAAGCTCATTGCAGAGTCCGACCAGGCGAAGGACTGGGGCATCGAGTTTGCCGCACCGAAGATCGATCTGAATCGCCTTCGATCGTTCAAGGAGAACGTCGTTAAGAAACTGACTGGTGGACTTGGCGTGCTCTCCAAACAGCGTAAGGTTTCATTCGTGCAGGGCCGAGCCGCATTTCAGAACTCAACCACGCTTAACGTGACCAAAGCGGATGGTTCGCAGGAAGCCCTCAGCTTCGATCGCATCATCATCGCGACAGGTTCGCGGCCGGCAGTCATCCCAACGCTGAAGCTGGATACGCCGCGCATGATGGATTCCACGGGAGCGCTGGATCTTCCAGATACCCCCGGCAGTTTGCTGGTTGTTGGCGGTGGCTACATTGGGCTCGAGCTGGGCTCCGTGTATGCCGCGCTCGGCACGCGCGTCACGGTGGTCGAAATGCTGCCGGGCCTGCTCCCGGGCGCCGACCGTGATCTCGTTCTTCCTCTGCACAAGCGGCTGGAGAAGATGTTCGAAAGCATTCTCCTGAACACGACAGTCGCCGCCGTGAAGGAGGACGGCAATGGCATCCGGGCAAGTCTGAAAGGGCAGGACGGCTCTACGCAGGAAAAGATATTTGCTCGCGTGCTGGTCTCGGTGGGCCGAAAACCGAACTCGGAAATCCCCGGACTCGAGAACACACAAGTGAAAGTCGGGCCGAAGGGATTTATCCAGGTAAACAAACAACTCCAGACCGACGATGCTTCGATCTACGCAATCGGCGATGTTGTGGGCGAGCCCATGCTGGCGCACAAGGCATCCCACGAAGGCCGCGTCGCCGTCGAAGCGATCGCCGGACACAAAGTCGCATTTGAGCCGAATGCCATTCCAGCGGTGGTCTTTACGGATCCGGAAGTTGCCTGGTGCGGCCTGACCGAAACCCAGGCACAGAACGACAATCGTGAGGTCAAGGTTGCGAAGTTTCCCTGGGCGGCATCCGGGCGGGCCATCACTCTGGATCGTCCCGAAGGCATGACGAAACTGATTCTCGACCTGCAGACGGAGCGCGTATTAGGTGTCGGGATTGTCGGAGTGGGAGCGGGAGAGCTGATCGCCGAGGGCGTGCTCGCGATTGAAATGGCCGCACTGGCGAAGGACATCGCTCTTACCATTCATCCCCATCCGACGCTGTCGGAAACGGTGATGGAATCGGCTGAGGTCTTCTATGGGACGAGCACCCATATCTATCGCCCGAAGCGGGGATGAACTCTCGGTCCTGAAGAGAATCTCGCTCTCTCTTCGATACAATGGGGCACTGCTGCGCGCACAGCATTGGCGCGCGCCCGCATCCGCATTTGCGGGAGAGGACCATGTTTTACTTCCCTAAAACGGCGCTGCGGTTCGTTCTTGCCATTGCGGTCAGTATCGCGTTCGCCGCGCCAACAGCGCTCACGCAATCCATCCAGCTGGCGCCTCCTGCACCGGCAACGTCCGCCACCCCAACGGATCCACTGGGGCGGAATACGCCCTCCGATTCTGTTTTCGGCTTCCTGAAGGCGGCGACGTCCGGAGACTACAGCATCGCGGCGCAGTATCTGCAGATGAGCCCGGCTCATCGTCAGGCGGCTGGCGAAGAGACCGCCATGAAGCTGAAATTCGTACTCGATAACGACTTCCTCGGAAATTACAGCCGCTTTAATCAGCCGGAAGGGTCTCCGCAGGAAGGGGTGCCGCTTGGACATCAGAAGCTGGGTACGATGTCGGCGGGCGATGTGGAAATGGATTTGGATATGGTCCGCGTGTCGGACCCCAATGCCGGAAAGATCTGGCTGATTTCGTCCGACACGCTGGCCAGACTTCCCGAACTCTATGATCAGGCAGAAGCACGACAGGTCGCGAGCAAACTGCCCGCTTTCCTCGTAAAGCACAACCTGGGCGGAATGCCGCTCTGGCAATGGCTGGCCTTACTGGTGGCGACGCCCTTCGCGGCGGGTTTAGGCTGGCTGGTTCTCGCCATTCTGGAAATCCCCCTGCGCTGGTGGGCTCGCAGACACGGGCAAATGGATGTGGCGAATTGGCGCTCAGTCTCGGGACCGGCCTGGCTGCTTACCGGTACGCTGGTCCACCAGGCAATTGTCGTCAAACTACGCTTGCCCTTACTGTTCCGACATTACTACTTCCAGGTCACCTCAATTGCCCTCATTTTGAGCGCCACCTGGATTTTCTGGCGGGTAGTTCGATGGTCCTTGTATCGCGTGCGCCTTGGCGCCTTGGCCCGGGGACATGCCGGAACGGGATCGCTCATGCTTCTTGGCGAGCGGATTCTCAAGGCCATCATACTGATCGCCGGCATTTTTGCCGTCCTCAGCAGTCTCGGCTTCAACATGAGCACCGCGCTTGCGGGTCTGGGCATTGGCGGATTGGCGATCGGCTTCGGCGCCCAGAAGACCATCGAAAATCTATTTGGTGGCGTCTCTGTCTTGGGAGATGAAGTCTTTCGCGTGGGCGATACGTGCCGATTCGGCGATCGCAGCGGCACGGTAGAGGACATCGGGCTCCGTTCGACTCGCATCCGCACTGAGGAGCGCACGCTGCTGGCGATCCCGAACGGAACCGTCGCGACGATCAATCTCGAGAACCTAAGCCGCCGTGACAAGATTCTTTTGAAGACCACTCTCAGCCTGCGCTCCGAAACCAAATCCGACCACCTGCGCTTCGTGTTGTCCGAGTTGCGTCGACTGCTTTACAGTCATCCGAAAATCGAGACCGCCACCGTGCGCGTACGGCTCACCGACATTGCCGCGGCTGCACCCAGCGTGGAGGTGCTCTGTTACGTCCTGACTCAGGATTTCAACGAATTCGCTGCAGTTCGAGAAGATGTGTTACTGCGCATGCTCGAGATTGTCGAGAGCTCGGGTACTGGCCTCGCACTGCCTGCCCAGACACTGTATCTCGGGCGCGACGCGGGTCTTGCTCACGACAAAGCCGAGAGCGCAGTGCAGAAAGTCACCGAGTTGCGGGAAGAAAAAAAGCTGCCGTTTCCCGACTTCCACAAGGAGGAAATTTCTTCCTTCAAGGGATCGATCGAGTATCCGCCGAAAGAATCCGCCTTGCGGCAAAACGAGGATGGGGCCGGAAAGAGCCGCTAGGGGTGCCCGCTTCTGGCCGCCTCTGCCTGAAGTGGGACGATCAGGCATCAATTCCAACGTGCATCCGCCCGAGTCGATCCCAGACCGTTACGTGTCGGCTTCCAGAGCTTGGTAAGCCATTTCAGAAACAGATGCGTTGGAAGATAGATGCCCAGTGGTACGACCAGTAAGTAGCCGAGTAAGTAGGCCCATCCTGGCAAAAAGTGTTGCTGGTGAAAAAAGGGACCGCGTGCCCAATTCACATCTTGCTCGGGACGCCATAAGTAATTGATCGGCACAACGCTCCACGTCGTGAGCGTTTGCAGCTTCCACCCGCGTGGATCGTATCCCAAATGCCACAGGGCCCAGAGCAGCAAAGGCGGAGTCACTACGTGAAATAAGCTGAGCAGGCGAATGAAAATAGACAAGTGAGGATCGAACATATATTCGGTCCCGCCAATCCGGTGATGTCCCGTCAGCAACGCGCCCGCGAGATCAAGCGTGTAAAACGACTGAAACAATAACAGTCCGCAAGCCGCCCACGAGAAAATCAGCGCACTCTCCAGCCACAGCCCGATTCCAATCAGGATATTGCCGATATCGCAGAAAAACAGAAAATTTTGCGCGCCATATTGCCGCCAGTAGATGGGCGCCCAGACGATCAGCCAGAGGGTCCAGCCGACCTTCGACCACAGCGGCAACCTATTCATGGGCGCCATTTTATGTGAATTACCAGCGTAACTTGATGCCTCTTACAGCGGTACCTACGATGACTCTATGGGTTACCAAGCTCTTCTCTTCTGTCCCGATGACAAGACCGCTCGCACGGTGACGCAGGTTTTGAGCGAGCTCGAGTTTACCGTCGAGGCCTGCATCGAGCCGTTCGCTGCAGTCAAGAAGCTGATGGGCCAACACTTCGACGCTGTTGTGGTGGACTGCGATAACGAGCAAAATGCCACCCTGTTGTTCAAGAGCGCGCGCAATTCGACGTCAAACCAGACCTCGCTTGCCGTTGCCGTCGTGGAAGGTCAGGCAGGGGTCGCCAAAGCCTTTCGTATTGGCGCAAATCTCGTCCTGACCAAACCCATTAATATTGAGCAGGCGAAGGGGACGTTGCGGGTTGCGCGCGGATTACTGCGCAAGAGCGAGCCCGGCAAGCCCGGGAGCGCAACCGGCACGGGTAGTTTTGCGGTGCCAACGGCTCCTGCAGCGGTGCCCACACCAGTGCCCGCAACTCCATCCACGCCTGCGGCCACACCGGCCGCTGCTGCACCCAAACCTGCCCCCAAGCCTGCGGTACCAGCTGCCAGGCCTTCATCACTTCCGCCCAAGCCGGTTTCACCTGCTGCCAAGCCTGTGTCGACACCGGCATGGCCTGCGGCTCCTGTCGCGGCAAAGCCGGCCGCAGCAAGTCCAGCGTCGCCGACGCCAGTGGCTGAAAAGCCGGTGGCACCCGCTGCACCGCTTGCTCCGTCAGTCTTGTATCGCGCTGCCGTGGCCACCCCTCCTTCGCCGCCACGAGCATCCGCGCCAACCGCAACCAGTGAATTCAGGCCGGCTGTCCCGGGTGCACCGGTAACAGGAGGGGCGGCAAGCGCGCCTGCTCCAGCTCTCGAACCGCCGCAACCGAAGATCAAGGAAAAGCCGCGGACGTCAGCAGCGGATCTGTTCGAGAAGCCTGCCGAGGCCGTGCAGAGCGAGCCTGCACAGTACGCCGGATCCGCTCCATCATTCAGCTTCGGTGGAGCAACCGAAGAGAGCGAATCTACCGGCGACAGCAAGAAAATATTGATCGGAGTTGCTGCCGCCGTACTTATCGCAGTCGTGGGGTACTTGGGATGGTCCCATTTCAAAGGCACGGGTTCCTCCTCGCAGGCAGCTGCCACGTCAGCTCCAGTTGCAACTTCCGAGTCCGCAAAGCCGGGTACTTCCCTGCCCGCAACCGCAGTAACGGCCGCGAACTCGGCTCCGATTTCACACCCCGATATCACGCTCGGGAACACAGCGGCATCCTCTGAAAACGAACGTACATCGTCGGCAAGTGTGGAGCACACACGGCCAAGTGCGGGATCGACGAAATCCGCAAATGCCGCGCAGGCCCCGGCTAAGTCCTCCATAGTAGAAAAAGCCGAGCAACCGGTAGAAGAAGAACCGCCCGCGGCTCCGGCCCTGGTCGTCAAAAGTGGAAAGATTCCGGGCGTCCAGTCCGCAACGCCGGCGCCAGCCCCCAGCTTGATCGGCATGGGAGCGACCACGGCTGCGCCGTTGCCGAATTTGGGGACCAGCGACAGCGGAGTCAAACCGAAGCTTCAGACCGTGAGCGTTTCTCAAGGCGTATCGCAGGGACTGCTCTACAAGAAAGTCGCACCGAGTTATCCGCAGAATGCGTTGCGCATGCATATCGACGGCACGGTGGAATTGCTGGCGACAATCTCAAAGGATGGAAACATCGCGCACATCAAGGTGCTCAGCGGCGACGCACAACTCGCCAAAGCGGCCAGCGATGCGGTCATGCAGTGGAAGTACAAACCATATCTGCTGAATGGCGAGCCGGTCGAAATTCAGACGCAAGTCACGGTCAATTTCAAGTTGCCTCACTGAATTCCGGAGGTCGGCTCTTGCGGGCATGCGACTCGATCGCATGCCCGTTTGACTTTCTGCGCCAAAGTGTGCGGTCTGCAGCCACCGATCCCGTTACCCAGAAATGGAGTCGATGCTCCTCAACCCGCCACGGCTTGGCCTTTCGCTACCCACTCTCGCGCTTCCGCAGACTTAAGCCAGTCGCCCGCGACCTGGCGAGTGCTGGCATTGAGACGATTCCAAACGTTGATCGTTGCAATCGCCAGCAGCACTCCCGCGAGGGCTCGTTCATCGTAGTGTCTTGCAGCTTCATCCCAGATTTCGTCTGGTACCGCGTCGGCACGGTCACTGAGCCGCGTCGCGGCTTCCGTCAGAGCGAGAGCCGCCCGTTCAGCATGGCTGAAGTACGGTGTGTCGCGCCAGGCGGCGACTGCAAAAAGACGCTCGTCGGTTTCACCGGCTTGTCTCATTTCGCGGGCGTGCATGTCCACACAGACCCCGCAGCCGTTGATCTGGCTGGCGCGCAGTTCGATCAGTCGGAGCGTCGATTTCGCTACTCCGGACTCCCCTAGTGCCGACGCCAGTTGGTGGAGCGCCTTCATGGCGTCCGGAATGACCATGGCTGGATTCTTCATTCTCGATTGCATGATTGTTTATCCTCCTAAGAGACCTGAATTTGCTTCTTCGCCACGGTGACGGATCGGGTTGGGAAAATGTGACAGGCCGGCTGCGGTCACATTTCGCACGTTCGATTCGTCATTCGTATGGGACACCGGCTATGGATGATGAGACCTGGCTCGCGCAGCAATTCGAGAAGAACCGCCGTCACTTGCGGGCGGTGGCTTACAGGATGCTTGGCTCGCTCAGCGAAGCCGATGACGCCGTCCAGGAGACATGGCTGCGCCTCAGCCGTTCTGATGCCGGTAACATTCAGAATCTGAGCGGCTGGTTGACGACGGTCGTGGCGCGATCTGCCTGGATATGCTGCGTTCGCGAACGGCCCGTGCCGAGGAGTCATGGGATGGACAACTCGCGTCGGTCGCCAACCAGCCGACTACTCGCGACCCGGAACAAGAGACCCTGCTTGCCGATTCGGTGGGAGTGGCACTGCTCGTGGTGCTGGATCGTTTGAACCCGGCCGAACGTCTGGCCTTCGTGCTGCACGACGTATTTGCGGTCCCGTTTGAAGAGATCGCTGTCATCCTCGAGCGCACGCCGGAAGCGGCACGGCAGCTGGCCAGCCGAGCGAGAAGAAGGGTTCAGGCCAAGGAATCGAACGCCAGTGCCGGTCTTCCGGAACAGCGCAAAGTCGTCGACGCGTTTCTCAAAGCTTTGCAGAGCGGGGATTTCGATGGGCTTGTCGCGGTGCTCGATCCCGACGTGCGGGTGCACATCGACGAGGCGGCTGCGCGTCCGGGGGGGACCAAGAGAAATCCGGGGAGCGCGGAACTGGGCACAGGGCGCTATCGCCTTCGCGCAATTGACCCGTTTCGCGCAAGCGGCCTTGGTTAACGGCTCGGTGGGAGTTATATTTGCGCCCGATGGGAGGTTGTCCACAGTGCTCCAATTCACGATCGCCCGGGGAAAGATTGTTGAGGCCGACATCATTGCCGAAGCTGCGCGCCTTCGCGATCTCGACCTGGCGGTTCTGTGACAAACGGTCTTTTCGGGCGCGCACGCTCTCTTCCCGAGCGGGACGGGCGAGGCGTCCGTCCCTACCCTCTTCTTACTGTGGCTGCAGTGTCTCGTCGATGGCTAACTTGCCGCCCTTGGTGGCAGTAACGATCTTGCGCACGGGAGCGTATCCGCTCAGCGTGATATCAATGACATAGCTCCCGGGATCGACGGCGACGTCAACCGGAGATGTCTTTTCCAGCATGTGCTGGTTGACTGCAATCTGCGCGCCTTTCGGCTGAGTCCGGATCGAGACCGTTGCCTGTCCCGGCTGCGCCTTGCCACCAAACAGCCGCGACATCTTGCCGCCGACGGTCTTGATGCTATCCACATTCCCGAGCTGGCGGAGTGTCGGTGAGAAGTTGTAGGTCTGGTTGACCGCGAACTGGCCGTTCATCGTCTCGTCGAGATAACCCGACAAACGGACCAGCACGACGTGCTGCCCTTTCTCGATGCTGACCTGTGCAGGCGTTTTCGCATTCGAGTCATGCCCGTCGACGAAGACGTTTGCCCCGGGCGGATCGCTCTTGACCACAAGCGTGGCCATGAGTAATGAGAGATGGATTTGCTGGGTCGCGCGGTTTCCCGCGGTGATATTGACGATCCGGGTGTCAGCCGCGAATCCAGCCTTGCTGATGGTGATCGTGTGCTGGCCGGGCTGAACATTGGTTAGAGCGAACGGCGTAACCCAACTCGGATCGCTGGTGCCGTCAATCTCGACTTGGGCACCCTGCGGCGTGGAGTCAATTGACAGTTGTCCGGGAATGATGACCGCGCCGGCCGTGCTGGACTTTTTTTTTGCGTTTCTCGCCTTCGACGGTGCAGCAGACTGCGCTACAGGTTCGGTGGATTCCTCGACTTCAGCCGGTTGAACCGGCTCTGGAGCCGGCGCGGCTTCGCTGTTCGGAGCAGGAGTGGCTTCAGGCTGTTGAGGCGGCGCTTCAGAAACGACCGTTTTACGCGGCGCTCCCTCATCATCGCCCTGGCTGTGCACGTAGTACGTGACTGCGAGCGCCATGATCAGGATCAGTATTCCCGCACCGCCCAACGCATACATATACAGCTTTGGCGGAACACCTTTGATTTCTTTGATCGCCTTTTGCGCAACTTCGCGGGTTTGGACCTTCGGCTTCTCGTCTCGTCTGCTCCCTCCGCGAAATGGCGCGGCCTCCGGTGCTGTCGCCTGCACGGCAGCCCCCTCGGTCGGGGCAGGAGGCGGCGGGGCAACGTAGATTTCTTTCAGCGGCGGGAGCTCGGAAATATCGGAGAAACTCGTACCTGAGCTTGCGCCGGGGCCGCCTTCGGCCATCATCGGATCGATCGCAATTTTCGATCCGCCTGGCGCGGCTTGAGGCTCGAAGGTCTCCACCTGTGGTTCATCCGCAACTGCAGCCGACATGTGTGCGGACGGTGGCGAGGCCTCGACTTGAATGGCAGCCGTGGGCCCGGCGAACTGATCCGAAAGATCCAATTCCGGAATCTCGGCAGGAGCGACCGTCACCTCCTGCGCGGACCGGCTCGAATTGGCGGAACCAACTCCGGCTGCTGCCGCAGACGCCTTAGGCATCGCGAGCTTCGACGACCGCGCCAATGTCGACTTGGGTTGCGATGACGCGGGCGGAACGGCAGGGCGAGCCAATCCGGAGGTCGCGGCGGGTGCTTTTGGCGCTGCGGCTCCGGGCATAGCCTGCTTGGGGGCCGACGCATTCACGAATTTCGATTGTGCCGCAGCTTTTGTGGCAGCGGGAGCCACGATTCCTTTCGGCGCTTCGGCTTTCTTGGGAGCGGGCTTCGATTCCTTGCATTTCTCCAGGTCGTCCAGCAACTCACGGCCCGTCTGATATCGTTGCGCCGGATCCTTCGACAGCGCCTTCATGATCAGGTTGCTCAGAAGGGGATGCACCTTGGGATTGACATGGACCGGCGCCACCGGGGTGCTCTCCGTGATGCTCTGCCGCAGTGACTCCATATCGTCACGGTCGAATGCTTTCCGTTCGGTGACCATCTCGTAGAACATTGCACCCAGGCTGTACAGATTGGACCGAGTATCGGTAGCCTCCCCGCGCACTTGCTCGGGCGACATGTAGTAAAGAAAAGATGGCATTCCTTCGCTGATGTGCTGCGCGAAGTTTCCCGCGCTCGACACGCCGAAACTCAGAATTTTTACCGTGCCGTCCCAGCCGCACATGATCTTGGCCGGTTCCAGGCTGTAGTGCACAAGCTTGTGTGAACTCGCGTGGTCCAGACCACCGCAAAGCTGGCGTCCGATATCGAGCAGGTCCCAGATCGAAAAGCCTTCTTTGCGCGCCAGCATCGTGGCAATGCTGTTGCCCTGCACGTATTCCATGGCCGCGCAGAACTTTCCTTCAATTTCCCCTGCGCCAAACACTTTGCTGACATTCGGGCTGCTGAGAATATTTGTACTCTCAGCCTCGGCTAAAAGCGCATGCTCCAGCGCCTGGGCACCTTCTCCGAAAGCATCCAACTGAATGGCTTTTAGCGCTATGGTCTGATTGCTCTCAGGGTCATTGGCCTTATAAACCGTCCCGGTGGGCGATTTCGCCAGTTCACTGAGGATTTCGAAGTGGCCGATTTTCGTCGACATTGCTGCAAGCTCCAAGCCGGCCACGTGCGCGTTTTGCACATCGCGCAGACACTCCTGTGCCGGCCAACATCCGAATATCAGGCAATGTAAGGATATCGCTGGAGTGCGGGCACTTCGAGTTACCAAAGTAAGCCGAATGCCGTGCTGAGCACGGGGTTCAGGACGGCTGCAACGCCACAGAAGCGAGGAATCTGGCTGCCAGCTTCCGCATATGTTCGATCAGCTCCGGCGGCTCGTGCACCCGAAAATCGACACCCAACCACGACAGGTGCATCGCCACTCCTTCTACGGAGTACGATCCGGTCTGCAGCAGACACGAATTCTGATCGATCGCCTCCAGCACTCCGGCGGACGGCGGGATACGCTTGGCCAGAGCCTCCATCGGCGCATTCAAGGTGATTCGCGCTCGAATCGGATACGGAACCTGCGATAGCGATTTGGAGACGAACTTGGCGAAGTCCCCCTCGGGTGGCTTGCGCGGTTTGAATCGTGTGGACGCTTTCGGCTTGCCCTCGATGCGGTCAATGCGGAAGGTCCGCCAGTCTTCGCGACTGAGATCCCACGCCACCAGATACCAGCGATACCCGGTGTGGACGAGACGGTGCGGCTCGACCGAACGCATGCTCGGAGATCCAGCACGGTCCTGATACCTGAAGCGCAGGCACTCGCAGTCGCGGCAGGCGCCCGCAATCCCGGACAGCAGATTCGCGTCGACGCTGGGACTGCGCGTCTCGAGCGGTACGACAAATCCGTGCAAAGCCGTTACGCGGTGGCGCAGGCGCCGGAAGCACTTGCTCCAGTTTGAGAAGCGCCCGTACAGAGGCCTCTTCCGTGCCGCGGATGCCGCTTTGTGCGGAGGTCCTCAGTCCCAGCGCCACAGCCACCGCTTCATCATCGTCCAACAGCAGGGGTGGAAGGTTGGCGCCCGCACCCAGTTGGTATCCGCCTTCCACGCCTGCGGTGGAGTGCACCGGATATCCCAGGCTCCGCAGACGATCGACATCGCGGCGAAGCGTTCTTCCGGTTACCTCGAGCCGCAGCGATAACTCCCTGCCGGACCAATAGCGTTGCGCCTGGAATAAGGAGAGCAGCCGGAGCAGCCGGGCCGATGTATTCAGCATGGCCCTGCATTGTCCCACGAATCGAGGACCGATTTTGTCCTAAATGCCTGCTATCGTAGGCGGGCATTCGATGCCGCCCTTGGGCGGATCGTGGAGGAAAGGCATGAAACTCACGGAATTCTTTCTCGCCCAACTCGAGCGGGAGGTAACAAGCAGCCGTCTTGCCTTGCAACGCGTACCGGAAGGGCATAACGATTGGAAACCGCATTCCAAGTCGATGCCATTGGGCTATCTGGCCTCGCTGGTCGCAACCATGCCGGCGTGGATCGTCAGCATGGTGAGGCAAGATGAACTCGATCTGAAGTCGCCGGAAGCAGCGAAGTTCAAGCCACTCGAATGGCAAAAGCGCGAGCAACTCGTCGCAGCTCTCGACCGCGCCGCCGCGGAGGCTCGGGAAGCATTGCAGACGGCAACGGATGAGCATCTCCTGGCCACCTGGAGGTTCAAAGTTGGCGATCACGTCGTCAGCGAGAATCCACGGCACATCATGATCTCGGATTCTGTATACAGTCACTTGGCGCATCATCGGGGACAGTTGACCGTTTACCTGCGGTTAAACGAGGCATCTGTCCCTGCCTTGTATGGCCCCTCGGCCGATGAGGGCAAAGCCGCTTGACTAGATTGAATTGTTTTGTCTCCGGCCTGGTGTAACCTTTTTTCCGCTCATCCGTTTTATTGTTAGAGCGTCCGCGGGATGACATTTGTCATAGAGGTGCAGTGACGATCTCCACTTGTGATTACCTCCATGAGGCGACAGGATAAACCTGTTCAACACCGCACGATGAGCTATGGTTGATCCGCAGAAAAGTCGTTCTGCTAACGTTGTGATGGACAGTGTTGATGGTCTATCCTGTTGCCGCTCGGGTAATCTCACCTGCCACGTTCCGATGTTCTCTGGAGTAAACCGATGACCCTGACCCGGTTCGTCACCAAGAACGCCTTCCGCAACAAGCGCCGCAGCGTTTTGACGGTTTTCAGTATCGCTTTCTCGCTGCTGCTGCTCACGCTGATGATGACCATCTGGCGGGGCTTCTATCTCGATCAGGGTAGCGCCGAATCGGCACAGCGCCTGGTTGTGCGTCACCGCGTGTCCCTGACGTTCTCCCTGCCCGGCTTCTACCGGGAAAAAATTCGGGCGCTTCCCGGCGTAAAGGCGGTCGTGCCCGTCAGCTGGTTTGGCGGAATATACAAAGATCAGAAGCCGGAAAATTTCTTCGCCCAGTTTTCGACCGATCCAGAGGAGTTCTTCAAGGTCTACCGTGACGTTCAGATGCCTGCGGACCAGATTGCGGCCTGGCAGCGCGACCGGCAGGGTGCAATCGTCGACGACACACTGGCTCAAAAATACGGATGGAAGCTGGGCGACCGGATTGTGCTGCAGGGGACAATCTATCCTTTAAATGCCGAACTGAATATTCGGGGTATTTACCACTCCAATCCTGCGGCCAAGTCGGTCTACTTCCACACTAAGTACGTCGAGGAATCCGTAAATTTCTTCAAAGGGCAGGCTGGTACATTCAGCGTGCTGGTCGATTCGCCGTCGGATGTGAGCAAAGTTGCGTCGGCGATCGATGACATGTTCCGCAACTCGCCGCAGCCCACCAAGGCCGAGAGCGAGAAAGCATTCGGCCTCGAGTTCGTGGCCATGATGGGAAATGTAAAGGCGTTTATCCTGAGCATTTGCTCGGCCGTGGTGTTTGCCACCCTGTTGGTATCGGCAAATACGATGGCGATGTCGATTCG
>Ga0126381_100004962_pt1 | contig 14552 bp, 14 predicted proteins | sample PanSoiMetPlot_28_FD_96465 | JGI IMG/M metagenome (GOLD analysis project Ga0126381, IMG submission 96465) | Tropical forest soil microbial communities from Panama - MetaG Plot_28 | ecosystem: Environmental > Terrestrial > Soil > Tropical forest > Bulk soil | place: Panama | collected 2016-02-17
CCGGCCTGGCGCATGTCTTCCAGTTTGCGCATTAGCGGATGGGCCGGGTCCACCTCGTTGTCGCGATAGGCGCCGATCAACATTAACTGCTTCACGTCCGGCTGGGTTAGTAGGTCCTCCATCAGGTCCAACGTGGCCGCATCGAGCCATTGCAAATCATCAAGAAAGAGAGCCAGCGGATGTTCTGGCTGCGCGAATACAGCGATAAATCGACGGAATACCAAGTGGAACCGGCGCTGAGCCTCCTGCTGCGGAAGTTCAGGAACCGGGGGTTGCTCCCCAATAACGGCCTTCAATTCGGGGACCAGATCCACCATTAATTGTCCGTTCGGATCCAGCGCCTCATGAAGGACATTGCGCCACTTGATCAACTCCTCCTCGCCCCTACTCAGAAGTGGGCGGACAAGACTCTGGAACGCCTGCGCCAGTGTGGCATACGGGATATCGCGTTTGTATTGGTCGAACTTGCCCGATGCAAAAAGGCCGCGTGGAGGAACCAGCGGTTTGTGCAGCTCATTGACGACTGCGGATTTACCGATTCCGGAATAACCGGAGACCAACACCAATTCCGGTCTGCCACCGGCTACCACACGATCAAACGTAGTAAGCAGGGTCTCGATCTCCCGCGCCCGCCCGTACAATTTCTCAGGGATCAACAGACGATCTGCGGCGTCATGTTGACCCAGTGAAAAATCCGCGATGCACCGGTTCGCTTCCCATTCAGCAAGGCAGAGTCGAAGATCACTCTCCACGCCGGACGCTGTCTGGTAGCGTTCCTCGGGAGTTTTGGTGAGCAGTTTCATCACGATCGCAGAGACGCAGGCCGGCACACTTTTCACTCGTTCATGAGGCGGCACGGGATACCTTGCAATGTGGCAATGTACCCATTCGATCGGATCAGAAGCGGTGAAAGGCAGGCTGCCGGTCAACATCTCGTAAAGCGTGATGCCGAGGGCATAGAGATCGCTTCGCGAGTCGATTGAGCGATTCATACGTCCGGTTTGTTCAGGAGCCATGTACGGAAGCGTTCCGGCGATGAACTCGGGAGGTTCTGGGGGTTGGTGCTCGCGCCGAAGGCGGGAAGCAATCCCAAAGCCCATGAGCCGGATCTGATCCCTCGCGGAATCAACCAGAACATTAGTCGGCTTCAAGTCCTTGTGAATCAGCTTTTTCTCGTGTAGTGCCCCGAGTGCCTTTGCGAGACCGACAGCGATACGCAGAAACTGGGTTATGTCCATCTCCCCCGAAAGGAGTTCATCGAGGGTTTCGCCGCCGGGATCTTCAAGTACAAGTGTCGGCTGCGCGTCTCTCTCTGAAAGGGCCAGGGGACGCACCGACCAGGCTGGGTCCAGGTCGCTCCTCAATGAGTATTCGTGATCAATCTTCTTCAGTGTCTCAGGGCTGGGCCGAGTGGAAGCCGGGATCAGCAGCAGAACGGAAGGCAGTTCTGTTTGCTGCGCGTGCGCGCGGTAGAGAACGAATTCTCGGTCATCACGAAGGCGGTCGAGGGAGTATTCCGAAAGCTGCACAATGCACACCCCATAGCATCACCGTGCTTGATTAGCTCTGGATGGTCCGCATCGGGCACTGGGTACAGACTAAATGATGCCTTTTGAGGAGATTTTAGAATGAGATAGCGACTTCTGCCCGGCATTTCTTCAGAGGTCTGCGAAGGGTGAACCGAAGCCCTCGGAAATCGATGCCGTAATACTGTATCTGCTGGTTGTCAGACCATCAGGCGAGATTCGATTCCCCCGACCGCTGCAATGGTGTGCACCTGGTTTCATGGTGAAACACTTGAGTGCTCCGCGCTGAACCAAAGATCCACGTTAACGGGCTTAGGGGCGACACCGCGCAACAATCGAAGGATTGCACACAGAGTCAAACCTTGTTGGACTGGGTGGTCACATCGAGCGTGGACCGTACCAACACACGAGCGACATTAGCTACTCTGCCTGAACCGTCCATCGTGCCTCCAGAGAGCGGGCTAGACACCCGCAGAATGCTCCGCCACAATCCCATCGCTTATGCACTCACGACCGGCGGCCAAGATGGGGCCAATGCGCTTGGACCTAACTCTGCCAGCAGGCGATGGACGAACGAAATTGCGATTGATCCTTCACCGACCGCCGACGCCACGCGCTTAACATTGCCGCACCGGACGTCGCCCACCGCGAACACGCCCGGGCGTGATGTTTCGAGCAGATACGGTGAGCGATCGAGAGGCCATTGCGCAGCGGCGAGATCTTCAGGTGTCAAATCGGGTCCGGTCTTGATGAACCCTTTCGAGTCGAGGGTTATACGGCCATTCAGCCAAGCAGTACACGCCTCGGCTCCGGTCATTAAGAACACGTGCCTTACATCGTGACTCGTAACTGCGCCAGTACTATCGCGCCACAGCACGCGTTCCAGATGCCCGTTTCCTTCGAGGGCTACGATCTCGGTCCGCGTTCTGACTTGGATTGTCGGAGTTTCTTCGATCCGACTAACCAAGTATCTGGACATGCTCTCAGAGAGACTGTCGGACCGGACGAGCACGTGGACCCGCCTACCAGCCCGCGCGAGAAACACCGCGGCTTGACCTGCCGAGTTGGCACCTCCGACGACAATGACCTCGTCGCCGTCGCCAAGCAGTGCGTCTTCCATGAACGTCGCGTTGTAGTAGACGCCGGCGCCTTCGAACTCCGCGAGATTGACGAGTGGCGGTTTGCGGTATCGGGCTCCTGTGGCGATGATGACTGTGCGAGCGGAAATCGTTGCGCCGTCACACAGCCTCACGCCGTAGCACTCCGCTTCGCAGGTCAGTTCCGCGGCACCTTTCGCGATCATGATGGAAGCGCCAAACTTCTGGGCTTGGGCATAGGCGCGTTCGGCCAGTTCCTGGCCTGAAATTCCCGTGGGAAATCCAAGATAGTTCTCGATTTTTGAGCTCGATCCTGCCTGTCCTCCAGGCGAACTGGCCTCGATCACCAACGCATCGAGTCCCTCGGACGCTGCATAGACCGCAGCCGCAAGACCAGCCGGCCCGGCACCGACAATCACAACATCGCGCTCGTGAGCCTGATCGATCCGCGCGTTGAAGCCGAGACATTCGGCGATCTCTTGATTGGCCGGGTTTTTCAAGACCGCCCCTCCGCGGCAGATCAGGACCGGCAATTCGCCATGATCCACGCCGAAGCGATCGAGTAAGTCCCGCACGTCCGCATCACGTTCTATGTCCAGGTACTTGAAAGGGTGACCGTTGCGCGTGAGGAATACTTTGATGCGGAACGTCGCCGCAGAGTGGGCGGAACCGATGAGTAATACGTCGCCAATCCCCCGCGCCACCATCTCGACCCTTCGATAGATCAATGCCTTCATCAGCACTTCGCTCATCTCGGCGTCTGACCGGATGAGGGTATGCATCTGGTCGTGTGTCAGCTGGATGACTTCACCCGATTCGCTCACGCGAAGGCGCATCAGAGCAGGGCGACCAAGGATCATGCTGATGTCACCAGTGAATTGATCCGCACGAACAATGGCGATCAGAAGGTCTTCAAGAGCTGATGGTCGAATTACCTCTATCTTGCCTGCCTTCACAAAAAAGAACGGTACGTCTTGCTGACCGCTTTCTATTAACACTTCACCACACGTGATTGGACGAAGCACTCCGTGGGCTACGATTCGTGCGATCTGCCCCGCAGTCAGCGCCGGAAACATGAAAGACGCGGTCGCGGTGTTTATCAGCGGCGCCTGGATTCCGCGTGCATGTTGATCGGGACCTGTCTCGCCGTGGCTCACACCGCCGTCCGTCCCAATTGACCTAATCATGGTTACTCCTCAAACGGCGCGTTCATTAACAGATCGACGGTCGAGATAGGTTTGTAGCCGGGCACAAAACGCTCGCCAAAATCGCGCAGAAAATTGTCGGAGCTTGTCTCCGGCTTCGCGGCGACGAGGCGGCAGCACGTCGCGGCGAATTTGTCTTTCATCTTGAGGCGCGGGAATGCACCGAGAACTTCGGCCACCTCCTGACTTGGGATCGACTCGAGGCCAAATCCGCCATAGTCGACGCCGATGCCCATGGTCCCGAGAGCAACTTCCACCTCTTTGTGAAGCGCGATCGAGGGTGTCGAATTGAGGGCGACGAGGTCCCAAATCAGTTGCGCACGGCGATCTGAGACGCCTCGCTCCCTGACGAATGATACTGCTGCCGCAGCGCCGTTGACCTCGAAGCGATTTGGGCCCGGCACACCGATGGTCAGGCCAATATCGTGGAGAATGGTTCCGACCGCGATCACTTCGGCATCAAGGCTCATGCCTTTCATCTGCCCAATTCTGATTGCGAAGAGCCAAGACCGCATGGCATGATTGAAAAGATAGGGCTCGTAGACTTTTCGCGCGTATTCGGTTGCCTGTGAGATGAGCGGCGAATCAGGTACCCTGATGCCTGCCATCAGGCGCGTCTCTACAACCTCGCCTGGAGTCCAGCCGGTCTCTGGCGCATTGACATCAATAAAATTGGTCATGTTGTTCGTTTCCTTTCGGTTCGAGAAAACGCTTTAAACTCATTCGCTCCTGTCATTCTTCTCTCCGGTTAACAATTCCCGTTGAGCGACGTCCGTCACGGGCCCGTGGTTATCTGTTAAGACCGAACATTACGTCAGAATGTGACAGTCCGAGGGAGCCGCTGGAAGTGTCGCCGAATTCGCTACCACGATGTCACAGAACCACAGTCGACTCGGTCTTGTCTGTAATGTCAGTGATCGATTGGAGCAGCCATGAACAGTTCTCAAGTACTGCCATCAATACCAAGCGTTGTTGACGCACCTGAGTCGCAATTCCCGACCGCGTTGGTCGCACGGCGCAAAGCGTTCCGTGCGCTCCATGAGAGAGGATGTTTCGTAATTCCGAATCCGTGGGATGTGGGTTCCGCTCGGTATCTTCAGCACCTGGGATTCCCTGCGCTCGCGACGACCAGCGCCGGCTTTGCGTTCGCGCAGGGGCTTCCTGACTCCAGCGATGATCTCGTCGTGAGTCGCGAGCGGAGTCTTACGCATATTTCGGCAATCACGGCTGCAGTCGACCTTCCGGTGAGCGCGGATTTCATGTCCGGATATGGGCGGACGCCAGAGGATGTAGCTGACAGCGTCACTCGCTGCATTGCCACGGGTGTTGCAGGCCTGTCGATCGAGGACTCCACGGGTGATTCGAAGTCGCCACTCTACGATCTGCCAGTCGCGCTCGAGCGCGTGCGCGCCGCGCGCAAGGCAATCGACGAATCCGGCCATGACGTGCTGCTGACTGCCCGAGCAGAGTGTTACCACGTCGGTCATCCCAATCCGCTCCAAGAATCAGTGCGACGCCTACAGGAGTACGCGGCCGCGGGGGCGGATGTGCTCTTCGCCCCGGGCGCACAGAGCCCCGCAGAGATCAAGACACTTGTCGACGCGGTTGCACCGAAGCCGCTCAACCTACTCGTGGTCAGGGACATTGGCGCGGATGTTGGAGAAATCGCGGCGCTTGGCGTGCGGCGCATCAGCGTTGGCGGCGCGCTCGCGTTGGCAGCGTGGACCGGCTTCATTCGCGCCGCGACGACCTTGCGGTCCGAAGGCAGCTTCGCTGGCCTAGCGGACCTGGTGCCATACCCCGACATCAACAACCTCTTTAGCGACGGTTGTTGGCGTCGCGCCTGACCTCCTAGAGGCGAACCCCGGTGTCGCCTGATTTTATGCAGTCCGCGCAGATAGTTTTATCGGTGCTGGTGACCTTAAGCCGAAGAGTCCCCCGCTTCCGCCGTGTGCATCAACAACGCGCACGAGAAGCCCGTTTCACCATCTGTTTCACCATCTTAAGCTGGTACTTCTGCCGCCTTGGTTGGCAGCGTTGTCTTCACATCTTTATTCCAGCCGTGAAACGCAGAGAAGGCGCCGGCGTTCCATGCCTCGCGAAGTCCCGGAGTGCTCAAGTCCCAGTCGGGACGGATCTCACTCGATAACGCTCGCAGGTCGTGCCAAAGGTCGACGACGAGGGGGCGCCCCAGAACCAGTAGCGTTATAGATGCTGTAGACGACGCGGCTGGGTTTGAGCACAAACGTGTGCGGAATCATCGGGTTGTGCTCGGAGTCCGTGTACTCTTGGATGTCGAGGTCCTTTTGAACGATTCGGCCAGGGGTCGGATAGGAATGGCCTCTGCGCGCCAACGGATGCGCGGAACTCTTGCAGCGTGTGGTGCTTATCCGTAGCGATGGTAACGATGTTCGTATACGCCACAGCGATCTTTGGATAAAAGGCAGCGAGTTCCAGGTGCTGTTGGTGCTCCTTTGAGCAGTAGTGGCCGCGCGCGAGCGTGAGGATGAGCGGGTCATCACCCTGAAGCTCGCTCAGCTTGCGCATTGTGTTGGTGTGATCGGGTAATTCATAGTCGGGAAGCACTGCCCCGGGTTTGAGGTCTGCACGCATGGATGAACTCCTTTTAGCTCGCACTTATACTGCGCTGGTGCCGATACAAACGTAGTTGCTATTTCGGTTTCACTGTCTTTGCCGTCGCCGAGGGGGAACCGGGTTCACACGGTTCCAATGTGTGCCCGCCCTATCGGCCACGTGCCTCGCATAACGCAGTTGACGAACGGACAAACGGCAATCCCGATCAGGCCGCCACCGAACGACACAGCTCACCTGCTGGGGCCGGCTTTGCGACCCCGGTCTGGTGCAGCACCTAATTCGCCCCCTAGCCCCACAAGCGGTCAGTACTCCCCGACGGAACCAACTCGTCGGGCCCCCGTCTATCGGGTGTGAGGTATTGTCCAAGCTTATGTTTGTCTCCTCCTGCTCGGTGACTTCATCCTCTCTAGCTGCCAAGAATCACGAAGCGCCGGGCATGTGATCTGCCCGGCGCAAAGAATTCAGGCTGCCTTACGACTCTTTTGGACCGAGTTGAGAAATTTCAGCAAGTCGGCGTTGACTTGATCTGCATGCGTAGCGGTGAGCCCGTGCGGCAAGCCTGGATAAAAGAGTTCCTCGGCTCCCTTGATGAGCTGAGCCGATCTCTTTCCTGAAATATTGATCGGCACGATTTGGTCATCCTCACCATGCATAATCAATGTGGGCACGTCGAACTTCTTGAGGTCCTCGTGGAAATCCGTCTCGGAAAATGCCTTGATGCTGTCGTAAACGTTGTTGAGACCACCCTGCATGCTCCATAGCCAGAACTGATCCAGCATCCCCTGCGACACCTTCGCATTCGGCCGATTGGCGCCATAGAACATGATGGCGAAGTCTTTCCAGAACTGAGAACGATCTTTTGCGAGACGGTTGCGCATTCCGTCAAACACCTCGATCGGGATTCCATCAGAGTTGGAAGGGGACCTTACCATGATCGGCGGCACTGCGCCGATCATGACGGCTGCCGCAACCCGTTTAGTACCATGCCGTCCGATGTAACGTGCCACTTCGCCTCCGCCTGTGGAGTGGCCGACTAGCGTGACATCCTTGAGATCGAGCGCCTCAAGGACTGCTGCCAAATCATCGGCGTATCCAGTCATATCGTTGCCGGACGATGCTTGGCTGGATCGGCCATGACCGCGCCGGTCGTGTGCGACCACGCGGAATCCATTCTGAGCGAGGAAATGCATTTGGCCATCCCATGCATCGGAACACAGTGGCCAACCGTGGGAAAACTTGACGACCGGGCCCTTGCCCCAGTCTTTGTAGTAGATAGTCGTGCCATCTTTCACAGTAATAGTGCTCACTAATGATCTTTCTCCTTGAAATTTGTGTGGCGATGATGCTGCGGCCTACGTTTTTTAGTTCACAGATGTCCGCTAATTTCGCGCTCCATGTCTTGCTGGTTGCTTATGGATTGAGAAACCAAACCAGCCGCCATGAGAGATCTGTATACGGCTTGTTCCGCTGCAACCCAGTCAACCTCTGGCGAGCCAAGTGGCATCCCCCTCGCCTCCCAGTATTGGTAAGCAAGTCTTTCCACGAACTCATAATGGCTCTCTCCATGAAAGTCTGGCGTGAGCTCGACGCCTTGTTGCCCGTCTATCATTTTCTCGATTGGCATTGAAGGACTCCTTCAATATTTCTTCTTGAGATTTGTGTGTAGCGAGAATGCTGTGGCTTACATTTAGTTCACGGGTATTTGCACCGGTGCGCCTTTATCCTTCACTAAGAACACGACGAACTTCGCCGGCACGGTTTTGCTTGCGTTCCGACCGACGACGTGAATATCATCGGGCCCTTCATAGAACGTCTGGCCAGGAGTTAGAGTCACTTCCTTTCCACCCTTCACCTGCATCACGATCGATCCTTCCAACACATAAACAAACGCATGTGCGTTGTGTCGATGGATGGGATCCGAACTGCCCGGCGGGTATACCACGGTGATCATCAAACCTTCTTTGCCAGGAAAATTGGGAAGGTCTTTCGACATCAACTCCGTCACCTGTGCCTGCTGGGCCACTGCCCATCCGGAAGTGAGCCACAACAGACACAAAATTGCCTTTGCGATCTTCATAAATTAATCTCCTCGGTGTTCCTCTGGATTCTTTGCCTGTGATGGAAGCCGAGTTCAGCCAGACTCGGCTCCATCTTTAGCTCTAGCGGGATGTTGCAGCCGCAGCCACTGAGGATTGCGGGGTTGCATTCGTGCTTGGCTTTGCTGACTGAGTCAGCCAGGTTTCGAAACGGGTATCGCCGAGCCGCGCATTCTTGCCCGGAACCAGAGTTGTGTCGTTGATTTTCGCTCCGGAATAACGCGTAGTGGGGTCAGCGATCACTTCGCGGGGATCTTTGAGTGAGGCCAAGCGCCGCCGGACTAATTCATCCATGCGGAACTGTTCCGGTCCGCCTATTTCGACAGTGCCATTAACCGGCGGCCCAACTGCGATCCTGCCTACGGCAGTCGCTACATCGTCGGCAGCCATCGGCTGGAAAAGCACAGGCGGCAAATGCACCTTGTCGCCGACCATGGAAATGTCGGCAAGTCCCTTAACGAACTCGAAGAACTGCGTCGCCTGGACGATGGTGTAGGGGATTGAAGATTCTTTGATCAGTTTCTCCTGAACGATCTTGGCACGGAAGTAACCGCTTTCAGACAGCCGGTCGGTTCCCACAACCGATAACGCAACGTGATGTTTTGCCCCCGCGGCTGCTTCATAGGTAAGCAGGTTACGAGTGGATGTCTCGAAAAAGTTCAGCACTGCTGCATCCTCCCAGGAAGGAGAGTTTGATACGTCAACGACTACCGAGGCACCTTTCAGCACGTCGGCCAGCCCCTCGCCCGTCAGCGTATTGACACCCGAATTGGGTGATGCCGCTACCGCTTCGTGTCCGTGCTCGCGAAGCTTTTTGACAAGCTTTGATCCGATGAGTCCAGTACCGCCGATTACTACGATCTTCATAACTGCTCCCTTCATTCAAGCGGCGATTTTGCATATGCCGGTCTTACTCGCTAAGACCGAATACCCAAGCGCTTTGTGACACAATGCTGATCATTTGTTCATTTAGTCGGGACGCACCGAGCGCCCGTACCGATAGGCGGCATCGGCAAACTCTAAGCGGTATAGAGCGCCACGCACGGGGGTGGAACCAAAGCGAGTAACTAACCGCCGACGAACCTGACCGTCTCGTCGAGCGGGGCGCGGCCCGTACGGGTGTAATTCACCGTGGGATCCTCGTACCCGATCGACATGCCGCAGAAGAGGATGAGCCCGTCCGGGGGTGACAAGAACTCCGCGACTGTCTCGCGAACCTGCGACCACGCCATCTGCGGGCAACTGTGCAGCCCTTCGGCGCGGAGCAGCAGCATGACGGTCTGCAGATACATACCTACGTCAGCCCATTGGGGCCGGTCCATGTCGCGGTCGATGTAGCAGAACAGGGCAGCGGGCGCGCCAAAACACTTCCAGTTGCCGATGGCCGCCCGCTGGCGAGCTTCCAAGTCCTCGCGCGCAATGCCGAGCGCCCTGTAGCGCTCCCTGCCGAAGGCGGATCGACGCTCTCCGTACGGGGACTTCAACGTGGGCGGATACATCTCGAACTGCCGCTCGTCCCAGGGGTCGCCATGGGAGACGCGCTCGACGGCATGCGTTTTGAGTTCGGCCAGCGGTGCGCCGGTCAGCACGTAGATGTTCCAAGGCTGGATGTTCGATCCTGACGGCGACCAAGCCGCGGCGGACAGCACGCGCTCCAGCACCTCCCTCGATACCGGCTCATCTTTGAACCCGCGTACCGCCCGTCGGCTTGTAACTGCCTCATATACGTCCATGATCGCCTCCTACCCCGCATGCGTTTCGTTCAAACGCATGTGGTCGTCTAGTTCAGCCCTAACCCAACAAACGGTCAGTAGTCCCATAGAGCTGGTACGCAACGAAAGGCATCGCCGGCTACCGCCACGTGGCAGACGGACGGGAACGAAAGATGTGTGGCAACCAGCGACTCACGGTTCGCCGCGAGTTCCCGCAAAAGACCAGCCCGCACGCGTGCCGCCTCCTCGGGGTAGTGTTCGAACCCGTTGTACCAGTCGGGGTGTTCGAACCCGACTTCGAAGATGGCGTCGCCAGCGAACGTCAGCCGGTCGCTGCCGGACGCAAGTCGAACCACGCTGTGACCAGGAGTGTGGCCGCCCGTGCGCTGGATAAGCACCCCTGGTGCCACCTCATACTCCGATTCGAACGGGCGCAGCTTATTGCTGTACTCGTTTAAGAACCGTTTGGCAGTCCGCCGAAGAGCGTCCGGGAACCCCGGCGGCATGGAGACGCGGGAGAAATCGGGCGCCCCCCAGAACTCGGCCTCGGCAGCCGCGAGGTGGACGCGCAGGTCCGGACGCAGTCGGTCCTTTACTCCGTCGGCGAGCAGCCCGCCAACGTGGTCCATATGCAAGTGGGTTAGAACCACGTCGGTCACGGTTGTAAGATCGATGCCGGCGGCGTCCAGTCGCTGGACCAGCCGCCCGGCGCGCGGCAAGTTCAAGTCAGGGTCCGCTCCCAGCCCAGCGTCGATGAGTATAGTCCGGCCGCCGCTCCTTACCACGACCGCGTTTAGCGCCCAGTCGAGATCATCCGGCGGCTGAAACATATCGTTTAGCCAAGCCGCCCGGACGGCCGGGTCGGCGTTGTGGGCCAACATCGCGCCTGGCAGCGAGAGCACCCCATCGCTGACAACCATCACATCAATCTTGCCGACCTTCAAGGCGTAGCGTGACGGAACCAACTCGTCGAGCCCCGGTCTACCGGGGTGTGAGGTGTTGTCCAAACTTATGCTTGTCTCCTCCTGCTCGGATTTCGTGGAGGAATCTGCAATTGCGTAATTCGAATTCTGCATAAAATTTACCTCTCAATTCTCGATCGATGTGTTTGATCACGAGGCGCCCAGTCGCAGCCCTCACCTCCTATGACAAGGCAGCCCTCGTAACTGTGACAAGAAAATCATTCGCAAGTAAATCTGGGCATTAACTGTCACAAATCGAGCCGCTGCTTGGCCTATGCTTCGACGCCTCCGAGTCAAGATTTCGAAAAGAAGGTTGGGCTGGTTAGCAGACGAGTGCTGGCACATGTCGCTTGGCCATAGCCATCGTGAAAGCAATGTCATTCGTTTGAGACCAGCAAGAGGATTCGAATGGGAGGAAATGAAAATGATGTTTGCTCAGGAGAGCGATGACGAGAACATTTCATGCCAAACAGAGGCATGTTACGAGGAACGAGCTTGGCGTGAGGAGATATACCTAGAAGAGACCGTGGAAGAACTCCGCATGGTCTTAGAGTCGGACGATCCATCGTCACCGCAAAATGACAGTTCTATCAAGCAACGAGAACAGGCCGTTGAAGAGCTTATTATTGGTGATTCTGATGACCCGCCACTCAGCGAAGAGACGGTCGAAGATATGCTTAGGATAACTTCAATCGTCAGAATTAGTGACGAACACGACCTTTAAGTTTACGAACAGTGGGATAAGGGTAGGACAGTTCTTTTAACTAGAAGCGCATTCCAACGCAGTTGATCCGCCAAGCGGTAAACTATGGGCCGGCGCAATGGCAGAAGAACCAATCCCGGAGACGGCTTTATTCGATCGTCTCGATACAGACGTCGACGAACATGACGATGGCCTTTCGGCTTTTGCCAAGGTGCGTCCGCGCTTATTCGGCATTGCCTATCGTATGCTGGGAAGTGCGGCTGAGGCTGAGGACATAGTTCAAGACGTTTGGTTGCGTTGGCAGGCTGCTAATCGAAGTGTCGTTCAGAACCCGCCAGCATTCCTGGCTACGACTGCTACACGAATGTGTATTAATTTCGCCCAAAGCGCTCAATCGCGGCGAGAAACCTACGTCGGCCCCTGGCTTCCCGAACCAGTGGATACCAGCAGCGATCCCGGATTAGGCGCGGAGCGCAGGGAGGCATTGGGGTTTGCCATCCTGCTGCTTCTTGAGAAACTGACGCCCACAGAACGTGCCGCATATGTTCTGCGAGAAGCCTTTGACTACTCGCATCGCGAGATCGCAGACATCTTGCAGGTAGAGGAAGCGAACGCCAGGCAACTCGTTTCACGGGCCCGTAAACACCTTGCAAATGAGCGGCGCACACCCGTCGATTCAGAGGAGCAGCGGCGCCTACTGGAAACATTCATCGCTGCCGCCCAAAAGGGAGATCTGGCTGCGCTGGAAGGCCTTTTTGCAGAAGATGTAGTTTCCTATTCGGATGGCGGTGGTATTGTACGCACGGCGGCCCGCGCTCCTGTCTCTGGTCGAGAGCGCGTGGCGAGGTTCATTGCAGGCTTCGCTTCACATTTCTGGACCGGCATGACTCTTGCATTGGTAGAAACAAATGGACAGGCGTCAGTTCTTATATCACGTGACGGTATTCCCGTTGCGCTCGCAACGATCAATGCCTCGGTGCTAGGCATCGATCAGATCATGTGGATCATGAGGCCGAGCAAACTCGCCGGAATACCATCTGGAAGATCTAAAAAGAGCGCGTGAGGATAGCGTAGTTCTTGGGAATGGCTTTGCGCCGAGTTTTCAACTCCAGCGCTGTACGTGATCCAAGCGACAGGTCAATCGCCGAATAGCGATCTTTGCAGGCTTTTCCAGACCGATCTACGTCTTCTTTTTGTTCGTTTGTGGTGTTGGATCTCTTTTGTCGCTTCGCTTGATGGGAGGAGTGGGCTCATTAATGACATTCGGGCCGGATCGCCTGCCCTTGCCGGATCCCCGCTCGACTCGAGCCACAAAAGAGGAGCGTTTCAGGTATTCTTCGCAGGCATTCAAAGTCCAGCTCGAAGAGGCTCTCAATTATGTCGATGCATCGCCGTGATCTATTGAAGTCCATTGGAGGTGCAGGTCTACTCGGTCTAGCAACGCCTGTCATTCGAGCGCAGGAGCAGTTTGCCCATGCCACGCGTGGTATGGCATCCCCACATAAAGCAGGGAAATCGAGGGTATTGACGGGAGTGCTGTGGGGCGTTTTCCATCGATATCTTTCGCTGCTTTGAGTGCCTTTGATAGCCATAGGTGTTCTGACACCACGCTTGCCAACATGAATCCCACTGCGCGGGATTGGTATCGCGGTTTCAAGAAGGTATCCAGGAATCTGATTCCCAGACATCCGATTCCTGGATACATAACGATAGAAGATCATCTTGCGGAGGTAGTGCCGTGCGGACTCCGCTTGGTGTACTGTTGCGTCCTCGGCATAAAGCTATTCAATCGGTCGCTTTTCACGGACAACCACATCTAGGAAGGACTTCGACGATGAATCTCACGCAGGGAGTAAGTCTGATGCTCAGCGGAGCCCTGGCCATAAGTTTATGGACTCCGGCCTCGGCGCAGAACAACGAGGCCGCTCGTCCGGCTTCTCCGCCGCAAGCCACCGCACCGCGCGGTGAGACGCCGCAACCCTCATGGCCAGAGCTTCCCAAGGCTCCCGCGGGCGCTCCCAACATCGTACTGATCCTCGTCGACGACGTAGGCTTTGGCGCAACGTCGACCTTTGGCGGGCCGATCTCGACGCTCAATTTGGATAAGCTTGCGCAATCGGGATTGCGCTACAACTCGTTTCACATGCCTGCGCTCTGCTCGCCTACGCGCGCGGCACTCTTGACCGGACGCAACAATCATCAAGTTGGCTTTGGCTCGGTCGCCGAGTGGGCTTCGCCCTATCCGGGCTACGACACGATGCTGCCCAAGAACACGGCGACCATCGCCGAAGTTCTAAAGGAAAATGGCTACAACACCGCCGCCTTCGGCAAGTGGCACAACACGCCGATGTGGCAGGTGAGTCCTGTCGGTCCCTTCGATCGCTGGCCGACGGGGCTGGGATTCGAGTATTTCTACGGATTCAATCAAGCGGAAGATAGCCAGTACTACACGCGGATCTATCGCGATACTACACCGATAGAGCCCCCGAAGACTCCAGAACAGGGCTATCACTTCACGACCGACATCACCAACGAGGCGATCGACTGGCTGCATCAGCACGATGGGGTTGCCAGCGACAAGCCCTTCTTCATCTACTACGCCACCGGCGCGACGCATACGCCACATCAGGTTCGTCGCCAGTGGATTGAGAAGTAC